>ENA-OPBE01000963-OPBE01000963.1-human-gut-metagenome-genome-assembly--contig:-NODE-963-length-26786-cov-1.654222_pt1 | contig 26786 bp, 22 predicted proteins | sample MGYA00241066_ERZ501448 | MGnify/ENA primary metagenome ERZ501448 (study PRJEB25962, sample SAMEA2042585) | human gut metagenome | biome: human gut; feature: human-associated habitat; material: faeces...
AGAACATAAATTTTTATGTAATGTAGCCATTGTTTTAATAGTTGTTAGTTTAGTAGGTTATAATTATTATCATTTTGGAATTAAGAATAAGAGTTACAAAGAAGGAGAGACTTTTTCTGCTGGTATTTATAGTATTAAAATAAATAATGCTTATGTTACTGATAAAGATACGATGGGTAATTTAATAGAGAAAAATAATAAATTTGTAATTATTGATGTAACAATGAAAAACAATTCACATGAAAAAATAGAACCAAATTTTAGCAGATTTCATTTAATGAATAAAAATATTAATAGAGTAAATACCATTTATTATGATAATTCATTTACTGATATGGGAAAAAGTGTTGCGGTAGATAATGAAATTAGTGGTGGTGAAGAAAAGAGATTTATTTTGGTTTATAAGGTTTCTAATAAACTTGATAACAAATATTTCACTTTATATTATCAAGAATATCAAGGAGTTAATAAAACATATTTAAGAAAGATAAAACTTAATATAAATGATGTTACTAAAATAAAAGATGTTAAGAATTATAATATGGGTGAACAAATTAAATTTAAGTTCTTATCTAATACTACTAAAGAAATAACATTAGAAGAATATAAGATTGGTCTTAGCGATGGATATTATAAATATATGTGTGATTCTGATGGTAATTGTGGCGTTACACTAAAAGAAATACAAACTGAAAATGGTTATCAAATATTAAAAATTTCATTTGCTTCATCTGATTTTGAAGGGGAAGAATTTATTGACTTTTCATCTAAATATGGAAGAATAAAATATGTAGATAATAATGGAAAAGTAGGATATTCTAAGATGATAGATTTGATTGATACTGATTATGAAGGTAAGGAAATATTCTTAAAGGTATCTAATGATTTATTAAATGCTAATAAAATTGATTTAGAATATATATTAAGAAATAAAGAATATATAGTAAAAATAAAATAGGAGATAATTATGAAAAAGGGTAAAGTAAAAAGAAATGTTACACTAATTATAGTAATTGCGGTTATTTTGTTTGTGGTATGGTTTTTAATAGTTTATCCATTAATAGACTTTAATAAGAAAGAAGAAAGTGTACTTGATGCTTCTAAGAAATATTATGAAAAAAATATTAATTTACTTCCAGAAGAAGAAAGTATGAGTACAGTAAAATTAAGAACTCTATTGGAACAAAAATATGTTGGTACTATTAAGAGTACTTATGAAGCAGAATATTGTGATGTAGATAGTTCTTGGGTTAAAGTAAAAAGAAAAAGTGGTAAATATAGTTATTATGTATATTTAGATTGTGGTAAAATGAAGTCTTCTATTGATCATGAAGGACCTGATATAAAATTAAAGGGTGAAAGTACTATTGAGATAGAAAAAGGTAGTACTTATAATGATCAAGGAATAGAAAGTATTATTGATAATACTGATGGTAAAATGGATACTAGTAAAGTAACAGTAGATGGTAGTGTTAATACTAAAAAGATTGGTACCTATACTATAACTTATACTGCTGTTGATTCATTTGAAAACAAGAGTACAGTTAAAAGAGTAGTTAAAGTTATTCAGACATTAAATAAAGTAGTAAGCAGTGATACTGATAAAGATAATTTTTACAAAGGTAATGTTAATAATAATTATATCGAGTTTTCTAATATGTTATTTAGAATAGTTGGATTAAATAGTGATGGTAGTGTTAAACTTATTAGTGCTGAGGCTGTTGGTACAGTTAACTATGATGACATTAATACTTGGTTAAATGATTACTATTATGAACACTTAACTAGTAAAGCAAAAAAATATGTAGTTAAGGGTAGTTATTGTAATTCTACTATCAAAGAAAGTGATGTTGAAAATGTTAAAACATGCAAGGCAGGTAAAAAACAAAATGTAGGATTACTTTCTGTAAGTGATTATAATAAGAGTGTAAAAGACAATGATTCTTATTTGTATCCAAATACTATAGCTTGGACTAGTGATCAAAAGGATAAAAATGAAGCTTGGACAACTAAAGATCTATATTTAAATAGTGCTAATGCTAAAAATATGGCTTTTAATAAAAAATATAATTTTACTTTATATCCAGTTATTAATATAAAGAAAGATATTAAATTAACTAGTGGTGATGGTACAAAAGCTTCTCCTTACAAATTTGAAAGTGAAAAAGTAGGACAACCCGGGGATAAAATTAATACAAGATATACTGGTGAATATGTTTCTTATGGTAATGTTATTTATAGAATTATAGATGGTAATTTAGATGGTAGTGCAAAAGTAATAAGCACATCTGTTGTTTCTGATAATTCAGTTGGTTATTCTGATACCGATAAGAGCAAGATTTATAATCCTACTAAAAAGGGTAATGTTGGTTATTATATTGAAAATGAATTAAGTAAGAGTATAAAAAAAGATATCTTTATAAAAAAAGAAATAGAAGTACCTATTTATGATAATTTGGCAACTTATTCTGGTAAGAAAACTGTGAAGAAATATAAAGTTTCATTAGCAGCACCAGATATGTATGAAATGTTTAGTGGAGTTAATAGTGATACTACATCACAATATTGGTTAAGAAACTCTTCTAAAGAACAATTTAGAAAATATTTAGTCTCTAATACTAACATAATTTACTACAATCAGGTTCTTGATACTATGCAAGCTGGAGTAAGGGTTGTCGGATATATTAATAAAGATGCTACTATACTTTCTGGTAAGGGAACTTATAGTAATCCTTATATTTTGGAAAAGTAGGTGGTGTTGAAGTATGAAAAAGAAAAAAAAGCAAGTATTAGTTGCAGCTATATTGTTAATAACATTATTGATTATAGGCTTGATTATATCCTTTACTAATATGTTTAAGTCATCCTATAAAGTAAGTGATAGAACACTTAAAGTTAGGGAAAAAAGTAGTGAAGGATATCCCGTTATGGGATGGGTAAGAGTTCAGGGAACTAATATTGACTATCCTGTTTTATATGCTCAAGATAGTAATTATAGCTTGAATGATGTAGATTTTTCCTTTGCATGGACAAACAGTAGCAGTACTACTTTAAATGATAGAGTTATTCTACATGGACACAATATTAGAAACGTTTCTAGTAAACCATTATTAAATGAAAAAGAATTTAATGATTTTGAACATTTACCTAGTTTTCTATATTATAGTTTTGTAAAGCAAAATAAATATATTCAATATACAATTAATAATAAAAATTATTTATATAAGTTATATGCAGTTAGTATGATGGATGAAAGTGAATTCTATTATGATGAGAATATGGATTCTAAGACTAAAAAAGCATATATAAAAGAAAGTATAGAAGATAGTTATTTCAATTTTGATATAGATGTAAATAGTAGCGATAAGTTGATTACTTTAGTTACTTGTACAAGATTTTTTGGACAAAAAGGTACAATAATTAAACTTGATGCAAGAATGGTAAGAGAAGATGAAAGAGTAAGAAATTATAAAGTATCTAAGAACGATAGCTATAAAAGAATTGAAGATACTATGAAGGGAGATGAAAATAATGAAGAAGCATAAAAATAAGGGGTTATTTTTAGTAGTTACTTTTATGTTTATGGCTTTTTCTATTTTTCATGTTAAAGATGTATTTGCAGCAGAAATAGATTATGATGCTAGAGCTAAAGAATTGTGCAAATCTAAATTGGAAAATAGAAAAGTTGAATGGGATGAAAGTAAGAAAAAACTAAGTAGTGATCAATCACAGTTGACAGTCTATATCAAATCTAAAGATGGTCAACAATATACATTTGATGTTGGGGTTGATTATATTATTGGTGATACTACTACTCATCAAGATTTTACTAATCAAACAACAGATCATGAAATCACTATACCTACAAAGTATGATGGTAAAAGTAATGTTATTGTTAAAATAACTGCTACTTTAGTTTCTTCAACACAAGTAACAGATACTGATGGAGTTACTTATGATTGTAGTAGAAATTTTGTTTTAGAATCATCTTATCGTTTTGAGGATAATTCTATTGAAAAAGTAGCTAATCCTTCTTTTAATGGGGTTTGTGCCAGATATAAGTCAGGTACATTAAATAATAGTGATTTAAGATTAAATAATAATTTCAAGGAATTAACTGCTGGAGGTAAATATTCATACGCTACAGTTAGTTCTAAAACTATTAATGGACAAAGTGGAGCAAGCTTATTAAGTAATTTGTTCCCATATTGTGATAGTCAATATGTTGATAATGTTTATAGTGATAGGCAAGTATTAAATCAGTTATATCAAGCTGCTGGTATTGTTATAAATAGAGCTAATTTTCAAGAAAATGCTTTACCTAATTCAGAAAATGAGGGATTTGTAAGACTTGATCCTTCTAGAAAAATTTCTCTAACTTGTGATGCTTTTGCAGTTAATACTGAAAATACAAGAAAATCAAATGTTAGAAAATTCTATTTTACTTCTAGTGATAAAAAGAGTATGGACTTTCATTATACTCCTAATACAACTGAAACTAAGGATGTTTGTTCTGTTGAATGTGTAGAACAAGTAACTGTAAGTTATGGTCCTCCAGTTTCAGTAAAAGCTGGACTATGCTTTGAATATGAAGTTGAAATTAGAAGTAAGGTTACATGTTCTTCAAGATTACTTACAGAGGAACCAAGAATATCTCAATACAAAGTTTGTGAACCTACTGCTTATTGTAATAATAGTGGATCATATTATTTTGATCAGGCTGGTCCAAATGAAGAATTTGATAGCTGTGTAAATAGTTGTGATGGTGGTAAATATTCACAATCATGTATAAATAGTTGTTACAATAAAGTTTATAAAAAGAAGAAGAGTTCGAAAAAGAAAACAGCGTCTTTAGCTTTAAATAGTAGTTCTGTAATGAGACTTGCAAGTAGTAATCCTAGTTGGTGTAGTAATTATGCTGAAATAAAAAATCCTCTAGATCAAGCAGTGGGAAAAGCTAGTACTATAGCGGCAGCATATAGAAATAGTGTTTATGGAGGTTATTATTATTCAAATGGCAAGGTAACACTTAATGGTATAGAGCAACCTAATATTAGTTGGAAAACATATGATGCTAGCTTTAGTAATTCATCTACTCGTAAACTTGCAGATGGTACTGTTATTCCTACTTATCCTGGATGTTATTGGAATGGATATGGTAGATATTACTTTTCAAATACAAATAAAGGTATTAGAACTATATTAAATGATAAAAATATTCAAATTCGTTATAATGATGGTGGTGATAATTTACAGCATTGGCAATATTTTCCTAGTAATGGATTTAAGAGTAGTGAGGCTTGTAATGATAAATGTCATTGGCAAATTGGTACTTGTGATGGATATTTGAACTATGTTTCTCCTAATGGTACTTCAAGTGCTTATAATGCTTACTATAAAGATTTGAAAAAATATAATGAAACTCTTGAGGAATGTTCTGCGAAGGCTAAATGTAGTGAAACTACAGCTACTTATACCATGACTGCTAATAACAGTATTAATATTAAGACATGTACTGTTGATGAGGGTAAAGGTAATGATGGAAGCAATGGTTCTTGTACTACATGGGAAGAGACTAGTGATAAGAAAACTTCTATTACTACTGATAGCAAGAACAATATTATAACTAAAGAAGTTTCTGGAGTTTGTGCTTTAACTCCTACAACTGATGGTGATGATTATAAAACAGTTATTAGTTTCCCTGGTAGTTATATAAATAATAAAACTGGAGATGTTGTATTTAAGGTTCCTACAGGAAAAGAAAAATATTATTCTTATAAGAAGAATCAATATTGTGTTCCTCTAAATGCTAAAGATGTTAATAAGAATTGGTATATTTGGGATCAAGTAAATAAACGTGCTGAAAGTGCTAAATCTAGTGTTAATACAACATTAACTACTGATACTACTGGAACTACTTATAATAAATACACTGATAGTAATGCAATTTATAATATAGGTGCTACTATTAAAAAGTTTGGATTCTTAGACTGGAATGTTGATGTTAGCTGTTTCTATGCTGTAAGTACTGTTTCTGATACACCATCTGGTGATGAATGTAGAGGTACTAATTGTAAAAAGACTAGTGCCACTAACTATGATACTAAAGCTGCAGCATTAGATGAGTTATTCCCAGCAGCAGATACAACAGATAATGCTGTTGGAACAAGTACAACTACAGAATTAAAAGAATCTGCAAAAGTTACAAAATTAAATTATACGGCTAAAAAGAGTTCAGCAACTAAAGTTGCTAACTCTTCCACAAGTCGTGATGTTGGATATAATTGGAGTTGTGATTCAACTAATTTAACTAATAAAAATTATCCTGTTACACCAACTGCCTTAATTTCAAAAATTCAAAAACAGGGTGATAGTATTTATAATGATAGTACAGAAAAGGATTTCCATTTAACTATTACTAAACAAAATATTAAAAATATTCGTTCTTATAATAAAGATAAGGCTTATACTGATTTTGGTACAGATAAATATGTTAATAATGTTAATAATATATCATTTTATAAGAGTAGTTTCTTAAAAAATACAAGTTACGTTTATTCTTATTCTGGACCTAGAGTTCATTTATGTAATAATATGAAGAATGGTGAATGTGATGTATTGAGTGAATATGTTTCTTCTGAACAAGCTTGTGTTAAATTAAATAATGAAAAGGTGGGTGTAACATTATATGAATAAACCAATGTTATTAATTGGAATAATTATTATGGCTTTGATGGGATTCTTTGCTGTTAATATGGTTACATCTCAACAGACTGGTTCTGAACTTGATTATTATTTGCTTAAAGATACTACAGAAGCTGCAATGAATGATGCTATTGATTATGACTTTTATAGTAATAATGGTGTTGTTAGAATGGATAAGGAGAAATTCTTAGAAAGTTTTGTACGCCGTTTTGCTGATTCTGTTGATGGTACTCGTGATTATAACATCGATGTTTATGATTTAAACGAAACTCCACCAAAAGTAAGTGTTAAGATTTCTTCTAAGAGTAGTAGTGCTAGTAAAAATAATTCTACTGACATAACTACTAATGTAGATATGATTATAGAATCTAAAAATAAAACAGATACTTATACTACTAATTTTACTAGTAGAGACAATAATACAAGCTCTTCTTTTAAGAGCAAGTAGAATAAGAAAGAAGGGTTGAATTTATGAATAATATGAAAACTGGATTGAAAAGAGCTTTGACTAATAAAAATACAGTTACTATACTTGGTGTTATACTAGCGGTTATAGTTTTATATGTAGGTTATAATTGGAGAGTAAAATCAGCTACAAATCCTATTTCTGTTCCCTATGCAGTTAAAACAATTTCTGCAGGGACAGAAATTACAGAAGATATGGTAGGGGTAACAGATGTTCCTCCTGCTATGTTAAAGGGAGATGTAATTCGTGATAAACAAGCAGTAGTAGGAAAATATGCTATGGCTGATACAGTTATTCCTGAAGGTAGTTTATTTTATGGAAGAGCTGTTGCGGAACAAGAACAATTGCCAGCTAGTATAATTTTAAAATATCCTAAGGGTTATGTATTATACTATATGAGTGTAAATATGGAAACTACTTATAGTAATTCAATTTATCCTAATAATTATATTGATGTTTATTTAAAAGCATCTTTAAGACAAAATGATGGAAGTACTAGTAAAGTTACTTTTGGTAAGTTATTAGAAAATGTAAAGGTTCTTGCAGTTAGAGATAGTAATGGTAAAAATGTATTTGCTAATGTAGATGAAAATAGTGTACCTTCTCAATTAATATTTGCGGTACCTCAAGAATATTATCTTTTACTTAAAAAGGCTGAATATTTAGGAAGCTTTAATACAGAATTATTACCTGTACCAACTGCAGAAAGTCTAAAATCTAATCCAGGTGATTTAAAATTAACTAGTGATTCATTAAAACAATTTATTAATGATAATACTGTTTATGCACAATAATATATAAATAAAAAGAATAAAGAATAAAAAATTTAAAAGGGTAGGAAGTGAGATAGATGAATGAGACAATATTTGATAAACTAGATTTTGGTCCGTTAAAGCCTCTTCTAGATAATGATGATATTACAGATATTTCTTACTGTAATGGTGGTCAAATCTGGATTCGTTCATTAACTCAGGGTTCTATCCGTGTAGAAGTTCCAGGTTGTACCCAAGAGTTTATGGAAAAACTTGCTTTTCAGTGCTCTAATGTTATGGGTACAACCTTTAATAATGCGAAACCATTTTTGGATGCTGAAAGTAGTGAACTTCGTTTAAACTTTGTACATCAGTCTATTGCTACTAATGGTATAGCGTGTGTTTTACGTAAGACACCAGCTAAAATAAGACTAAAAAAAGAAAAGTTATTAGAAGATGATTATTTTACAGCTGATATTCATGATGTCTTGATTAAATGTGTCGAAGGACATTGTAATATTATTGTATGTGGTGAAACTGGTTCTGGTAAAACAGAGTTTGTAAAATATTTAGCCAGTCATACCAAAGATAATGAAAAAATTATTACAATTGAAGATACACTAGAGCTTCATTTGGATAAAATTTTCCCTCATAGAGATATTGTTGCTATGAAAACAAATAATGTAGCCAGTTATTCTGATGTATTAGTTACATGTATGCGTCAAAATCCTAAGTGGATTTTACTTTCAGAAGTTCGTAGTGCCGAAGCTGTTTCTGCAGTGCGTAACTCAATATCTTCAGGACATAATATTTTATCTACAATTCACGCTGATAAGGCTAGTGCTATTCCATATCGTCTTTATAGTTTGATGGAAACAGATTTGGATGTAGATCAATTTTTGAACACAATTTATCGTTATATTCAATTAGGTGTTCATATTAAGGCTTATTATAGTAAGAAATATGGAAAATTTCATCGTGAAGTAGATGAAGTTACAGAGTTTTATGTAGATGAAAATAATAAATGTCAAACACATACCATTTATCGAAAAGTGTTTGATAAAAATCCTATCATGGTTAAACCAAGTGCCCATTTAATTGAGTATTTGGAAAATCAGAATATTGATATTTCTTCAATTACTTCTAAACTTTCTGATAAACCTTTCGAAGAAGAATTGGAAAGTGAGAAAAAGTTAGAGGAAAATAATAACAATACAGTTGAATCTAATAGTTCTAATAATGAAGATATGAAGCAAAATGAATTAACTCCTGATGGTAATACAATTTTTCCAAGTGATATCTCAACTAATAAAGCTATAATATCTAATGAAATTAAGAAAGATGGTGATACTTTACCTTTACAAACTAATTTGTCATCTATAATGCCAAATTTACAGAACAGTGATGTGAAAAGTTCAACACCTAACTTAGAGAATTCTAATAATGTAGATAGCCCATTACAAAGTTCTGATGCTACTAAAGATTTTTCATTTACTGGTAAGGATTTATTTACAAATAATCAGAGACAACAAGTTGTTGAACCTAAAGTAGATAATTCTATAAATCAAATGATGGGACAACAAAATAATGTTAACTTAGATATGAATAATATTTTTGATGGAATGGAAAAAGAGGAACAACAGGCTCCTCAAAAGCCAGAAAATCAACCCCCTGGGGTAATTAATACTATAGATATAAATTCATTATTAAATGATTCTAATGTATAGAAAGGAGTAAAATTATGGAATTAATTATTTTATTAGCAATAGCAATCTTAATTATGTTATATAGAAATTATGAAGGTCAAAATGTAGGTAGATTTATAAATGATCAAGTTACGGTTTTATATGACAAATTTGCTCCTTATTCATTTAAAAAAGTTCGTGAGAAAACAAAAGAGTTAGGCCAAGAACTTAGTCCAAGACAATACATTATGCAGGCAGTTTTTTTAGGAGCCTTTGCAGGAGTTATTTCTTATTTATATTTTTATAATTTAGTTGTTAGTATTATTTATGTATTAGGAGCTGTAGCACTTGTTCCATATTTATCATTCTTACGTTGCAAAAGAATATATAGTGAGTTCATTTTTGAACAAATTCAAGTATATACAAGTAACACTATTATGGAATTTGCAACAACACAATCATTTGTAAAATCCCTTGAAGGGGTTAGGGAATCAGGCCTTTTAGATGATCCAGTTGCGGGTGATGTTGATAGAGTTATTGAACTTGCCTATCAAAATGGTAGTATCGATGAATCTGTAAGTTATTTCAATAATTTATATCCATATTATATAGTAAAAAACATGCATCAATTATTCTTACAGATTACAAAAGAAGGTGCTCAAAATAGTCAAGATAGTTTGGAACAGATGCAATTAGATATCGATACTCTTGTAGAAGGTGTTTATAGAGATAGAATAGATAGACAAAACTTCCATAAAAAATTCTTACAATTTGGTATGATGTTATATGTTTTGGTACTATTAGTACAATATTTATTAGGAAAAGAATCGTATATTATTATGTTGCAAAGATGGTATGTTAGATTATTACTCCATGGAATACTAATTATTAATACTTATTTCCTTATAAAAGGAGAAAAATATTATAATGAGAATGTAGGTGCTGAATAATGGCTGGAATGGAAATATTTTTTGTTATACTTATAATAATTGGAATATTAGTATATAATAAGACTATTGATTTTAAAAAGTTTATGATTGATAATTCACAGGTATTTGATTTATTAAAAGAAGATAACTATGAATTTCTATTATATGCAAAGTATGGAGATAGAGTAGATGTTGATACTTTGTTTCAAAAAAGAATTACTAATGCTGTTTTAATTGCATGTATCTTTATGATTTTATTTATGGGAGACTTTAATGCATTAAATTTTGTTATTTGTGTAGTTGTATTTTATGGTATGTTTAAACTTCCATATATACAATTAAATAATTTTTATAAGGCTCATTTGCATGAAATTGATCTTATGTTGCCATACTATTTAAAGGGATTAGAAATTTTGGTACAGCATTATACTGTTCCTGTTGCATTAGGAAAGAGTATTGATGATGCACCAGATGTTTTTAAACCTGGATTAAAGAAAATGATAGAAAAAATTAATGCAGGTGATGCATCTGTTGATCCTTATATGGAATTTGCAAATACTTATCCGGTTAGAGATTCAATGCGAATGATGAGACTTTTATATCGTTTAGGAATCGGTTCTCAAGAGAGAAAACAGGATAGATTAATGATGTTTTCGAGAAGTGTTTCTAGTCTTCAGAATAAAGCCCGTGAGGTTAAGTATAAAGAAAGATTAGGAAAGATGGAAGGACAAACTATGACAATGCTTGTAACGACAGGTATTGGAGTTATGATAATACTACTTATAGCTATGATGAGTATGTTTGGGGCGTAGGTGTCAACATATAAAAAATATATTGAAAAATAATAATTAGTGTACTATAATTTTTATAGAGACTAGGGAGGAGGATTCTTATATGAAAGAAGCGTCAGGAGAATTAAATATGACTGTTGTAACAATTATTGCAATAGCAGCAATAGCAGCCTTTTTTACAGCTGTTATTTGGCCTAATATTAGAAATAGTCTTAATAATCAGTGGAATACTGTTAATAAAACTATTGAGTAGTTTATTTGTTGTGAAAGGTGGTGTTAAAATATGAAGGATTCTTTTGGGAGTGTTTTTAATTTAACACTGCTTTTTGCTTTTATTTTGGTTGTTTCAGGGTTTGTTTTATTTGGAGTTAATTATTATAAGGCGTTTCAAGTAAAAAACAATTTACTTACCTTAATAGAGAAGTATGAAGGTAATGTTAATAATGATAAATTTAAAGAGAAAGTAGAAAGTCTTCTTAATAGAGTGGGTTATCATCCTGGACAGTCAGCAATAGATTCTTTACAAAACAAAAACGAAATTATTGGACTTGTATTGATGAAGAAGGTTGGTGCTACAGCTATATTAATAAATCAAAATGGAAAGATGGACAAGAGACTAGATACTATGATGTAGTTACTTTTGTTAGTACTGATATTCCATTAGTTAATAGGATAATGGGAGCCTTTAAATTTTTTCAAGTTACGGGAAGAACTAAACCAATTATTATTAGAAAATAGTAGAGTGGTGATTATTTATGAAAGATTCAATAGGATCAATTCCTTCATTAGCTTTAGTCTTTACGTTTATAATTATAATTAGTGGATATTTGGCATTTTCTGTTAATTATAGTAAGGCTTTTAAGATGAAAAGTAAAATTATTGATGTTTTACAGGAAGAAGAAAATTTAACAAGTAATAGAGCCAAAAACTCTATTAGAGAAGAAATTACAAGTTATTCACAATTAATTGGATATTCCGCTTCTACTAATTTTACAGCTAAAGAATGTAATCGTAGTGAAGGGTGGAATAATGATTTAGGTGAAGGTTGGTGTTATAAGATAGTAGATGAAAACGCTACTTCTATGGATATGAGATATATAAAAGTAAAAACTTTTGTATCAATTGATGTTCCAATAATTAATAGAGTTTTACCTAATTTAAGATTCTTTATGTTGGAAGGTTCAACTAAAACGACTAAGAAATTGAATGATTAAGCAGGTGGTTTAATGAATGTAATAATTGCAAATGAAAGACAAAATGAATTATCTAATTTAGATATAGATATAATTAAAAGTATGACAGGATGTTTTGATGCTCAAGAAATTGTATCTATATTTAAAAATTTTTACTTTAATAAGATGGTATTGGATGCTACTGCTATTAAAGATTATATTAATACTTCAAACATAGAAAAAATTGTTCAGGCCTTAGATCCTAATAAAATAATTTTATTATTACCAAAAGTAGCTGAAGTCTCTTCACAAAATTATTTAGCAAGACTTGTTGATATGGGATTATATAATTTTACTAATAATATTGCAGGAGTTAAATATTTAATTACCCATACCAATACACGCGAGGATGTAGCACAAGTTGAACAGGTAAAAGAGTTAACGGAAACGGTACAAGAAAAGGTGCAAAGTGGATGTAGAGTTATGGGTATAAAGAATGTAACGGATCACGCAGGGGCTACTACACTAATATATATGTTAAAAAGAGAACTAGAAAGAATTTATGGAGAAACAGTTTATGCCATTGAAGTGAATAAGCATGATTTACAATACTTCAATGTTAGAAATACAATTAGTACTACAAGAGATAATTTAACCTCAACTATAAATAAATTGACTACTGCCTCAGTTATACTAGTTGATTTAAATGAATGTGAAGATGATTCATCTTGTGGTGATGTATTGTATTTGATTGAACCTAGTTCAATTAGATTAAATAAACTTATGCGAACTAATAAGAATATATTTAATGAATTAAATGGTAAAAAAATTATACTGAATAAGAGTCTTTTAAATAATAAAGATATAGAGGATTTTGAGTATGAGGCTAGAACTAAGGTGTTTTACAATCTTCCTCCTTTGGATGAAAGAAGAAGAAATGAAGAAATCCTTAATTTAATTAATAATGTTGGACTTAGTAATATAAATGATACTAATAGTAAAAAAAGTAGTGGTAAAATTTTAGGATTATTTAGATTTTAAAGGCTTAATTTATATTTGGAATAGTTGACAAAGATAGAAAAATTATGTATCATATTGTTAACGAAAGGAGTTAGTAAAAATGTCTAGTTTATTCGAGTTAGCTGTAAAAACTAATCTTAATGATAGTTGTGGAGGTTTACTTCCAATTTTTAAAGTTATAAGACAAGGAATTTTCCCTATAATTTGGATTGGTATTCCAATTGTGTTAATTTTAATGGGAACTATTGATTTGGGTAAAGCTGTTTTAGCAAGTGATGATAAAGAAATCAAAGCAGCACAAGGTAGATTATTTAAGAGAGTATTATATGCTGCAGTTATATTCTTCATGGCTACAATTGTAAGTCTAGTTATGAACGTTATTGGTAAGGCAGGTACTGACGCTGTTGAAGGTAATAACGATTGGACCAGTTGTTGGGCAGCTGCAGCTAAATAATAATTATTTCGTGATAGCAATTTTCATTGCTATTTTTTTTTATATTTGATATACTGAAGATGGTTTAATGTTTTGGAGTGATACTATGTTAAATAAATTAAAAAAAATATTATTATGTACTATTGTTTTTCTAATTACATTAGTTTCTTTTACTGATGTTTATGCTAGTGAAACTAAGGATTTTAATTATGGAAAGATAGATAGTTATGTGTATACACTTGCTCATAGTAGTGGTGGAGGACATAATACTGCACGTAATGATAATAATCAAAACAATAAGAATTGTGAATATGTTTTTGGTGATCCTAATGACGATAGTACTATTGCATGGATGCTTCAAAAATTTCTTAATTATGCTAAAATTATAGGCCCATTACTTGTTATAGTTTTAAGTGGTTTTGATTTTGCTAAGAATGCTTTATCTCCTGATGCAGATAATATGAAAAAAATTAGTAAAAAGTTAGTTACCAGATTAATATGTGCAGTAGGATTATATTTTGTTCCTTTACTTACTAGTTTTATTCTTAATTTAATAAATAATACATCTGGTGATCAGGCTTGTGGAATTCAATAGGAAAAGAGGTGGATAGTGTATGTCAGATTTAGATAGACAGGGTTGGTTTTCTGATGCTATACGTGGTTTATTTGCTAAGTTGGATAGTTTTGTATATTCACTAATTTCAGGACTCTATCAAATATTTTATTATGTTGCAACTGCTACTATTATTGAAGGAGAAACAGTTAGAAATTTTTACAGTAGAGTTCAGTTGATACTAGGCGTTATTATCATGTTTAAAGTGGCTATTTCTTTATTTAATGGTATTATGAATCCAGATAGTTTAAATGATAACAAAAATGGCTTTTCTTCTATTATAAAGCGAATTGTAATGGTACTTATAATGCTTGTTTTAATGGTACCGCTAAATATTCCTAATGTTGGTAGCGAAGATTCTTATGATAATAATAGTCAAGAGTCTTGGAATGCTAGAATGAATAATAATGGTATATTATTTGGAACTTTATTTGAAATTCAATCTAGACTTTTATCACAAAATACTATTTCTAAATTAATTCTTGGCGATAATGATAATGATGAAGAATATTCCCTTGATGGCTCATATAGCGGTTATCAATTATCAAGTATTATTTTAAAGAGTTTTGTTACTCCTAATGTATTAGTTGATGGACTTGATCCTGAAGATGACAAGAATAGAGTGTGTTCTGCCGATGCTTTATCTAGTCAGTATGATGATGACAGTTATGCTGATATATATGATCAATATGAATCTACTATGATTCCATCTAATGTTTTAAGTATGGTTAATGTTAGTTGTAGTCCTGAGGAAAGTATTGGACAAAAAATTGGAACTGTGTTGGGAACGATAGCTGGTGGTGCTGGTGGTGCAGTTATCGGTGGTCCTATTGGACTTTTAATTGGTGCATTTGGAGCAAACACTGCAGCTGATGCTATAGTTGATTATCAAAATGGAGCTTATTATGCTTTTAGTTATTCTTATATTTTTTCAACATTAATAGGTGTATTAGTTGTTATTTTATTGGTAAGTTTTACAGTTGATGCTGCAATTAGAGTATTTAAATTAGCAATTTTAAAATTAATAGCTCCTGTGCCAATTTTAAGTTATATTGATCCAAAAACAGAAAGTACTTTTCAAAATTGGTTGAAGATGATAGGTACCACCTTTGCTGATTTATTTATTCGGTTAGGTATTTTAAATTTGATTATATTCTTTATTAAGGAACTAGATAGTAATGGTTTTGGATTACATTTAGATGACGCTACTGGAATTGTACCTATTTTTGCTAAACTATTTATTATTTTAGGTTTACTAATGTTTGCTAAGGCAGCTCCTAAATTTATTGCTGATTCGCTTGGGATTAAAGATACAGGTAAATTTAAATTATTTGGTGGATTGGGTAGATTACAAGCTACTGGTTCAATGTTAGCTGGTACAGTTGGTTCTGCTGCTACAAACTGGAGAGCATTTAGGCAAGAACAACCCAAGAGGGAAGATGTTCTTCAACACCCTATAGCTGCACGAGCTAGTAATTTCTTTAGACGTGGTGTTGGTGCAGCAGGTTCTGCATTGCTTGGTGGAGCTGGAGGCCTTATTACAGGTGCAAATGCTCTTTCTGGTGCGGATAGTGATTTTAATAAAAATGTTGTAAGAGCTCAGCAGAATCGTAATGCACAGCGTGCATCACATTCTACTATGATAGGTAGATTTAATGATAGACAATCACAACTATGGACTGGACAGTCTCTTGCTGATAGGGATAAACAAGCATTGGATGCTAATATTAAGGCAAAAGAAGCTATTGGTAATTTCAAAAAGAGAGCTCAAGAGGAGGCTAGAAAAAATAGTAATATAACTGGTAGTGTTAACATTCAAGGTCCAAATGGTACGACTAGAAGTGTTGTAGCTAACTATGAAAAATTGATTGCTGCTATGGGGGCAAAAGATTCAAGTGGTAATTTTACATATAATGGTGGGCAATATAATGTTAGCGATTTTGATACCAATGTGCTAAATGAACTTTTAAAAAGTCAAACAAATACATATCTTAGCAATCCTAATAATGCCAAATCAGTTGAAGCTGATTTCAAAGCTTTGCAGAGTGCTGTTAACAGTTCATCCTTTGCTAGAGATGTATCTAGTTATATAACTAACGCATCAACTGCTTTTGATAATTCTGGAACTCTTATGGGAAAAGCTGCTGGCGCTGTTGCAGATTATCAATATGATATGACACATGTCAAGCATATGGCTAATAAACAGGCTAATGATAGCAAATAAAAAGGGAGTGTGATATAAGTGAATACTTATTTAATACCAGCTAATACAAAACAGGGTGAATTAATATTTGGAATATTTAGACCAATTGATCTGATATTACTTGCAAGTGGAATTTCAGTTACTTTGATTATGATGTTAATATTTTCTCTTAGTTCTGTTAGTTCGGCTTTGCTAGTTTTGGCTCCTGCACTGATATGTGCAGGTCTGGTTTTACCAGTTCCGCATTATCATAATGTATTAGTAGTTATCACAGAGTGTTTTATATTCTTGACATCACGTCAGAAATATATTTGGAAAGGTTGGTGTGCAATTAGCGATGAAAAAAAACAAAGGTAGTGGTAGTCCATATACAGAAGATTGGTTGCCTATAAAAGATATACAAAATGGTATGATTTTAACTACAACAAAACAATTTGTAACAGGAGTTAAAATTACACCTAGAAATATTTTTATACTAGATAATGATATGCAGAATCATGTACTAATTAGTTTGAAAAACTTTTATAATATGCTGGATTTTGAATTTTGGTTAGTAGTTTCAGATAGACCTGTTGATATATCTGTTTATATGTCACAGTTGCAATTGCTATACAATAAAGCACAGTCTCCAGCAATACGTAAATTAATAGATCAAGATATAGAAAAAGGTAAATCATTTATAAATAATAATGTTGTTGATACAGAGTATTACTTATTATTTAAGGAAAAAGATATAAATGAGGCACAGAAAAAAATTAGATTGATGATTAATGGTTTGGCAAGTTGTGGTTTAAATGCATCTCAGACTACTAATGATGATTTAAGAGTAGTTTTAAATAATTTCCTTAATGGGGGAAGAGATACTGGATTTGGAGTGGTGATGCCTGCATGAGTAGAGGAATAAGAAGTCAGCTTGCTCCTAAGAGTTTGGAGTTCAAGGCTAGTGAATTTTATATTAGTGATAAGTATGCAACGATACTTAGTGTTATATCTTATCCAGGGGCTATTATGCCTGGTTATTTATCAACACTTACTAATATTCCAGGAATTAAAGTTGTTGTAAAACATATTCCTGTACCATTTTCTGTAATGTCTAAAATGTTAAATAAACAAATTGTTGAGTTAGAAGATCGTTACAAAAATGAAAAAGATCTTACTTATAAAGAAAAAATTCGTCAAGAGATGGATAATCTTCAATATTTTACTTCTATGTTAGCAGCTAGTCAGGCACGTATTTTTGATTTTCAAATGCATGTTATGATAACAGCTGATACAAAAGAAAATTTGGAACTAATGAAGACTAATGTTAGAAACTATTTGGATGCTATGGAACTTAGAGCTGTTGCGCTTCGTTTTGAACAAGAAAAGGTTTTAAAATCTATTCTTCCTATCTTTCCAAAACAAGATATAGAAGAACGTATTGGTACACCAATGCCTTCTCAAACAATTGCAGCTATGTATCCATTTATATTTGATAGTATAAAAGATCCAGGGTTATCAACTTTACTGGGTGTCGATTTCTCAGGCGGAGTAATCCTATTTAATCAATTCTTATATCAAGTGCGTAAAGAAACTAATAGAAATAATGCTAATATGATTATTTTAGGTACTTCTGGTTCTGGTAAGTCTACAGCAGCTAAATTACTTCTTAGAACTCATATTAGAAATGGATGTCAAATTGTTGCGATTGATCCAGAAAACGAATTACATGATATAACAAGAGCAATGGGTGGAGATACAATTGAAATTGGTAAAGGTGGAGAATTTGGTTTAATTAATCCACTTGAAGTTGTAGTTGATGCCGATGAAGAGGAAATAAAACAGGGTTTAGGTTATACAGTTTTAACTCGTACTTTACAAACTTTGAAAGCCTTTATGAAATATTATGACCCATCTATTCAAGAAGATGTTTTAACAATGTTTAGTGAGGTTGTTCAGGATACTTATAGACGTTTTGGTATTGATTATAATACGGATTTTTCTAAATTTACATCTGCTGATTATCCTACTTTTACGGATGTTTATGCAACAGTAAAAGGACGTTTGATGTCTATGACTGAGCAAACTCAAGAAAAAGATATTTTGGAAAGATTAGAGTTAAAATTAAGACCAATTACAAAAGAGTTAAAATTCTATTTTGATGGTCATACTACTATTACCTCTAAGAGTGATTTTATGGTGTTTAATATTAGAGAGTTAATGAATAGTGATTCTAATGTTAGAAATGCTTTGTTCTTTAATATTTTAAAATATGCTTGGGGATTATGTTTAAATCCTAACATTAATACTATTTTAATGGTAGATGAAGCACATGTTTTATTAGGAGATAAAAATGCCTTAGGAGCTGATTTCTTAGCGCAAATTCAAAGACGTGCTCGTAAATATAATACCGGAGCTATTATAATAACACAACAACCAAGTGACTTTTCTGATCCTTCTGTTATTACTCAAGGAAAAGCTATTTTTGATAATGCAGCTTATTACTTAGTTATGGGATTAAAGAAGCAGGCTGTTGATGATTTAGGTAAATTAATAGATTTAAATGATAGTGAAAAAGAGGGAATTAAACAATTTTCTCAAGGAGAAGCATTGTTTGTTTGTGGTAATAGAAGAATGCAAATTAATGTAGCTGTTACTAAAGATGAACTTGATTCGTTTGGTAGTGGAGGAGGATATTAATATTTAATATCCTTTGATGTATATTAGGAAGTAGGTGAGGCAATGGACAATAATCAACAAATGAATAAAAAAGAGCAAGAACAACAATCGGCTGAAAAACTTGGAAAAACAGCATCAAGGGGAGCTTTTGATTATGCTACTGGTGGACAATGGGAAAAAGTTCGTAATGCTCCAGTGGTAGGTAAAATTGCTCAGAAGGCAGAAGATAAAACTGCTAAAAAATTTGCCAAAAGTCCTGGTGGCAAAGCAACAAAAAAGCTTGCTAAAAAGTTGGATGATGCCGGAGTAGTTGATGGTGTAAATAAGGGTCTAAATGCTTTTGGTGGTTCTAAAGCAAAATCTTCACCTAGCTCTAATCCTAATATTAATCGAGCTAATAATGCGTTCCCTAATCATTCAAGTGTAGACAATAATCCTAACATACCCAGAAAAAATTTTGCTAAAAATGGATTAACTGATGAAGGACAAGAAATTCCGGGTCTTGATAATAAAGAAGGGTCCATGCGAAAAAGTTTTGATGATATTCAAAAAAGACGAGAAAGTTCCAATAGTTCTGATTATTCTGAAAAATCTTCAAAGAGAAAAAAAATCTTTAACAATCCGTTTAAAAATGACAATGACCAAAATGTAATTATTTCGGCTGAGGTTATATCTTTAATGAAAAAAACCATATTACCTTTTGTAGGAATAGTAATTTTTTTGATTATTTTATTGGGAGCTGCAGACACATTTAATAAAGATAATGATTTAAGTGTTGTTGATGATGATATAGAAGAGGGCGAAAAGGGTTCTACTTCATATTATGCTAATAATAATCCTAAACTTCAAAAGTTTTATGATAATGTTATTTCGACAAAAGATTCATACAGTGAGGATGGTAAATCAATAAATGCTATGTATATTACCGCCACATTTCATATTTTGCGTGAATATAATACTGATGTTACTTTGGAGGATATGACACAGAGTGAAATTAATAAATTAGCTGATGGTATGCTTGGTGGAAGTACTGTTTATAGTGAAGATACATATAGAAAGTTTCTAACAGATGAATATTTTCCTCAGTATATTTCAGATGCAAGAGTAGACGGAGCTGTGGATCGTGTTTTTGAATATATTGAGCAGTATATGAATCGAGTACATCCTAAAACAAGTGGGTGTTCAACTGTTACTGGTGGGAGTTGTCAATATTCATTAAAAGGTGTACATGGGTATAATTCTGATCCTCTAAATATTTCTAATTTACAAGTAAGACTTATGAGTTCCTCATTTTGTGGTGGGACTGATGGTAAGGCACTTGATGAAGATTTAGTTCCTTTTGAAAACTATGTACTTGGGGTTACTTATGGTGAAATAGATGCATCTTTTAATCCTGAGACGGAAAAAGCTCATATGATTGCGGCTCGTAGTTTTGCTTTAGCTCGTCCTATTACATTTCATACCTCTGGAGTTGGTTATGTTACTGAAGGAGGACAAAATATAGTGCAACTTAGATCGTGTGTTGCTGATCAGGTTTATTGTAATCCAGAACTAGGCTGTTCTAAAGATGTTGATGCTAGAAATCAATATGGAGTTGTTTATAGTGGTGCAACTACTCATGCACATACATATAAGGAACCGCTTTCTACACGTACTAATTCTACGTTAAGGAGTTCATGGCAGGAAACTCTTGGTATGGTTGGTGTTGACAAAGATGGTAAAATTGTAGAAATGGGGTATTCTGGCGGAAATGGAAATAAAGATGATAATGTATGGGAGAGATGGGCAAAATCTGGAATGGATTATGTTCAAATAATTTTAAAAGCTTATCCTGAAATAACTGAGATAAAGAAAATGAATTGCTCTTCAACTAGTGAATCTACAGATAGTGCATTTTTACAAGTTGCAGCAAAGATTTGGAAACAAGTTGCTAATGGCGGTTATTCATATACATTAAGTGGTGTTTCTGTGCCTCCTACAAATAATCTTATAGATTGTAGCAGTTTTGTTAGTTGGGTTTTGTATGAATATGGTTTTAAAGATGAATTTGGTGGTGGTCAACATAACACCGTTGTTTTTGCTAATACTGATTGGACTAGTAAAATGGGATGGCAAGAGATTAGTGTGACGGCAGGAGAAGATGTTACCTCAAAACTACAACCAGGAGATATTCTAGTTCGTGATGCTGGTGGTGGAGCTAATGGTCATATTAACATTATTGCTGAAGTATCTGATGGTAAAGTACTTGCTTATGATTGTGGTAGTGAAAGCAATTGGAATAATAGTACTGCTAAGGCTGGTAAACCAATTGATAGAACCAGCTTTGCAAAAAGTGATAATCGTGCTGGAAAAATTATTAGGGTTTCTAATGTTGGAGGAAGTAGTTGTCAATCAGCTGAATCTGGAGAAGCTTTAAGCTGGAAACAATATTGTCCTGCTGCTTGGTGTAATGTTCCTCTTGGAAATAGTGGTGCAACTATTGGAGGTTATGGATGTTTTATTACATCTATCGCTATTCAAATAGCCAGAAGTGGTACTACAACAACACTAAGTGAATTTAATCCAGGCACATTTGTAAAAGAATTAAATAAATATGGTTCATTTGATGGTAGTGGTAGTTTTGTTGGAGCTGCTAATATTCCTAAAATAGCTCCGGCATTTTCAGAAAAATATCATGGTGTTTCTCTTACTGGAAGTGCAAAAGATAAGATTAGTGTAATTAAAGGATATTTGGATCAAGGATTATATCCTATCATGAGAGTTAAAACAACTAATGATCAACACTGGGTTGCTGTAGTTGGTGTAACTGATGACGATGTGATTATGGCAGATCCAGGTAGTGAAAAAACAAATGCATTTGCAACATATAGTTTAGGTGAATGTTCAACATTAAATGTTTATCAAATAGGATAAGGAGGGCTGTATGGAAGATAAGAGTACTAATGAAAAAGTAGGAATATTTATAATAGTATTTTTACTATCATTAATAGTAATAATTATAATATTATATTTACTTGGTATTTTTAACAGAAGACCAAATGAAGCTAATATTATTGTAGATGATGCTGTTATGTTTAAATATTCAAAGAAGAAATGGACTACAGCTTCATCTAAATCCTATTCAAATTATAATTGGGATAAATTTAAAATTTATAGTAATAATACATATATTGGTAAAAAATCTATTTTCTCTGCTGATGGTAAGTGGTATGTATTTGAGAAAGATAGGGATGCGGTTAATGTACCTGGAGATAAGTTATATTTAGGTGGTAAAATTCAAGTTACTCATAAAAATTTTAATCAGACTAATGTAAATGCTACGGATTGGACTTATATTCATAAGGTATTGGATCATTATAATATTTCAAGAGACATTCAAAATGATTATACCTATGCATTTAAAGTAAATTATGATTTTGATAATGACAATAAAGATGAAGCAATGTATATTGTTTCAAACATGTTTGCTGATCATGATGTTTCATCATCTTATAGTTTTATATTTGTTAATGATAATGGTAATAATAAGGTGATTTATGGAAAAGTTTATGGTAAAGGAGCTAATCTTACTGGATGTTATGCCTATTTATATGGTATTATTGAAGTAGAAGGGACGAAAGGTTCTAAAATTATTACAAAATGTGGTCATTATAGTGTAGGCAATGATGATGAATATGGATTGTATCAATTTAAGAATAATAAGTATCAATTATTGCTTTACAGTAAATAATTGTGTATAATATCTCACTAGAGAAAGAGGGACTTGGTATGAAGTTAAAGTTACGTATTGATTCAGATGATTTATGGATGGTAGTTGTTTTTGCGGTATTCCTATTGTATGTTGTTGCTATTTTGGTAGTTAATTTATCTACTTTTGCAAGTGAAGGAAGAATTTCTGGATTTAATCCTCTTCCAGCATTTTCAAAAGAGTATATAGCATCTACTTTAGGTTTTTATTTAATAGCTATTATTGCTATTATTGCTAGTGTAAAATCATATATATTTGAGTTTGATAAGGGTTTTGGTTTAACAACTGAAAAAAAAGACAAAGGTTATTCAAGATGGTCAAAAGAAAAAGAAATTATTGAGAGTAAAAAAGTAGAAGCAGTTAATATTCATAGTAAATATGCTAAATATGCTGGAACTCCACTATTATATAAAGGTGAAAATGTTTATGTTGATAATGGTGAAAATCATACTTTAGTAATAGGTGCTACTGGATCAGGAAAAACACAGACAGTTATTTTCCCAACAGTAAAGATACTTGCTAAAAAGCGCGAATCTATGATTATTACAGACCCTAAGGGTGAAATATTTGAGGAAACAGCAAATATGCTTAAGGCTCGTGGATATAATGTTATTTTACTTAACTTCCGTGATCCACAAAATGGTAATGCTTGGAATCCAATGGATTTACCTTATAAACTATATAAAGAAGGAAATAAAGATAAAGCTATAGAGTTACTTGATGACCTTGCACTTAATATCTTATATGATGAAAATAATAAAGGTGGAGATCCATTCTGGGAAAAAACTTCAGCGGATTATTTCTCCGGAGTTGCTCTTGGACTTTTTGAAGATGCAAAACCTGATGAAATTAATATTAATAGTATTAGTTTAGCAACTAGTGTTGGAGAAGATAAATTTGGTGGTTCTACTTATATCAAAGAATATTTTCAAGGTAAAGATCCAACTAGTGCCTCTTATATTAAAGCTACTAGTACCGTAATGGCAGCTAATGAAACAAAACAAAGTATTTTATCTGTATTTAGACAAAAAATTCAATTATTTGCTTCTCGTGAAAACTTAAGTGAAATGCTTTCTCATAGTGATGTTGATTTACGTTCTATTGGTGAAAGACCTACTGTAGTTTATATTGTTATTCAAGATGAAAAGAAAACATACCATTCACTTGTTACAATTTTATTAAAACAAATTTATGAAACTTTAATTAGTGTTGCTCAAGTTCATGGTGGTGCATTACCTGTACGTACTAACTTCTTATTGGATGAGTTTGCTAATATGCCACCACTTAAAGATGTAACTACAATGATTACGGCGGCTCGTTCTAGACAAATTAGATTTACAATGATTATCCAAAACTTTGCTCAGTTAGAGCAAGTTTATGGAAAAGAACAGGCTGAAACACTTCGTGGTAACTGTGGTAACTTAATTTATCTTGTTACAACGGAACTTAAAGCTTTGGAAGAAATTAGTAAAATGTGTGGAGAAGTGAAATCGAAAAAAGATGCTAAAACGGCTTCAACTCCTTTGGTAACCGTTACAGATTTACAAAAGATGAAGGAAAATGAAGTAATAATATTAAGACTTCGTATGTCTCCATTTAAAACTAAGTTTACTCCTAACTATAAGATAGATTGGGGTGAAAAATATCCTAAAGCAAAATATCCAATTAGACAAAAAGAAGAAGTTCATGTTTTTGATATAAAACAATTTGTTAAAGATCTAAAGAAGAAAAAATTATTAGAAATGATGAATGCTGCTGATGATGGTAATGGTGATAATAAAAATTCTTTCCCTAGTAATCCTATGATGCCTGGTATACCTGGTGGAATGTTTACTCCATTTGGTGGAATGATGCCAAATAATAGCATTAATAATAGAACTAATGGTGGAAATATTCAGTCTCCTTTTGGTAGTAATGCAGCAAGACCTGCAGTTAATCCATTTGTTGATAGTGTAGATGATGATGACGATGATGGTGCTCCTGTGATGCCTTCTTCACTAAATATTGATGACTTAGTTAAAAAGATTGATAAAAAAATTGCTGAGTTAGAAGAAGAAGAAAGACTAGAGAAAGAAAAACGTGATAAAGAAGAGGCAGCTAATAAGCCTAACACTATTCCGGATGCTGCTATTCAAGATAACAATAACTCTTCAACAAATGATAAACCTGTTGCGGAAGTTAATGAAAATAAAGATATAAATAAAGATCAACAACAAATTTCACTAGATCTTGATGATGATTCAGAAGACGATGAATTTTTTGATGATTTTTTTGATAATTAATACGGAAATGAGGAGTTAAAATGATAGATCCAAAGAAAAATAATAATGATCAAATAGTAGAAGCATTAAAAGATGAAGATGACATGAAAGAAGAAATCTATGCTAAAAAAAATGATGAGTTTTTGTTAAAACAAAGAATGAAAAAATTAATACTAATAATAATTATGTTTACAGTTTTTATATTAGTAATAATTTGGCTTTTATCACTAACAAAGAGTGGAAATAGAAGCTTTGCTGATGTGGAAAATATAATGTCAAAAGCTGCTGAATCATATTATGCTGATAATAAGAGTTTGCTTCCTAAGGCAGATAAAGGAACTAATGAAGTTAGTTTACAGAAATTAATTAATCTTGAATACATGAAAGAGTTGGAAAAATATAGTAGTAAGGCTACTAGTTGTAGTGGTAAGGTAGTAGTTGAAAACAATGATGATCAATATGTTTATGTACCATACTTAGATTGTGGTTCTTCATATAAAACTACTGAACTATTTAGAAAAGTTACTTCTTCATCTAATATTGTAGCTAGTGATGCAGGACTTTACTCTATGAATGGAGAATATGTATTTAGAGGTGACAATGTTAATAACTATGTTAAGTTAGGTGATAACTTATGGCGTATAGTTAAGGTAGATAGTAATGATGATGTTGTCTTAATACTAGATGGAGCTTATGATATGTCTACTTACTGGGATGATAGATATAATACAGCAGAAGAATTTAATTATGGTTACAATAGTTTTAAAATTAGTCGAATGAATACTTATTTAACAAGTATTTATACAGCAGCAAAAGAACAAGATACTAAGTCTTTTGATCCATTACTTTTCTCTAAAAATACTATGAAACATCTTAGTGGTTATAAATTATGTCATGGTATGAGAGGAGAAAATGATGCGTTTAATAATAATAGTTTAGAATGTTCTCAAACTATGGATAACGTTAAGATTGGTCTTTTAACTTTATCTGACTACATTAATGCTAGTCTTGATCAGTCATGTGCAAAAGCTACAGATGTGTCATGTCAAAATTATAATTATTTAGCAACACATGATAGAGATTGGTGGCTTTTAACAGCTAATTCTAAAAATAATACAGATGTTTATTATGTTTCATCTAGTGGTATAATAAAATCAACTTATGCATCATCATATTTTGATATTAGACCAGTTATTCATTTAAATAGTAAAACAATGTATAAGAGTGGAAAAGGTACTAAAAATAAACCTTATAAAATTAAGTAGATAATTCTACTTTTTTTGTTTCCTTACTATTAAAAAGTCATATATTACTATGAGGTGGTAGTATGGAACTTACTTTTCTTGATGC
>ENA-OPBE01001038-OPBE01001038.1-human-gut-metagenome-genome-assembly--contig:-NODE-1038-length-25526-cov-2.227867_pt1 | contig 25526 bp, 20 predicted proteins | sample MGYA00241066_ERZ501448 | MGnify/ENA primary metagenome ERZ501448 (study PRJEB25962, sample SAMEA2042585) | human gut metagenome | biome: human gut; feature: human-associated habitat; material: faeces...
AACAAAGCCAAGGAGATCCTTGCCTACGAGCTCACGAAGATGGTACACGGCGAGGCGGAGGCCGATCAGGCGCAGGCAGCTGCCAAGGCAGTGTTCGGCGGCTCCGGCGAGGGCGTGCCGACGGTGGAGATCACGAAAGAAGACGGCAATGACATCCTCAGCCTGCTCGTCAAGAGCGGTCTGTGTGCATCTAAGTCCGATGCGCGCCGCAATGTGCAGCAGGGCGGCGTGACTGCTAACGACAGCAAGGTCACCGATATTGCCAAGACCTTTACCGAGGCAGAGCTGAGGGACGGCGTTGTGCTCAAACGCGGCAAGAAGAATTTCCGTAAGATGCTGCTGAAGTAACCAAATATCCGACAGATTGATCGTGCCCCGCCGTTTCTGGCGGGGCACTTTTGTTAACGTTGCCGAAATGTGTAAATTTTTATCCGAACACTTGAAAAAAGCAGGTTAGAGTGGTATAACTTGAAATTGAAAGTTAGCTGCATCTAACAGAAATTCGAGCAAGCTAACCAGACCGCAATTCTGCGGATCAAATTACATGGAGGTAAATCGTTATGAGCATGGAAAAATTGGGAGCATTTGTTGGCGGCGCGCTGTTTGCAACAGTCGGGGCAAAGATTCTTGCAAGTAAAGATGCCCAGAAGGTATACGTTTATACGACGGCAGCGGCCCTGCGCGAAAAGGATGATGTCATGGCGGTTGTAACGAACGTCAAGGAGATCGCGGGTGACGTTCTGGCCGGTGCCAAGGCGTTCAATGAAAAGCGCGCGGCCGAACAGGCCGAGGTCATTGAGGATACGGCGGAGAAGGCTGAGTAAGTATGAAATGCACAATCCTGCATGAAACCCGGGGCCGTATGCGCGTGCATACAATGCAGGGTGCCATGTCGCTGCAGCAGGCGGACATTCTGGAGGCATACCTGAATCGGGTCTCCGGCGTCACAAAAGCGACAGTCTATGACCGCACCGGCGACGCCGTGATCTGCTACGACGGGCCGCGGGAAACGGTTACAAAGGCGCTCTCGTCCTTTGCCTATGCCAAGGAGCAGGCGCTCGCGCCGGAGCACAGCAGCCGCGCCCTGAATCGTGATTTTGAGGACAAGCTTGTCGCATCGCTGTGCTGGCGCGGCATAAAGCAGCTGTTCGTTCCGAGCTCGGTGCGCACGCTGATCACGGTCGCGCGTTCCGTGCCGTATATCAAGGCCGGTATGACGTGCCTGATGCACAGGAAGATCCAGGTGCCGGTGCTGGACGCAACGGCGATCACCGTTTCGATGCTGCGCAAGGACTTCAAGACGGCAAGCTCGATCATGTTCCTGCTGGGCATTGGCGACATTCTCGACGAGTGGACGCACAAGAAGTCCGTTGCCGATCTCGCACAGACCATGTCCCTGAATGTGGACAAGGTCTGGAAAGAGACAGACGCCGGCTCCGTACTTGTGCCGGTGGCAGACGTTCAGGTCGGCGACCGGATCGTGATCCATACCGGCAACGTGATCCCGCTTGACGGCAAGGTCGTTTCCGGCGAGGCGATGGTCAATCAGGCTTCCATCACGGGCGAGCCGCTGGCCGTCCGCAAAGCGGAGGGCGGCTATGTCTACGCCGGTACCGTCGTCGAAGAGGGCGACTGCACCATCTGCGTGGAAAAGAGCGCCGGCAGCGGCCGCTACGACCGTATCATCCGCATGATCGAGGAGTCGGAAAAGCTCAAGTCCGCAACGGAGGATCACGCATCGCACCTTGCCGATCAGCTCGTTCCGTACAGTCTGGGTGCAACGGCGCTGGTCTGGCTCCTGACCGGGAACATGACCAAGGCGCTGGCCGTGCTGATGGTCGATTTCTCCTGCGCGCTCAAGCTCTCGATGCCGATCGCGGTGCTCTCTGCCATGAAGGAGGCCAGTGACTATCACCTGTCCGTCAAGGGCGGGCGGTTCCTTGAGGCCGTGTCCGATGCGAGCACGATCGTCTTCGATAAGACCGGCACGCTCACGCGCGCCGAGCCGAAAGTTGCACAGATCGTGACCTTCGGCGGCAATGATGAGGCGGACATGCTGCGTCTGGCTGCCTGCCTGGAGGAGCATTATCCGCACTCCATGGCCAAAGCGGTCGTCGCGGAGGCGGCGCGCCGCGGTCTGCGCCACGAGGAGCGTCATTCGTGCGTGGAGTATCTGGTCGCGCACGGCATTTCCAGCAGCGTCGACGGACAGAAGGTCGTCATCGGCAGCCACCACTTTGTCTTTGAGGATGAGCACTGCGTCATCCCGGCAGGGGAGCAGGCCAAATTCGATGCTCTTCCGGATACGTATTCGCACCTGTATCTTGCTGTTTCCGGTGTGCTGGCAGCGGTTATCTGCATCGAAGACCCGCTGCGGCCGGAAGCGGCCGATGTCATCCGTGGTCTGCGGGAGCTCGGCGTGACCAAGCTGGTCATGATGACCGGCGACAATGAAAAGACCGCCCGCGCGGTCGCGGAAGCGGTCGGTGTGGATGCCTATTTCGCCGAAGTCCTTCCCGAGGACAAGGCCGCCTTTATTCAGGCGGAGCACGCGGCCGGGCGCAAGGTCATTATGCTTGGCGACGGGGTGAACGATTCCCCGGCGCTCTCCGAGGCCGATGCCGGCGTCGCCATCAGCGACGGCGCAGCAATCGCGCGCGAAGTGGCCGATATTACAGTCGGCGCCGATGATCTGTACGCCCTGCTGACGCTCAAGCGCCTGAGTGACGCACTCATGGAGCGCATTCACAGCAACTACCGCAAGATCATCAGCTTCAACTTCCTGCTGATCTGCCTGGGTGTGGCCGGTGTTCTGCCGCCTGCGACCTCTGCGCTGCTGCACAACGCCTCCACGCTGGTCATCAGCCTCAAGAGCATGACCAAGCTGTTGGCGTGATCTTCTGCGAATCGCAAATAAAAAAGCCTGGCGAACGATGGTTCGTCAGGCTTTTTTGCGCCTGGCTCACGCCTCGGCCGGGGCCGGGAGCTTGCAGACGTCGATCCACTCAAGGGCGTTGGAATATTTGTAGAGCTCGTCCAGATTCAGCTCGATCGCGCTCGACGGGCTGCCGACGGCGGGGAACACCGTCTCAAACCGCTGCAGCGACACGTCCAGATACACCGGGATGCCCTCCTTGCAGCCGAACGGACACACGCCGCCAACCGGATGGCCCACCAGCTCCAGCACCTCGTCGGCCGAGAGCATCTTGGCCTTCATGTGGAATTTTTCCTTGAATTTATGGTTATCAATGCGCGCATCGCCGGCGGCGAGGATCAACATGCAGCCGTCCGCCGTTTTGAAAGACAGCGTTTTTGCGATCCGCGCACCCTCAACACCAAGGGCCTTTGCCGCCAGATCAACGGTCGCACTCGAGACCGTGAACTCCTGCACACGGTCCTCCATACCAAACTGCCGGAAATACGCTCTTCCTGCTTCGATAGACATTTGCTTCGCTCCTATTCTTTGAAGTATCTGAAGCACATGATAGCGCAGGCGGCGGCGTTCGTCAAGCCGCGATTTTTTGCCGACGGTACTTGCAGGATAACCGTAACAGGTGTATAATAACTTAGTTATAGAAATGCGGATCGTGTCCGGCTTGCCGGATATCCATAGATCGGAGTGGCATCCATGACAAAACTTGCACCTTCCATTCTCTCGGCGGACTTCTGCACGCTTGGCGAGGACATTCGCCAGATTGAGGCCGGCGGTGCGGACTATGTCCACATTGACGTGATGGACGGCATTTTTGTGCCGAATATCTCGATCGGCATCCCGGTCGTGAAGTCCGTGCGCAGGTATACGCAGATGTTTCTGGATGTGCATCTCATGATCGACCGGCCGCATCGCTATGTCGGCGCGTTTTGCGATGCCGGTGCGGACCTGGTCGTGTTTCACGTCGAGGCGGACGAGCCGCAGGACATTTTCGCCGCGATCGAGGATGTGAAGGCGCACGGCAAAAAGGTCGGCCTTGCCATTAAGCCGAAGACGCCGGAGAGCGTGCTCATTCCGTATCTGCCGCTGCTGGATCTGGCGCTGGTCATGACGGTCGAGCCCGGCTTCGGCGGACAGCGCTTCATGGCCGATCAGCTGCCGAAGATCGCAGCGCTGCACGAGCGCATCCTGCAGGTCAATCCTGCGTGCGAGCTGGAGGTGGACGGCGGCATCGACCCGGAGACATCCCCGCTCGTAAAGCAAGCAGGCGCCAACGTGCTTGTGGCCGGCAGCGCCGTGTTTCGCCGGTGTGACCGCGCGGCCGCCATCGCCGCCATCCGCAATGCTTGATTCAGGACGGTATTCCCATGTCATTTTTTCCGAATGCACTTGAAAACCTCATCGACCAGTTCGCCGCGCTGCCCGGTGTCGGGCGCAAGAGCGCGCAGCGGCTGGCGTTTCATGTTCTGTCCCTCCCGGAAGAGGAGGCGCTGAAGTTTGCCGCGGCCATTGTGGACGCCAAGAAAAACATCCACTGCTGCAGCATCTGCCAGAATCTCACCGATCAGGAGACGTGCACCATCTGCGCCTCTCCGAAGCGCGACCAGAGCACCATCTGCGTCGTGGCGCAGCTGCGCGATGTGCTCTCGTTTGAGCGCAGCCGCGAGTATAACGGCGTCTATCACGTCCTGCACGGCGTGCTGTCGCCGATGAATCACATTGGCCCGGACGATATCCGGATCCAGGAGCTGGTCAAGCGTGTGGCTGCCGGCGGGATCACGGAGGTCATCATGGCCACCAACCCCGACACGGAAGGTGAGGCGACTGCGATGTACATCGCGCGCCTGCTCAAGCCGTTTGACGTGAAGATCACACGTCTGGCTTACGGCATTCCGGTCGGCTCCAATCTGGAATATGCGGACGATGCCACGCTCCTGCGGGCGCTGGCCGGCCGAATGGAAATGTAACAGGTTTGACGGCTCGGATTTCTGGGAATACTCTGGTTATCCGCCGCCGCGGGCAATGCATTTCGTACATATTTTTCGAAAAATCAACCAGCTTCCGGGGGAGCAGTCTGCCTGAAAGCGAACGTAAAGGAGATACGAATGGCATCCAAATTGAAAATCATCCCGCTCGGCGGGCTCGGTGAGATCGGCAAGAACCTCACCGTTTACGAGTATGGCAAGGATATGTTCCTTGTCGACTGCGGCATGGGCTTTCCGGATCAGGACCTCTACGGCGTTGACATGGTCATCCCGGACATCAGCTACCTGAAGGCCAACAAAAACCGCATCCGCGGCATGGTCATCACGCACGGACACGAGGACCACATTGGCGCGATCCCGTATGTGCTCAAGCAGCTTGACATGCCGATCTATGCAACGCCTCTGACGGCGGCGATCATTGAGCTCAAGCTCGAAGAGCATGACCTGCTTTACCATACGCAGATCTTCACGAAAAAGCCGGGCGATAAGTTCAAGCTCGGCTGCTTCGAGGTGGAGTTTATCCATACGAACCACAGCATTGCCGATTCCGTTGCGCTGGCGATCAAAACGCCGATCGGCACCGTTATCCACACGGGCGATTTCAAGATCGACCTTACGCCCATTCAGGGCGGCATGATCGACCTGCCGCGTCTCGGCCAGCTCGGCAACGAGGGCGTGCTCGCGCTGCTGTCGGACTCCACGAACGTGGAGCGTCCCGGCTACTGCGCCTCGGAAGCGCGCGTGATCGACTGCTTTGATGAGCTCTTTAAGGACTGTAACAAGCGCATCATCGTCACGACGTTTGCGTCCAATGTCCATCGCCTGCAGCAGATCATCAACGTGGCGGCAAAGTATAAGCGCAAGGTCGGCATCACCGGCCGCAGCATGGAAAACATCATGCGCGTTGCGACGGAGCTCGGCTATGTGGACATTCCGGACGGCGTCATGATGGACATGTCGCAGATCGGCAGCCTGCCGCGCAGCAAGACCGTTATCGTCTGCACCGGCAGCCAGGGTGAGCCAATGTCTGCGCTGCACCGTATGGCGTTTTCCGAGCACAAACAGGTCACGATCGACGCCGGCGACCGCATCATCATCTCTGCCTCGGCCATTCCGGGCAACGAGATCACGATCAGCCGCGTCATTGACGAGCTGTTTCAGAAGGGCGCGGAGGTCATCTATGACCGCAACACGCCGCTGCACGTCTCCGGTCATGCCTGCCAGGAGGAGCTGAAGATGATGCTCGCGCTGACGAAGCCGCGTTACTTCATCCCCGTGCACGGCGAGTATCGGATGCTGTGCAAGCATGCCGAGATCGGCAAGCTCATGGGCGTGGAGCCGAAGAATGTGCTCGTGGCTAAAAACGGCGAAGTGATCGAGATCACCAAGCGCAGTATGCGCGCGACGAGCAATGTCCCAGCGGGCGATGTGTATATCGACGGCACCGGCATCGGTGACGTCGGCAGCGCCGTGCTGCGCGACCGCCGTCATCTGGCCGAGGACGGCATCGTGATGGCCATCATCACGCTCTCGTCCGAAAACGGCAAGCCGGTCGCTGATCCTGAGATCATCACCCGCGGCTTTGTGTATGTCAAAGAGGCGGAGGCACTCATGGGCGAGCTCAAGCGTGTCGTGAATGAAAGCCTTGCCAGCTGCGAGCGGCAGAAGCAGCACGACTGGGCGACCATCAAGGGCCGCGTGAAGTCGAACATCAGCGGCTATCTGTATAAGACCACGCGCCGCAGCCCCATGGTGCTGCCCGTGATCATTGAAGTCTGAGCAGGGGAGTGCGCCATGAAGATCCAGATCTGGGGCAAATCCAAATGCTTTGACACGAAAAAGGCCGAGCGCTATTTTAAGGAGCGCCGCATCCCGTACCAGGCCATTGACCTGCTGCGCTATGGGATGAGCCGCGGCGAACTGACGAGCGTGAAAAATGCTGTTGGGCTGGATACCATGCTCAATCCCAAGGCGGCGGACTACGCGCTTGTACAGCACCTGGCCTATGAGCAGGACAAGATCGAGCGGCTGCTCGAAGATCCGTCCCTGCTGCAGACGCCCATCGTCCGCAACGGCCGGCAGGCCACCGTCGGTTATTGCCCGGATGTGTGGAAGACGTGGGAATAAAAACGGGAAAAAGCCCGATATGGCGCTGGCCATATCGGGCTTTTTGCTTTGTTTTTAATGCTTTGCCTGCTCTTCGCGGATCGCATCGCGCATCCGCTCCAGACCGGTCTGAATGATCGCGCGCGGCATCGCAAGATTCAGGCGCACATAGCCTTTTGCGTTGCCGACGAAGAGAGAATCCCCGCCCTCGAGCAGAACGCCCGCCTTGTTGGCGAAGAAGTCCGGCAGGTCCGCCACGTCCGGCAGGCAGCGCGACAGATCGACCCACGCCAGATACGTCGCCTCCGGAATGTACATGACCGCCTCCGGCAGCTCCTGGGACAGAAACGCCTTGACGAATGCGAAGTTTTCGTCCAAATACTGCTTTAGTGCTTCATGCCACGCTCCACCGCGCGAATAGGCCGCCTGCGCCGCCGTCAGCGACATGGGGTTGACCATGCCGAACAGCTTGTCGCGCTCCTGAAAACGGGCGCGCAGCGCCGGATCGCGGATGATGATATTGGAAAACGCAAGCCCCGCCATGTTAAAGGTCTTGGTAGGCGCCATGCAGGTGATGAGCTTGGGATAGCGATCCATGACCTTTGCCATCGGGATGTGGCGGCGGCCGCAGCGGATCAGGTCACAGTGGATCTCGTCGGACACCACCCAGAGGTTATACTTTTCGATGATCGCGGCGACCCTGTGCAGTTCTTCCTCTGTCCACATACGGCCGGTGGGATTGTGCGGATTGCACCAGAACACCAGCTTGCACGCGGGATCGGCGCACTTGCGCTCGAAGTCCTCATAATCCACCTCGAATGTGCCGTCAGCCTTCTTGTGCAGCGGGGAAGTCAGCACATCCACGCTGGCATACTCCGCCGCGTGGAGGAAATAACCGTAGGCCGGCGTGTTGAGCAGCACCTTTTCGTCCGGGCCGCAAAGCGTTTCCGTCAGCTGGTAGAGCGCCGGGATGATGCCCGGCGAGACGCACAGCTGCTCCTTGGGAAAGCTCCAGTCATAGTGATCGCGGCACCACTTGGAGAACGTGCGGTAATATTCGTCGTCATACAGGCCGGTATAGCCGAAGATGCGGCGGTCGATCCGCGCGCGTAGCGCATCTAGGATCTCCGGCGCAACGGCAAATTCCATGTCAGCGACCCACATGCGGACAAATTCTTCATCCTTGAAGGCAAATACCTTTTCCGGCCCGGCGTGAAAAATATAGCCGCGGAAGCCATCCGTGTTGAGCGCGTTGGTGTGGCGGCGGTCAATGATCTCATCAAAATTGTAGGTCATAGCGATCTTCCTTTCTGTGCACTTGCAGCTGCATCCGGCTGCACAGCCATTATAGCAGAGATTTGAGAGAACAGGCAACCTTGCTGCGGAAGAAAAAAGCACTATGTGCGCGATTTCCCACGCACATAGTGCTGCAAAATGGTTTGATTTTGCTCTCAGCTGAAGTTGGCGCTGCCGCCGTTGGTCGGGATCACGCCGACATAGGTCGTGCCGCGCGAGAGGTTCAGCGCCGTGCCGTCCTCGAGCGTGTAAGTAAAGCAGCTGTTGATATCGCTGCGTGCCCACTTGATCGGCACATACTTGCCGCCGGTCACAAAGTAGCCGGTGCCGCTGCCGATGAGGTCGACGGCCAGGCGGCCGTAGCTGTCCACCGTTTTCATATCGGCCGAGAGGATGAGCAGATTGGTAAACGGGACCGCTTCGCCGGTCGCGCCGTCCTTATAGTCGGCCTTGTACTGCACGGCCGTGTACTTGCCGCTGTCAGCGTGGTAGGTGAAGGACGTGCTCTTGGACGTGTTAAACGTCACCTGCACGTTCTCGGCCGCGCCGCCGGTGCACTGGTCGACAGCATTGTCGGCAAAGTTCAGGCCGGTCTTGTAGCTGCTCTCATGCTCGGTGCGGAACTTGTACCGATCCACGAGCGCTTCCACGTTCGCGCCGTGGAAGAACAGCGTGTGCTCCGAGCCGTGCTGGCCGCGGCTGGCGTCGCGGTAGAACATGGAGCTGGTGTTGCCGTCGCGCACGCCGTCCAGATGGTCGGCGTTATAGGTCTTGACGTCGCTGTAGGCCTGCTCGCTGCCGCCGGCGTGGATGACAATGGCGTCATACGACAGGGCGACGCTCAGATAATACGGGCGCAGGCTGCGGATGCTGCCGACGGACTCCACATCGTACAGGTGGCTGAAAATGGCCATCATGCGCGTGATGCCGCCCTCGGCCGGGATCTCGTAGATCATGTCTGCGTTGCTGATGCCGACCTGCGGCTGCGCGTAGACGATGTTGTTGATCATGACGGCAAACGGCCGGGTGTTTGCGGGTTTGCTGCTCAGCGGTTCACCGGTCAGCGGGGCATAGTAGTGCTCGTTTTTCGCGTCGGCACCGTTGACGGACGGCTCCTCGGATTTTTTACCGCAGCCGGAGCAGGCACAGGCGAGCAGCGCCACGGCGAGAAGACAAGCAAAAATGCGATTGAAACGTTTCAAAACGCAATTCCCTCCTGTTACAATAATTTGGTCAACGTTCATGATACACGCCTTGCAGAGGATTGTCAAATGCCCCGTACCGTGCTACAATGGAAATAAGAATTTTTAATAACTGTCTGGAGATGACCATTCATGTATGAAGAGATCCGCAAATCCGCCCGCGCTGCGCTGCTTGAACTGCTGGACGTTGCCGCGCTCACGCCCGGCCAGCAGGTCGTGATCGGCTGCTCCTCGAGCGAGATCATGGGGCAGAAGATCGGCAAGGGTTCGACGCCCGAGGCGGCAAAAGCCGTGGTCGATGAGATCCTGCCGATCCTGAAAGCGCGCGGCCTCTGCCTGGAGGCGCAGTGCTGCGAGCACCTCAACCGCGCCCTGATCATGGAGCGCGCCGACGCGGAGCGGTTCGGATACGAGATCGTCTGCGTCCGCCCGCGGCCGAAAGCCGGCGGCTCGTTCGCAACGGCGGTCTATGAGGCGATGGACGATCCCGTCGCGGTCGAATTTGTGAAGGCCGATGCCGGCCTCGATATCGGCAATACCATGATCGGCATGCACCTCAAGCATGTGGCTGTACCACTGCGCCTGTCGGTCAAGACGATCGGAGAAGCGCCGGTCAATGCCGCCCGCACGCGGCCGAAGCTCATCGGCGGCAGCCGCGCAGAGTATCCGGACTGATACCGGGCAATCCAACAAAAAAGTGAAAAAGCGCATCCCCCAGCAATGCCGGGGGATGCGCTTTTGTGTTCTGTGCCGGAAATTACGCGCCCTTGTGCATCAGGACGGTCAGCACCAGCGTCAGGACAACAAAGACGAGGCCGAACCACTTCGTCGCCTTGGCGAGCTTAGCATCGAGCGTCTTGGCTTTGCCCTTGGAAAGGAACGTTTCCGCGCCGCCAGCAATGGCGCCGGACAGGCCGGCGCTCTTGCCGGACTGCATCAGCACGATCACGGTCACGGCGAGACCGGAAACCAGCTGGATAATCGTCAGAATCAGTTCCAAAGTAGTCATGGTATTCATCCTTTCATGGTAGGGGAAATCATCTAATATAACGAAGTTACTATATCACAACATCTGGTGCATTGCAAGAGACTTTTTGCAAAAAATGCTGCTTTCTTGCATCTATTAAGTGTCCAGAAAGTAATCGCTGTCAATGCGTTTGATTTGATATGTTTTTTGTGCTGATACACCCAAATTATATTCAATCATGAGTTCGGTCAACTTTTCACCATCAACAAGAATGATATGTTGCGCGTTCGCAAAATCTCTTGCACCTTGAGAAAACTTGGCAGTCGTAATAAAAAGCCCTTTATCCACTTTTGGCGGTCCCATCATCGCACCGGCAAATTTCTGAATTTCCGGCTTTCCGATGGTCGTGTCCGTGGCCCAGCGTTTTGCCTGAATATAAATCAAGTTAAACCCAAGCTTATCTTCGTGAATAATGCCGTCAATCCCGCCGTCACCACTTGTTTTTGTAACAAATCCGTCGCCATATCCCATAGCTTTCATTAAATCTACAACAAGAGCTTCAAAGAATGTTGGCGTTTGATCCATAATAGCAGCAAGCAGTTCATCTGCCAGCTGCTCATTGATGATGGAATAGACTCGCTCAAATGTTTCCTGCGGTGTTTCGGAAGCATCCCGCTGCACTGTTGCATCGGAATCGGTATTTTCGCTCTTTTTTCCTTTTACAAACGCTTCAAAGGCGGGATAATGCTGCTGAAGATAGTGATTTGTAATATCAACATCACTTTCTAGCAAACGCTTCCCCTCATCGGTTATTTGACAATGGCCCTTTTTCGGCGCGATCACAAGTCCTGCTTTTTTCAAGTATGTATTTGCCCAACCGACCCTTGTCGACCAGACGGATTGCATACTGTTAGAAAGCAAAAGTGAGAGATCATCTTCTGAAAGGCAAAGATAGGATGCCAGCTTGGCCTTAATTTCTCTTGTAGAATAAACAGCACCATCTTGTATTACTGTTAGAAAAGGAAGATATAGCTCATTATACTTCGGTAAAGACATTTTTTCACCGCCTTATTCAGATATTCTATTCAGCAGTGCCACAGTCTCAACATGCGGCGTCTGCGGGAACATGTCCACGGCCAGCGCCTGCGTGAGCGTGTAGCCGTGCTGTGTGAGCTGCTTCACATCGCGCGCGAGCGTGCCCGGATCGCAGGAGACATAGACGATGCGCGGCGGCTGCATGGACACCATCGCGTCGATGGCTTCCGGGGACATGCCCTTGCGCGGGGGATCGACCACGATGCAGTCCGGCCGGACGCCGCGCCGGGCCAGCTCCGCCGCTGCGGCGCCGGCATCGGCACAGAGAAACTCCGCATTTTCGATACCGTTTCGCTCCGCGTTCCGGCGCGCGTTCTCGATCGCCTCCGGCACGATCTCTGCCCCGATGACGTGCGCGGCCTTTCGCGCCAGACACAGGCTGATCGTCCCGGCGCCGCAGTACAGATCCAGCACCTGATCCGTCGGCGCGTTGACGGCGTATTCCACCGCGCGCTCATACAGCCGCTCGGCCTGCACGGGATTGACCTGATAAAACGCCTGCGGCGAGAGCGTGAACGTCAGCCCGTAGAGGCGGTCGGTCAGCTCCGGCACTCCCCAGAGCGGATAGAAATCTCCCGCGAGCACAACGTTGCCTTTCTGCTTGTTGACATCGAGCACGATGCCGGTCAGCTCCGGGCAGTGCTCGCGCAGGTAGGCGATCAGGCCGTCCGTCTGCGCGCCGAACCCACGTGCAGAGACGATGCACAGTACGGCGTCTGGCGTGTGCATGGCGCAGCGCGTGAACAGATGCCGCACCGTGCCGCGGCCGGTGGCTTCGTCATACGGCGCAACGCCGCGCAGATCCATCCAGTCGCAGACCGCCTGCGCCGCCTTGTCCGCGAGCGGGAGCTGGAGCAGGCACTGCTCCACAGGCGTAATGTCATGGCTGGACGCGCGGTAAAAGCCCTTGACCACGCGGCCGTCTTTCGTGCCGACGGCGTAGATCGCCTTGTTCCGGTAACAGAGCGGATATTCCATGCCGATGATGTCCTGTACCGGCATCGAAACGCCGCCGATGCGCGTGAGCGCATCGTTGACGCGCTGGAGCTTCATGCGCAGCTGCTCGTCGTAGTCCATATGCTGCAGGCTGCAGCCGCCGCAGGTGCGGTAAACCGGGCAGGGCGGCTGCGTGCGCGCCGGGACAGGGGACAGGCATTGCTCTGCCTTGCCATAGACGGCATTTGCCGTCACCTTCAGGATACGGACCTGCCACGTCTCGCCGGCGAGCGCGCCTTTCACGAACACGGCGCGGCCGGCAATGTGGCATACACCTGTACCGTCGGACGTATAGCCCGTGATCTCGGCGGTGTGCAGTTGGTTTTTCGCAAGCTGCTCCATGATTTATTCCGCTTCCTGACCTGCGATGTGCATATACTCGTCGTACGTGCAGCGGCGGTCGATGATGCCGTCAGGCGTGATCTCAATGATGCGGTTGGCGACCGTCTGCGTGAGCTGGTGGTCGTGGCTCGTGAAGATGATATTGTAGGGGAAGGCGGCCATGCCGTTGTTGAGCGCCGCGATACTCTCCAGATCGAGATGGTTCGTCGGCTGGTCGAACACGAGGAAGTTGGCCCCCGAGAGCATCATCTTCGAGATCATGCAGCGCACTTTCTCGCCGCCGGACAAAACTTTGACCTGCTTATAGACATCATCGCCGGAAAACAACATCCGGCCGAGGAACGTGCGCAGGTAGCTCTCGCGCTTATCGGTGGAGAACTGGCGCATCCAGTCGATGAGGTCATAGTCGCAGTTTTCAAAATAGCTGTTGTGATCCTTGGGGAAGTAGGCCTGCGTGGTCGAGACGCCCCACTTGACCGTGCCCTCGTCCGGCTCTTCATCGCCCATGAGGATCTTGAAGAGCATCGTCACGGCGAGCTCGTTCTTGCCGAGAATGGCGATCTTGTCCTCCTTGCCGACGATGAAGCTCACGTGGTTGAGCAGCTTTTCGCCGTCGACGGTCTTGCTGATATCCGTCACGAACAGGCGATCCTTGCCGGGCTCACGCTCGGCCTTGAAGCCGACCCACGGATAGCGGCGGCTGGAGGCGGGCATGTCCTCAACGGAAATCTTTTCGAGCAGCTTGCGGCGGGATGTGGCCTGCCGGGACTTGGACTTGTTGGCGGAGAAGCGGGCGATAAAGGTCTGCAGTTCCTGGATCTTCTGCTCGGCGCGCTTGTTCTGATCCTTGACGAGCTTCTGCATGAGCTGGCTGGATTCATACCAGAAGTCGTAGTTGCCGACGTACATTTTGATCTTGCCGTAGTCGATATCGACGATGTGCGTACAGACGTTATTGAGGAAATAGCGGTCATGCGACACGACGAGCACCGTGCCGTCGTAATCCATCAGGAAATCTTCCAGCCAGACGACGCTCGCAAGGTCGAGATTGTTCGTCGGCTCGTCGAGCAGGATAATGTCCGGGTGGCCGAAGAGCGCCTGCGCCAGCAGGACTTTCACCTTCAGGCGCGGATCCATGTCGGACATCATCGTCTCGTGATGCTCCGGCGTGACGCCGAGCCCCTGCAGGATGCGGGATGCATCCGATTCCGCCTCCCAGCCGCCGAGATCGGCAAACTCCTCCTCGAGCTCGGAGGCGCGGATGCCGTCCTCGTCCGTCATCTCGTCCTTGGCGTAGATGGCGTCCTTCTCCTTGCCGCAGTCATACAGGCGCTGGTTGCCCATGATGACCGTGTCCATGACGGTATAGGCATCGTACATCGTCTGATCCTGCTTGAGGACGGACATTCTGGCCTTGGGGTCAATATAGACGCTGCCGGTGCTCGGCTCGAGCTGACCGGAGAGGATCTTCAGGAACGTGGATTTGCCGGCGCCGTTGGCGCCGATGATGCCATAGCAGTTGCCGGGGGTAAACTGCAGGTTCACCTTGGAAAACAGCGGGGCTCCGCTGTACTGCAGCGAGAGGTCATCAACAGTGATCATTTTGGAAACTCCTTCGTAACAATAGATAATAAATTAGTTTATCATATTTTCCCGCGCTTGAACAGCACAAATAAACAGAGTCGGCGATTTCCGCCGACTCTGCGTTTCGTTTATTCTGCAAGCACCTTTTTCAGCCGTGCATAGCGGGGAAGGCCATTTTCCAGCGGGATCTCCGGCACTCCCTGAATGAGCGGCAGGGCATAGTCGATAAAGTCCTGCGTGACGTTGTTGCCCTCCGGCACGATCCATTCCACCGGGACTTTCTTTTCATAGTTTGCGACATCGGAGAGCGGAATGAGCTTCATGCGGCAGGCATACTGACCGTCTGCCATGACGCGCTCAAACGCGACCATCTTGCCGGTCTCGCCGGAGAGCGCCGCCTCAACAGCCATCTTACCGGCGGCAAACGCTTCGTCGATATCCGTCTGAGAGGCGAGATGCGCGCCCGCGCGCTGCAGCAGCGACAGCTCAATGCCGCGCACTTTCGCATGTTCGTGCTCCTTGATCACCTGCGCCAGACGCGCCGCCAGACCGCCGAGTTGTGCATGGCCGAAGCCGTCGGTCGCGGAGGCCTTGGCCTCGGAAACGAATGAGCCGCCCGCGTAGTGGATGCCCTCGGAAACAGCGATGAGAACGTTATTTTTCTCCTCGTAGATGCGGTGCACATCCGCAAGGAACTGCTCCATGTCAAAATCGACTTCCGGCAGATAGATCAGATCCGGCCCGGAGCCGCAGGCCGATGCCAGCGCGGCGCTGCCGGCCAGCCACCCGGCGTGGCGGCCCATGATCTCCATGACCGTGATCGTGCCGGTGTCATATACACGGCAGTCCTTGGACACTTCCATGCAGGAGGTCGCTATGTACTTGGCGGCGCTCGCAAAGCCGGGGCAGTGATCGGTGCCGAAGAGGTCGTTGTCGATCGTCTTGGGCACGCCCATCACGCGGCAGTCCCAATCGTGCGCCTGCATATAGCGGCTGATCTTGTTGCAGGCATCCATGGAGTCGTTGCCGCCGTTATAGAAGAAGTAGCGCACGTTGTATTTCCGGAAGATCTCCAGAATACGACGGTAATCCGTATCGTCCGTGTCCGGGTCTGCCATTTTGTAGCGGCAGGAGCCCAGCTCCGACGACGGCGTGTGCAGCAGCAGGCGGAGCTCGTCCGGATCCTCCTGAGCGATATCATACAGGCGGTCATCCAGAACGCCGCGGATGCCATGGGCCGCACCGTAAACGTTGGTAATGGCATCGGATTCCAACGCAGTCTTGAGCACTCCGTAGGCGCTGGCATTGATGACTGCAGTCGGCCCGCCGGACTGCCCAAAGATACACGCGCCTTTTAATTCACCGGACATAACGTACCTCCATAAATTCAAAGAATTGATAGATTTTACTGAAACATTGAATTCCACTATTGATATTATCTAAAAACATGTGTAAAATAAATTGAACCGATGATTTGTTTTGCATCATATTGACATTCTATATATTATATGAAAGTGAGTTGACTTGTCAATGTCGATTGTAACTTCTCAGGAAATGTTTGCAAAAGCGTATGCAGGCGGCTATGCCATTGGCGCCTTCAACGTGAACAATATGGAGATCATTCAGGGCATCACGGAGGCTGCCAAGGAGTGCAACGCGCCGGTGATCCTGCAGGTATCTTCCGGCGCGCGCAAGTATGCCAACCGTACGTACCTGGTCAAGCTGGTGGAAGCCGCCGTGATCGAAACCGGCCTGCCGATCTGTCTCCATCTGGATCACGGGGACTCGTTTGAGCTGTGCAAGGCCTGTGTCGATGACGGCTTTTCTTCTGTTATGATCGACGCTTCTTCCAAGCCGTTTGAGGAAAATGTCGCGCTGACGCGCCAGGTCGTGGAATATGCGCACGCACACGGCGCCGTCGTGGAGGCAGAGCTCGGCACGCTGGCCGGCATTGAGGACGATGTCAAGGTCAAGGCCGAGGATTCGTCCTATACGCGCCCGGAGGATGTGCAGGAATTCGTCGAGCGCACCGGCTGCGATTCGCTTGCGATCGCCATCGGCACGAGCCACGGCGCTTACAAATTCAAGCCCGGCACGAAGCCGCAGCTCCGTTTCGATATTCTTGAGGAAGTCTCCGAGCGGCTGCCCGGTTTCCCGATCGTGCTGCACGGCTCGTCGTCCGTGCCGCAGGAATACGTACAGATGATCAACGAGTTCGGCGGCGCTATGCCCGGTGCGATCGGTGTGCCGGAGGATCAGCTGCGTCAGGCAGCGCGCCTGGCCGTGTGCAAGATCAATATTGACTCTGACCTGCGTCTGGCCATGACCGGCACGATCCGCAAGTATCTTGCCGAGCACCCGGCAGAGTTTGACCCGAGAAAGTACCTCGGCCCCGCGCGGGAAAACATCAAGCAGCTTGTCAAGCACAAGATCGTCGATGTGCTCGGCTGCGACGGAAAAGCCTGAGCTGCTGTCTGTATACGGCTCAGTCAGAACAGGGGGAACTCCCATGAATTTTCAGGAACTTCTGATGCGGCTGTCTGCAAGCTGTTTTGCTGCCGACCGGCCGGATTATGATTGGAAAACGCTGCGCCTGTTTCCGGAAACGGGACTGGATCTTGTGCTGATTGTGCGTCTTGCTGCGGCGCTGATCCTGTGCGTCATCGGCGCACTGGTGCACAACACGGTGGTGCAGTATATCCTTTTGGCTTTGTCCGCGCTCGCCGCCGGGTATGACTACCTTGCATCTGCGATCGCCTGCATTCTGGACCGGCAGGTGTTCCGGCCCGCGGTGATCGTGATCGTGTGCGTGATCGGTACGATGGCGGTCGGGCAGCCGGTGGATGCCGCCGTTTTCCTGCTCGTGTACCGGGTCATGTCGATACTGATCGCGGTCGTTACGGTGCATGCGGAACCCGCCGTCGGCGGGGAGATCCATTCTCCGGCTGAATTCGCCGCCCCGAAGTGGATCGGCTATCTTGCACCGGCCGGTCTGTGCATTGCGGTGCTGGTGGCCGTGCTGGAGATCGTGCTCAAGGTCGCAACGGTTTCCCGGGCAATTCATGCCGCCATGATCGTCCTCTTTCTTTCCACCCCGTGTGCGCTGCTGATTTCTGTGCCGCTGGTGTGGTACAGTGCCGTCAACGGTGCATACCGCTGCGACGTGCTGTTTCGCAGCTGCCGCAGCATGCGCGCGCTCAACGCCGTGCGTGCGGTTGCAGTCGATGAAGGGAAAGGGGACAGCCAGCTTCCGAAGGTGATCAGCGTGAAATCCAGTCAGCTGACGCCGGAGGCCCTGCTGCAACTGGCGGCCAATGCGGAGTCCTGCTCGAACAGCCGCACGGCGCGCGCGATCTGCGCTGCCTACAGCGGCCCCATTCTCACGCAGTATCTCTCCCGCGCGGTGGATATTCCCGAGAGCGGCGTGGAGGTTTACATTGAATCGACCCGCGTTTGCGTCGGCACGCGTGAGCTGATGATCCTCAAGGGTGTGGACATCCCGGATGCAGACCTGACAGACGGCTATGTGGTCTATGTATCCGTTGGTGAGCAGTATGCAGGCAAGATCCTGCTGCAGGAAGTTGTGCAGTCGGACACGAAGCCCGCGCTCAAAGAGCTGCGTGCGCTGGGCGTGCACACGATCACGCTCTTCAGCAATGCCAGCAACGACTCCGTTGCAGAGAATGCAAAAGAGCTCAAGGCGGATCACCTCTATTGCAAGCGCAGCGGGGCGGAAAAGGAACAGATCCTGTCGCAGCAGGTGGAGAACCTGAGCGACGGGGAACTGCTGCTGTATTATGACCGCCGCTGCACGGCACATCCGGAGCACTCATCGGCAGATCTGGACGCCTGCGTGATCCCGGAGGAGAGCGACGAGCGGTTTGACGCCGATATCCTGCTCACAAGCCAGGATCCGTACCTGTTGCCGGAGGCGATCGAGACGGCCGGCTGGGTCGAGGGCATCTGCCGCGAGCATCTGGCGATCGGCGTGGTCGTGAAGGTCCTGCTGCTGGTGATGGCAGAACTCGGCTATTGTACGCTGTGGTTCGCCGCCGTTTTGGACGGCGCTGCCGCGCTCGGCACGCTGCTGATGGCGATCCGTGCGTTCGGCTTCGATAAGCCGCATCATCGCGTCCGCGATTACCTGCCGAAGGTCAAATCCAAATAAGCAAGCAAAATCTCCGATCCCTGTTTTCAGGAATCGGAGATTTTTTTCGCCGTTTTCTCGTCAGGAGAGAATTCTCCCAGCGGATTTGCCGCTGCAGCCGTGCGCAGCTGATCGTTGTCTACGTGGGTGTAGATCTGCGTGGTGTTCAGGTGCTCATGGCCGAGCACCTCCTGCAGCGTGCGCACATCCACGCCGTTTTGCAGCATCAGTGTAGCGGCGGTATGCCGCAGTTTATGCGTGGAATACTGGCTGGCGTCCAGTCCCGCACGGGTCAGGTTTTTCTTAACCATGACCTGTACGGAATCGCAGCTGATGCGCGTGCGCCGGTTGGAGAGAAACATGGCCGTCGTGCGCGGCGGCGCGATTTCGCTGCGCACAGCCAGATAGCGGTCGAGCGCCTCGCGGCAGGCGTTGTTGAGGTAGACAACACGCTCTTTGCTGCCCTTGCCAAGGATGCGCAGGCTGTCGCCGTGGTCATCCTGCAGGTTCAAGCCGACCAGCTCCGAGATACGCAGACCACAGTTGAGAAAAATACACAGAATGCAATAATCGCGCTCCTTGTTTTTCCCATCCACAACGGACAGCAGCCGCTTGCTCTCTTCCAGTGTGAGATAGTGGGGGAGGGTTTTTGGTATCTTCGGGGAGTCGAGATCCTGTACCGGGTTTTCCTCCAGCAGCTTCGCTTTCACGGTCAGGTATTTGAAGAAGCTGCGGATCGCGGCGATCTTGCGCGCACGCGAGCTGGCGCTCAAGCCGTATTCCGGCTCGTGCGCATTCGGCTGCCTGACGCGGTCGCGCGACAGATAGGCCAGAAAACTGTAAACCTCCGTGAGCGTTACGGCACGCAGGAAGGAAAGATCCACATCCGCAATGGAGATCTCGTCCAATTCCGCCGTGCGCGGCGCGAGCCCGCGGTCGAGCTTCAAAAATCGCAGAAACATCCGCAGGTCGAGATAATACTGGTCGACCGTCGCCTTGGAATGCCCGCAGATCGTTTCGTGATAAATCAAAAAGTCGCGCAGCACCTGCGGCGCATCTGAATAATCCATAGCCAACACCTCAAATTCTAATAAGAGCATACCAGAAGTAAGGGGCAGTGTCTATTGACGAAATCCACAAATAATTCGGCAAAATAAAAATTTTGCCGAATTCAGAGGAGGAGAAAACAGCCGAAAAGCACGATAAGCGTCTTTCGGCTGTTTTCTGCGCTATTTTCTCATTTTTTCATCGTGCGCTTTCTCGCAGCTGAAATCGAAAGATCTACGCACCGAACACAGCCTTGAGCGCTTCCCGGATGTTTTTGACCGGGATCGTCTGCAGGCCGTTTTGCTTCTGCACATCATCGCGCACGTGCGCCGGGATGATGCAGCGCCGGAATCCCAGCCGTGCGATCTCCGACAGGCGCTGATTCAAATGGCTCACGGAGCGGATCTCGCCGGACAGGCCGACCTCACCGACGGCGGCCAGATCGCTGCCGACCGGCAGATCCTTATAGCTCGATGCGATTGCCAGAATGACCGCCAGATCCGTGGCCGGCTCGTCCAGCCGCAGACCGCCGACGACGTTGATGTACGCATCGCAGCTCGACAGCGAAAAACCGGCACGCTTTTCCAGCACGGCCAGCAGCAGCATGGCGCGGTTATAGTCGATGCCGTTGGCGTTTCGGCGCGCGCCGCTGTAGCCCGACGGTGTGACCAGAGCCTGCACCTCGGCCAGCACCGTGCGCGAACCCTCCATGACGCCGACGACGCAGGTGCCCGGCGTGTTGGTCGGACGTCCGGACAGTAACATTTCCGACGGGTTTGTTACCTCTCGAAGCCCGGAATCTTCCATTTCGAAGACGCCGATCTCGTTGGTTGACCCGAATCTGTTTTTTGCCGCGCGCAAAATGCGGTACGACATACTCTGATCGCCCTCGAAGTACAGCACGCAGTCGACCATGTGCTCGAGCACCTTCGGGCCGGCGATGCTGCCCTCCTTGTTGATGTGGCCGACAACGAATGCCGTATAGCCGCTGTCCTTGGCCGAGCGCATGATGCGCATCGTGCACTCGCGCACCTGACTGATGCTGCCGGGCGTCGAGGCCGTCTCGGCGTCGTACATAGTCTGAATGGAATCTACGATCAGGACGGTCGGCTGCAGGTCGTCGATCGTGGCGAGAACGGTGTTCAGGTCCGTTTCCGCCAGCACATAGATGCTGCCGTGATCAACGCCGAGGCGCTGCGCACGCATTTTCAGCTGGCGCTGGCTCTCTTCGCCAGAGACGTAAAGGATCGTTTCCTGCTCGCTGATGCGGCCGCAGAGCTGCAGCAGCAGCGTGGATTTGCCAATGCCGGGCGCGCCGCCGACCAGAACCAGCGAGCCGCGCACGGCGCCGCCGCCGAGCACGCGGTCAAATTCCCCGATCCCGGTGGAAAATCGCAGTTCTTCCTCGGCGTCCAGTTCCGATATCAGTTTTGGCTGTGCGATACGTTTTGCGCGCGTGCCGAGAGACATTTTGGGTTCTTTCGGCGCCTCGACCAGCGTGTTCCATGCGCCGCATGCCGGGCACTGCCCCATCCATTTTGCCGTCTCATTGCCGCATTCGGAGCAATAAAAAACGGTTTTTGTACTCGATTTTGCTTTCATGTAACCATTCCTGTTTGCGGCAGAGACTGCCGGTATTGTAAGTAGGACGCGATGATCACGGCCGCCAGTTTGGTCTGGTAGCCGCCGTCCTTGAGCTTTGTACACTCGGATTCATTGGATAAAAAGCCGCACTCGACCAGCACTGCGGGACATTTCACTTCCCGCATCAGGTAGATCTTCTCCGAGATCGGCGCCGCGACGCGCCGGTTTTGCGGGTCAAGATATGCAACGAGATTGTCATGGATCTGTGTGCCGAGCGCTTCGCTGCCGTCGCTCGCCGCATACAGTACCTGCGCGCCTGACGGTTTGCGATCCGGATAGCAGTTCTGGTGGATGCTGATGAGCACGGCGTTATCCGTTTTTCGGATCAGTTCTGCGCGCTGGTGCTGGTCGGCTTTCTTTCGCTCGGCGATCGTGGTGGCATTGTCCGGATATGCAATATCCGGGCTGTCGCGTGTCATGACGACTTCAATGCCGGTCAGCTCCGCGATCGCGCGTGCGCGCAGCGCGATCTGCAGGTTAATATCCGCCTCGACCGTCCCATTTGGTGCCACTGCCCCGCCGTCCTCCCCGCCATGACCGGCGTCAAGGATCAGGACCCGCTTTGGATCGGTCCAGTTTGCGGCTGCTTCCGCGCGCCGGAGCTGCCAGTCGGCGGCAAACCAGCCGCCGAACACCACGATCAACGCCAGCAGCACGACCAGGATCCGCTGATAGAGTAACTTTGTCACGGCGCTCCCCCCTCTTGCTATGGTATGCGGCGGGAACGGACGCTTATGACATGCTCTCAGGATACCATTTTGTGCCCGGCGCGTCAACAAAAGCACAGAAAAAGAAGCGCGCGGTCGAACCGCGCCTCTCAATATTGTGAGTTACTGAAGCTGCTTCAGGAAGCCTTCCAGACGATCCATGCCGGTCTCGATGTTTTCCGTCGAGATCGCATAGCTCAGGCGCACAAAATTCGGTGCGCCGAAGCCGCTGCCCGGCACGACCGCGACCAGGCTCTTTTCCAGCAGCAGCTTTGCAAAATCATCACCGCTGCCGATGACCTGACCGTCGATCTGCTTGCCGAGGATCTGCTCGAGATTCATCATGACGTAGAACGCGCCGCTCGGCTTCAGGCAGCTGACACCGGGCATGGCGTTGATGCGGCGCACGATCAGGTCGCGGCGCTGCTCAAACACCTTACGCATCTGCTCCGCCTCGTCCTGCGGGCCGGAGAGCGCCTCGATGGCCGCACACTGGCACATCGTGCCCGGTGCACCGGTCGAGTGGCTGAGGTAATTGGTCATAGCCTTGGCCACCAGCGCCGGAGACAGAGAATAGCCGATACGCCAGCCGGTCATGGCATAGGTCTTGGAGACGCCGTTGATGAGGATCGTGTGTGCCTTGATCTCGTCACTGAGCGCGGCGACGCTGGTGAACGGCACGCCGTCATAGACGAGCTTATCATAGATCTCATCCGAGATGATATACAGGTCGTGCTTGACGCAGACATCGGCGACAGCCTTGAGCGCCTCTTTCGGATAGACAGCGCCGGTCGGGTTGGAGGGGTTATTGAGAATGATGGCCTTCGTCTTGTCCGTGATGGCGTGCTCGAGCTGCTCCGGCGTGAGCTGGAAGCCCTGCTCCTCACTGACATTGACGACCACAGGCACACCGCCGAACAGGCGCACCATCTCATAATAGCTGACCCAGTACGGGGCCGGGACGATGACTTCGTCGCCCGGGTCGACCAGAGCGGCCAGCGCAATGTAGACCATATGCTTGGCACCGCTGGCGACAACTGCCTGCGTGGGCTCGTATTCCAGACCGTAATCCGCCTTGACGCGGTCACAGATCGCCTGACGCAGCTCGATCATGCCGGCCGCCGGGGTGTAGCGCGTCTTTCCGTCGCAGATCGCGCGCACACCGGCATAGCTGATGCGGTCGGGCGTGGCAAAATCGGGTTCTCCAGCGCCAAAGCCGATGACGTCTTTGCCTTCTGCTTTCATCTTCTTGGCCAGCGCGCTGACGGCCAGCGTCGCAGACGGGCTCACGCCGGCAGCAATTTTGGAAAGTGCCTTCATAAACATCCCTCGTTTTCTTTAGAATTCTTGCCCATAGTTTATCACAGCATTGTGAAGAAAACAACGCAAACCTTACACAAAACGCCAACCGGAATCCACGTCATTTTTGCCGGATTGAGAAAAAATCTACTGCACCGTCCGCCGATATACACAAAGACGCAGCGCCTCCATGTCGTAGGCGCTGCGGCGCAGCGTGATACAGCAGGCAACGATGATGATCTGTGGTTGTGTGCTGACGGTTGTACGCATCATAGTGACCACTTATCCATTTCCCTGCGGGCGGTGCTAATGCACCGCCCGCTTACTGAATCACCTATTTTCAGGGCTACATGGCGGGACTTTTCGCTTTTTTGTCACTCGATAAGGGATCTTAACACCGCATCGACCATGATAAAAATTTTCTGCAGTATAGTCACCCAGACATCCGTCTTTCACCGGAAAGACGCAGCGTTGATGCTCGTGAAACCATTCTCCTGCATACTCCATCTCCCTGTACCAATTATCTATAACCTGATCCGGCAGGTAGCGGAACGTCTCTCGGGTCATATAGAAAACCTGATCTGCCTTCGGCGTGAGAAAATAGCATTCGTATATCTGAATTCTTCCATTTACGTCATACCGGCAAATGTTTACTGCACTTGCATTGTTAGCATTATCTATCTCCACACCCAACGTCACTCCTGTATCGTACAAGATATACTCCTTTGAGCAGTGCATGTGCTCAACAACAATAAGCCGTTCTGCCGCATCAAAGCCGTATATGTGTGATAGTCTTTCCTCCGACGGCCGCTTCTTGCAAAGGCGGCCACGTTTTGTGTTGCCGAGCCAGAGATCTTCCGTCAAGCTTGGACAATAGTAGCCACGATGTATCGTACCGCCTGCGCAATACTGCTGATAAACAACCTGAGATTTCTGTTTCTGCAATTCAGCTGCCGCGTCGATCTCTTTTGCCAGCAATGCCCGCATGTAATCATGAGCGAAGTCCATGCTTCGCCTCCTTTCTTAAAATTTAGGGGTAATTCCATCCAATACAACGAGGTCGAGCCGTCGTTATAGATCATGGCGAACGGCTGGTTGCCATCGTCATAGGCAAACTCGAGGGACTTCCATGACCACAGTTTACCATTGCATCAGCACAAATTCAAGAATCATCATGATTCCTGATTTCAAGACACAAATCCTGAAATCAAGAACAGAAGCAACATAAACAGGCATCCGGCGTTTTGCCGGATGCCTGTTATAACGATTTGCTATTCTCAAAAAAAGCGTCTGCAAGCCGGTTCCCGGACACCAGACAGAGCTCTTGTCACAAAATAATACAGATCAGTGTTCCGCTGCCCTCGTTGACGACGCGCTGCAGTGTCTCCTGCAGCTTGCTGACGGCTTTGGTCGGCAGGCAGCTGAGTTTCTCCTCCACGCCCTCGCGTGCGATCGTATAGATCGGTTTCCCGAAAATGTTGGACTGCCAGAGCTGCTCGACATCCCCGTCAAAGCCCTGCAGCAGGAAGCCGAGGATCTCGCTCGATGCGTTCTCTCCGCCGATCTCCGGCGAGACCTCTGTCTCGATCGTAGTCTGGAACATGTGAATGGCTTTTGCGCTGGCCTTGAGCCGGACGCCGTAGCGCCCGCCTTTGCGGACGATCTCCGGCTCTGCCAGCTGCAGATCACCGGCCGACGGCATGACGACCCCGTAGCCCTTGCTGCGCACATCCTCCAGCGCGCCGCGGATGTGCTGATAGTCAGCCTGGATACGCCCCATTTCCGCCAGAAACGAGATGAGCTCCCCATCACTGCGCAGGGAAACGCCCGCCTGTTCGCTGATGATGCTGTAGTACAGCGCGCGCGGAAATGTGAGCACGTAACAAACGGCCCCGGTGTCCACGGAGACGTTTTCCACGTCCGCCGCTTCCAATAGTTCGCTGTCTGCGAGCACTTGCGCCGCGCGCCGTGCGTCACGCAGGCGGTGCAGTGACGGCATCTGTTCGCGCAGCAGTGCATAGAGCTGCTGCTTTGTCTCATTTTCGGGCGGCAGGACGTCCATCCACTCCGGCATACGGAAGCAAGCCTCTGTGACCGGGAATTCATACAATACCGAGCGCAGGATCTCCAGAATATCCTGCTCCGTCAGCTCCAGACAGTTGACCGGCAGGCAGGCA
>ENA-OPBE01001041-OPBE01001041.1-human-gut-metagenome-genome-assembly--contig:-NODE-1041-length-25490-cov-2.317555_pt1 | contig 25490 bp, 28 predicted proteins | sample MGYA00241066_ERZ501448 | MGnify/ENA primary metagenome ERZ501448 (study PRJEB25962, sample SAMEA2042585) | human gut metagenome | biome: human gut; feature: human-associated habitat; material: faeces...
CCGAAAAACCAAGAAAAACTAAGAAATGCGAGGTTATGCAACAATGATAAAAGTACTCTTTATCTGCCACGGCAGGACTGTGGAAATGCAGTAAAATCGGTACTTTATGGGGCAAAATAGGGCAGATTTTTGCACTTGTAGTAGTTGGAGACTACGGTAATACTACGAATGGAAAGATGAAAAACAGGAAATGTAGATAATCGTTAAAATGTGAGGAGTAATCGTTAAAAAGTAGCAGTAATCTAACAGATTCCAATCTTAAAATACAATACAAATGATTTATCACTATAATAAAGAAAATGAGAGGAAATGAGGTGTTGAACATAGATAGTACAAATCAGGTCAGAGTAGAAAATGAGTTAAAGAGTAAATTATATGCACCGATGACCGAGGAAGAGATGCTTGCAAGATTGAAAAAATCCAGAGAACAGGGAATCTTCAAGGATGCGGATCGTGTGATTTCAAATATGAGGTCAAAGTATGGATTGTAAGATCTATTTCTATGAGTCAGATGGATAAAGTGTATATTGTCTGAGAAAAGATTGGCGGGAAGTAGATAGTAGTTGACTTATCCCACTGTAAGAGTGATATATGTTATACCCCTTTGAAAATCAGATTGGAGGATATGACACATGGAGAATTTACAGAACCAAAAGAGCAATGAGGAATTGGTTGCAATTCCTGAAAAATATATGTTGACTATTCGAGAGGCTGCATCATATTTTAATATTGGAATTAAGAATATGAGAAGGCTGTGTGAAAGCAATGAAGGAGATTTTAGTATTCGTTGGGGTAATAAATATCTTATTTGTAGACAAAGACTCGAAGAATATCTTAATCAGCTGATGATACGAGAACGGAATCAAAATGATGTAGGATTGGAAGAAAACCATGGTGTAAATTAAAACCATGTTTTTTTTATTGGGATTGTATTCACAGGAACAAGGGGACGTGGAAGCTACCACATTGATAAAATAGAATGATTAGGGGCATCGTTATAATTTTTGAAATGGCTTGATTATTGGGAACATCGGTATTTTTACTTTGTGTTCAAAAATTTATATGATTTGACTTATTTCAGATATATTATTTAAAACGAAACGAAGGAATGTGGTATTTGAAAACCTCTTTAACGATAGTTTTATGCAGTTGTTAAATTGTTTATTTGCGTTAAATCATATAATGCTTGACTTTTCTGGACTTCTGATACTTGCTTGGACTACATCAGATTTCAGAAAGGATGATAGCAATGGAGCGTTTGGATGCGGAAGTGCAGTACCGTACTGAAAAATGGATATTTATGAACATGATATTTGCCGTGGAGCTAACCTTAGAAGAATATACGGAAATACATAAAAAATTGATAGAGAGATTTGACCCACCAATTTGATACTAGGGAATAGATAATAAAAATTTTAACTCTAGGAGGGTTCATTTTCATGAATGTGTATACTTTGCATCATATTTGTATTTTTAATGATGGGGGGATATTTGTAATTAAAATTTATAAAAATATATTAAATCACTGTATTTCATATATAATCATATGTATTCATTGAAAAAGATGAGGCTTTGTGTTAGTATAGATTTCGAGACAATGGGTATGTAGGAGGTTTATAGATGAGTGAAGTAATTGATGATAAATGGATTGGCATTGAAGCCGCAGCAGAATATCTGGATGTAAATAAAGATAGCATTCGAAATTGGATAAAAAAGGAATCTGGAATACCGGCACATAAGATAGGAAAACAATGGAAGTTCAAAAAATCTGAACTTGATGAGTGGGTAAAAAGCGGTAAGAGCGCAATGGATTAAATTATGTACTAGGTGGTAAATGGCATGCAAATTGAGGCAGCATTCTCTTTGAGTGAAGAATATTATAAATTCATGAGCGATTTTGCTCAAACTTCATTTGAAGATGATAAATTATTAGGAAAATTTTATACGGATTTTACAGTCGCAAAACGAATGGTGGAAACGATAGTAGAAAATGTAAAACTAGATGTTTTTTCAAGAGACATAAAATTGATTGATCCTTTTTGTGGGGATGGAAGATTAATATCTGAGACAATTATTCAGCTTATCCAGAAGGATATCATTCATGGTAGAAAATTATATATTTCTTTATGGGATATTGATGAAGTTGCTGTAAATGTTGCAAAACAAAATGTGGAAGGAATATGTAATACTTATCAGTTATCATACGAAATAGACGCAAAAAAATATGATGCATTTGTTGGATGTCAATTAATCAAAGGTCACTATGATATCTGTGTAACTAATCCTCCTTGGAGTCTTCTTAAACCGCAGAAATTATTTAATAAATCCAACAATGAAGAAACATTGGAAGCATATCGTGTTGCGATAGAAAAATATGATGGATTTATGAAAAGTGAATTTCCTATCTCACAGCCGTCTAGAAAATTTGGGAAATGGGGTACGAATTTAGCTAGGTGTGGAACAGAAGTTGCACTAAGAACTATTAAGTTTAGCGGAGTTTGTGGGATTGTGTCACCAGCCTCATTGTTTAATGACCAAGTTTCTGGAAAGTTAAGAAAGTGGGTTTTCGAAAATTATAAGGTGGTAGATATCACATATTATCCAGCTGAGTTGAAACTGTACGGGAAAGCAGACATTTCAAGTTGCACTTTCGTAGTAAGAAATGGTGTGGATCAGCAGGATTTCTTTGTGAAAACATACATTGATAAAACTGAATATAAAGAGAAGAAAATTGAAAAAGCTATTTATGAATATTTAAAAAGTAATGATTATTGTATTCCTTTGAAAACCGGACTGGCATCAATACCTGTAATGATGAAACTTGCAGCGTTACCTGCAACGTTAGAATACTGCAAACAGTGTAGCATTTCTTTTACAAGAGAACTTGATGAAACGAAGGTCAGCGACAAACTGAATAAAAATGGGAAGATTGAATTTGCAAAGGGTTACATGGTTGATAGATATTCGTTTGTTGGAGACGGGTTGTTTTTAAATGAAAACATAGTTCAGGCACCCGATAGTATCAATATGTATAAAATAGTTTGGAGAGATGTGTCTAGAGATTCTCAGATAAGAAGAATTAAAGCGACTTTATTACCTCCAGGATATATATGTGGTAATTCGCTGGGGGTAATATATGGCAAAGAAGACGCTCTGCCATATATGAAAATACTATTAGCAATAATGAATTCCCTGATATATGAATTCCAAGCTAGAAGCCTTTTAGTGTCTAATCATGTTTCAGTAGGAGTGGTAAAGCAAATTCATGTGCCTGAACCAATCATAGATGATGAAATAATCAGATTGGTTGATAGTCAGTTAGCAGGCAATAATGTTGAAAGGGAGTTAGAAGTAAGGACAGCTTTATTATATAATCTTTCTTCTGATGAGTATGAAAGTGTTGTATCCTCTTTTGGAATCACAGATGAAGAAAAACAACAACTCGTTGAGAACTATAAAGATAACAATAAAAAAGGAGATATACAAAATATGATATATAATCACTATGCATCAACTCTTAGTGAATTAGACATGCAAGTGGTCAATTGTGTTCCTCCGGGAGGAAATTGGAAAGATATTCCGGAAAGTGTTCCCTCGAAAAGACTTGAGCAAATTAGGGAAAGCTATAAGGCAGGGAAAGGGAGTAGATCAACATATTATGGTCGATTACGCCCTGAAATGCCATCATATACGATTAATACTTATTTTAATCGTCCAGGGAATGGATGCCATATACATTATGAGCAGAACAGAACGCTCTCGCAAAGAGAAGCGGCTAGATTTCAGAGTTTTCCAGATGCGTTTGAATTTATTGGATCACTAGGTGCTATAAATACTCAGATTGGCAATGCGGTTCCACCTTTACTAGCATATCAAATTGCAAAAAGTATACCGTTTAAGGGACAATTTATTGATTTGTTTTGTGGAGCAGGAGGATTAGCACTTGGGTTCATATGGGCTGGTTGGAAACCTATTATAAGCAACGATATTGACAAGTATGCAATAGATACGCATCGAAGAAACATTGGCGGAGAGGCAATTTGTGGTGACATAAATGATGAAGATATTCATAATACCATTGTTTCAATGGCTGTAGAAGCGAAAAAGAATACCCCGAACTTACCACTATTCGTTCTTGGTGGGCCGCCATGTCAAGGATTTTCCACCGCCAATACTCGTAGAGGTACGGAAGATTTACGGAATTGGCTATTTAAATCTTATGCAAAAGTTGTTAAAGAAATTCAACCGGATGGATTCGTTTTTGAAAATGTAAAAGGAATTTTAAATCTGGATAAGGGAAAATTCTTTGAAATGATTCAAGCTGAGTTAAAAGAATGTGTTGAAGATATCAAAGTAAATAAAATTGGAACTGCTGATTTTGGTGTTCCACAAAGAAGGGATAGGGTAATTATTGTTGGAGGTTCATATGATTTAACACGTGATTTTCATATGGAGGCGATTTCTACCGTTCAGAAAGACGGACAGAGATCACTCTTGCCAACTGTTATTGGGGCCGAGGATGCTATTGGAGATTTACCTGAACTAACACCGGGTGAAGATGGTAGTAGTTATCCTTATAAATTTCCTGCGTCAAATGCATATCAAAAGTTTATGCGTGGTGAAATTGATGCAGAAGAATACTTAAAAACTTATAAGGAATAATAGATAAGCCAGCTATTTGCTATAGCTGGCTTGAAATTTTTTTGACTACTCATCAATATCTCTAGAGTATCTTGAATCATCCCATTTTGATGAAAGTGCATCAGCAACGATTGACATGATTTTCACTAGTAGATTCTTTACATCTTTGAACTGAGGCACATCTAATAATTCTGTGTAATCAATATTTTGTAAAAAGATTTCTAAATCTGTGTCTGTGGTAGCTTCATTAGAAATAGCGCTCTTCAAGTCTTTGTTTTTATTGGACAAAAATGTATTAACAGATGAAAGGGTTGAAAAAGCTTGTTGTTTTAAATGTTCTATTTCATCATTTGTATACATAAATCCATTTCGGTTTTCTTTATTTGCATAATCTATCAAAGATGAAAATGCAACACGAATTTTGCGGATTTTCTGTATATTAACATATCGTAGAGTGCTTGGCTTACTTATGAACTGTACAGTAACTATTTGATTATTGACATTTAAAGTGGCCGGATCAATTTCATAATCATAATCAGCATAGTTTAAATTGAGTAAGGTTAATAAGAATAAAAACTCATCGCGCTTAACAAAGTCTGCGAGTAGCATCATGGCAATGTTTCGATTATCTCGCATAATTCTACTTAATTTTAAGGCTGATTCTTTATCATAAACTTTCTGTTTGCAGCGTTGCCAAATAGGAGCTGCATACCATGTTGTAACAGTTGAGCCACCTTCTTCGACAGAAATTAAATGCTGAACATCAGAATAATACATTCTATTGTTTTTTGCACTATTACAAGGTTTACAGAGAAGTTGAAATTCTGGACGATGGGAAAATCCAAGAGATATAGGACCGATATGGTCTGCACTGCAAGGTCTTGGATGGAAACTTCCGGTAGAGTGATTTGCACACTGCTGCTTTTTTAATTCAGAATTTGAGTTGATATACCCCATCAATTTATTCGCTTGAATCCAATTGCCATCACTCCAATTCTCAAAGGCTCTACGATCTGTAGAATAAGATGCTAGATTTTCCTTTGAACGTCCCTTATCTGCGGTTGGACGACAACAACGATCATATGTGTGAAATCCGTCCAGTCGATCAGGTGCATTCGACATTGCGCCCGGTCCAAGCATACTTGGCTCTTTGGGGATATATTCACTATTTATCCAATCGGTCCAAGAGGAAAGATCGTGTGGCAAAGTAGGTATGGATTTTACCTGACTGCATTTTAATAATTCTGGCAAGGCATCATAAGCTTTATCGCCATATGTATCTGTGAATGATGCGATAAAATCTGTGATGTGAGTTATTTCATCCATGTCAACCTGTTCATCATAGAAAGGTAATTTTTTTACTCGTTTCATAAAATTTGCGGATAAATAGCAGTAGCGAATATCCATAATTCTGCCACAAACTTTGCAGGGGTGCAATTTTGTAGGGTGTATTTTTTTTTGCGACTTTACTAATCCATTTATCTTCCGATGTATTTATTCCAACTTCAGAGGCTTTGTTAATCCACCATTGATAACGTTTGTCATGTGAAAATTGAAAAACTCCAGAACCTCTGTTAGAGGGTGCTTCCCATTGAATAGTTCCATCATCATGCCTTAAATCTGGCATACCTGCATATACTGGATCATTGACTATTTCTTCTTCATATTGTAAGAATATTTCATTTGCCTCAAGGTTTGTTTTTTGAGCGCCTTTTTTTGCCATGTTTATTGTCTCCTTTTCATATTCATTTGAATAAGTAAAATTCTTCTTTTGTATATCCTTCATCTAGTGCATGATAGAAATAACGCACTGCAATAGAAGAGTAAGGTTTCCATTTTTTGCATTTCTTTTCTACCGATGTCTTTGAACGGTCGTCCGTCTTGTAAAGCCATTCGTACACTTGAAGGAATGCGACATCTGTAGTAGGCAAGATGTCCTGGCGGTCAAGCACAAAATAAGATACATATGAGCTGTCCATTCACCAATTCCTCTTAATTTTGTTAGTTCTTTGATAATTTCTTTATCTGGTAAACTATTCAAAATTTCAAATACAAAATCCTTATGTACGACTGAGTTTGCTAAGTCTTTTATATACTGTGCCTTGGCAGATGAAGTACCAATTGCTTGTATTTCATTTGCGGAAAAATTGTTGATTGTTTCTGGTGTAATTGCCCCATTGCACATTTCTTCAAGTCTTGAATAAATCTTTTTGCCGGCCTTGACCGATAACATTTGCTCTATAATCTCATGTACAAGGAACTTAAATGGATCATCATATGGCTTATATGATATGTCTCCAATCATTCCAATTATCTTTGCTAAACGTTTATCCCTCTTACATAGATGTTGAATGGAAGGGGAACTGTCTGTAAGGGTAATAGTATTATTCATAATTAATCCTTTACGATTTCCATGATATCTTTGATATCACAGTCTAACTCATTGCAAATTTTCAGAAGAATATCAGTGGTTATGTTTTGCCCCTTGCCCAGTTTGGCGATAGAGTTGGAACTGATGCCACATTTGGTGCGGAGCTGCTCACGAGTCATATGTTTATCTAGTAATAAATGCCATAACTTTTCATAGCTAAAGTGCATATATCTCTCCTTTACCACTATTAATTTTCGGGATTAAAAACATCATTTAAAAATCCGTATCTAACGGAATGCTTATTCATTGTAAATTCCGTAACACGAATACCTTTAGCTTCATCTGTTTTCGGAACAAATGGAATCTTGTCCTTATGCTCAATAACAATTACTTGACGATTTAAGGCGTTTGAAATTAGAAACTGCATAAATCCATATTTGATCGAGTTTTCAGTTTTGATGTGTTCTGCCTCAGATAATTGTGAGAGTGCAGAGTCCAGTGCAAGAAACCCGGGAGCATGTATATATAGCTGGTCATAGCGTAGACTGTTAATGCATTTAATACTGCACTGTAACCACCACCCATGCAGGTAGGTTTACTATGTCCGTCAATTTCTATATCAAAGGATTTCATGTTTAGTCTGGCTGAAGAGGAGCCGCCAAAGTTAGAAGATTTCAACGCGGATATAAGTTCTTTTTCAAATCCATTTACTAGGTTATATTCATAGGAAGTGAGAATGTTATATTTTGCTTCCTTTGGGTCTTCTTCAGTTTCCTTTTCAAATAGGTCGGCACTATATTGAATCTCTTCCTGATGTATCCTCTCCAACTCATCTTGCCAACGGATGAGTTGGAGATTCCTATCTAGTTCTGATTTGAATGTAGATATTTTAGGCTGCAATTCGTTCGTGATATAGCTATCTAAAATGTTTTTTTCTTCTTCTAAGCTGGCGATACGCTCTTCAATTGCTTTTTTTTCTTTCAGCACTTGCCTGTGCATCTGATAACTCAGAGATATGTTTTCCGAGTTTTGTTAATTCAATTGCGGCAGCAGCTACATAATCTTCCCCAAGATCAGTTTTTAGTTCAGTATCGCAGAAAGGGCAGTGAGAGACTAAACGGTGCCCAGTAGATGCAATCTGCCCATACACAATGAATCCAAGTCTTTTCACATCAGATTGATATTGCTTGCTCAAAGAATGGAAGTTATACAGAACGGTATTGCATTCGGATAGCTTACTGTTATGCTGATATATTTCGAGCATTATTTTTTTGCTTTTTTGCGCAGCATTATTTAATTCGGCTTGTAATGTTTGTATTTCTGAACTGATTTTATCAATCATCGATTGCGCATCTGATATATCATGCTCAGAAAGCAGTTTTTCCAATTCCTCTCGCTTTTGTGAAAATTGATCCCTCTTGTCACGAATGTACATAATTATTGCATTACGCTTTGCAACACTTATTGCAGGATCTTCCGGCTTTTGAAAATAGTTTGAATCTTTATCTGTAAGCAAATAAAGGAGTGCAGCAGCAGAAGAAGTGGAACCCATTGCATTTGGTGATAACAGTGCAGAGAATTCTCTATCGATATCGTTCTGTTTCATAAAAAACAAATGCAAGATAGAGCGCCAGGTCAAGCTTTGAGTACTTCCTTTTCAAGATTATTTCCAAGTTCTCTAGTCAGATTATCTATTGATTTCTCCATTTCACCATATTGTCCGCCCCATAAAAAGGATTACCTTCAAATGCTTGGCAAGAAATAACTAATTCTCCACGAATTTTATCTAGTAATTCAATTTTATTCATAAACACTCCTTAATACATGCGCGTGTATTGATGAAAATATTTTTCATTATGATCTTCATTACCATCACAATTTAGAGAAGAAGAAACTGGAACCTCTACATTGTTCTTTATTAAATATTTTGCGCATTCAACGTTGATACTCTGAGCAATAAATGAATTTGCCATACTACTTGTCGGGCATAAATTTTCCCTCAATCCCTTTATTGAAATTGCACAATCCCCAACAACGCCACAATTACCATTTCCATCAAAAATAATAGTACAAAATCCACCAGTATTCCGTACAACTTCGGCCTTATCATTATTATATCATATTATTAATAAGTTGGGACACACGTAAAAATTAAACGTGAAGTTTTCGCAAAATATTTAAATAATATAACTACGCTTTGAGTGGTTTTAATGAATCTTTAAAATTCATTAAAACCTTTTTCTTTACTAGTAACAAAAGAATAGAAGCCGCTAGATGATTTACGGCAAACGTTTTATAATATATGTGTTGATGAAGTTTTCCACTAAAAAATGGGGGAAATAAAAATGAGTGAAAAAAACGTTTCGACAAAAAAAGGAGAGTTTTAAAAACAGGTGAGATTCAAAAAGCAGATGGCAGGTATAGATATAAATATATTAATTACGATGGAAAAGAAGCTTATGTTTACAGTTGGCGACTGCTGAAAACAGATTCAACTCCAAATGGAAAAAAAGATGAACCATCGTTGCGGGAACTTGAGGAACAAATTCAAAAAGAATTAGAACAAGGATGTGCACCCTTTGGTGGAAACTTAACTGTGTATGATTTGGCAAAGTATTATGTAGATTTGCGTTTTTCTACAGTAAGAATTAATACACAAAGTTGATATAAAACGATATTAAATATATTAAAAAATGATCCATTTGGAGCACGAAGAATTGACACTGTTAACGTTTTGGGTGCGAAAAAGTGGTTTTCAAATTTACAAAATGTTGAAAAAAGAAGTTATAGTTCCACTTGTACGATTCGAGGAGTATTGCGTCCAGCTTTTCAACAAGCTTATAACGATGATTTAATTCGAAAAAATCCATTTGATTTTCCTGTATCTGATGTGGTTGTCAATAATACAAAAAAAAGAGAAGCTATTACTGAGGAACAAGAAAAAGCTTTTTTGGAATTTGTTAAAAATAATCATAGTTATTATAGATATTTCGATGGTATGTATATTTTATTTCATACAGGTCTGCGAATTTCTGAATTTTGTGGCTTGACAATCGATGATATTGATTTTAAAAATCATACAATCAACGTTGATAAACAATTGATGAAAAGAAATAAAAAATATTACATTCAATCTACAAAGACTAGTAGTGGTACTCGTTTGTTGCCTATGACCCCAGATGTTGAAGGGTGCTTTAAAAATATTATTGCTAATAGACCAAAGCTCCGAAAAGAGCCGATGATTGATGGAGTGACTGGTTTTCTATGTTTTGATGTGTATGGTAATGTCGCGTATGCTTTGCATTGGGGAAAACACTTTAGCTATGCGCTGGGTGCATACAACAGAGAAAGTGATTTATATATTAAGGCTTTATCACCACACATTTGTCGTCACACATATTGTACAAGAATGGCGATGAAGGGGATGAACCCCAAAACGCTACAATACTTAATGGGACATTCAGAGGTAGATTTAACCTTAAATGTGTATACACATGTAGCACTAGATGATGCTAAAGAAGAACTTTCGCGAATGAAATTGATTTAAAAAGGTGCAAAAATTTCATATAAAAATTAAATTTGCACCTTATGTGCACCTTTTGAGTAAAAAGATATGAAAAGTTATACAAACTTATAAGAAGTTACAAAAATAAGAGAAAAATAAAATTACCTTTACATAAAGGAAATATGCTATATATAAAGGAGAATTTGAAGATGGTAAAAATTATGTTTATATGCCACGGCAACATATGTAGAAGTGTAAGTGCTGAGTACATTATGAAAGATTTGGCAAAGAAAAATGGAGTAGAACTATATGTTTCTAGTGCAGCTACAAGTCGTGAAGAAATTGGTAATGATATCTATTTTCCGGCTAAGCGTAAACTAAAAGAAAAGGGGATTCCATTTTCTAGACATTATGCAAGACAAGCTACAATGAGTGATTATTTGTCGTATGATTATTTAATTTGTATGGATGAAAATAATGTGCGTAATCTAAATCGCATGTTTGATAATGATCCAGATCATAAAATCTATAAATTATTATCAAGAGATGTTTCAGATCCTTGGTACACCAATGATTTTGAAACGGCATATAATGATATTTATGAAGGCTGTAAAGCTTGGTTGGAGAAATTATCATGAAACAGAATCTACATACACACTCTATCTTTTGTGATGGAAAAGATACGATTGAAGAAATGACTCTAGAAGCCATCTCAAAAGGCTTTGATATTCTAGGCTTTTCTGGCCATGGATATTTGGACGTGGATACAAGTTCCATGCGAGATACTTCAGGATATATTTCAGAGGTTGAGAGGGTTAAATCGAAATACGCTTCGTCTATTCAAATCCATTTAGGCATTGAAGAAGATATGTTAGGAAGAATATCTGAAAAAGCTCCATTTGAATATGTGATTGGAAGTAAACATTTTTTAGGTGAGACTGCTGTGGATTATTCAAAGCCTGTATTTGATTCTTTATTTGAATCCTATTTTGGTGACTATAAAAAGATGTGTAAAGACTACTATTCAGATTTATCGAATATGTATGATTGGCAAGAAGTGGATATCATTGGACATTTGGATTTGATTACCAAATATAATGAGGACGAGTCTTATTTTCAATTTAATGATAAAGACTATATGAATATTGTTTGCGATTGTATTGACCGATTGTTGATTAACGATAAGATTTTTGAAGTGAATACAGGAGCCATCGCTAGAGGCTATCGTAAAACACCATATCCATCTAGAGATATATTGGAATACTTGCAGGCTAAAAATGCACGTATTTGTCTAAACAGTGATTGTCATGATAAGAATTATTTGGATTGTGCTTTTGAAGAAAGTTTAGAATTAATTCAATCTTGTGGATTTAAAGAAATACAGATACTCACAAAAGATGGTTTTGTACCGGTAAAAATTAAATAGAATAAACAGTGAAGGTGTTCTTGTGATAATCAATTAGACCTTCACTTTTCATTTTAGAAAGTTCTTTTGATAAAGCACTTCGTTCTACGTTTAAATAGTCAGCCATCTGTTGACGATCAAACGGAATCTTAAAGGTAGAATTTTGTGTTTCTAGTTTCATAAACGATAAGTAAGACAACACCTTATTACGGATGGTTTTGTTGGAAATATGAAATATGTGTTGTGACAACATTTTGTTCTTATTTGAAAGTATTTGAATCATTTGATCTTTTAATTCTGGAGATTTTTCTAAGGCTTGAACATCTAAAAATTGAATTGTACAATCCTCAACCGCTCTAACATATACATACATAGGTGTTTTGGTTAGGGCATAGCTTTCCGCAAATATTTGATTGGGACCAATATGTGATAATAGGGAAACATTGCCTAAAAAGTCTACAGTTTCTATGACAACACTTCCTTCTTTGACAATGCCAATGGCTTGTGGAATATCTTCCATATGATAAATAATTTCATTTTTCTTGTATTGTTTGAATGTTGAATCCATAAATATTTTCCTTTCGTTGTTTAAACAACATAAATTGATTGTATTATACACTAAAATAAGGTCATAAGAAATGAGGATGATTCTATGTTAAGAAAAATAATTCAAATTGATGAAGATAAATGTACAGGATGCGGTATCTGTGTGAATGCCTGTCATGAAGGAGCCATTGGCTTAGTGAATGGAAAAGCAAAATTAATGCGAGATGATTATTGTGATGGACTAGGGGATTGTTTACCTACATGTCCTACAGGTGCTATTTCATTCATTGAAAAAGATACTTTAGCCTATGATGAAGAGGCGGTAAAAAAGAATATGGAAAAACGCATGAAAGAATCGGGCACCATGCATTCAGGATGTCCTGGATCTATGATGCATACACTGAATCCAGTTGTCTCAAGTCCATCGATTGATGTATCAAGTCAACTAACATCTTGGCCTGTTCAAATTAAACTAGCACCTATCAACGCACCATTCTTTCAACATGCCAAGCTTTTAATAGCTGCGGATTGTACAGCTTATGCCTATGCCAATTTCCATCAGGAATTTATGAAAAATAAAGTGACTCTAATAGGATGTCCAAAACTTGATGGTGTGGATTATTCAGAAAAGCTTTGCGATATTATTCGTATGAATTCGATTGAAAGTGTAACCATTGTTCGTATGGAAGTACCTTGTTGTGGTGGTCTTGAAAATGCGGTTAAGAAAGCTTTGCAGGAAAGTAAAAAGTTTATTCCTTGGCAAGTTGTCACAATTTCAATAGATGGAAAAATCTTAGATTAAATCTTAAAAAAGTGCAGTTAACGTTACAGATACTGCACTTTTGTCATTTTCTGACACGTTAAATGAAAAAAGTATCACCGTAGCGATACTTTAATGATTAGTCTTTAGTGATTTCTTTGTAGCTAGCTAGACCATAAGCACTATCTGCAAGTGTACCCGCATTGACAATAGCTTGTTCCATCGCTTTTACAGCCATGATTCCAACTAAATCTTGTTCTGCAGGCACTTTATTGGATGTCATCGCAAAAATAGTATCTCCATCACTTGAGGTGTGGACTGGACGAATACATCTTGCATATCCATTATGGGCCATGCTCGCAATCTTATTCATTTGGGCTTTATTTAAGTCTGCATTTGTGATGATACAACCAATTGTCGTATTCATACCACAAGAATTAATCATCTTTTCAGCTGCCTTTAAGATTTCATCTTCACTAAACAATCTTGTGTTTGTGTTTCGATCATAGATACCTGCAATTGGTTTGTCTGAATTTGGATAGAAAATATCTCCACACGCATTGACGGCTACAACAGCTCCTACTTTTAATGGACCTATTTGTAGGGCCGAAAATCCAAGTCCTGCCTTCATCGCATATTGAGGGCCAAAAAATTTACCAACACTAGCCCCTGTTCCTGCACCGACATTTCCTTGTTTTGGATCATTTTTTTCCGCTTCCATACAAGCATCATATCCCATTTGTTTATTTGGATATGCCTTAGAATTACCTACACCACAATCAAATAGACAAGCCTCACATACGATGGGAATATAGATGTTTTTCATGTCAAAACCAATTTCGTGTTCACTCAAATACTGCATAACACCACTGCTTGATTCTAAACCAAAAGCACTACCACCCGATAATGTGACCGCATGAATTTTTTGGACCATGTTTTTTGGATTCAACAAATCTGTTTCACGAGTAGCAGGACCACCACCACGTACATCTACACCAGCTGTAGCTCCTTCTTTACATAAGATGACTGTACAGCCAGTCGCATTTTCTGTATCTTGTGCACTACCAATTTGAAATCCTTCGATCTCATTGATTTGAATTGTCTTCATTTTTGATCTCCTTTAATTCATATAAATCATTTCTACGCACCTTCCAATAAGGCATTCTTTTCCTTACTTTTTCAATGTCTTTTAAATGGATATCTACAACTTTGCAGGCTTCTTCTTCATCCAATTCCACTACAATATTGCCAAAACCATCCACAAGCATAGAATGGCCTCCTGAAGTATAGTTTTTATATGTATACTTAGCTGGGGCAACACCACACAAAAAGACTTCGTTTTCTAAAGCACGAGTTTGAGTAAATAGCTTCCAATGCTTTTTTGTAGCCTGCTCATTAAATGCGGCTGGACAAAATAGAATTTGTGCTCCATTTTGAGCTAGAATTCTGGATACTTCTGGAAATCGGATGTCGTAACATAATAAAATGCCACATCTTCCCCATGGCGTATCAAAACATTGTAGGTGATTTCCTGGCATGAACACTTCATTTTCACAATAATCCTGTCGATTATGAAATTCAAAAAGATGTGTTTTATCATACGAACAAACAATGTCACCATCGCTATTTAATATGTAACAACGATTGTATTTATCCGCACAAATAGACCCAGCCACGATCCATATCCTATGCGATTTAGCTAGTTTTTTTAAAGCCATCAAACTTTCATCATGACGCAAATACGCTGTTTTTAATGCATCATTATGATAGGGACAATTCCACATTTCTGGTAGAACTAAAATATCACAGTCTGGAATATGTTTTAGTTTAGCTATGTTTTGTTGATTATCCATTGAAACAGACATTTGGTACATACAGATTTTCATATAGATTATGATAGGCGAAAAGTGACTACTTTTCAAGATGTGCAAAGACTAACATGTGTTTATTTACTACTGATTTGAAATCGTTTACAATCAATTTAGGAGGTTTTGTATCATGTATAAAATTATAGAAGTAAAACAAAGTGTATTTGAAGATAATAATAAAGATGCGAATAAATTAAGAGAAGAATGTAAAGATAAAGGTGTGTTCTTATTAAATGTTATGTCAAGTCCTGGAGCAGGTAAGACAACAACTCTATCTAGAACGTTAGAAAGATTAAAAGATAGAATGAGAATTGGTATTATGGAAGCGGATATTGATAGTGATGTAGATGCCAAAACCATCAGTGAATATGGCGTACGCACGATTCAACTACACACAGGTGGTATGTGTCATTTAGACGCAGATATGACTCGTCAAGGACTGCATGAAATGGGTATGGAAGATTTAGATTTGGCTGTACTTGAAAATGTAGGAAATTTAGTGTGTCCTGCTGAATTTGATACGGGATCCACTAAAAATGTGACTATTTTAAGTGTTCCAGAAGGAGACGACAAACCTTTAAAATATCCATTGATGTTTCAAGTGTGTGATGTGGTTCTAATTAATAAGATGGATGTATTGCCATACTTTGATTTTGATGTAGAGAAATGTAAAGAGAATATTTTGTACCGTAATCCAAATGCGAAAATTTTTGAGGTGTGCGCAAAAACGGGTGAGGGAATTGATGACTGGTGTAAGTGGCTTGAAAATGAAGTAAAGGCCTGGAAGGAATAGTATGGCATATCGAGATAATATTGATAAACTGGCAAGGCGTATCACAGATCGTATTCCGGCAAAAGTGAAGAAGTTATCCCAAACAGATCCTGAATATGAGTGTTTAAATGAAATATTAAATGATGAACAATGCGATTTATGTTTGTGTTTTGAAGTGCGTAAACCACTTTCTTTTGAAGAAGTAGTGAAAAGAAGTGGATGGCCAGCAGGAAGAGTGAATCGTGTATTAAATGAAGTATGCGACATTGGAATGATTGAATATAATTGGGAAAATGCGGATCACCACAAACAATTTGTGCTTCCTCAGTTTGTTCCTGGAGCAGCTGAATTTATGGTTATGAATAAAGATCTTGTTGAAGAACATCCAATTGTTGCGGATTTCTTTGAAAAGATGACGCGATTACCACTTGAAAAGGTAACGCCAATGGTTCCTCCTGGAGGAGCTGGCATTGGTATGCATGTTATTCCTGTAGAAAAGGCGATTCATGCAAATCAGCAAGCGGTAAGTGTAGAAAAGATTTCGCATTGGTTGAATAAATACGATAAATATGCACTTTCTCCATGTTCATGTAGAAGACAACAACGTGTTAGGGGTGAAGGAACTGGCGATGTAGAAGCCGATGTTTGTATTGCGGTAGGAGATATGGCTGACTATGTTGTACAGACAAACAAGGGTGGACATTATTGTACGTATGAAGAGGTTATTGAGACTTTAGAGCGTTGTGAAAGAAAAGGATATGTACATCAGATTACCAATATTGATGGAGAAGATAAAATTTTTGCGATATGTAACTGCGCACATGGTGTCTGTAACGCATTAAGAACAAGTCAATTGTTCAATACGCCAAATATGTCGGCAAGTGCTTATAGGGCGCATGTGGATAGTGAAAAGTGTGTTGCGTGTGGAAAATGTGTAGAAATTTGTCCAGTGGGCGCGGCAAAATTGGGTCAGAAGCTTTGTACCAAAGATGGCCCTGTATCGTATCCTAAACAAGAACTTCCAGATGATGTAAAGTGGGGGCCTGAAAAGTGGAATTGGAACTTTAGAGATACAGCTAAAGTCAATTGTTATGAAACGGGAACATCGCCTTGTAAAAGTGCATGTCCTGCACATTTACCGGTTCAAGGCTATATTAAAATGGCCAAAGAAGGTCGATATATGGATGCATTAAAGTTAATTAAAGACTTTAATCCATTTCCAGCCGTATGTGGAGCTATTTGTAACAGAAGGTGTGAACAACAATGTACACGTGGATTGATTGATGAGCCTTTGGCTATTGATGAAATCAAGAAGTTTATTGCCGAACAAGAACTTCATGAAGATAAGCGTTATATTCCTTTATGTGAAAATGTCGAAGGCAAATTCTTCACAAACAAAATGGCCATTATTGGCGCAGGTCCTGCTGGTATGAGTGCGGCTTATTATTTAAGAATAATGGGCTATCCTGTAACAATATTCGAAAAGGAAGAAAAACCAGGTGGTATGTTAGTCTACGGTATTCCTTCTTTTAGATTAGAAAAGTCTGTGATTGAGGCTGAAATTGAAGTGTTAAAAGCTATGGGTATTGAGTTTAAGTGTGGCATAGAAGTAGGTAAAGATATTTCTTTGGATGATTTAAGAAATGAGGGATATGAGGCGTTCTATGTGGCTATTGGTGCTCAGGGATCTAGAAAATTAAATATTCCAGGTGAGGAAAATGAAATGGTTGAATCTGGAATTGATTTCTTGCGTAAGGTGAATAAAACAGAAAATCCAAATCTAATTTCTGGTGATGTGGTTGTCGTTGGTGGCGGAAATGTTGCGATAGATGTTGCTCGTGCAGCTTTAAGAAGTGGAGCTGAAAAGGTACATTTATATTCTTTGGAACAAGAAGCTGAAATGCCGGCAAGTTTTGAGGAAGTACAAGAGGCAAAAGAAGAGGGTATAATTCTTCATTGTGGATGGGGTCCAAAAGAAATTGTAGAAGATTCAATTGTATTTAAACAATGTGTAAGTGTAAAGGATGAAACGGCTAGATTTAATCCAAGCTATGATGAAAGTGTTTTAGAAACTATACAATGTAGTCATGTATTACTTTCAATTGGACAAAGTATTATTTCAATTCAAGGATTCGATGTAGAAGTCAACCCAAATGGAACAATCAAAGCGGATGGAACAACACTACAAACATCTGTTGAAGATGTATTTGTGGGTGGTGATGTGTATACAGGACCAAAATTTGCGATTGATGCGATTAGCCATGGTAAAGAGGCAGCAGAATCAATGCATCGTTTTGTTCATAAGGGTCATTCTTTGACAATTGGAAGAGACTTACACTTGTTTAATGAATTTGATAAAAATAATGCATTGATTGATATTGATTTTGATCATGCCAAACGTCAGATACCTGGTATTAAAAAGGGCTTGGGTGAAAAATCATTTAGAGACTTACGTTCTACATTTACAGAAGAACAAGTTAAGATTGAAGCCAATCGATGTCTAGGATGTGGTGCAAGTATAGTCGATACAAATAAGTGTATTGGTTGTGGCTTGTGTACGACAAAATGTGAATTTGATGCGATCCACTTAACGCGTGATATCAAAGATGGTGCAAGAATGGTTAAGGCGGAAGATAAGATGAAGGCTATATTGCCATATGCGGCTAAGCGTCAAATTAAGATCATTCGTAATAAGAAGAAATAGTATGCATGAATTAGGGATTGTTGTACATATTTCAAAAACATTAGAAGAACTTGCACAAGAAAATAATATTACAGATATTCGTAGAGTGACTTTACAGATTGGAAAAGTAAGTGGAATTGTTCCTGAGTATTTAGTGGATTGTTGGAAATATTATAGGAAGAAGGTTCCTTTAATTGAAAACTCTTCACTAGAATATGAGTGGATTGAAGCTATTACGATTTGTAATGAATGTGAAAAAACATATGATACGATTCAATATGGAAGAAAATGTCCATATTGTAAGAGTGAACATACAGTTTTACTTCAAGGTAATGAGTGTCTCATTAAGGAGATTGAAGCCGAATAAGTCTTTAAAAGATGCTTTTTTTGATTTTTATTCGAAAAAGTGTCTTTTTTTACGTATATGAGTATGTAGGAAATGCCTACTAGAAAGAGGTGCTTATGAGAAGCGCTAATTTATTAAATGATTTCGCCTTTAAGTATGTGTTTGGCGAAGATTGTAAAGAGGCCAATGATGCCTTAAAATCATTACTCACGGAATTTTTGGAAAGAAAGGTGGCGAATGTACATGTAACGAATGTGGGGGTTGATCCAATACTTGAAGCTTTTGTAGAATTTGACGACAACACCAAGATGAAACTAGCTATTCTGATAGATCAAAATATAATCAAATTACATCGCTTATCTGAATATTATCTTATGAGGTTGTTTGGATCACAGGAAGAATATGATTTAAACCCATGTCAAGTCATTGCGTTCTATGATGGTAAGGAATGTGAATTTGAAATAGATCTTCAATTTAGAAATGATAATGGTATTTTGCTTTTTCCGGATGGCATGTTGAAAATATCTGTGTATTCAACACAAAATTTAGATAAGTCTTATGATCAGATGAATGATAAAGAAAAAATGGTATATTACTTTTTGAATTGTCGTGATAATGGTAAAACTAAGATGATAGAAAATGATGAAGTAATTCAAACGGCAGAAAAACGAGTAGAAACCATATCGAATGATTGTTGGACAAAATGGATTGAAGACTTTAGAATACAACAAGAAAATGAACTAAAACTTGAATTTGAAGAAGCTCATAAACGATTAGAGGAAGCAAATAAAAAAGTACAAGAAGCAAATAAACGTGTAGATGAATCTGATAAGCTGGTTGATAAGATGAATCAAGAAATGACTTAGATGATCCGAACTATGCTTTCAAATGTTATGAGTGTATCTCAAGTTGCGAAATGTTTATCGAGAAGTGAAGGAAAAATCATGAAAAGGATTTTTTAGTCGTCTTTATGACGACTTTTTTTCTTGCCGCTTTAAGTGGAAAAAGAAGATTTGAGAATTATAGCGTGAACATTTAATATATAGATAACAATTTGGTCGACAAAAATTGTATACGAGGAGAGCGAAAATGCAAAAAATTCAAAATGTTCTTATGAAGTATTTGATGCCAATTGCGAACAAGCTTGAACAACAAAAACACATTCAAGCAATCAAAGATGGTATCGTTGCTTCAATACCTATTATTATCATTGGTTCATTCTGTACTATTTTCTTAGGTATTGCCAACCTTTTAGGAAGTGGACCTGTTTATGATTTCTTAAATGCGAATATGGGTGTCTTGACATATGCATCAGCATTCACAAACGATATGCTTGCGGTATATGCAACATACTTTATTGCGAAGACTTTATCTGAAAAATATGATTTAAAAGGAAGTCAACCTGCTGTTACAGCTTTAGTTGTATTCTTTATTCTTTGTGCTGTAGTTAAAGATGGTCAATTAAATACATCTTATTTAGGATCCACTGGATTATTTACTGGTATTGTTGCAGCTTTATTTACAGTTGAAATTTATCACCTTTGTTACGAACGTAAATGGTATATTAAAATGCCAGAAAGTGTACCACCAATGGTACAAGATATGTTTGCGGCATTAGTACCATTAGTATTGAACACAATTATCGCAGTTGCGATTGCGAATCTTTCATTGACTTTTGGAAAGGTTGCCTTCCCACAATTGATTATGAATGTATTAGCCCAGCTATAACAGGTATGGATACACTACCAGCTTTATTGATTGTGATGTTCTTTACGCAATTATTATGGTTCTTTGGATTACATGGACCAAGTATTACATCTGCTGTATGGGCATCTTTTGCGATTGCGTATGCCGCTGAAAATATTGCAGCATATACAGCAGGACAACCTGTTCAACATATTTTTACGTTTGGATTATTCTATGGTATATTATGTGTATCAGGATCTGGTTTAACATTAGGATTAAATATTTTAATGATGAGATCAAAGGCAAAATCATTGAGTTCAGTAGGTAAAGTATCTATTATCCCTGGCTTGTTTGGAATCAATGAACCATTAATTTTTGGTACACCAATTATCTTGAATCCATTTATGTTTATTCCATTTGTGTTCGGACCATTGATCTGTACAACAATTGTATATTTAACAATGAATTTAGGCTTAGTCGGTAAACCAATTGCCAATCCTCCAGGATTCTTGCCTCCAGGAGTAAGTGCATTCTTAATGACATTAGATTGGAAGGCTGTAGTCCTAGTATTTGTATTGTTGATTCTACAAACTGTGTTCTATTATCCATTCTTTAAGATGATGGAAAAAGAAGAGCTACAAAAAGAACAAGCTTTAGAAAAATAGGAAGAGAAACATGTTAACAGCTAGACAATTAAAAATTATAAAATTGATTATGAATAATCCGGGGATTCATGGAAAAGAAATATCAGAAAATCTAAATGTGTCAACACGAACTATACGTAATGAAATCACATTTATGAATGATGTGACAAACTGTATATTAATACGTTCGAGTACCAAACAAGGATATATGATCAATGATGAGCACCTAGATATTATTCATAACATAGTCAATCAGGATAATGAAAATATGGATCTAGCTGTCTATCGTATTTACAAAATTATAGGTAAAATACTATTCTTTGAGGATTGCAGTATATATGATTTATCTGAATTATTAGGTTTATCCGATTCTGTAATCCGCAAAGAAATTAATAAAGTGATTCAGTTTTTGTTGAAAAACTACAATGTGGAATTGTTCAAACTAAAAAAAGATGAGTGTGTCATTTTATTAGAAGAAAGTGAAATTCGTGAACTTCTTTTTAAAATCGTAAAAGATACGGCACTCGAAAATCCGGATGCATTAATGGACATTCTTTATATGCTTCTAAGTGATTCGTGGGTTATGAAATATTATAAATCCACAAAGGAAGATGTAATCAAAATCATGAATGGAGAACAAGTCTATTTATCAGAAACGGACTTATCCATTTTTGCAGCATGCATCTTGATATGTCGAGTACGAAATCTAAATGGATACAATCTCGAAGATAATCAAATAAGTTCTCCGGACGATCTTTATACTCGTGTCATTACTAAATTATGTATGCAGTCGTCTTATTTAGAGCAGGCGGATATTCCAATTCTATATAATCTTTTACATACATTTAAAATGGAATCAACGGATGAAGTACCCAAAATCACGGATTTTACAGTGCTTGTATTTGATGAATTCTGTAATGAAGTATTTGATAAATATTCAATCAACTTAAAGGAATCGGAAGCTTTATCGAGTAAAATGCTTTTGCACATTGAATTTATGAATCGACGAGTTATTGGTGGATATGAATTAAAAAATCCCATTGTGGATGATGTTAAGACAAAGTTTCCATTTGCGTTTGAAATCAGCATGATGATTGTTCCTGTTCTTTTCAAATACAAACGTGTTTATGTTACAGAAGATGAAATTTCATATTTAACTGTATATGTAGCACAATTTTTAGAAAATGAAAATGTAAAGCTAAAAACAATCGTTGTCACAAGTCAGCGTCACAGCGTTAAACAATTGTTGACACAATGGCTTGAAATGTATTTTAAAAACCAGATTGCGATTGTAGATATCATAAATAAGGAAGCCTTGAAAAAGATGGATCTTACATCCATTGATTTAGTCATTACGTTGGATTCATTTCTGATCTTAAAAGATGTTGAAGTATTCAGTATGGATAAGTTGCCAGAAATCAAAGATATTGAACGATTGAATTCAATGATCCACATGATTCGTATGAATAAACGTGTTTCTAAGATATTAGATTGTTATATTCAAAAGGAACATGTAAAGGTATATCCAGATACAACTGAGCTTCCTGAACTTTTACAAGAAATGTCTAAAAAGTTGCACGATTCAGGATTTATATCCGATACAAAAGGGTTTTATGAAGATGTTTTGTTGAGAGAAAAGAATTATCCAACCACTTTAGGATCACAAATGATGGTTCCACATGCCTTGTTCACATTTGCCGATAAAACAGGTATAGAAGTGGCCTTGTTGAAAAAACCATTTGAACATCATGGAAATCAAGTGCAGCTCGTATTCTTATTAGCACTCGAAAAGAAACGAAACGATGAAATGAACTTGTTGTTTCAATTCTTTAACCAAATTGTTTCACACAAAAAATATATGCATGAACTTCTTCAAAGTGAAGATAGTGATGCTTTCATTAAAAACTTATATAGTTTTAAATTGTTAGAGTAAAAAAAACAATAAAATCAAACATAATATATGTATCAATTTATTGTCTTATGAAAAGAAAGTGAGATAGTAAAATGAAGAAATTTTCAATTGTTATTGCAGGTGGAGGAAGTACATATACTCCAGAAATTATTTTAATGTTGTTAGACAACTTAGATCGTTTACCATTAAGAAGTATTAAATTATATGATAACGATGAAGAACGTCAAAATCATGTCGCAAAGGCATGCGAAATCTTAATCAAAGAAAAAGATCCAACCATTCAATATGTCGCAACAACAGATCCTGAAGTTGCTTATACAGATGTTGATTTTGTATTAGCACACATCCGTGTAGGTAAACTTGGAATGCGATCTTTAGATGAAAAGATTCCATTGAAATATGGTGTTGTTGGACAAGAAACATGTGGTCCTGGTGGAATGGCTTATGGCTTACGAAGCATTCCGGGAGTATTGGAAAACATTGAATATATGGAAAAATATTCACCAAATGCGTGGATGTTAAATTATTCCAATCCGGCTAGTATTGTAGCAGAGGCATGTCGTCGCTTTAAACCAAACTCAAGAGTAATTAATATTTGCGATATGCCAATTGGTATGGAGCATACAATTGCACGTATTTTAGGTTTCAAAAGCCGTAAAGAAATGTGCATCCGTTATTATGGATTGAATCATTTCGGATGGTGGACATCCATCAAGGATAAAGATGGAAAAGAATATATTCAAGACTTGATTAAACACCAGTTAAAATATGGAAACTGTTTAGCCGATGATGATGCATCACATTATACAGATAGTTCATGGTTTGATACAGCTAAAAAGGTAAAAGATATTATTGCGATTGATCCTACGATGTGTCCAAATTCATATTTCCAATACTATTTATTTGGAGATGATATGGTGGCACATACAGATCCAAATTATACGCGTGCTGATCAAGTAGTGGATACAAGAGAAAAACGTGTATTTGGTGAATGTGCTCGTATTGAAAAAGTTGGTACAGCAAAAGATACAACACTACAAATCGGTATCCATGCTGAATTTATCGTAGATTTAGCAACGGCCTTAGCATTTAATACACATGAAAGAATGTTGTTGATTGTTCCAAATAACGGAGCGATTTCAAACTTTGAAAACGATGCTATGGTTGAAATTCCTTGTATTGTTGGAAAAGATGGATATGAACCATTGACTGTAGGTGAAATTCCACATTTCCAAAAGGGATTGATGGAACAACAAGTGAATTGTGAAAAGCTTGTTGTCGATGCGTATGAGCAGCACAGTTATTTAAAAATGTTACAGGCATTAACTTTAAATAAATGTGTTCCAAATGCCAATGTGGCAAGAAAAATTTTAGATGATTTTATTGAGGCGAATAAAGCATATTGGCCAGAATTAAAATAGAAAGAGGAAATCAAAATGAAAATATTGTTATGCTGTAATGCAGGGATGTCAAGTTCAATTCTTGTGAAAAAAATTAGAGATGTTGCCGAAAAAACAGGTGAAGATATTGAAGTAAGTGCAGTCGCAAATGCTTCTATTAAAAATGAAGTGGGTAAATGGGATGTATGCTTAGTAGGTCCTCAATTGGTTTTTGCGGTGGATTCTATTCATCAACAATTAAATATTCCAGTTGCAAGTATTGAACCTAGAGCATACGCGATGGCAGATGGAGCTGCTGCTATTGAAATGGCAAAAAAATTATTGGGGTAATATGGCTAACGTTGAACAAATATCACAAGTTGCTATGCAGGTCATCACATATGCTGGTATGGCAAAGTCAAGTTATTTAGAAGCTCTTAAATATTATCGTGAAAACGATCAAACAGCTTACGAACAATCAATGTCAAATGGAGATGAAAGTTTTTCACAAGCCCACGAAGCCCATCTTCAATTGTTACAGCAGGAAATGAATACGCAAGAACCACAAATCACAATGTTGATGGCGCATGCGGAAGATCAACTTATGTCAGCAGAAACAATAAAGACTTTGATTCAAGAAATAATCTTATTAATAGAAAGTAGAGGCAAATAAAATGACAATTTGGGCAGACATTCAGACAAAGAATGGCTTTGCATCCGATGAAGTACAGTCTTCATTACAGAAGTATATTCGTCGTGCAAAAGTTGAAGAAGCTTGTCAAGCAGCCTATGAATTATATACTTCAGGGCCAGTCTTCTTAGACAAAATGTGGTCGCGTCTAGAAACGATTGCAGTTGAAGATGTTGGATTTGGAGATTTAAATGTTCCAGTTTTAATTCATGCATTAGATCAAATGCGTAAAAACTTCCCATACAATGATGGGGATCAACCAATGTATTTTATCCATGCGA
>ENA-OPBE01001062-OPBE01001062.1-human-gut-metagenome-genome-assembly--contig:-NODE-1062-length-25184-cov-2.170998_pt1 | contig 25184 bp, 22 predicted proteins | sample MGYA00241066_ERZ501448 | MGnify/ENA primary metagenome ERZ501448 (study PRJEB25962, sample SAMEA2042585) | human gut metagenome | biome: human gut; feature: human-associated habitat; material: faeces...
TATACTTAATTTAGTTAAAGAAAGACGCTAGTACAGGTCTATTTAATAGATTTTTTGTGCTGCGTCTTTTTTACGATAGGATCATGTTTAATGAAGAAAAAAACAAAATTAATTTTACTATGTTATCATAATATTTAGTTTGTAAGTTTTATTGCGCAAATAATATATAAGCCATGGTTATATATTAAGATGTTATTTAGTATAAAGAGATAATTGTCAAAACATTATTTGTAGTATAAAAATAATTAAAAAAGTTATTTTAGTAAAAATTATGTTATAATAAGCTTAGTTCCCACTTTAGTACGAAAAAATGGACTTGGGACTAAGTTTATCAAAAAAAGTACTGAAAGTAAAAAAAACTAATGATGAGCTACGATGAATGAGATAAATATCATTCAATAGTAAGAGCAACGCTATTATGTGGAAAATTAGTTAAGATTCACTTGCTTGTTGATGAAAATGGTAGAAAATGTAGATTAATAATAAATATGGACTTAATGAGAAATGCATATGTATAAGTTGTTATAAAAAGGATAATAGATTAAAATATTATGAAACACTTGATAAGGCATATACAACAGAAAATTATACTGATTTCGTTAAATTAGTAACAGAAACAGTAAATAAGATGCTAGATAGATATTTATCTGTAGTATAAGTAGTATAATATATACAATTAATTAGGGAGGTTTATGTCATGGAAAAAATATTATTAGACACTAATATGTTCATATATTTGGAAGATTATGCAGTTACAGAGAAAAAAGTTGCCACTTTAACAAAAATGCTTTTTGATTCTGAACAGTATAAAATAGTAATACATCCGAAAACCAAAGAAGAAATATTAAAAATAGCAGATGACGAAAAAAGAGATATTTTTCTTTCAAAAATATCCGTATACAAAGAAATAAAATCAGCACCTAAAGTTACTGAAGAATTTAATGAACAAGTTGGTTGTAAAAATAATCACGATGCAATTGACAACGAGTTACTATTTTCAATATACAGGAATTGTGCACAATATTTAATTACCAATGATAAGGACTTGGTTAAAAAGTCTCAAAAAGTTGGCCTTGGTAATCGTGTCTTGTCTATTGATCAAGCACTTGAAAAATTTCAAGAAAAGGTACCAGAAGATATTAGAAAGCCAGTTTTTATAAATCACAAGTATTTACATGAATTGGATATAAATGATGCCTTCTTTGATTCATTAAAATTAGATTATGCAGGATTTGAAGAATGGTTTAAAAATAAACAATCAAAAGAAGCACGGGCATATGTAACTGAACTTGATGGAAAATTAACTTCATTTTTAATGTTGAAAGTTGAGAATGAAGATGAAAACTATAAAGATTTTTTAAACCCATTTAAACCGGCAAGAAGATTAAAAATATCAACTTTAAAAGTTGCTGATACGGGAAAGAGAATAGGAGAAACATTTATGAAAATTATTGTGGAAAAAGCAATAAAAGAAAATGTTGAAGAAATATATGTTACAGTATTTGATAGGCAAATTTTTTTAATCGATATGCTTGAAAGTTATGGATTTAAAAAATATACTAAGAAAAGAACTTTAAAATCAGATGGTAAAATTGAATTAGAAAACATTTTGGTAAAAAGCATGAAACATAAAGAAAACTACTATCCTTTTTTTGAGATTGATAATAATAGAATATTTCTTGTTCCTATTCGTGATAAATATCATCATTTGCTATTTCAAGAATCAGAAAAACAATTTCAATTAAGTCTTGAAGATTTCCAAGGAAAAAATGTTGCATCTAATTCATTAAAAAAAGCATATTTATGTAACTCAAAAATAAAGCAAATACAAAAAGGTTCTATACTATTGTTTTATTCATCTGGAACAAGAAAGGCAATTACATCATTAGGTATTGTTGATGCTGTATTTAAGAAATTTGATAATTTTGATGAAATGTTTAATTTGGTGAAAAAAAGAACAGCTTATGATGAATGTGAACTTAGAGAAAACTTTAAAAGTGACAAGCTAGTAATATTATTCAAACTATATTATTCTTTTGATAATTATGTTGATTTTGAGTTTCTTAAAAGCAATGGAATAGTTAATGGAGCAATTCAAACTATACAACAAATCGATAAAGAACAATTATTAAAAATACTTAAAAAGTGTAAAATGAAGAAAGAAATTTATTTAATAGATAAAAACATATAAAAGTTATGATATAATAATACATATAATAGGAGGTAAATAAAATGTGTAAAATTTTAATGCCAATAAATCCTGAATATGTAGATGAGATTCTTATGGGAAACAAAAAATACGAATACAGGAAAATAAAAGCCAAAAGAAGAAATATAGATAAAATGGTTATCTATTCCACATCGCCAATTATGAGAGTTGTTGCTGAAGTAGATATAGAAGAAATAATTGAAGATTCTCCTGAAAAGTTATGGGAGCAAACGAAAGAACATTCTGGCGTTACAAAAGATTTTTATTCCAAATATTATAAGAATAAAGAAAGTGCAATAGCCTATAAATTAGGAAATATTAAAGTATATGATAAGCCGAAAAAACTCTGTGATATTGGAATAAATTATATTCCACAATCGTTCATTTATTTAGATAAAGTCGATGATTAATTTCATCGCCTTTTTCATCTTCTAAATTATCTATGATAGAAATTACGACGTCAAACATATATAAATGTGTGTTTATTATTTTCTTAATTTTTGTATGCAAAAATTCAAATTTAACATATTTTTTACTATTTGTTTATTAGTAAATAGTACTATTTAAAAAATTTCTAATTTAATATATTAATAATATTATAATATATTTAGTGTATTGTTGATAAAGAAGATAATAAACAAAAAGAAAGAGATATATTAAAAAATAATATTCTATCTAAATATAATATACCATTAATAAGATTAACTACTAATGGTAGTAGAGAAGAAAGTATTATAAGAGGTAAATTAGATGAGATAGTTAATAATAAATAATTATATATATTTTATTATTCCTATTGCATCTATTATATATAAGCTATAGATATATATTAATATTATTTTAGTATGGAGAAAATTGTTTAAATTTGTTGATTAAATAAAAATAATTTGATATACTTAATTTAGTTAAAGAAAGACGCTAGTACAGGTCTATTTAATAGATTTTTGTGCTGGTTTTTTTGTATTAACTAGAAGTAGGAGTTGAAGTAGAATGATAGGGATTTTAGGAACAAGAAGAATGTTAACTATTGATTATTTAGAACAAAATAAAATAACTATAGATAATGTTTCTCTTAAAGAACGAAAAAATATTAAAATTTTATTTGTTGATGACGAAGGGTATGATGTGGAACCACTTAAAAAAATTGGCTTTTTAGATGTTAGCAAACAGTATGAATATACGAAAATAGATGATTATGAAAAATATGATATTATTTTTTGCGATATAAATGGTATAGGTAAGGAAATAGATGATAAATATCAAGGTGCAGCATTAGCGAAAGTAATTAAAAGTACTTATCCAAATAAAGTAGTTATTATTTTTAGTGCAAAACAGCAGTATTTAGATATGCATGAGTTTAGCAAATGTGCAGACGAAATTATTGCTAAAAATATACAAATTTCAGATTTAACAGATTTAATTGATAAGTATATTAAAAAAATATCAGATCCGGTTGAATATTGGAAGGAAACAAGAAGAAAATTATTATCACAAGGAGTTACCACAAAAACGGTTTGTGAATTAGAACACTATTACGTAAAATCATTTAAAGATAAAAAAGGATATATAAACGATATAAGAAAGGTTAGTAAAGATATTAATATAAGCGATGGAATAACTATAATTAATGGAATTATAGAAGTAATAAAATTATATATTAATGCTAAAAACGGGTAATATATATGAATAGTATAGTAGTTTATGATAAGACAAAAAAAGAACTAGTATGTAATGATAAGGGTAAAATACCTAAAGTCTGTAGTAAATATTTTAATGAAAAAAAGTGCTTGGAGCATTATAAAAAATGTAAAAATAATAATGAATTATATAAATGTCCTTATGGATTTAGTACTTATTGTGGAAGAGGGAAGATATATACATGTTTAATTTTAAATGGAGATCAATATTATCAAGTAAAAAGAAATATAGAAAAATATGAACAAAAAATTAGTCAATTTCAAGTATACAATAAAGATTTTATTTTAGATTATATCAATGATATAGAAGAGGTTGAAATGTATAACATAACTTTAAGAGATTGCGTTCATGACTTAAGAAATATGGGCGCACAATTTAATTCAATGAGCGAAGAATTTAAAGGAGAAAATAAAGAACTATGTGAAAAGAGTGAGCCAGCCAAATCACTATTATATATGTATGAATTGATCAATTATAGATTAGATATTTTAAATGAAATAGAATCATATAAAAGCGAAAAGTTTATTAAAAAGTTACATCCCATATTAATGAAACTTGTATTACTTTTAAAATATCAAGCAAGAAAAAAAGATATAGAGTTCGAATTGTCACCAATACAAAATAATGCAACTTTAATTACGAAATATACATATTTGGGATTATATATATTACTAGAAAATTCCGTTAAACATTCAATTCCAAAGGAAAAAGTATATATAGATTTTATTGAGGATGATAAAACAACTAACGTTATTATTAAAAATAAAGGCCAAAAGATAGAGCAAGATGAAATTTGTTTTTTGGGAACCAGAGGTTATCGTGGGAAAAATACGATTACTAAAGGCACAGGTTTAGGATTAGAAATGGCTAAAAGGATATTTGAAGAGAATGATTGCGTATTAAAGATTGATGTTATTGATAGTGGTAAATATTCTGATTTTGTTGTATCTGTAGAATTTAAAAACAAATAAGTGTAAAAGTATGTTATAATTATATATGGAGATGGTAGTATGTCGAAATTAAACGTAGATCAAAAAAATATTAGGTTGCTATTAGCGGATAAAAAAGCAGATTTTTTGATACCAGATTATCAAAGACCTTATGCATGGTCAGAAGAAGAGTGTCAAACACTTTGGGAAGATATTTTTGATTTTGCAATTCCTGAGGGAGATGCAACAAAATTTAATAGTGAAGAAGAATATTATTTAGGACCAATTGTAACATTTAAAAATGATCACAACAAATTAGAAGTAATAGATGGTCAACAAAGATTAACTACAATAATGTTGCTATTAAGAGCATTTCATATTAGTTTTGGTGAGATGAGAGATGAAAACTCTAAAAAAATAAAAGAAATGATTGAAAGCTGTATTTGGAAGACAGATGAATTTGGTAATGCCAATAGAGATTTACTTAAAATAGATTCAGAAGTTGCAACTGATAAAGACAAGGATGAATTTCTATCAATTTTAAATACCGGAATAGCACCATTAACAATGAAAAGTAAATATGCAGAAAATTATAGATATTTTCAAAAAAAGATAGATGAGTTCTTACATAGTTATCCAGGATACTTTTCTTATTTGCCTGCAAGAATACTAAATAATTGTATATTGCTACCAATAGAAGCGGATAATCAAAATACAGCATTAAGAATTTTTTCAACATTAAATGATAGAGGACTTCCATTATCAGATGCTGATATATTTAAAGCTCAATTTTATAAATATTATTCAGATAAAGGAGAAAAAGAAAAATTTATAAAAATATGGAAAGACTTAGAAGATCTATGCGAAAAAATATTTCATCCAATTTCTGGAACACCAATGGATGAACTATTTACTAGATATATGTACTATGAAAGAGCAAAGATGGGAATAAAATCTTCTACAACAGAGGCTCTAAGAAGATTTTATGAAAAAGATTCCTATAAACTATTAAAAAATGATTATACATTAAATAATCTAGTAGAGTTAGCAACATTTTGGAATGACATATCTAGTCAAAATCGTGAAAGATTTAGTGATAGAATATTAAATAAATTATTTGTTTTAAATATGGCTCCTAATGGTATGTGGGCATATTTCTTATCAGTGTATTTTATGACAAATAAAGATAATAATGGTATGTTAGAAGATGAAAAACTATATAGATTCTTAAATAAATCAATAGCATTCATATGGACATATGCTTTCTTTAATCCAGGAGTTAATGCATTGAGAACTCCTATATACGATGAAATGATTAATATAATTAATGGTGTAGAAGTAACATTTAATAAATATAAATTTGATAAAGAATTAGTAAAACAAAGTTTATTTAATTATTCTTTCGATAATAGAAGACCAGTTACCAAGTCTATGTTAGCATGGTGGGCTTTTACAAATGAAGAACAAGCATATTTACCATTGGAGCAGCCTTTAGAAATTGAACATATTTATGCAAAGAATAGACAAGATATCGATGGAAGCTTAAAAGATAAAAGAAATCTAGAAAAATTAGGTAATAAGTCATTACTAGAAAAAACTGTTAATATAAGAGTATCTGACTTTAGATTTGAAGATAAAATTAAAAAATATAAAGGTTATATGAATGATAAAGGTAAATATATAGATGGAACAAAAATTCAAGATTTATTAACATTAAATACTAAATATAAAAACTTTGATGAACAAGATATTGAATCTAGAAACAACTTAATTATTGACACTTTTATTGATTATTTATCAGAAGAAGAGCTGTTTAAATAAAAGTATAAAATAAGACATAATTAAAATAAATAACAAAATAACTTGATTACAAATTGATAACAGCCCAATGGATATAAAAAAGTCATAGTTAAGTATTAAAATAGTAGTGGAGGAAAAACAGATGGAAGAAGAAAATTTAAAAAAAATAGAATCTAAGTTATGGGCTTCGGCAGAAAAAATGAGAGGCGCTGTTTCAGTATCAGATTATAAGTTTATAGTGCTAGGCTTGATATTCTTAAAATATATATCAGATTCTTTTGAAGAAAAATACAAGGAACTTGTTGATGAAGGCGATGGACTTGAAGAAGAAAGAGATTGCTATACTGCAGAGAATATATTTTACGTTCCTAAAACAGCAAGATGGGAGTATTTAGTAGAACATTCAAAAGATCTAAATATAGGCGAAATTATAGATGATGCTTTAATACTAATAGAAAAAGAAAATACATCATTAAAAAATGTATTACCTAAAGATTATAATTCACCAACAATGAGAAATGTCAATTTAGGAGAATTGCTTGACTTATTTACCAACATAAAAGTTGGAACGAAAGAAGCAATACAAAAAGATATATTGGGAAGAATATATGAATATTTTTTAGGACAATTTGCAAAAAACGAGTTACAAAAGGGTGGAGAATTTTACACCCCGGCCTGCCTAGTTAGAACAATGGTTGAATGTATAGAGCCATTTAAAGGAAAAGTATATGATCCAGCATGCGGTTCAGGTGGTATGTTTATTCAATCAATGAAGTTCGTGGAAGAACATCAAGGTAATTTATATAATATCGGGATATATGGTCAGGAAAAAAATCCGACAACATGGCGTCTTGCAAAAATGAATTTAGCAATAAGATCGATGTATGGAGACTTAGGAAAATATGCAGCAGATACTTTTACAGAAGATTTACACAAGGATCTAAAAGCAGATTTTATACTTGCCAATCCACCATTTAATTTGGAGTGGGATAGAGATAAAGTTGAAGGCGATCCACGATGGAAATACGGACTGGCTCCAAAAAATAATGCCAATTATGCATGGCTACAACACATGATTTCTAAATTGTCACAAAATGGCAAAATGGCTTGCATTTTAGCTAATGGATCTTTATCGGCAGGCGGCCAAGAGGGAGAGATAAGAAAAAGAATAATAGAAGACAATGATTTAGTTGATTGTATTATAGCAATGCCAACTAATTTATTCTATACCGTTACCGTTCCATGTTCCATCTGGATAATTAATAGAAACAAAAAACAAAAGCAAAAAACATTGCTCATAAATGCTAATAATCTAGGAACTATGGTTACTAGAAGATTAAGAGAATTATCTGAAGCTGATATTAAAAGAATAGCAGAAACTTATCATAATTATCAAAGTAATAATAATTATGAAAATATAAAGGGATTTTGTTATTCTGCTACAACCGAAGAAATTAAAACTAATGACTATGTTTTAACACCAGGAAGATATGTGGGAGTAGAGGGTAGCAAAGAGGAAACAATATCATTTGAAGAAAAAATGAAAAGTATTACATCTGAATTATCGAAACAATTTGAAGAATCACATAAACTAGAAGAAGAAATAAAAAATAATATGAAAGCCATTGGATTTGAGTTAAAGTAATATTCTGTGATATAATAATACCCGTCTTTAAAGGGGGAAAAATTATTATGAAAACAGAAGTAATATCTAGTATTACAAAAGACATGAAAGATAGTCTTACTGACTATCAATTAGATAGGCTTAAAGAAAGCTTAATAATAAATTTCGAAAGAGTAGAGTTTATTATAAAAACAGATGAACTAAAACATAAAGAAGAATTGGATGAAAATAAAAAAATAATTGATTCATTCATATCATCTAAGCAAGTTGAAGGGTGTTCTGATAGAACAATAAAATACTACAGAGAAATTATAGAAAAATTTAGTAATAGTTTTGATAAAAGTATCAAGCAATTAACAACAGATGAAATAAGGACTTATTTATCCAATTATAAGGAAGATAGTTCTTGTAGTTCAACAACAATAGATAATATAAGGAGAGTATTATCATCATTCTTTTCTTGGCTAGAAGATGAAGATTATATTATAAAAAGTCCAGTTAGAAGAATTCATAAAATAAAAACGGCAACAATTGTCAAAGAAGTTTTAACGGACGAAAATTTGGAAAAATTAAGAGACGAATGTGAGAATATAAGAGATCTTTCATTACTAGAATTGCTGATCTCCACAGGAATGAGAGTTGGAGAACTTGTAAATTTAAATATAAATGATCTTAATTTTGAGGACAGATCGTGTATCGTGTTAGGAAAAGGAAATAAAGAAAGAGAAGTTTATTTTGATGCTAAAACCAAACTACACTTAAAAGAATATATTGATAAAAGAAACGACTCCAATGATGCTTTGTTTGTATCAATGAAAGAGCCACATCAAAGATTGTCGATTTCAGGGGTCGAACTAATTGTAAGAACATTAGGAATGAATTCAAATATTAATAAAGTTCATCCACATAAGTTTAGAAGAACATTAGCAACGATGGCAATTGATAAAGGTATGCCTGTTGAACAAGTTCAAAAACTATTAGGACATGTAAAAATAGAAACAACAATGCATTATGCATTAGTAAATCAAAGCAATGTTAAGATATCACATAGAAGATTTATAGCATAGCCTTAGTATTTGTAAAAGGAGGTAGAAAATGAAATTAAAGGAGTTTGCAATAATTAACATGGGACAATCACCCAAAGGCGAAACATACAATACTGTTGAAAGAGGTATGCCTTTCTTACAAGGAAGAAAAACATTTGGAAGAATATATCCTAGTATTGATACTTGGACTACCAATCCCATAAAAATTGCCAATAAATCTGAAATATTAATGAGTGTAAGAGCTCCTGTTGGGGATATGAATTTTGCAAATCAAGAAATATGTATCGGAAGAGGTTTATGTTCTATTAATGCCAAGAATGGGAGAAATAAATATTTATATTATATATTATTAAATTCAATGAATGATATTAAACAAAAATCAACAGGAACAGTTTTTGACTCTGTTAATAGAAATGATTTAGAAAATCTAGAATTTAATTTTCATTCCGAAAAAGAACAAGATAAAATTGAAAATATTCTAGGAAATATTGATATTAAAATTGAATTAAATAATGAAATAAATAATAATTTGCAGGAGTTAATCAATAATATTTTTATAAGTAAATTCGTTAATTATTATGGATATACAGGTGAATATGAAACAACAGAAATTGGTGATATTCCAAGTAATTGGAAAGTTGATAATCTCGGTAATGTTATATCTTTTTCAAACGGATATGGTTGGAATTCTAAAGATATGTTAGAAAACAACCAACCAGATACTTATAAGGTATTTAAAATGGGAAATATAAAAATTGGTGGTGGAATTAATAAAGAAAAAACCAGAAGTTGGATTCTAAAAGAAAAGTGTTTAGGACTAGAACAATTTTTATCTAAAAAAGGAGATATTTTAATGTGTATGACTGATATGAAAAGTAGTGAGAATCCATTATTAGGACACACAGCTTTAATTGATTGTGACGATGAGTTCGTGATTAATCAACGAGTTGGTATTATAAGATGTGATAAAGATATTAGGTGGCCATATATTTATACAATGACTAATTTACCTTTCTTTATTAACAATATTAGAAGTAAAGCTCATAGTGGTGTTCAAGTGAATTTAACTACATCTGGTATATGTGATACTAAAGTATTAATTCCAGATAAAGATTCATTAGAAGAATTTTATAAAAATGTAACTCCTATGTATGAAGAGATGTTTATTTTAAACAATGAAATTGAAAAATTAAAAGAATTAAGAGATACATTATTACCAAAGTTAATGAATAGTGAAATAAATTTAGATAATGTAGAGATTTAATCATACAAATTGTGATTTGTAAGGAGAAGTATATGAAAGAAATAAAAATGTTTGAAATTCCGATATATTCTATGTCTGAAGCAGAATATAAAAAAAGATGCTATAAGTATATCAACAAAAATGCAAGTATGACTACACTAGATAACTATGAGTCATTTTATAGTTATTTAGAAAATTCATATTATAAGAAGAGACCTTGGAAATATAACCAGATAGTAGGATATATTACTATTTCATTTAAAGATAATAGCATCTGGTTTGATGAATATTGTACTTTTGATAAAAGAATAAGGGCAATAGCAGATGTAAAGCATATTATACAAAATATGATGCTTAATGGTTATCATTTTTATCTAAGAACAGATATGAAAGATAGTGAAATTAAGAATGAAATAATTAGATGGATAGAAAGCATAGAAAAATATATTATAAAAAAGCCATTATATTTAGATAAGGATACGTTTTTATTACAATTAGATTGTATTGATATAAAAAAGATGATAGGAAGTGATTAAAAATGTTTAATGAAGAACAGTTAGAAGATGCTACATTAAATATATTTGAAGAATTAGGCTATGAAAGATTGAATGGATATAACATTGATAGGGATTATCATAATGTTTTTATGGAAGGTAATCTTTTTGATGACTTATGTAGGATTAATAAAGATTTTAATGATGTTCAAATTCAAGATGCCATAAAAACTATAAAGTCATTATCACATGGAAAGCCAATTGAAGATAATAAAATCTTTACTAGATACCTTTTAGAAGGAGTTCCTGTTCAGGTAAAAACTAATAATGGATATCAATATAAGAATGTTAAGTTAATAGATTTTGATAATATTAATGCTAATCACTTTCAAGCAATTAATCAATATACTGTTATTGAATTTGATACCAAAAGACCAGATATAATTGTATTTATAAATGGCATTCCTTTAGTAGTGGTTGAATTAAAAACAGCTACTAATGAAGACGTTAAATTAGAGGATGCTTATACACAATTAACGGGATATAGAAATGTTTATATTCCATCATTATTTAAGTATAACCAATTTTTAATTATTAGTGATGGCGTAACAGCTAAAGCTGGAACTATTACAAGTCCATATTCTAGATTTAGTGATTGGAAAAAAATAGAAGCAGATAATGAAGTTTATGAGAATATGCCTACACACGAAACGTTATTCAAAGGAATGTTTAGAAAGAATGTGTTACTAGATATAATTCAAAATTTTATTTTGTATAGTGACGATAAAAAAATACTTGCTCAATACCATCAATATTTTGGGGTTAAAAAAGCAATAATATCAACTGTAACTACTGGTCAAAGAACAGGTAAAGCAGGTATTGTATGGCATACACAAGGCTCTGGCAAATCTTTTAGTATGGTATTTTATTCTGGAAATATGATAAAACTTTTATGTAATCCTACTATAGTTGTTGTTACAGACAGAAATGATTTAGACAATCAGTTATATGAAACATTTTCAAAATGTGATTATTATTTAAAACAAAAACCACAAAAGGCAGAATCAAGATTATCTCTTGAAGAAATGTTAAAAGATAGAATATCTGGAGGAATATTTTTTACTACACTACAAAAATTTGAAGAGGAGACAGGTCTATTTACAGATAGAAATGATATATTGGTTTTAGTTGACGAATGTCATAGAAGTCATTATGGATTAGAATCAACAATGAAAATAGATTACGATACTAATACAGCAAAAGAAAAATATGGTACTGCTAAATATTTGCATAATGCACTTCCAAATGCTGTTTATATTGGATTTACTGGAACGCCTGTAGAAACAAAAGATAAGTCAACTTCATCAATATTTGGAAAAGTTATAGATACTTATGATATGACACAAGCTATACTAGATGGTTCAACAGTTCCTATTATGTATGAATCAAGAATGGCAAGAGTCGGATTAAATCAAAAAATATTAGATGAAATAGATAATTATTACAGTTATATTGAAGAAACAGGAAATGCTGATGAGTATGCCATAAATAAATCAAAACAAATGATGGCAAAGATATCACAAATTATAGAGGATCCAGATAGACTAGAATTAATAGTAAAAGATATAATTAACCATTTCGAAGAAAGAAAAGATATGATTGCGGATCATGCTATGGTCGTAGCATATTCTAGAAAAGCAGCTTATATTATGTATAAGAAATTTATTGAATTAAGACCTGATTACAAAGAAGTAGTTAATATGATAATTACTCCAAGTAATAAAGATTCAGAAGATATGCAAAAAGCAGTTGGAACAAAAAATGATAAAAAAGAGCTGGAAATTAGATTTAAAAACGAAGCAAATGATCCTAATGAAAAATTTAAAATAGCAATTGTTGTCGATATGTGGCTTACTGGATTTGATGTACCACGACTAGGGGTAATGTATATAGATAAACCAATGAAAGCTCATAATTTGATGCAAGCAATAGCAAGAGTAAATAGAGTTTATAAAACTAAACCAGCAGGGTTGATTGTTGATTACATTGGTTTAAAGGCTTGGCTACTAGATGCTTTAAAAATATATACAACAAGAGATCAGAAACAGGTAGTTGATAATGAAGAACTAGTGAATACTATTAAAGATAAAATAGAAATTATTGATGGAATTTTAAATGGATTGAATTATAATAATTTTGATAGTCTAAATAATACCGATAAATATAACCTAATTAAAGAAGGGGCAAATGTAGTATTATGTTCTGAAGACAGAAAAAAAAGGTTTATGAAACATAGTTTAGATGTAAAAAATCTTTACACATTATGTAATGGTATATTAGAAAAAAAATATAAAAATAAAGTATTATATATAATTTCTGTTCGTTCGTTTATTTCTAAAATATCAAACGACAATAAATTGGATGTTAGCGAAATTAATAAAACAGTTGGAAAAATGCTTGAGGAATCACTTAAAGAAGATGAATTAATTAATTTGGGGGAATTATCAAGAGGCAACAGTCTTGAATTATTAAGTGATGCAATGTTATCTAAATTAAGAGGATTAAAAGATAAGAATATTGCTGCTGAAATACTTTCAAGAGCAATAAAAGCAACTATTAATGATATAGGTAAAGTAAATTTAACTTTACAAGAAAAATTCTCTACAAGGTTTAATAAGTTGGTTGACGCATATAATGAAAGAACAGATTTGGCCGATATAGAAAAAGTAATAGAAGAACTAATTAAATTGAAATATGAAATTCAAGAAGAACTAGATAAGGGTAACGAATACAATCTAAGTATTGAAGAAAAAGCATTTTTTGATGCATTGGGGGCTGACCCGGAAATAAAAGAGTTAATGAAAGACGAAACATTAGTTCAAATAGCAAAAGAATTAGTTGAAATAATAAATGAAAACTTAACCTTAGATGCATTTAAAAGAGAAGACGCCAGAGCGAGAATAAGAGTAAATATTAGAAAATTACTAATTAAATATAACTATCCACCAATTAAACGAGAAACAGCAGTTGAAAAGGTTATTAGACAGGCAGAACTTAAATATAGTAGTGAAGATAATTAGTTTAAAATTCAGTTATAAATAACAAAAAACGGAAAATGGTATGTCAAAAATAGAATTAATATTAGAAGAAAACAAATATATAGAGCAGTATAGTAAAGCTATATTTAAGTTAATGAACAATTCAGATATTTCTGATTATGAATACCCACTAATTAATTTAATTCACCAAAGAATAGAAATCGAATTAAAATACTTAATTGCTGAATCATATTATAACGAAAAAACATATAAAAATTTAAAAATTAATAATACGCACAATTTAGATGAGCTAGTTGAAAGAGATGAATTAAAAAAGTATTATGATAAAATAGAAGAATTAGAAATAATTTTTAAAGAATATAGAGAAATAGTTCATTATTTTGGAAATATATTAGGAGAAAATACGTTTTTAAACAGCAGATATTCAATTGAAACTTTTGACAACAGAATTACAAGAAAAGAAAAAATAAATCATAATGAACTTTATAAAAAATGGACAAGATTTTCAGAGTTATCAGGTATTTTGAATATCATATATGTAGCATATTCTTTTTCCAATACTATGATACACTATAAAAAACAAGGCACTTTAGAAGAAGAATTAAAAAAAACACAAGATTACATGGTTAAAAGTGTGATCGAAAATGGCGATATTAAAAGTTATAATTTAATATATAATTTAATAAATAAATTTGTCACAAGAAATGAATATTATGACGAAAAGTATATTAATTGATTGTTATAGTTAAATATTAAAAGTAAGTAAAATTATATTTAAAAGGCTTACCCACATCACGATGATGTTCTAAGTCTTTTTTTCATACCTTACAAACTTGTAATATAAAATCCATCAATATAATGATATAATAGAACTATAGAAAGAAGGAAATATAATATATGAAAAAGATAATGATAATTGAAGATGATGCCATAATATCTAAAGAATTATATGAACTACTAGTAAATGCAGGTTATGAAGCATTAATACTAAAAGACTTCTCAAATGCCAAAGAAGAAATATTAAAAAGTAATATAGATCTAATCCTATTAGACATAAACATACCATATCAAAATGGTGAGCAGTTACTTAAAGAAATAAGAAAAGAATCAAATATTCCCGTAATAATGGTAACCTCAAGAGCAACTGAAACCGATGAAATATTATCCATCTCTTATGGAGCAGACGATTACATAACCAAGCCTTATAGCCCAACCATTCTATTACTAAGAATACAAAATATCTTTAAAAGATTAGATAATAGTACTGAAGTACTGAAATATAAAGATTTAGAAGTCTCACCATCACGTGGTACCTTATCAGGTAATAATAAAGAATTAGAACTAACCAAAAATGAAATGCTAATCTTTCAGCACTTATTAAATAACCAAAACAGAATTGTATCAAGAGATGAATTAATGACCATTCTTTGGAATAATGAAGAATACATAAATGATAATGCTCTAACCGTAAATATAAGTAGATTAAGAAGTAAACTAGAGGACTTTGGTTATCCAAATGCCATAGAAACAAGAAAAGGACAAGGATATATACTATTATGAAATTAACAAACTATCTAAAAGATAAAATAACCATAATCATTATCACTATCATATCAATAATTCTAATAACCCTATTAGACATAGCCTTCAAAGTACCAGAGGGACTAATAATAGTAACCATAGTATTACTACTATTAACACTAATCATAGCCCTTTTAATATCATATTTCCAAAAAAGAACCTTCTATAACACCCTCATAACCAATACCAAAAATCTAGATAAAAAATACCTAGTCCTAGAAACCATACCCAAACCAACCACTTACGAAGAAGAACTAATATATAACATCATGTACGACATCAACAAATCAATGATTGAAAATGTCAGTAGTTACATAAATAGCACCAAAGACTTCAAAGACTATATTGAGATGTGGATACATGAAGTAAAAATACCAATATCAAGTCTAATCCTTATGACCCATAATCATAAAAATCAAGTACCAAAAGAATATATTGAAGAAATAAGAAGACTAGATAACTACATCGACCAAATCCTCTATTATGTAAGAAGTAACTATACCAGTGAAGACTTTATCTTCAAAAAAGTAAAACTAGAAAAAATAATCTCATCAGTAGCCCTTAAAAATAAAGATGACCTCTTAGAAAATAAAATTGACCTAATCGTCGATATAAAAAATACTGAAGTCTATACCGATACCAAATGGTTAGAATTCATTTTAAATCAAATTATCAATAACAGTATCAAATACAAAAAAGATATACCAAACTCCTATATCCAAATAAATGCTATAGAAGATAGTAGTCAAATAACCTTATTTATCAAAGATAACGGTATTGGCATACCAAAAAGTGATATCCCTAATGTTTTCAAAAAATCATTTACCGGTACTAATGGCAGAGATAAAATCAAATCAACAGGCATGGGTCTATACATAGCCAAAAAATTATGTACCAAACTAGGTCATAAAATAGAGATAGAATCTGAAGAAAAAGAATATACCATTGTCAAAATAACCTTTGGTAAAAATAAACTTTATCACCCAGAAGACTAACCTTACAAAAAAGTAATATACTGTAATATTAAAATTACGACAAATATCCTATTATCTAGTATTATTAATTACGAAAGGAAGGAAAATAATATGGAAAATATACTAAAAATAGAAAATATTGAAAAATACTATGGAAGTAAATCAAGTTTAACTAAAGCCATAGATAACATATCATTTGAAGTAGAAAAAGGAGAGTTTGTCGCTATCATGGGTTCTTCAGGTTCAGGAAAAACAACATTACTAAACTGCATATCCACAATTGATAAAGTAACCGCCGGACATATTTTTGTAGGAGGAACTGACATAACAAAACTAAAAGGAAATGATTTAAACAAGTTTAGAAGAGAAGACTTAGGTTTCATCTTTCAAGACTTCAATTTATTAGATACCTTAACAGCCTATGAAAATATAGCACTAGCCTTATCAATTCAAAATGTAAGTCCCAAAGAAATAGATAAAAGAATAAAGAAAGTAGCAAGAGAACTAGATATCGAATCAGTACTAAAAAAATATCCTTACCAAATGAGTGGAGGACAAAAACAAAGAGTAGCAGCAGCTCGTGCCATAATAACAAATCCATGCTTAGTACTCGCAGACGAGCCAACCGGAGCTCTAGATTCCAAGTCTTCAAAAATGCTTCTAGAAAAACTAACCTACCTAAATAATACATTAGGAGCCACTATTCTAATGGTAACTCATGACGCTTATGCCGCAAGTTACGCTACTAGAATAATCTTCATAAATGATGGTAAAATATATAACGAAATTCGTAAAGGAAATGATACCAGAAAAGAATTCTTTGATAAAATAATAGATGTCGTAACCTTACTAGGAGGAGACATAAATGATGCTCTTTAAATTGTCTATAAAAAACATAACCAAAAGTATTAAAGATTATGCCATCTATTTCTTTACTCTAGTACTAGGAGTAGCCATTTTCTATGTCTTCAATGCTATAGATAGTCAAACAGTAATGCTAAATGTATCATCATCAACAAGTGAAATAATAAGACTAATGACCACCATTCTAGGAGGAGTAAGTGTCTTTGTCTCATTCATTCTAGGATTTCTAATAATCTATGCCAGTCGTTTTCTCATAAAAAGAAGAAACAAAGAATTTGGAATCTACTTAACCTTAGGAATGTCCAAAAGAAAAATATCTCTAATCCTTTTCTTTGAAACTCTTATAATAGGGGTTATCTCTTTAGGAGTTGGCCTAGCCCTAGGAATAGTTTTATCACAACTAATGAGTATCTTAGTAGCCAATATGTTTGAAGTCGACTTAACAAAATTTCAGTTTACATTTTCATCTTCAGCAGCCCTAAAAACCTTATTATACTTTAGCATAATGTATTTAATAGTAATGATATTTAACACCATAATTGTAAACAAATGTAAACTAATAGACCTATTACATGGTAATAAAAAATCAGAAAAAGTAAAATTAAAAAATCCTATCATTTGCACTATAGTATTTATAATTGCGGTCATAGCACTATCATATGCTTACTATCTAGTAACAGATGGTTTTGGTACTTCACCACTTATGAATACTATAAGTGGGATATTAATACCAATAGCCCTAGGATGTATATCAACATTTCTAATCTTTTGGTCACTATCAGGTCTAATCCTAAAGATAGTAATGCATCTAAAAAAATACTACTACAAAGGACTAAATAGTTTTACCGTTCGTCAAATAAGTAGCAAAATAAATACCACTGTCTTTTCAATGACAATAATATGCCTAATGTTATTCTTTACCATATGTATCTTTTCTTCAGCATTATCTATAAAGAACTCCTTATCAGGTAATCTAAAAGATTTAGCCCCTGTTGATATTCAGTTCTCAAAATTACAAGAACCATTATCTAAAGAAGGACAAGAAAACTTTTCAAAAGACATAATAGAGGATTATAACACCACTGTCAAAGATACCTTACAAAGATTAGATGTATACAAGTATCTAAAAGATGTAGTAGACATAAATATATATAGATTAGAAGAAATAACTCTAAAAGATTCTTTTGGAGACCAAATAGAACAAATAGGAAAAGATTATCCCACACTAGCTTATAACGTAAGAGAAGACTTAGTAAAATTAAGTGACTACAATCGTCTAGCAAAACTATATAACAAAAAAGAATTAACTCTAAAAGATAATGAATATGTAATTATATCTAACTATAAGATGATGGCGGATATTAGAAATATATCCCTAAAAAACAATACCAAACTAACTATAAATGGTAAAGACTACTATCCAAAATATCAAGAATGTCAAGATGGCATTATCGAACTAAGTGGAAGTGCTACTAATACAGGAGTAATAATATTACCAGATAATGCCTTAGAAGGTATTCATCCATATAAAAATATTTTAGCAGCTAACTATCAAGCAGACACTAAAGAAGAAAAAGAAAATGTTGAAGATATAGTTAGTACTATAATAAATAACCATTTTAACAAAGATACCTTATTATCATATAATACTAAAATAGATATCTATGAATCATCCATAGGACTAGGAGCCATGGTAACATTTGTAGGACTATATCTAGGAATAATTTTCTTAATATCAAGTGCAGCTATCTTAGCCTTAAAAGAATTATCAGAAAGTACTGATAATAAAGAAAGATTTAATATGTTAAGAAAAATAGGAACTGATGATAAAATGATAAACAAAGCCCTATTTAATCAGATAGCAGTATTCTTTCTATTCCCATTATTACTAGCTATAATTCACTCAATATTTGGAATAGAATTTGCTAATTATATCTTAAAAACAATGGGAACAGAATCATTATTATCATCAATAATATTAACAGCAGTATTTCTAGTAGTAATCTATGGAGGATATTTCTTAGTAACATACTACTGTAGTAAAAATATAATAAAGGAGAGAAATTAGAATTAACTAGTTTCTTTTTTCTTTATCCCCTTAAGCCTAGGTCTTAAGAGGTAATTTAGAGCCTAAGGTCTCTAAATTAAATAATATTATTGTATGACAAGTATTTACTTAGTAAGTGTAAACTTTTCTTTATAAACTATGAAAATAAATACATAAATGATATAATTAAGTTGAAAATATGAAATTAAGCATGATATATGGAGGAATAATTATGAGTACTACAATATATTTAATAAGACATTCAAAGCCCTTAAAAGTTAATAATAACTTAAATAATGATAACCTACAAATTCAAAATGAGAAGTCATCTCTTTCAATAGAGGGAGAACAAATAGCAAAAGAAAAACTAAATAATAAAGAGTTTAATAATATTGATGTTTTATATTCATCAAATTATGTTAGAACTATACAAACTGCCAAGTATCTAGCAGAGAATAATAACATAGAAATAAATATAATGAGTAATTTAGGTGAAAGAAAATTTGGAATTGACTCTTGGAATCAATTACCAGAAAACTTTGAGAGAAAACAAATTTTAGATGAAAATTATAAAATAGGAACTGGTGAAAATCAAAAAGAAGTTAGAAATAGAATGTATTTTGCTATTATAAAAATATTAAATGAAAATAAAAATAAAAGAATAACTATAGTCAGCCATGCAACTGCAATTTCATTTCTTATTAAAAAATGGTGTGATATTGAAATAATAAATAATAAGTTAAGATATAGTTTCAAAAATAACATTTTACTAGAGGGACATATAGAATATTGTGCTGGTTTTAAATTAGAATTTGCTGAAGATAATCATTTAATAAATATAGAATTTTTAAAATAAAGGGGGACTATAATTATGAATTATGATTTATTGTGGAGTATTGAAGAATATCAAGCACTTCTTGATTATAAATGGAACTCATTTAAGTATATAAATATGTTTTTAAACGAAAACATAACAAATCGTGAAAGAAACTTCAAACCCAATGCAAAAAAAGCATATCCCCAATCATCAGAAGATTTTAAAAAGGCAATAGCGACAATAATCGTTCTATATAAAGCAATACAAAAAAATTATATACTAAATGACAGTATACCATATCAACAGTCATTGTTTCGTGGAGTAAGAAAAAATAGTAATCATTCATACTTTACTTCAACAAGTGAAAATATAGAAGTTGCACTCAGTTTTATAAATGGAATAAATAATGGCGATACAAGTAATGATGTATTAATAGAAATTGAACCATCACAAGTACCTTGGATAGACTTAGAAAGATTTATTCCTGCATCAAAAGGTGGTGATTTAGAAGAAAAAGAAATATTATTTTTACCTTGTGAATATCAAACTAAGCAAGAGACTACCTTTACTAATTATTTAGAAATGACAGATTTAAAAGAAAAATTATCTAAAACAACTCAAGTAAAAATAAGTAAATTAAATAACTTAATTTGTAGAAAAGTAAAATTGATAAAGCCCAATTATAAAGCTACATCGTATATGTCATTAGCTGCATTAGCGGTAAAATTTGAGCAATATAGAGAAAACCTAATCAAACTTACTGAAGCTTCAAAAAATGGACAAAATACCACTCGAATAGAAAAAGAAATAATTGAATTCAAAAAATACTGCTCAGGATTTCTTAAGTCAAAGTTTAACGAAATAGATATAGAACTTCAGAAGAGTCTTCAAAATACACAACGAGAACATATAAATATTGATAAGGGAAGTACTATAAGAGAAGTACATATTGGAAACACAGGGAGAATGTTTTCTATACAAACATTTGATGGTATAGAAAAATATTATTTTAAACCAGCAGAATCAAAAGATAAAATATCAAAACCATATCGTGCATACATACAAGAAGCAGCATATAATATTCAAAGAATAATTAATCCCACAAAAGCAGTAAAATGTAATGTCTGCAATATCAATGGAACATTTGGAGCCATCCAAGAAAAAATTGAAATTGATAAAGAAAAAACACAAGAAATGTATAAAATGTTTTCTAGGTATGGTAGTGAAATACCAACAAACTTAGTAAATCAAATATTAGAAGAATATTTAATAGATTATTGTTTATGCAATTATGATGCACATATACATAATTTTATAATTGATAAAAATGGTAGTCTAAGAGGAATAGATAAAGAACAATCATTTAGATACATAGATAAAGACATAAATGATGATATGTTATTTAGTCATAATTATAATGAAGAATATGGAGAAAGTGAAACTATTTATACAACAATTTTTAAAAAAATAGTAAATGGTGAAATATCAACTGAAGTTCTAGAAACTCTAAACTACCATGCAGCACGACTAGCTCAAGTTCCAGATGCTCAATATCGCCAAATATTTAAAAATTATGCATATAGTAAAACAAAAAATCAGCAAGAAGCTGAAATACTATTAGATAGAATAGTAAAAAGAAAAAAATCAATAATGAAAAGAATTGATATATTAAAAGAAGAAATATCAAAAGAAAGACAAAAACAAATAAATAAGACAAATTACATAGAACAAACAAAAAACCATAAAGTACATAAGTAATAGGAGGCATATAATGACAAAAACAATTGAAGACATAACAAACTTTATTTTTATAGGAAAATCAATAGAAGAACTATCACATTATGATTTATTAATAATAAATGCTGATTGGGTAGAAGAACAATTATCTAAAGATATAAGAATAATGAAAGATAAAAATATTATAGATGATAATACAGTATTTATAATATGTGAAGGACATCAATTAGATAATAATAGAAGTAGTGCTAATATATTAATAAATTATTTAAAGAAGGAAAATATAAATAATAAAATAATTATATCTAATAAATATATTAGTAACCCCGAAATATTAAAAAATATAGATAAACTAGTAGATATAAATAGTTATAATAGAATACTTAGAATAGCTAAAGACTTTGTTGCCAGAAGATGGTTTATGAATGCAAGTAATTATAACTTCCCTGTAGATAAATGCGATTTCTATGGAGTAGTAGATAATAGAAATATTAGTAAAAAAGATTGGTATAAAAGTGAAACTGGCATTAATCAAGTAATGAAAGAATTTATAAATATAGGAGATCAAACTATTAATAAAGAACTTAGTATAAGATAAAATTATAAATAAAAAATGTGGTGATGAATTTGAAAAGATACAACGGTGAATTTTATATAATGGAATATGAAGAAACTGAAGAAAAAAATCTCAAATTATTTGTAGATGTACTAAATAAGAGTTATCAAGAAATTATTAATTTTTTCAATTTAAAAAAATTAGAAAAAAAGATTACAATAAAACTTTGGAATAATGTTAACAATTTTAGAAATTATAATAAAAATAAGCTTAATTTCGATGATCAAGAATGGATAGTTGCAAGAACATATTATAATGATATGGAAATAGACATTTTAACATTAGAAGAACGTAGAAAATGTGAAGGGCATAATAATGATAATGTTGATACATTATTAAAATGTTTGATTCATGAATTTGTACATATATGCCATTTAAATTATAGTGCAAGCACTCTAAAATGGTATGGTGAGACACTAGCAGTTATATTATCTAAACAATATAACAATTGTGAATTGCATATTGATTGTACATTAGATGAGTTATTAAATAAAAATATAAATTATATTAATTATTATACAATAGGAAAATATTTATTTGATACTTATGATAGAAAATATATTTTAGAACTATTGAGAGATAAAAAATTATTAGAAGAACAAACACCAACTATATATGAAAAGGCAAAATTATATATAAGAAATAATAAACTTAATAAATAGGAGTATTGAATAATGAATAAAGAAAATTATATAGAAATCATAAATGAAAAAATTAAAAATAAAAATTCAAAACAAATAATGATAAATCAAATAAATAATTATTATGATTCAAAAGCAAATTATAAAAAGAAAAAACATAATTATAAAATAGATGATCAAGTATTATTGAAAAAGGGTACATTATTACATGGTACATTTAAAAATATAGAAGGTTTAAAATATATCTTAAAAGATGGCTTAATATCATCATGGTTTATAGAGGGTAGGCTTTCAAAATATCCATCATCAGTAGGTGTATGGAATTTGAAACAAGATTATTTATTAAAAGATTATATAAACTTTTATTCAGGAGGAACTATTGAATATAAAAATATAGATGGTTCTAGTGTTAAAACTGAAGTTATTCCTTATAATCAAATGCCAAGTATAATGCTAAAAATAGATAATCCAATATGCTTTAGATGGTATATGGAGCAAACAAAAGAAGCAAGATTTATGCCTAGTCTAGTTCAAGATAAAGTACAAGTAGGAATTATATTTGATGGGCAATCTGCATATATGAAAAAATTATTAGAAGGAGATATTTTATCAGAACAAATAAATGATAAGGATGTTAAAGAATTTGTAAAACCTGATTATTATGCCAAGTTTTTAGTGGATAGAAAAAAGAAAGATGATTTCTTTACAGATAGAGAAAGTGCTGTATTATTCGGAATTCCATCTTGTTTTATTGAAGGAATATTAGTAGGTAGAATATATGAAAAAGATCAAAAAATTTTAAAAGAAATAAAAGAACTATTACCTGACTGTTATATTTGCAATTTAGATGGAAAAGTAATTGTAGAATAAAAGGAGTAAGGTTATGAACAAATTAAATAAAGATGAAACAAAAAAGTATATAATAGAAATATTTGATTTTATAGAAAGAGGTGGTAATTTGTGGAAAGTAGATTACAAAAATATTTAAATCAGGATATTGATAATCCAATCTATTTATTTCATGGTAGTCCTAAAGTATTATCAGAATTACATCCCAGTCAATCATATGATGCAGATGGAAATAAACAAAATATAGCAAATGCACTATTCTTATTTCCTTCATTTTTAAAAGCAACACCGTATTCTTTTAAAGATACTATAAAATCTGCTAGTGATGGATTAAAATATAATTTTGAAATAACTAATGCAAATATCTTACCATTAATGATTATGGAAAATGTAAATATAGATGAAAATATAATAGGATATGTTTATGTGTTTTTAAGAGATGATGATATGATAAAAGATAATGATTCTTACCAGTATAAATGTTATAAATCAAAAAAACCAATTGATATTATAGAAGTAACATATCGCGATTTTAAAAATTACTATTATGTAAAAAGCAATAGTAAAAGAAGATAATCATACTAGAGGTTTAAATGTTAGTATTTGAAGAATTTTAATGTTAAGGAGTAAGTCTATGAATAAATTAAATAAAGATGAAACAAAAAAGTATATAATAAAAATATTTAATTTTATAGAAAATGGTGATTCAAAATTCAAAGGACATCCAGGACTATATTTCTTTCACACCAAAAAAGAATTAGAAGAAAAAATAAAAGAATTATTAAATAAAGAAGAATATGATGAATTAGATATTTACTATATTACATCTTTATTAATAAAGTTTATGCTAGATAAATATGTATATTTGACTAGAGAAGATATAATAAATAACTATGATAGACAACTTACTGAAGCATTAAATTACTTTAATAATCACATAAAAAATATAAGAAGAT
>ENA-OPBE01001089-OPBE01001089.1-human-gut-metagenome-genome-assembly--contig:-NODE-1089-length-24837-cov-2.069284_pt1 | contig 24837 bp, 27 predicted proteins | sample MGYA00241066_ERZ501448 | MGnify/ENA primary metagenome ERZ501448 (study PRJEB25962, sample SAMEA2042585) | human gut metagenome | biome: human gut; feature: human-associated habitat; material: faeces...
TTAAATAAAAATAGTGTAGTGATTTCTACTCACCAACACTATTTATAATACAACCAAAACTTTTTATTATCATTTAATGATAAAATGTTAATTGTTGTATTAAAATATTTTATATTTATATTTTCATTTAAATTGATTTATAAAGATTCTTTAAATAAAGTTATGATAACAACTTTTATTATACATATTGTGTATATAATAAGTGAGATTATTTTCTTATTGATATTTGTTGTATTACTAGATTACGGCAACTTTCTTTTAGGAAATGAAATAATTGGCCAAATTATTACAAATATTTTAGTTATAAGCATATCATTAATGATTTTTAGTATTAAATATTTTAGAAATTTGTTCATTCAAATTATAAAATGGTACAATAATAAAAAGAAATTTAATTCAGTTTTTTTTCATTTTTTTGGAACTATTACTATTTTGTATTTATTATACCAAGCGTTTTTAAACACTAATAGTTTGCAAAATTATGTATTTATAGCTTTCTTTTTATTAATGATGATCATATTTTTATTATATTATTTTAATGAAAAAACGACTAATAATATATTAACATTAAAGTATGATCAATTGTTTGAATTTGTTGATAAGTATGGTAAATTAACTGAGTCTGGTTTGAAGAAACAACATGAATATAGAAATCAATTACTTTTAATAAAAGGGATGCTTCCAAAAAATGACAAAAAAATTCTTAATTATATAAATGATTTATTAGAAATAAATCAGGATTCAGAAGATTATGTATTTTTGGGTAAAATGTCTAATTTTCCAAACGAGGGTTTGAAACGTATTATGAATTATAAAATTATAGATATGATTGATAATAAAATAAACGTTTATGTTGAAATTAGTGATGAAATTAAAAATGTTAGAAAAATTAAAAAATATTTAAATAATAATTTGAAGGATATAAATACAATTATTTGTGTTTATTTAGATAATGCAAAGGAAGCAGCTATTGATAGCGATAAAAAGTATATAGTTATAGAATTAGAATTTAATCAAGATAATTTTATTTTTAGTGTTTCAAATACATATAAAGGTAATATAGATATAAATAGAATAAATGAACAAGGATATTCAAAAAAAGGAAAAAATCGTGGATATGGATTATCTATTGTAAATGAAATAATTGATAAGCATAATGAAATAAATCCACAAAAAGAGTTTAATGGAATTTATTATGTCCAGAGGGTATTATTTAATTATAAAAAATAAGACTTTGTAATAAGCCTTATTTTTCTATTATACTTTTTGGGCATTCTGGTTCATCTGCAAAAAGCAACCAACATTCAACTTGTGGCATACTTGAATTACTTGTTCCAATCCCTCCAATAAATGCAAATATTTTTGATAAAAATCCCATTTTTCTTCCTCCTTTTTATTCTATATTAAACATTTAATGTTTAACCTAAATTATTTTCTAATATATAAGTTTTATAATTGTTATAACTTAAATTAAAAATCTTATATGTTATAGGTAAAATCATAAATACTTCATTCCAAATTCCAAATATAATTAAATTTGAAATAGTATTATCTTTAACAACTAAACTTAATATTACTAAGAATATACATTTAATAGTTGTTTTAAACTTATACATTTCTCTTTTTACCTTTTTAATTAAAGGTCTTTTTTTTGTATCAGCTGGAGCGTATATATATATTAGTAAAATAGAACAAATTCCTAATATAAATTTAAAATTAAGAGGAATGTTTATTATCTTTGATAGTAGTGGAAAACACAAGAATACAATAGAGGATGATAATAAACATATCCAACTTTTAGTGGCGTGTAAACCAAATCCAGTAGATCTTAATATATTAAATATTACTAACATAATTAACATCTCTTTGAACACTCCTAAAATTAATGAAAAGGCAGCTATAATTATCAACTTTGTCATAGATAAATAGAACCCTTCAAGATTATATCTCATTTCAGTTATTTTAATGTCATCGTAATCAGGATGTGATTCTTTTATGCAATTGATTGCAAAGTTTAGAAATTTTTTTTTCATAAATACTACCGCCTTATCCTGAAGAAATGTTATCATGAAAAAAGGCTGAAAATTTTGATTTCTACTTGTTTTACATTTGCACTAGCACAAATTGTTTATTAACAAAAATCGACATATTTAAAAATTACCAAATTGACATAAAAAACGCCCGAATTTGCAACTTTCGTTGTATACCTACATTTTATTTGATAATATCGTATCGTGACTGCTAGATTGTAGTCGCTAGTCATTAAATATTTTGTCGCTTTTTGATGACTGAAATTTATTGAAAAAGGTGGTTAGAAAAATGTATAGTGATAATGTAAGAGGTAAGCTTACTAGAGGGGAGATGTCAGCATTGAAAGGTAAAGTAAAATGGTTCAACAATGAAAAGGGTTTTGGTTTTATCGAATACAATGATTGTGAAGATATTTTTGTTCATTACTCTTCGATTTTATCTGAAGGATATAAAACCTTAGTTGAAGGACAATATGTTGAATTTGAATTAGTAAGAACTGATAAAGGTCTTCAAGCAAAAAATGTTGTAGAAATCAAAACTACTTTAGTATAGTAGTTTTTTTGTTTCAATAAAAAAAGAATTGTGTTATAATTAAAGTAGGAAGGGTGATATCATGAAATTTAATATTCGTGGAAGTAAAGACATCTTAGATGAATCAGTAAAAAATTACATTGAAACAAAAATTGGAAAACTAGACAAATACTTTGAAAATCCAGATGAAATAACAGCAAACATCTTAGTTAAAGAATCAGGAATCAAAGAAACAATTGAAGTTACAATTCCAATAAAGAAAGCCATTCTTAGAGCAGAAGATAGTAACAAAGATATTTATGCTGCTATTGATTTAGTTTTAGAAAAACTAGAAAGACAAATTCGTAAGAATAAAACAAAAATCAAACATAAAACAAATAAAGAAAATATAGACGTATTTATTGACTTTGAAATAACAGAAGAAGAAGTTAATAATAATAAAATTATAAAAAGAAAAGAAGTTGAAAATAAACCAATGGATGAAGAAGAAGCAATATTACAAATGGATCTTTTAGGACATGACTTCTTTATATTTAAAAACATTTCAACTGATAATGTTGCCGTTGTATACAGAAGAAAAGACGGAGATTATGGAATTATAGAAATGATATAGCTAAAAGTTCTTTTAAATAAGAACTTTTTTAATTAAATTACTATTATTTTTTTTGAATTTTTGATAAAATATAATATAGTTATTTAGAAAGGATGATATGAATGTCATTTTTTAAAAAAATATTTGATCATGAATATAAAGAATTAGAAAAATTTAAAAAAATAGCTGATGAAATAATGGAATTAGATCCAGTAATCAGTAAATTAACAGATAAAGAATTAAAAGGAAAAACAAAAGAATTTAAAGAAAGACTTGAAAATGACGAAACACTAGAAGATATTTTAGTAGAAGCTTTCGCAGTAGCACGTGAAGCAGCCTTCCGTGTAATTGGTGAGAAGCCTTACTATGTCCAAATTTTAGGTGGACTTGCTATTCATTATGGTAATATAGCTGAAATGAAAACAGGTGAAGGAAAAACACTTACTGAAACAATGCCAGCATACTTAAATGCTCTAACAGGAGATGGAGTACATATTATTACTGTAAACGAATACCTAGCAGGCAGAGATGCTGAATGGATGGGAGAAATCTATCGTTTCTTAGGACTTACAGTAGGAATAAATTATCGAGAAAATACAGCTCAAGAAAAAAAAGAAGCTTATAACTGCGATATTATGTATACAACTAATAATGAATTAGGTTTTGATTATTTGAGAGATAATATGGTAGTTAAAGCAGATCAAAGAGTTCAAAGACCACTTAATTTCGTAATCGTAGATGAAGTAGACTCAGTTTTAATAGATGAGGCAAGAACGCCACTTATTATATCTGGTGGTCATATGGAATCTGCTAATTTATATATAGATGCAGATAAATTTGTAAAGAAATTAAAAGAAAATGATGGATATATATATGATGAGAAGAGTAAAGCCGTAACTTTGGATGATAAAGGTATAAAGTTAGGTGAAGAATACTTTAGAGTTAATAACTTATATGATGTAAATAATACAACTTTAGTTCATCATATTAATCAAGCTTTAAAAGCTAATTATGCTATGAAAAATGACTTTGATTATGTTGTAAAAGAAGGAAAAGTTATAATTGTAGACCAATTTACAGGAAGACTGATGCCAGGTAGAAGTTACTCAGATGGTCTTCATCAAGCAATAGAAGCTAAAGAAGGTGTTGAAATTGAACAAGAAACAAGAACTTTAGCTACAATTACATTCCAAAACTTATTTAGAATGTATAAAAAAATATCTGGTATGACAGGTACAGCTAAAACAGAAGAAGAAGAATTCAGAGAAATTTATAATATGTATGTTATAACAATTCCAACTAATAAACCTGTTATTAGAGAAGATTTTGGAGATTTAATTTTTGCGACTAAAAAAGGTAAATATAAAGCAATTGTTAATGAAATTAAAGAAAGACATGCTAAAGGTCAACCAGTACTTGTCGGTACTATAGCTGTTGAAACTAGTGAATTAATAAGTTCAATGTTAAAAAAAGAACATATTAAACATGAGGTTTTAAATGCAAAAAACCATGCACGTGAAGCAGAAATAATTGCAAATGCTGGTAAAAAAGGATCAGTAACAATTGCAACAAACATGGCTGGACGTGGAACAGACATTAAGATAGATGATGAAGTAAGACAACTTGGAGGATTATGTGTTCTTGGAACAGAACGTCATGAATCAAGACGTATTGATAACCAATTAAGAGGACGTTCAGGTCGTCAAGGTGATCCAGGTGTATCTCAATTTTGTGTTTCATTTGAAGATGATTTAATGGTTAGATTTGGAACTGATAAAGCAAAAGGAATTTTAGCTCGTGCTGGATTTGATGAAGATGCTTCTATTAGAATTGGAATGTTATCAAAATCAATTGAATCAGCTCAAAAAAGAGTTGAAGGAAATAACTTCGATATAAGAAAAACTTTACTTCAATATGATGATGTTATAAATCAACAAAGAGAATATATTTATGAAAAAAGAAATGAAATCTTAGATTGTGATTCAATTCATGAAACAGTGTTAGAAACATTTAAAAATTTTATAACTGATTTAGTTAATAGTCATATTATGCCAGAAGGATATTTAACTGAAAATGATTTAAATGAAATTTTAGAGTTTACTAATGAACATTTATTAAAAAGAAAATTAGATTTGATTGATATCAAAGACAGAACTGAAGATGAATTGATTGAATACTTATATGAAAGAGTATTAAAAGAATATGATGAAAAACTAAGTGAAATTCCAGAAGAAGTTGCAAATGAATTTGAAAAAGCTATTTCTCTTAGAGTTATTGATACGCATTGGATGAATCATATTAATACAATGTCACATTTAAGAGAAGGAATCGGTCTTAGAAGTTATGCTCAAGAAAATCCTTTAAGAGCTTATACTAATGAAGGATTTGAGTTATATGATGAGTTATTAAATACAATTGATCAAGAAACAACTATGTTCCTATTAAAATCAGAAATAAGACAAAATATAGAAAGAAAACAAGTTGTAAAGGGAAAAGCTGTAACGGATAATAATAAAACAAAAAAAGCAACACCTAAAAGAGTTAACAAAATAGGTAGAAATGACCCATGTCCTTGCGGCAGTGGAAAGAAATATAAACAATGTTGTGGAAAATAAAATAAAAAAGGATATATCCAACATTGAAAGGGAATAATCAGATAATTGGAAATGAAAAAAATATTTTGTTTTATAATGATGAAGAAGGAAATTTAAAAATTGAGGTATTACTTGAAAACGAAGATGTATGGTTAACTCAAAAATCTTTAGCAAAATTATTTGATACAACAAGAAATAATATTACACTTCATATTGGAAATATTTATAAAGAAGATGAATTAGATGAAAATTCAACAAGTAAGGATTCCTTACTTGTTCAAACTGAAGGTAGAAGAAACGTTAAACGAAATCTAAAAATATATAATTTGGATATGATTATTTCTATTGGTTTTAGAGTTAATTCTAAAAAAGCAATCAAGTTTAGGTCTTGGGCGAATAAAATAATAAAAGATTATATGGTTCAAGGTTTTGCCTTAAATGATGAAAGATTTATGAAAGCAAGAAAATCAGATCAAGAATATTTTAAACGATTACTTGAAAAAATTAAATTAATACGTACAAGTGAAAGAATGTTTTATCAAAAAATTACTGATATTTTTGCAGAGTGTTCTATTGACTATGACAAAAATAGTGATACAGCAACAGCTTTTTATAAAACAATTCAAAATAAATTTCACTTTGCTATTACAGGAAAGACAGCAGCAGAAATTATTTATGATAGAGTAAGTGCTAGTAAAGATAATATGGGACTTACTACCTGGGAAAATTTTCCAGATGGTAAAATCTTAAAATCTGATGTAATAATTGCCAAAAATTATTTAGGTGAAAAAGAAATTAAAAACTTGAATAATTTAGTAAACTTGTTTCTAGATATTGCAGAGAATAATGCAGAAAGAAATATAGCAATGCATATGGAAGATTGGAAGAATGAAGTAGAAAATGCCCTAAAAGTTTTCCATTACGATGTTTTGGACGGAAAAGGTAAAATATCTCATGAAATGGCAAAAGAAAGAGCATTTCAAGAATATGAAAAATATAAAGTAATTCAGGATAAAAATTTTGTTTCAGATTTTGATAAATTACTAATTGAAACCAAAAAAATAGAAGATAAATAATCGTACATTGTTTCTATCATATCTATTGGTATTGATTCTTTGGTAATTTCTAAATCTATTAATTCAGAAATTTTAATAGGCAAGAAAATGTACATATAATTCAATTTGTGTACAACCGTTAAAATTTTTTTGCTTATAAGGATTAAATATATGCACCCATAAAATTGAAACCAACATGAATGTTGGTTTTTACTTTTCAAAAATACTTTATAGGAGAAATTTATAACACAAGTGAATACTGTGAAATTGATTAAAAATTAAATTTAGTTGGAAGTACTTTTTAATATAATGAAATTTATATTGCATTGATAAAACTAATAATATAAATGATATAATAAAACAAAGGAAGTGAAAAAATGGGAAAAATATCAAATGCAATTCAAATGTTAAACTATTTGAATACGGGAAATAAGTATACTGTGAAGGAACTATCAGAAAAAATAGGCATTACTGAACGTATGGTTAGATATTATAAAGTTGAATTAGAACAAGCAGGAATTCCAATAGAAACATTTATGGGACCAAACGGAGGATATTATATACTAAATATTAAAAACCAATACAATCATTTTAATAAATACGATATTCAATTGTTAGAAAATGTGAATATGCTGTTAGAAAAATTTAAATATGAAGATATAATAAAATATAAAAAATTAATTAACAAAATTAAATTTGCAAGTGATGTAGAGGAGGAAAAAAGTAAATACTTTTTAGATAACGGAACTAATGATAAAACTGAATTATATTTTACTTTAAATGATGCAATTTCAAATAAAACACCACTAAAAATATTATATAGGAATTTAAAACAGGAATGGCAAGAAAGAATAATTCATCCTTTACAAATATTTAATTACGGTAATAAATTTTATGTAACGGCATATTGTGAACTTAGGGACGATATTAGACATTTTGAAATTAATAGAATAAAATTAAACAGCAAATAATTTAGACGTAATATTGCCTATATATGTGATATAATATATTTGAAAGATGTGATAACTACAACCAATCAAAAATATAATATGAGTTGGAATGAATTTTATGAAAAATCAGATTGGCGCTAATTATTAGAAAAGTTCAAAGTAATAATGATGCTATTAATTATATTTTGGAAGGACAGGCTAGAACAAAACAGTAAAATACACACTTTAGTTGAAATGGAGAATAAAAAAAACTTTGAATAGAAATTTATAGGATGTTAGTCTGAAAATAATTATATTTTCATTATCATGTTTATCTTGAATGAAGTGAAAGGAATGAAAATTTTATGATAAGTGAAGAATTGCTAAATAATTATCAAAAAGCATTGCACCAAAAGTATAATGCGGTATGTTTTGATATAGATGGAACACTAACAGAAGATAATTCAACAAAGATAGATTCACGTATTTTGCCAATATTAGCAAGTATGTTAAAAAAACATATACCAATAGTTTTTATCACAGGTAGAGGTGAAACTGGATTAGATGATTTATTAAAAGATATTGTTTATGATCTAAAAAATAAATATAATGTTACTGAAAAAGAATTGAAAAAATTGTATGCACTTACTAATGATGGAGCAAGGATATTCATGACTAGTAATAGTAGTGAACAACTATTTAATATTAACGAATATATCTCATCTAAGGAAGATTTGATAAAATTAGATGAACTAAATAAAAGAATTGTTACCTTATTAGATTCATCTACTTTAAAAGAACATTGCAAGATTACTTATTCAGTAGATTCTAATACAAATGCTATAATAAATATAAGATTAATGATTTTAAATAATAATTTAGAATTTGGTAGTCAGATAATTAAAACTATTAATTCATTAATAAGAGATTTAAACAATTCAAATTTAAATCTAACAATAGGAATGCATAATGGCAAACAAGTATTACAAATTGGTACCGCCACTAAAAATAAAGCTATACAGGTTGCTGAGAAAATAATAGGTATTCCACAAAATTCAATGCTTCGAATTGGGGATTGTGGTGACAAATTTGGAAACGATTATTCTATGTTAAATTGTCCACAAGGGTTTAGTGTTGAAAAAACAAGCGGGGCTACCAACAAATGTTTTCCAGTTATTGAAAATCGAAAAATAATAACAGGAATTAATGGAACTTTGCATTTATTAAAAAAAGTAAAGTTATTACCTACAATTTGTTTGGAACACGCCGTACAAAGTGATTATGCAAGAGAATATGCTAAAACAGAAAAGAAAATGACTCAAGGTAAAAATAATAAAATTATATATTTTAATAATTTAATTAATAATAAATTTCAAACAGTAGATGGAATAGCTAGTTTATTTGATTCGTCGAGTGGAAGCATAAAAATTCCTATGTATGAATGGATTACTATACCAGAAAATAATCCGCTAAAACAACTATGGCTTACATGTAAGGATTCTAGCTTGTGTTATTCAATGCATGATAATGAAAATATATTATTAAGAAGTTCAGGCATATACTATTATTTTTTGTCCCAAAGAATTCACGATGAAAATACACGAGAAGATATAACAACTAAAGAAATGGTATGTGAATGGTTAAATAACAATACGGAATTTTTATCAAAATCTTTAAGAGCAATTAATAACACATTAGATATAAACGACTTAAATAATACCAAAATGATATTAGGCTTAATAGATAATATTAGAAATTATTTGTTAATCTTATTAAATCAACAAATTGTTAATAATAAGATAGAAAAAAATATAATGGTTAACTTTGAAACATTAGCTAAAGATTCATTAATGTACGAACTATATAATAGTTTAATAAGTACTGAAAAGTTGATGAAAAATATTTCATTAAATGAAAACTATAAAATTAATAGTATTGATATAGAAAAATTAATAAAAAATACAATTCTAATCACTAATGAGTTTAGATTAAAATTTATTAAACAGCCTGAAAAAGAAAATTATTCTAAAGATTTTAGAGCATACAGAGAGATAGATAATTTTGCTGAAAATTTTATTACTTGTTACTTAACATTAAAAAAAGATTCTAATATTTTTAATAAAGGTATTTGTGGATTATGCTATGGTGGCTTAGAATTGCCAATTATAATGAAATCAATAGATGATAGAATAAATGATGTTTCTATATTAAAATTTAACAAGAATGTAACTGGATATGCCAAAAAACAATCGTTAGAATTAAGATTTTTTGACATTTATAAAACTGGTGGTATTGAACTTTTTGGAATTGATAAACAAAAAGAATATATTATATTAGATGATAATTTATTAACTGGTAAAACAATGCAACTAGCCATAACTTCTTTTTATGATATAGGAATCAATGTAGATAAAATAGTTGCTGTAAGGTATCCAGGAGTAAATAGAATTAGTCAAATGTTCATGCCTAATCATGGAGCTATCGATTATAGACATTTCTTTAATTTTATAGAAGGATTATATTTTTCTAGTCCATATAGTTGGAGGGATCCATATAGTATAAATCCATATGAAGACTCTTTAGGAATTTTTGATTTAAATAGAAGAAAAATACTAGAATGTTTAGCAAAAAATGGAGACTATTCTAAAAATAGTGAAGTATTATATGTAAAAAGGATGGTAAAAAAATGAGAATAATTAGTATTGGAGATTTAGTTACAGATTTTTATTATAAAAATGATAAATTGGTAGGGGTAAGTGGTGGAATGACCTCTCATAATATAATTGCTAATATTGCTAAACTAGGTTTGGAAACAGCTGCTTATAGCGTGTGTGGAGATGATATGGCAGGTACTATAGCAATTAATAGCTTAAAGAAAGTCGGAACAAATATTGATAATGTAAAAAGACTAGAAGATATAAATACACGCTGTTTTCATATATCATATAAAGAATTAAATGGTAAATTAGAGTTTACTTCAAAAAAACGATGCCCATTTTGCAATATAAAGAGATGGTATGAAGAAAGTAAAATAGAACCAAATGATATTTTGCATCAAATTAATAAGGATGATGTTTTGGTTTTTGATAATTTAAATAATAAAAATCAAATTATAATAGATAATTGTGCTAATACAAAAATGCTAGATTTGGGACAATATTTTGAATTAGAAAATTATGAGAATAATGAAATACTTAAAAAAATTAAAAATAAATTTGATATTATAAATTTAAATGAACGAGTTGAAAAATATTTGAAAAATAGATTCTCTATAAAGTCATTGGAAGATATATATAACATATTACATCCTAAAATGATAATTGTTACTAGAGGTAAAAAAGGTTCAGATTTTGTTTTTGATAATAATAAAGTTAATAAAGAGTTAAGCAATCCTTCAATGGAAATTGATCCAACAGGAGTTGGTGATGCCTTTTTTGGTGTGTTTATTAGTGAATATATAAAAAATAACTATATAATTGATTATAAATTTATAGATTCAACTTTTGAAAAAGCAACTAAACTTACAAAAAAGGTTGTAAAAAAGTTTGGTGCAAGAGGACATATACAAAATTTATATAAAATAAAAAAAGTTAAAGATGCTTGTACTTGTAGTAATTTTGATATTTCATTAAGAAAACAAATAAAAAGATGTAATATAAATATTAATAATTTAGAAACAAGAATAATTAATGCTATTAATAGTAATGCTTATGATAAGTTAACTAAAATAAATTTTGAAAGTTTAAAAAATAGTATTTTTGTTGGAACCGGCGGTTCTTTTGCAGGTGCGAAATTTTCGGCTAAACTTATTAATTATTTATATGGAATAAATACAATGGCTTTATATCCTAGAGATCTATATTATAGAAATAATAATAGTGTTGATTCAGTATTTTTGTTTACTTATTCGGGAACAACAAATGATTTGCTTGTAGGTGCAAGTTTAATTGACAAAAATAATAAATATATTATAACAAAAGGAGAATTGCAAAAGATTGTAACAAAAACCGGGATATCTAAAAATAATGTTATTTCATATCGAACAGGTACCAATAAAGGAAAAGAAAGAGGTTTTCTATCATTTGAAGGTGCTTTAGCCCCTGCAAGTTTATTTTTAAAATTATATTTTGAAAAAAGATCAAGAAATGATATTGAAGAGTTTATTAGGGAAAGTATAAGTTACTGGAAAAATTATTTTGACAAATATTTTAAAGAAAATAAAAAAATACTAAAAGAATTTTTAAAAGAGGGAGTTGGCTTTAATATTTTCACAGGTGATTTCACTGAAGCTGCAAGTAGTGATTTAGAAAGTAAAATAATTGAATCTGGAATATATAGTTGTTTAATTCATGAAAAGAAAAATTTTTCACATGGAAGATTTATTAATTATGAACATTTAAGTCATAACAAAAATATTTATTTTAAGCAAAAGACTACAAGTCTATATGAAAAAAAGTTGTTGAAATATTTAGAAAAAGATCAAAATTTGATAATTGAAAGTAAATATAATGGAATATTGTGTGAGTATGATTTATTAATTTCATCTCAATATTTAATATATTATATATCAAATTTTTTAAATATAGATATTTCAAAACCAACATATAGTGAAGAGGCAATGAAAATTTATTTTTATAAGGGTGAATTATAATTATTATATAAAAATGTTATAATTTTAAGTAGAAAACAAATGCTGTAATAAAAACAATATATGCATTTGTGTGCAAACACCTACTAACATATAGTACTTATGATACTATATATATTAAATTGTTATTAACTTGTGGGTGGCAATATAAGAAATATAAATATTAAGTATTATAATAGGTAAGTAAAGTCTTGAAATATGGGCTTTTTTCTATAATAAAAATGTGAGCTATCATAGTGATAATAGCAAATATAGTGTATAATTATTGTAGGAGTTGATAAAATGCAAGTACGAAATAATTATAATGAATGCTTAACAAATTTAGCTTGTTCTATAAGAAAATATTTTGAGTTAGATTATAAGCATAATACAATTGATTATATAGATAAGATATTGAATGTATTCTGCCAGCATGGGGCTTCTACGGCGATATTAAAAATGTTGTAACAATATTATGTGATGGAATGGGATCTAATATAATGGATAAAATTTTATCCAAAGATTCTTTCCTTTTAAAACATAGAATAAAATCAATAACAACTGTTTTCCCAGCAACAACTGTTGCAGCGACGACATCTATGATTACAGGTTTAAATCCAGTTGAAACAGCTATGCTAGGTTGGGATATGTATTATAAAGATATTGATAAAACAATTACAACGTTTATGAATTCTGAAAAAGTCGATGAAGAATGTACTCCATTACAAGAAGCAATTGAATATAAACATAAGCATATGATTACTAAGCCTATAATAGAAGAAATTAATGAAAAGGGAAAAGATTCAGGATATAGTTTATTTCCATTTGGCAAAAATTCATATGCTGATATTGAAGACTTATATAATAAAATAGAAACACTATGTAATGAAGATGGAAAAAAATACATTTATGCATATGATACAGAACCAGATCATACAATGCATGAACTTGGAACTGATGCACCTGAAATAAATGAAATTGTTGAAAATATTAATTTTAAAATAGAAGAATTAAGTAAAAAATTAAAAGATACAATAATATTTGTTGTAGCTGATCATGGACATAAAAATGTAGAAAACATAATGCTTGAAGATTATCCTGATATAGTTGATTGTTTAGAAAGAAATACTTCGATTGAACCAAGAGCAGTAAATTTTTTCATAAAGGAAAACGAAAAACAAAAATTTGAATTATTATTTAACAAGTATTTTAGTAAAGATTTCAATTTATATACTAAAGAAAATGTTATAAATTCTAATCTGTTTGGTATAGGTAAAGAAAATGAAGTTTTCCGTGATATATTAGGAGATTATCTTGCAATAGCAAAAACAAATAAAACATTATTATATGGTGGCTCTAAACCATTAAAATCTCAACATGCCGGTTACACTGATGATGAAATTTATATACCTTTAATTGTAATAAATACAAATAATATATAGATGTGTGTTATTAATATGTTACAAGAAAGTATCTAGAATAAAAACAAAAAATTTCATGAATAAAGCTGGAGGTTAGTAAATGATGTATAAAAAAAGCTACAAATCACCATTAGGTCCAATTGTCATAACAAGTGATGGAAAATATTTGACAGGATTATGGTTTGAAAAAACAAAGGATGATTATAAACATGATAAAAATCTAAAAGAAAAAGACTTAAATATTTTTGATGAAGTTACTAGATGGCTTGATATTTATTTTAGTGGAACAAATCCTGAATTTATTCCCAAGTATAAAATTCAAAATTTGACACCATTTAGAAAATTGGTAATTGATTCTATGATTAAAATTCCATATGGCGAAACTATTACCTATAATGATATAGCTAAAACGATAGCTAGAAAAAAAGGAATAAAGAAAATGTCAGCCCAAGCTGTAGGAGGTGCTGTTGGATGGAATCCTATATGTATAATTATTCCTTGTCATAGAGTTGTTGGAGCAAATGGAAATTTAACTGGTTATGGTGGTGGAATTCAAAATAAAATAGAATTACTGAAAATAGAAAAAAATAATATGGATGAATTTAGAATGCCAAAAAAGAAGATAAATAAATGATTATAAATACAGGTGTTAGAACGGATATCCCTGCTTTTTATTCTAAATGGTTTATAAATAGAATAAGACAAGGTTATGTAATGGTAAGAAATCCACATTATCCAAAAAAAGTAATTAAATATGAATTAAATCCAAATGTTGTAGATTGTATTGATTTTTGTACAAAAAACCCAGAACCAATGTTAAAATATTTAGATAAGTTAAAAAATTATAATACCTTTTGGTATGTAACAATAACACCATATTCAAAAAATATTGAACCAAATGTTCCAAGTAAAGAAAAAGTTATAGAAAGTTTTAAGAAATTATCTCTAAAATTAAATAAAGGTTTTGTTGGATGGAGATATGATCCTATCTTTTTAACTAAAGAGTTTGATATAAACAGGCATATAAAAGAATTTGAACATATCGCTAAGAATTTAAAAGGCTATACTAATTATTGTGTTATCAGTTTCTTAGATTTGTATGAAAAAGTAAAAAGGAATGCTCCAGATTTAAGACCACCAACTAAAGAAGAACAAATTATAATAGCAAAAGCATTTTTAAAAATAGGAAAAGAAAATAATATCAATATATATACTTGTTGTGAAGGCGATTTTTTAGCTTCGTATGGTATAAATTGTACAGGGTGTAAAAGTAAGGAAATGTTAGAAAAATGCATTGGGTATAAAATTGAATTTTCAGAAATGAAGAATAATCGAAAAGGTTGTAATTGTCTAATTCAAAACGATATTGGGGCATATAATTCATGTGGACATTTATGTAGATATTGCTATGCAAATAACAATGAAAAACTAGTTAAAGAAAATATGAAAAATCACTTTGAAAATTCACCTCTATTAATTGGAAATCTAAATGATGATGATGAAATCATTAAAGCACAACAATATAGCTATAAAGTAAAAAAAGAACAAATGAATTTATTTGAAAACTCAAAATAAATTATTTGTATTTTAATAAATATATGTTATAATACCTATTGCAGTAAAAGTTTTAGAAGTAGTATTTATTACTACTTATTTTTTTTAAGGAGCATAATATGGAAAAAGTAACTTTGTTTTTTTGTGATATATATGGAACATTTGATAATGGTAATAAATTTAAAGTAGATGATTTTCAAATTAAAAGATTTATAGAAAACTTAAATAAAATAATGCTATATAATCAAACCGAAAAAATCATATTTACTTTTGTTACAACCGAAGATTTTAAATCAGTAAAATCTATGGATGACAAAATAAAGCCATATATAGAAAATAGCAATATATGTGTAGGAGAGCATATATATTATGATGGAATAACTAATGTAAATAAAGCATGTGACATAATTGCATATGTTAAAGAATTGCAAAAGAAATACATTATTGATAGTAAAGTGTATTATGCAGATGATTGTAATTTATATCATTATTTTTTGGAAGAATTAAAAAAATTATTTGATTTTAATTATGATATTGAATCAATAATACCTAATGATAATGGTTTATATGATGTAAATGAAAAATTAGAAAAAACATTTATAAAAAATAATATAAGTCGAAAAACAATGTAATATTGTTTTTTTTTTTAAGTTTTTGTCAAAATTTGTTGACAAATGGCAATTGAAGTCATATACTATACTGGTAAACCGATTTAGTATAGTCGTATAGAGGTGATAAAATGAATAAAAAAGAAATAATTATTGAAAAGGCAAGAGATTTATTTACAACTTATGGATATAAAAAGGTGTCTATGGATGAAATTGCAAGAGAAGCAAATGTAACTAAAAAAACAATTTATAGTTATTTCAAAGATAAAGATTCTATGTTTTTATACTTCATTAATGAAGAATTAGAAAAAATAAAAACCGAATTAGAAAAAAATAAAAATGATGATTTACCTTTTATTGAAATAGTTGCCTCAGATATTTATCACATTTTACTTTTAAGAAAAAACAGTTTATTGATTTCAAATATTTCAAAAGAAGTAAATTCAAAAAATGCTACTGGTTGTGAAAAATTTTTAAAATCATATGACAATAGTATTATGGATTATATTGAAAAAAAGATTAAAACAGAAATTAATGCCAAAAGAATCAAAAAATGTGATGCTCATCTAATATCTTTTGTTATATATAAAGTTTTTCTTTCCATTATGTTTGAATATGATGGCGAAATAGATGAGAAGAAAGTTACAAAAGAAGTCACTACTATACTAAAAGAGGGGTTATTAAATTAGGGAGGTAATATTATGAATAAGAAAACAAATAATTGGTTTAAATATGTTGTTATAATTGCTGTATTATTAGTACCATTTATGTATAGCTTTTTCTATTTAAAAGCATATTGGAACCCATATGGAAAAGGTAATATTGATAATTTACCTGTTGCTGTTGTAAATAAAGACAGTGGTGATAAAGGAAAAGAATTAATTGATAATATTAAAGAATCAAAAAAATTAAAATTAAGTATTGTTTCTAATGATGAAGCAACAGATGGTTTAAATGATGGTAAATATTATGCAATTATTAGTATTCCAAAGGATTTTACTTCTAGTATGAATAGTGCTTCTAGTACTAATAAACGTCATGCAACTATTACTTATTCACCAAATCAAAAATCAAATTATTTATCAAGTCAAATTATTAATACAGTTGTTTTGACAGTAGAAAAAAATCTTGATAATACTGTTAATTCAAAAATAGTTGAAAACTTATCTGATAAATTAAAAGCAGTACCAACACAACTTAATACAATAAGTACAGGATTTGGTAAATTGAGTGAAGGAACAAGTCAAATAGAAAATGGTGCAAGTGAATTAAAATCAGGATCAGAACAATTAAAAAATGGAATAAATGAAGCATATAATGGAAGTAAAACTATTACTGATGGAGTAAATGCTTCAATTGAAAATTTAAAAAACGATAAAAGTGAAGCAATAGATACTCAAACTTTAAATAATATTAAAAATCAAGTTACTAGCAGTGTCAATGCAACTTTTACAGATACATATAAAAATGCTATAGGTGTTCAAGCAGTTGAAACAGTAAAAGCCCAATATGAAAATAATATAAATTTATTAAAACAAGGTATTTTAGCAAACATATCAGCTTTTGGAATTACAGATGTTGATGCATATTGTAACAGTTCTAGTGTAAATCCTGGGTTAGCTAATTATTGTAGTTCATATCTTGGATTAGTATCTTTAAATAATCAATTAAATGATTCATCAAGTGTAATATATCAATCAATATATAATACAGCTATAACATCTGCTCAAAAATCAGCTGTTCAAACTGCAAGTAATGTTAGTGAAACAGTAGCAAAACAAGTTGCAACAAGCGCTAAAGAAACAGCAACCAATAAATCAATAGCTTCACTAACACCATTACAAGAAGGTTTAAATAATTTAACAAGCGGTTTAGCTAAGTTGAATACTGGATCTAATGATTTATATAATGGAACAGTAAAATTAAATGAAGGAACAACGACTTTAAATAATAGCGTAAAAGCTTCAAAAGTAGAATTAGATAATAAGATTAGTTCTACAAAATCAGAAATGAAGAAAGTAGATGGTCTATCTAAATATAGTAAAATGCCAATTAAAGCTGAAACAAAAGAAGTAAACAAAGTATCAAGTTATGGTACAGCTTTCTCTCCGTTATTTATATCGATCGCTTTATGGGTTGGAAGTCTAATGTTATTTATGGTACTTTATTTCGATAAAGAAAAAAGATTCGGATTATTAGGTATTGATAGTAAGAAAAGAGTAAAAAGGACTTTAGCTTATCATGGACTTGCTAGTGTATCTGGTTTAATTTTAGGAATATTATTACAATTACTATTAGATTTTAGTATTACAAATGTATTATTATATTATGTAAGTATTATTTTAGTCGCAAATTGTTTCTTAGCAATAGTTGAATTCTTAATTGAAACTTTTGGTGATATTGGAAAATTCATTGCTTTAATTATATTAGTCTTACAATTAGCGGCAGCAGGAGGAACATTCCCAATTGAAACCGTAACTAAAGGATTTAGATGGTTACATCCTCTACTTCCAATGACATATACAATTAATTTGTTAAAAGAATCATTAATTAGTGTAGAAAACAATTTATTAACTCAAAATATGTTATATGTATTTATAATCTTTATTGTTTTCTTTGGATTAAATATTATATTAAATTTCATGAAACAAAAAAAAGATAAAACTAAATAGATTGCTTTACGCAATCTTTTATTTTAAATTTACAAATTCAATCTTTATTGAATAGAATAGATGTGTTATAATAAGCATATAAGTGAAGAAAAAGGTGAAAGTATGACAGTTTATGAACAATTAAAACAATTTAAAACAAAATACCCTATGACAGTTTCCTGGCGTTTAAAACAACATGCTAAAATAATTGAAAAACATTTAAATCCTGGAGAAGAAGTTCAATATGCTTTTGCAGCTCAAAAGAATAATAATCCTCTTGATGTCATAACTACTTATGCTGTAGTTCTTACAAATAAAAGAATATTACTTGGACAAAAAAGATTATTGTTTGGATACTTTTTTACAGCTATAACTCCTGATATGTTTAACGATTTAACCGTTAAAATGGGAATTATTTGGGGAAAAGTAATTATCGATACGATTAAAGAAGAAGTTGTTTTATCTAATATTCAAAGAGGAGCTTTAGATGAAATAGAAACAAATATTACTGAATATATGATGAAAGAAAAGCAAAAATATAAATTAAATGAACAAAAAGAAGGATAATTTCTTCTTTTTTTAAAAATATGATATACTAAATAAATAAAGAAGGAGGTACTTTTGATGGAAAAAAAGACCGTTTTAACAGGTATAAGACCAACCGGCAATTTACATTTAGGACATTATTTTGGTGCTTGTAGTAATTGGTTAAAAATGCAAGATGAATATGATTTTTATCTTGAAATAGCTGATGTTCAGGCATTAACAGATAATTTTGATAATCCGGATAAGGTTCGTATTAATGTATTTGAAATCACTAAAGATATTTTATCGGTAGGGATTGATCCAAATAAAGTTAACCTTTTCATTCAGTCCAAAATACCTGAAATAGCTGAACTTACTGTTTTTTATTCAAATTTAGTTACAATGGCAAGATTATATAGAAATCCAACAGTAAAAACAGAAATATCACAAAAAAAAGCATTATTTGGAAATAGCGGTGAAAGCGTAACATATGGATTTGTTGGATATCCCGTTAGTCAAGCAGCAGATATTACAGCATTTAGAGGGCAACTAATACCAACTGGTGATGATCAAAAACCTTTAGTTGAACAATGTCGTGAAATAGTAAGAAAATTTAACTCTATATATGGCGAAACATTAAAAGAACCAGAAATATTGCTTTCTAACTTTCCTCGTATTAAAGGCTTAGATGGAAATGATAAAATGGGTAAAAGTTTAGGAAACGCTATTTATTTAAAGGATGATGAAAAAACAATTAATGATAAAGTAATGAAAGCAATAACAGATCCAAGTAAAATAAAAAAAGATGATCCTGCTAATCCAGATATTTGTATGGTTTATTATTATCATAAATTGTTTAATAAGGATAAATTAGAAACTGTATGTAGTGAATGTAAAAAAGGTAGTCGTGGATGTGTTGCTTGTAAGAAGGAACTTATCCAAAAAATAAATGAACATTTAAAACCAATTCGTGAGAAAAGAAAATATTATGATGAACATCCAGAAATAGTTGATTCAATTTTACAAGAAGGAACTGCCAATGCCCAAAAAGTAGCAAAAGAAGTTATAAAAGAAGTAAAACAAAAAATGAAAATTGATTATTTTTCATAAGCAATATAGCAAATTAGCACGTTATATTGCTTTTTTAGTAAATAATTGTCAAAAAAAATTGATAAAAGACATATTATATGATATATTTAGTTTAGGAGGAGAAGTGAGTATGGTTAAAAATAAAAATATTGTTGTTTGCATTTTACTTAGCATAATAACATGTGGAATTTATGGAATTATATGGTTTATCAATATGACTGATGATGCAGCATATGTAAATGATGATCATGAATTATCAGGAGGTAAAGCATTCTTATTTACATTAATTACATGCGGAATTTATGGACTTTATTGGAACTATAAAATGGGTAAAGAACTTTATGAAGCTAAATGCAAAAAAGGTATGAATGCTAGTGATAACTCAGTTTTATATTTAATTCTTGCAGTTTTAGGTTTAGGTATAGTTAACTATTGTTTAATTCAATCAGATTTAAACGATTTTGCAACTGTAGAAAAATAAAAATTGTTGATTAAATCAACAATTTTTTAATAAGATGAAAAAGAAAATTATAAAAATTGTAATTATACCTATTTTCTTTATCATATTTTATATATTATATAAAATACAATTACCAATACCTTGTGTTTTTCACAAAATTACAGGTTTTTATTGTCCAGGATGTGGACTTACAAGATGTCTTGTTAGTTTAATAAATTTGGATTTTTATCAAGCATTTAGGTACAATCCATTAATATTTGTATTACTTCCATTATTAATTCCGTATGTATTATATTTATATTTTATTTTTATATTTGATTTAGAGGATAAAATAACTAAGAAAATTCCTAATTGGATATGGTATATTTTGCTTGTAATAACAATCATATTTGGTATTTTTAGAAATATCCCACTATTTAATTATTTAGCGCCAACTATCGTCAAATAATTTGCTTGAAAAAAAGAAAAAAAGTTGTTATAATTATTTTTAGAATAAAAGGCGGGATTAAAATGAAAAAAATTAATCTATTTGATGGTAATGATCGAAAAGTACAAGTTTCTTTAGTTCGTTTTTTTAAGTTTAATAATGATATGTATTTTATTTATACTTTAAATGAAAAAGATGAAAAGAATTATATTAAACTATATATGGTAAAAGTTATGGAAGAATTTGGTCGTTATTTAAGTTATCATATTAGTGATGATTCTGAATGGCAATATACACAAACTATTTTAAAAACGATTTTAAAAGAAATTAAATATAATCAAGAAAAAACCTTTACTGATTTAAATTCTGAAACACTTAATGGCATGAAAATACAAAAGGCAAGAATTTTTAAATTTGAAAAAGATCTTGTTGATTTGTTAACAAATGAAGATAAAAAAATAGAAAATAATTCACAAGAAAAAGTTCTTGTTTCTAAGCCACAGCCAGTTAATACAAATGAAGTAATTGTTGATTATAAGAAAAAATATATGGAAGCAGAAGAAGAAATTGAAAGATTAAATGAAATAATGGCTTCACTTCTTGCTGAAAATGTGATGTATAAAGGTAAATACGGTGAAATTGAAAATAATATACAAAGTACTGAATAAAATTCAGTATTTTTATATTTAATGATAAGTATAATGAAGCGTGGTTCAAAAAAATTATCAAGGATTGGTTATAATAGTAGTTTTAGAATGTTTTTATGTATAAAAATTATGATATTATTATAAATTGATTACGGAGATCTTGTTGATATGATGACATTAAAATATAATGGTTGTAAAATAATAATAGATGACAAATTGATTCAAGAAAATGGTATTTTTATTCCTAAACAATTACAGTCATTAAATAAGGTTAAAAAATTAGAAAGGAAATAAATAATGGATATTACATTAAAAAAAATTGAATTAGAAAAAAAACATATATTAGATAATTTAATGCAATTATATTTACATAATATTAGTTTGAGTTTTCCAATAGATTTTGATTCAAATACAGGTATATATAAATATGATGATATTGAAAAATATTTTGAAAATGATAATAATAAGGCATTTTTTATATTAAAAGAAAAGGAAATTGCTGGTTTTATGTTAATTGATTTCACAGATGAAAAGAATGTTGTTCAAGAAATATTTGTTTTGAATAATTATAAAAGAAAGGGCGTAGGTAAAATAGCTGTAAGCATGTTATTTGATAAATTTAAAGGAAATTGGGAGATAAAATCATTACCATGCTCAGAAAATGCCGAAAAATTTTGGATATCTTCTGTTAAAGAATATACAAATGATAAATATAATTTGGAATATATAGGTAAATTTAATAGAGCTGTTTTAACGTTTAATAATGACTAATTTAGAAAATTATAAAAAAAGGAAATTAAAAGAGCTTTTTATACTTAATAAATACATAAATAATAAAATAAATTTAATGAACTGTAATAATGAAAAAGATGTGTTGGAATATAAGAATTTAATTATAAAAGAATTATAAAGTAATAATTGTTAAAAATGAATGTATAGAAATTGTTGACTTATTTAAAATAAAATGGTAACATATGCATTAATTTAAAGGCGGGGGTTAGTATGAGAATAGCTTTTGATGCGGATGGAGTATTAACTGATTTAGAAAAATTTCAATTAGAATATGGCGAAAAATTTTTTAAAGAAAAATATAATAAAGAAATAGTTAATCCATCTGGTTATGGGATTAAGGAAATTTTTGATTGTACTGATGAACAAGAAGTGGAGTTTTGGAAAAAAAATATAGTTTTTTATTCATTAAAATATCCACCACGTATTGGAATGAAAGAAACAATAAGAAAACTTGTTGCCGATAACAATCAAATTTACATATTTACTTCAAGAATTAAAACAGATGAAAATGGTTTTTTGGGTAAAATGATGCGTTGCTTTTTTAAACTTTGGTTGAAAAATGAAAAAATAAATTATGATAAAATAGAGTTTTGTTCAATTAAAAATAGTGCATTAGAAAAAGTGGAAAATTGCAAGAAGTATAAAATAGACTTTATAGTTGAAGATACCCCAGAAAATATAAATGAATTAAGCAAAACGACAAAAGTTATTTGTTATAATGCTATTTATAATAATAATATAATTAACACTGATAATATATATAAAATTGATCATTGTTATGAAATATATGATACAATTAGTTCTTTCTATGATAAAGAAAAATTTAGAATCTTAAAAAGATATGACAAACAAAAACTTAGTAAAACACAATTGATAGAATATTATAAAGAGTTACGACAATATTATTTATCTTTAGATTCCGACATAAATAGTAAAAAAACAGAAAAATTTTATAAAACAATTTATCCTGGGTTAAAGAAAATCTTTGATTTAAAATATCCCTATGAAATTGAAAACAAAGAAAATATTCCACAAAATAATGGCGTTATATATGTTATTAATCATCGTGATATGATTGATATGCCGCTTATAATGAGTGCATTAGGAAATAGACCTGTTCATTTACTACTTAAGGCTGAATTTTTAGAAACGCCGGCAAAAGGATTTTTAAACAATTTGGGATGTGTTTTTGTAGATAGGGAAAATAGAGATAGTCATATAGTTTCAAAAGAAGAATTAATTAAATTAATTTTATCTGGAAGTAACTGTATAATTTGTCCTGAAGGAACAAGAAATAAAACAGATGATTTATTATTAGAATTTAAACTTGGTGCGGTTGCAATAGCTCAAGTAACAGGAGCTCCAATAGTACCTATAGCAATAACAAAAAAATTTAATGACTATTCAGAAAAAATATTATTAAAAGTAGGAACTTCTATGAATGTTTCTGTTACAGATGATTTAGTCCAAAAAAATAAAGAATTACAAAATCAGATAAAAAATATGTTGGTAGAACAAAAAACAAAAAAATTAGTTTAATACTGAATAAAATTCAGTATTTTTTCTTTATTTATATCTTTAATTGTGATATTCTTAATTAGAATGGAGGAAGTTATATGATGACTAATATGTACTTTCAGATTTGTAGTTTTTTCTATATGTTGATGATTGTAATTTTGTTTTTTTCAAAAAAACGTATTAGAAATGAAGAAACAGAAAATTTTGCCATTTTATCAATTGTAAATATGATAGGAATATTATTAGATATAATAATCGTTTATTTATCTTATGTAACTCCAGGACATACAATTTTATATATTTTAAATAAATTTTATTTATTGTATATTGTCCTTTGGACAGCCATATTTTACATATATATAGTTTTAATTACAGTAAAAAAAGAGTACAAGAAAAAAATGTATATGCTGACTATTTTATTAACCACAGCAACAACTATTTTAATTTTTGTATTACCAATATATTTATATAATAAAGACAATGTTATGTATACATATGGAATGAGTGTAACAAATGTTTATGTAACCGAGTTATTTTTTGTAATAATGATTATTTGTACCGTAGCTGTAAACATAAAAAATATATTTACAAAAAAGTATATACCATTAATATCATTAATTATTCTATGTATTATTGCTTTAATAGTTAGAGCAATTAATCCAGGATTATTACTTACAACTTCTATAATGACGTTTATTAATATATTGATGTATCATACCATAGAAAATCCAGACATAAAAATGATGAATCAACTAGAACTAGCCAAAGATACAGCAGAAAAAGCAA
>ENA-OPBE01001092-OPBE01001092.1-human-gut-metagenome-genome-assembly--contig:-NODE-1092-length-24790-cov-38.373924_pt1 | contig 24790 bp, 30 predicted proteins | sample MGYA00241066_ERZ501448 | MGnify/ENA primary metagenome ERZ501448 (study PRJEB25962, sample SAMEA2042585) | human gut metagenome | biome: human gut; feature: human-associated habitat; material: faeces...
TTTGAATCTTTTGTAGGAGTGATAGCTTTAACAACTATTTGTCTATCAAGTTCTGCTTCTGCTAATGTTTTAGCTATAATAGGAATTGAAACTCCATTAGCATACATAATTGTAAAATAATACGGATACAATTTAGCATGAGGATTGTTGTCATTAGCCATAAGAACTTTACTAACAACAATAATCGGAAGAGCAAAATCATTAGCTAAAACAGTTTCAGAAGGTAGAGTGATTAAAGTCATAATATTATATATTAGATTAGAATTTACATAAAAAAGAGTACCACTATTATCACAACAGAAGTACTCCGAGATGTCCATTTCAAAACATCAACATTTGGAACACAACAATCCCAATGTGAGCCGTGTGTAGGATTCGAACCTACAACCTGCTGATTACAAGTCAGCTGCTCTACCATTAAAGCTAACACGGCGTAATTATAGATAACCAGCTGGACTTGCACCAGCCTAAAATACAGTTAAGCCTCGACTTATGTATCACCAAGCACATGGTTGGTTGCATTTATATCTCTGCCATGATTATCTATAATAGTTGAAGTGACGGGAGTCGAACCCATAATTACAGAACCAAAATCTGCTGTGTTACCATTACACCACACTTCAAGCAAACAAGTTGTAAAAATAGTAGTTTAATACTGGATTGCCTATCGAGGATTTCTACTCATTACATATTTTATTATGATAATGTATTTACAACTTGTTGTATTAATTTGTTACTTATTATTTTTGTGAATAATCGTTACACGATATACCGGCCGACATTTATTACGTTCATCACCACCGACTACGATAGTTTGAATATGACTGATTTTACGACCTTTTCCCATTTTACCCACTTTATTGTTTTCGTTAGCACGAGTGATAATGTAAGGCATAGTTCTTGTGTTTGTTTGTTTATTATTTATGATTCAAATATAATAATTATATATGGTATGACCAAACAAATCTTGAAATTTATTTTGCATCATCATATATAATAGTGAGTGAACCATTAGATTCCTCACGAGCTTTAATTTTATTAATAACTTGATTAATGACAATCGTTGCAATAGCCATTTTGTCTTTTTCCAATGTTACAGGACAATAATCAATTAGTTTACGATAAATGTATTCAATTTGTTTCTTAAATATACTTGTAACTTCGGGTTCAAATCTATGAATATTATCGTAAGCCTTTTGATTAATAACAAATAGGATATACAACTGTTTATCATCAAAAGCAAGTCTATCTTCGATTTCTTTAACAACATCCAAAACCATTTGACCAGCATCTTGCTGATTTGTTTTGAAACAATTAATATTATCACAATTAATTCTATCGAGAACTTCTCGAACAATATTATAATAATACTTGGTTGAATGTCGATAACGTTTACCAAAGATATTAACAACTTCTTCAAGAGCAAAGAACATAATATAACAATATATCATCGTCAGATTTGTCATTAGAATAATATCATTATATATGCCTCTTTTCTTAAAATCTTTTTCTTGTTCAGCAGTCATATTTAGCTAATCTGATTTTTTCGCAGCTCTAATGACTTTAATTAAACATATTGTTGCAACAATCATAATAAGAATGATATTTCCAGTATTCTTTTCAGTTTTATAATTATCTGCATGAATACTATTATATTCAGTAACTGTCATAGGCCTAATAGCAGATAATGAACTACCTCGTAAATGTTCTGGTTCCACACTTGGAAATACTATATCAGCACCAACACCCGAAGGAGCATTTTCGACACGAGTCATTGTTGGATTAGGGTCTTCGAACTGAATAACACAATCTTCTAAATTTGGCATAATTTACATGACATAAATAACAATTCGAGTAATATAAACTTGTCTTCCAGTAGGTTCAGTTTCAGTTTTAAGAATATATTCTTTTCGACGAACTACATATCGAACATTATTAATTTCGATATAATCGTCACGACTAATATTAATATCACTTTGTATAGGTAAATTAATAATAGTACCTTTTGTTTCAGATATAATTTCACATAACATAGTTTAACATTATTTTAAGATTCTTTGTAAATACCTAAGTATTTAACATTTACTGATTTAACAAAGTTAGTATTATATTTCTTACGAGCTTTAATTTCAGCATTAACACGAGCTTTATTTTCAGTAGATGCAATTACTTCAATTATTACGTTACAATGTTTGTTATTATCTAATTCAATTGTAACATCCCAAACTTTCATATTAGTAACAGTATTAGCGCGACAAGTGGGCGTGCAACCTCCTCTCCCACCGGGGAGCGGAGCGGCTGGGCGTAGCCCAGCTGCGTAGCCCTCTCCAGTTGCAACTTATTTTTTGTTAGCTTTTCTGTAAGTATCACGAAATTCTCGAACAGTATCAGCGAATGATTTACGATAAATACGCCGACGTTCTTTACAATAGTAAACGACTTGTGCAATACCGTTTACTTCTTTAACAGATACAATTAATTTAGCAGTCATATGATTAACAGTTTATACTCCAATAGTAATACCAGTTAGGAAAGCTAATGAAATAATTATATAAATAATACCAGTGAGAGTTTTTGATTCATCACCGTCAATACATTTACAAAAGCCTATTAGACCTATTAAACTCCAAAAGACTATTGCTATTATTTTCCATATCATAAATTAATATTGATTATGAATCATTGTATTAATTTTACAAGTATCTTCAAGATAATCAAGATATTTATGATATGAACTTTCACTTGTAAAACGATAAGAATATTGATTATGGTCTGTTTTAATATCAACAAGATGTCCATTATCATCTAAATAAATAGACTCAATAGAATACTTATTAATATAAACATCCCCCAAACATACAAAACCATCTTGAATATCATCATTAATAGCCTTATCAACTGCTCTATCTTTGGCCTTATTATAGGTATAAGTAATAGCGGAAATAATAAAGCAAATGATGATACAAATGCAAGGAAGAAAAAACATACTGTTCGACATGATTATTTGTAGTTAAAAGTTAATGATTTTATTGATTCTACTTTGAATGCGATAGATAATCTATTAAAAGGTAAAGCTATTACATCAGCTTCATCTGTTAATATTCTGAGTCCATCTGCTGCAATAAATAATGCTTCAGATGAATTATATTTAGTTTCAATTCGTACTTTTGATTCTGTTGTAGAAACTCTTAAAACTTTTACAGTTTCATCGTCCTTAAATTCTAATTTAAGTCCTGATTTGAGTTTTAATATTGTTGATTCGATTGCTGGTGACATAATTGTTTACAATGTAAAATGTGCTATAACTTGACCAATCAGTAAAAATAATAGTACGAGAGATACTATTTTAATATTTTTATTTACTGATTTGAATGTTGATATTTCTCGTTGAAGTTTACTAATGTAAGATGATTGTCTTTCAAGTCGGTCATTTAATTCTTCATTACGAGATATAAGAGCTTGTACTTTTTCTGATATTTCACGAGCTTGTTCTGTTGCTTCTCCAATAGTTTTAGATTTTCGTAAACTAAGAAGTCTTACTTCTGCATATTGAAGAATAAATTCTCGTGATGTTGTACCTAATGCAGATGTTTCTATCGAACTAAGTATATCATAAATATCTTCGATAGCTAATGTAGGAAATTTCTTATGTAATGCCATCATATCAGGCATTGTAATACTACCTATACCTGCAACGATTGTACGTTCTAATGCAGATATTTTTCGTTTAGGAGATTCTGTTGTGTTCATAGTTGATTAAATTAATGAAATGAGATATTTTACAAGTAATACAACCCAATATCCTCCAAATAAGAATATTAGAAATGATGCTTGTAGTTTTTCTGTTAATGTAAACTCTGGTTTACCAGTTGTGTCTACTGAATTTCCTACTGTTAATTTAACAAATAAATAGGAAATTATAAATCCAATGATAGCACAAGTCATGATAATAATGATGTTAAAATTAATATAATTGATAATAAAAATAAGTAATATAAAAGTAAAGAATAAATAATTATGATTAATATTACAAATTCTATTACAATTACAATGTTAATTAATAATGAAAATCGAGATGATAAAATGAATGAAAAAGATAACGAAAGAATTTAGGTAAATAATATTACAAATATAGATAGTATAAAACTTTTGTAATTGTTATTATAAATTATATTGAAAATGTTAAAGACAATAAATAATAAAAGAATAGAAATATTAAAGGAATTTCTATTATAATTACTATAATGATTTTAATAATAACAATGATTGGAATACTATTTGCCTAAAATTATGGTAAAGGTGATAAAGAAATTATTTGTAAATTTCATATAAATTTTATATAAATTTTATAGTTAAACGTAATATTAAAAAGAATGAAAGAAATAGAGAAATAATTATTATAATTATTATTGAAGATGAAAATGAAAATATTAATATCGAAATTATTATAAATGATAATGAAAAATGATTAATAACAATTATAGGAAATCAAATTGGGAATGTTAATGATAAAATGAATAGAGAATGTTAATGAAAATAATAATGATAAAAATATTATAAATGAAAATAGAAAAATTAATATAAATGATATTGTAAGATTGTTAAGAACAATTATAAAGAGATTATTTGCCTAAAATTAGAGATTCTGATAGTGAAAATAATAAAGATAAAAGTGGAGATAATACCCCTGCAACTAATTATTCTTTTCGTTTCAATTCTTTCATTACATTTATATACACTCTTTCTATATCATTTCTTACATCATTTTCTATTAAACTTTCTAATTTAATTACTCGTGTTTCAGATGTTCCTACTACTTCTTTAATTTCTCTTAATTCTCGTATTAAAATTCCAAATTCTTTTTCTCTTTCTTTTTGTAAATTTACAAAATGCGTAACAATAAATCCCGTAATTGTGATAATTAATAACACAACATAACACGAAATTAATATCGCTTGCGGAATAGTAAATCCTATTTTTTCTAATGATAAACCGAATATAGCTAATGATTCAATTAGAACTAATGCTATAAATCCTAACCATTTCATAGTTTTAATAGTGTTGGTCGTAATATAAATTAAAGTGTTGGTCGTAATGAAACTTGTAATTTACGAAAAGAATGACGAACATCATTACGACGTTCGCCATCCTTAACGTTAGTTGTTTAGTGTGTTACTGGAAGAGAAAGCAGTATATTTCTGTCTTCCTCATTTGCCATATTCGGAACACGTCCGAACATCAGACGGAAAGTTTCAACACGATATGCCATATCACCGGCAGCGTTTGCGGCTCCGTTGATACGATTGATCGCGGCACTTTTGAAATCCGTATCTTTGTACTCCTTGCCGATAGCTTCTACTATCATTGTTCCGGTAGTACGATAGGGAACGAGTTCACCCGCTTTGTACTCTTTGCCGTCCACCGTTACGGCCTTTTTAGTCTTATAGCCCCATTCGCCCGGCTCGCCTTTCGGTATTACTCGTAATGTCATTTCGTAATACTTGGGCGGATTCGTTAGCGTGTTGAGTTCCTCAACCATATTTCCGGCGTTATCGCGTTCGGCTGTTTCCTCGCTAATACAAAGGCAGGTGAAACCGAACATTTTTGCCCTACTTTCGGTAATACTTAGCGGTGTATCAAGCTTCGCACCGCTTTCAGCATCAAAAGCACGAAGGAATACGACATTATCTGTATTCTCTTTACCATTGATTGCCAGCGGTTTAGTTTTACCACTAATGCGAACAACTTTAACAATTGTTTCAGTTGCTTCTTTGATTTGTTTTGCCATAGTTGAATAATATTTAATTAGACTATTCAGGAAACGTTTATTTTTTTCTTTCCTGCAATCTCAAGCGGGGGGCTTCGCAAACCCTTGAATGGATGGGGCAGTTTCATTAGGTACTTCCACAATATAAATACTTATATTATTTTTAACACTAACAAAAATACTTTTATAATCATTAATATTTTTATTATTTTTATCTTGAAAATAATCATTAAAATCATTTTGAAATTTATAACAAATACTTATATTATTTTCTATACCTTTGTAAACACTTTCATAATTATTAAAATCTTTATTCTTTATATTATCATTTCATTCAATCTATAAATCTTAAAAACCCTTAATATTTTTATCACTATTGTAATATCTAAAATTATCATTTTTATTTTTACATCTTTTATTCATTTTAAGATTCATAAGTTTATTATAAACATTCATATTATTTCCGATACCTGCGAAAAGACTTATAAATTTATCACGAAATTTATTATTAAAATCTTCATTTTTATCTTTACAAAAGTTATTAAAATCATTAGAAAATCTATTTTTATTTTCATTATCTATAAAAACACTTATAAAAATATATGAATTATCATTAAAAATTTAATTATCTATACTATTAAAAATATGAAAATAATCTCTAATTTTTGAATCTTTATTTTCTTTATTTTTAATTTTACTTAAAATTTCATTAGTTTCTTTATTAAAATCTTTATCATTTTCATTACCATTTTCCTTAATTTTTGAATTAATTTTTAATGTAATTTCAATATTACTTGTAATTTGACCTGTAAAATTACCTGTAAAATGACCTCTATCTTCACTAAAATCTACAATTTTTGCATCATTATTTTCCGTAATTTTTGAATGAATTTTTGAATTAATTGACCATATACCTATATATAGTAATAATATTACAAGTAATATTATTACAAATAATGAATATATAATATATATACAAATTCCAACTCGTAATTCAGAAACTATATCAAATAATCACGTAATTAATAACGAATTTAATAACGAAAAAATTAGTTCAAAAATTAGTGATTTTAGTAATGCAACTGGTCGAGATATTAATGTCGCCAAAATTGATTCTTTTGGTGAAAAAACTGGTAATGCAAAAAGTGGTAAACTTTGAAGAGCTTTTAATAGGGATTTTATTAGTTTTAATTTGTGTACTCCCGGTGGGGGAGCAGGTTGGACGCCCACTCGTGAGGTCTTTTAATCGCTAATACTGTAATTACTATTAGACTTATTGATAATTCTGCTTTTGATAGTGATAATTTTATTAATTCAGTTTGAAATTTATTTAGATTTACTTGCATGAGATAAGATTATATTATATATTTGTACTCGTAGTTATAATAATGTAAATCCTAAACAAAGTAAAACTATGGAAACAAAAATTGCATTTAGTCCTCGTGGTAACAAAGTTCTTCTTCGTGCAGATTTTGAAGTATCTACCCTTAATATTCTTAATAACGAGGAGATTAATAAGATTCCAGCTAAAGATTATACTGTTATGGCTGTTGCCGAAAATGTCAAAGGTCTTAATGTTGGAGATAAAGTAAAACTGGAAAACGGTTGTATTCCTACTCTTATTCAAATGCCGGGCGATACTCAAACACTTGCAGCTAAACAGAAAGTTCATCGTGACGGTAAATCTATTGTTGGTGTTGGAACTGTTAAGTTTAGTGAGTTTATTCTTGTAGATGAATATTCTATTATAGGTGTTTGGATTGAATCTCCTGCTATTAATAACTAAAATATGCTCAATCCTTTTGTTTATGATAAGTTAGTTCCTTTCGTAGATGAACGTATTGAAAAACATCTTAAACCTTATGTTCTTCGACGACCTGCTTCTTATAAACGAAGTGTTGCGGCTTGGGAAAAGTTAAGACCTGACCAAAAGGCGAAAGTATTAGAGTTACTGGAAAGAACACAAAAGGATAGTGTTGCCAAAGCTATGATGCGAGGAGATGAAGTTGTTAGTGTTCCTCGCGTTGGTAGATTTGAATATAGTCCAGCTAAGTTCTTTAAGAAAACTCATGCTGAGGAACTTGAAGGTTTAAGTCGAGAGGAACGTAAAGCAAAGATTATTGCTTATCATATTGCTAATCGTCGTAGACGTAGAACTGCCGAAGAAGATGGGAAGAAAATGCGTTTCAGAAAAGATTTTGCCAAAGGGTAGAATACTGTACTTTAATGAAGAGGAACATAAGTACACAGATGATTTAGGTAATGGTTACATATCTGTTACTACTCTTATTGGTAAATATACGCAAGAATTTAAGAAAGAAGAAATTGCCGCCGCGTGTGAACGTATAGGTAAGAATCCTCGACATCCAAAATATCAAAAATATAAAGGTAAAACTAAGAAACAAATTCTTTGGGAATGGGAACAAGAAACTATTAAGGCTTGTGATAAAGGAACAAAGAAACATAATTACCTTGAAACTGCTATTAAGACTTGTAATGGATATAAGCTGAACGCTAATGGTTTTATCAATGATAGAATCTATACGATAGATGATATTGTTGGTAGTCATAAATATGGTAAGCTGAATCTTGAATACTTTGTTAAGACTGGTATTCGAGAAAAGTATCCTGATATATTTAGTCTGATTGCTGCTCTTGTTACGAAAGGTTATCATATCTACGCTGAGATTGGTGTTTATGATAGCCAAAATCTTGTTTCCGGTCTTATTGATATTCTCTTAATTCGTGATAAGGAATTTATCATTTTAGACTGGAAAACTAATAAGGCTCCAATTAGATTTGAAAGTGGTTATTATGATAAGAAACTTGATGGTACACTTGACCTCAATAATTTTATTTATAAAGAGGAATATTTTGGTGCACCACTTGACCACCTCGCAGATAGTATAGGTAATCATTATGCAATGCAACTTTCTACTTATGCTAATCTTGTTGAGAGCTGGGGTTATAAAAATGTAGGAATTATTCTCTGTCATATTAGAACTATTCAGAATCAATTTCAAAACGAGAATGAAGAAGATGAGGAAGTAGTAGAAATGTATGATATTCCTTATCTTAAAAATGAAGTCGGAATGATGATTGCTGATTATTCAAGTAAACATATTTATAAAACTGCTAAAACACTTTTCTAAGCTATGAAAACTATTAAGATTTATTATATAGATACTCGTGGTAAACTTGCAGTAAATCTTATTAGGATTTTTAATAGTAATTATCGTGGGCAACTATAAAATTTAGTTTGGACGATAGAAGTGTTATAAGTGATGATGCAAATGGTGTCGCCAGTGGGCGTCCAACCCACTCCCCCACCGGGTGAGGGTGCGGAGCACCCGAAAGGCCGAGCGGAGCGAGGCCCACACAAGTTACAAAAAGTATTACAAATATGAAAGCAACTAAGGAATCAAAATATAACGCATTATTTAATAAACTTATTGATGTAAATGATTTACCAAATAGACTTATTGAAATTGCGAAAGATTTAGAATATCCTATATTTAGGAAAAATGATAAATATCCTATTAATCTTAATATCTGGGGTATTCGTTCTAAAAGTACTTGTACTAAACATTATAACGATGTTATTGTAATGTTTTATGAACGAGATTTTAATATATGGGAATGTATGGTTTTCGAAGCTACTACTGACCCAAGTAATCTAAATCTTGAAACTCCTGTTAATAATAAAGGTTGTGCAGTTCTTCGAGAAGGTGTACATAAAGCTCTTTGGAAAATAGGTAAACATAAAGGACAATATAAGGCACTTGTTCAAGCTAATCCTTGTCAAGTAATTCGTGACAATAATCGAGATGATAAAATTGATATTACCGATAATACTGACTTTGGTATGTTTGGTATTAATTTACATAGGGCGTCAAGCTGGAAAGTAAGTGATGAGATTGGTCTTTATTCTGCTGGTTGTCAAGTTATCAAAGATGTGAATCAATGGAATGACATTATTATTCCTTTGTTTGATAAGGCGATTGGTAAAGGAACTCAATCTTATGTTCTTATTAATGAAATGGATTTAGATTTGTAAGTTATGAAAGATATTGTTCGATATATATTTTATATTGTTTTGATTCTTGCGATTGGTATTGGAGCTGCTTATTTAGGTAGGCATATTAATCGTAAGTTTTTAGGTATTGAAAAACATGATGAAACTATTAAATCTTTAAGAGATAGTCTTAATAGTTTCATTGAGAAATATGATAAGATTATTAATGAACAACAATTTGTTATTGATAGTCTTAGAGGAATTGAACAAAAAACTATTACTATTTATGAGAAAGCTGAAAGTGATTTTAATGATAGTAATATCATTAGTGATGATTCCATTCTCCGCTATATCGCAAAAAAGATACAAGATTAATGGCGATACAGTTATTGTTTTTACTCCAAAAGAAACTCGTAAGTTAGCTATAAAACTTCTTGAAGGTGAAAAGTATGAAAAACTTTATCTTACTGCCAGTGAAATTCAAAAGGTACAAGATAGCGTTATATCCTTCCAGTCTTATCATATTGCTATTCGTGATAGTCTTTTGGTTGTTTCTTTTGGTGGCCTTGATTCACTCAATAGTAAGTTAATTGATTATCAAGAAAGATATTTAGTTGAACGAAAAAAGAAACGTAGAAATGGTTGGATTGCAGCTGGTTCTATTGCTTTGAACGCTGTATTAATATTTGTATCAAGTCAATGAGTAAAATTAAAAATTATATTCCTAAGAGTTGTGTATTAGCTGGTGTTGATATTCTAACTGTTATTACAGAGAATAAACAAAATGCTGGAAATCTCGGTAAATCTTCTATTGCTAATGGTGTAATTCAATTACAAGCATTAGATTATGGAATTGAGATTTCTAATACACAAATGCAGAATACATATTTTCATGAACTTGTTCATCAAATGCTTAGTAGTATTGGTGAATTAGAATTAAGTGAAAATGAAAAGTTTGTTCAGAATATGGGAAATATGATATTTGAATTTCTTCGTACTGCTGATTGGATTAGATTAGAAGAGTTCAAACATAATAAGTTTTCTGATGCAGATAGTAATGCACCTTTTATTAAAGAAGGTATTGCTGAAATAAAATAATGTATGGTACATGGATTTAAGATAGAAAATGATAAACTAATTCTTGATGTAGAAGAAATACTTCAATATCCTTTACTTCAACAGATATATGCTCGTGATGATAGTAAAGATAAATCTTTTGCAGAAAAAGAATTTAGATTTATACTATATTTATCCGATAGAAAAGGTTATGTAACGAAAGCAGGACTTACTAAAAAAGAAGCTTATGCTTATGCTAAGTCTAATGCCGGTTTGGATGAATCTTATCTACCGGATAAAGTTGTTTTATCTGCTATTGAATTTGTAAAATCAAATCTTAATATTACAGCTGTTGAAGATTTAATTAATTCTACTATTAAATCTTTGAATCTTTCAAGTAAGTTAGTTCGTACATTAACTGATGGTATAGAAGATTTAATGTCGAAAGAACTTGAAATGAAAGATTTAGCTCTTTGTGAAGATACTCTTAAACAGATTATTAAAATTGCTAATGAAATTCCTGCACGAGTTGAAAGTCTTACTGAGCTTAATGATAAGTGGGATAAGATTGAAAAAGGTGTAACGTCAATTCGTGGTGGAACTGAATATAAAGATAGCTATGACGGAACAAATGATAGAGCATCTAACGCTCCTAACGAAACAGAAACATTATCGTAAAGACAATCGTTATGGTTATGAAACTGGTCGAAGTCCGTTTATAGATTACATACTTGAAGATAAAGAAAGTTACAAACCTTTATCTTCAAGTATTTGTCGTTTTACTGGTAAACCTTGGATTGACAGAGATAACGATTTTTTTATAGGTGAAAGTGGTGGTGTACTTATGAAAATAGACTTTGTTTTCGTAGGTACTGAAATATTTAGTCGTGTTGCAGACTTTTATGAAAAACATGGATGTTATTGTCTTGAACCTGATGATAGTCCTAATGCCATAAAGTTTTGGCAACGTGAAATGGATAGACGAGTTAAAGGTGTCCAAGCATATTGTAAATTATACATTAAAGATATTCCTGCTTATTTAGCAGCTAAATCTGATGCTGAACGTAAAGCTTTACTCCATAAAGTTCGTATAACTGGCGACCATTATAATTATCTTAACTATGGTCGTATCGAACGTGCTCCTAATGAAAAGGAACGTAAACAGTTAGATAAAGAGGGAAGATTTAAGGTTAATACTGTTGAAGGCTTTCCTCGATTTTGGGATGGAGATTATTGGAACTTTAAGATTGATGAGTTGATTGCTAATAATAGTTGTAACTTATGCAAAGCAAAAGCTCGTCGTAAAGGTTTTTCATATAAACGTGGTAGTCAAGCAGCTAATACTATCAACGCAAATAAGAATGTAACTGTTACACTTGCTGCCGACCAAATGGATTACTTAACTGAAAAAGGTGCTACATCTTATATGGTTAAAGTTAATCTCGATTGGTATGAAGATAAAACTTATTGGCGAAGAGGTTATCTAAGTGAGAACTTTGATAAAGGTATTGAACTTGGATATAAGAAATCAAAAGAAGGTCAAAAAGCTTTCGGATTTCGTAGTAAACTTTTAAGTGTTGCTATTGGTAAAAATGAAAGTGCCGCAGTAGGTAAGAAAGCTATTGAAACTGATTTTGAGGAAGCAGGTAAATGTCCTAATCTTCAAAAAGCATTAGACGTTATGATGTCTAATAGTGAATCAGGTGCAATGCGAATTGGTACTATTCGTGTATATGGTACGGGTGGTACAAAAGGTGCTAACTGGGAAGCTTTTAGTAATTGTTTTTATAATCCCGGAAAGAATGATATGCTTCCTATGGAAAATATCTGGGATGCTAATAGTAGACATGCTGTTTGTGGTTTCTTTTTTCCGCAGATATGGGATTATGAACCTTTTATAGAAGATGGTAATTCTTTACTGTTTGCTTCTTGGAAGGATGATTATGACAAGAAACGTGGTGCAGAAAAAGAGAAAGATGCTGGTGAATATAATATTTATGTAGGTCAACGTGCTAACAGTCCTAATGAGGCATTTACGAACACACAAGAGAACATTTTTCACAGTCCGGAACTTACTAATCATATTAACGCTATTAAATATGATAAGTCTAATCATTTTTATGAAGATGGTTGGTATATACTTGATGATGGACGTGTTAGATTTGTTACTAAACAGGAATGTATTGAACGAGCTATATTTGGTTCCGATAGATTCCATGAGTATATAACTGATGTACCTCATAATTCAAAGACTGATGTTCATGGTTGTATAAGAGAATTTTATTCTCCTATTCCAAATGATGGTAGTCTTTATTTTATTTCTTATGACCCATATCGTGTAGATAAAAATAAAGAAGAAGTTAGTACAAAAAATTCACTTGCAAGTTTTCAAGTGTGGATGCGTACTAACAGTAAAACTCCTTACATGGGTAAACGACTTGTTGCTTCTTATTGTGGTCGTCTTGATACTATGGAAGCTGTCGATAAACTTGTTCTTTATGCTTGTTTACGTTGGAATTGTAAAGTTCTTTATGAGGCTGGTACTGGTGAACTTGTTACTAATTTCAAGAAATGGGGTTATAGAGATAAATTGTTGAAAGACCCAAGTAGTTATATTAATCGAAGTGTTGATGGCCCTCGTATTACTGGTTATGGTATTGTAATTGGTGATGGCGATATTAAGTTAGAGGGTATGCGCATGGTGCGGGATTTCTTATACGAAATTGTCGGAAAAACGTCCGACGATACACCAATATATAGATTTAATCAAATTTATGATATAAGTTTCTTATTAGAGTTGGATAGATTTATATTTGGACGTAATGCAGACCGATTAAGTTCGGCTATCGTTGCAATGTTTGAATTTCGTAAAGATTCTCTTTTACTTGAACGAGAAGCTAACTCGAAAAGTAAAACTAATAACACTGGTCGTAAAGTTAATAGATTCCTAAAATGAGTGAACGTGATTTAAGAGCAACTCCACTTGTTATGCCTGACCAGCGTGCAAGTACTGCTACAAAACAAACGAAAGCTTGGTACATTCCTAATTGTAATTATTGGATTAATCTTGCTATTGGTCAGAATGATAAAACTGTTACGCAGAAATTTCTTGATGCTGCTAATGGTTTAGTAGACCCTAAAACTTATGAATATGTTCTTCGGAATTATATTGATAAGGTTGGTGAGAAAGCTGTCATGTATGGTGAGATACGTGATGTAGATTTTCTCACTCCTATTAAAGAACGATATATGGGAGAATTTATTAATATGTTCTCTAATTATCAAGTATTTAATAATGACCCTTCTGTAACTCTTGCTCGCAATAAAGTTCTTGCTGATAAAGTAATGGCTTATTGTAATCAAGAAATTATTAATCGTCTTAATGAAGCAGGATTTAATACTGGTCAAAAGACAATTAAGCAAGGCGAACTTAATGATATTATTGAGGAAGTTCTTAACGATTGGATTGATGATGTAACTATTACAACTCAAAAACGTCTTGAACTTATTAATACTATCGTTGAAGCGAAAGACAAGTATCAACAATGTTATTTCTATTGGTGGGCTTGTGAAGAGGTTTATACTTATCGAGAAGTTTATAAAGGTGATGTTTATCTTCAAGTAATATCTCCTCTCGAATATTATCGTATTGAAAGTGGTCAACGATATATTGAAGATGATGATGCAGGACTTCGTGTCTATCGAATGACTATTCCTCAAATCATTGATAGATTTCGTGATGAACTTACAGATGCAGAAATGAATTATCTTAAAGATATTTATACTGTATCTCCTAAATATGATGCTCCTGATGGCATAGTTCAAATCTTCAATAAAACAGATTTTGCTGAACGTAAAGCTATCTTACATACTAACGTAGAAGCGCTTCGTAGTGAAGCTCGATTATATGGTAAAGAAATTGATATTTATCATTATGTTTGGAAAACTGAAATTAAACAAGGTATTCTTAAACATCGAGATTTATTAGGAAATATCGTTGAAAGTGTTGTAGACGAGAATTATGAATTTGATGCTTCTGCTGGTGATATTGAAATTGAATGGGAATGGATAAATCAAGTTTGGGAAGGTTGGCGTATAGGTGGTTGTCATAGTGGTATTTATATTAAGCCGCGACCTATCGAAGTTCAACGTGAAAGGTTTAACAATTATAGTGATTGTAAATTACCCTATAATGGTATTGTAGGTTTACATAAAGATAATCTTCGTAATCCTATTCCTTTCCGTGTTTTACCTTATCTTGCTCTTTATCGTATTTATACTTTACAACAAGAACGTGCAGTAGCTAAGTTTAAGTCTTGGCTATTATTCCCTGAAAGTATTCTCGCTGATAGTAGTGACATGACTACCGAGGAACGTCTTGCTGTTGCGAATAAAGATAGTTTCTTACCGTTTGATGATTCTGATGCACAACCTAATGCTTTACAATCTATTCGAGAAGTAGCTACGAGTGCTATTACGAATTATATTCAAATGCTTGATAATCTTAAACAGGGTTTGAAAGCAGAAGCTTGGGAAGCAGCTAATATGAATAATGCTCGCTTTGGTGATGCTAAAGATTATGCAGGTAAGGCTGTTAATGAATCGAATTATTCTCAAGCAATGACCGGAAGTGTTTGGAGTCTTGAATGTTTTAATCTCTTCCGTGAACGTGATTATGTTGCAAATATTGATTACAGTAAGTTTGCTTGGATTGACGGTAAACGAGGTTCTTATGTAGACCCGACAACTAATAAAGTTGTTGTAGTTGATATTGATGGTTCTTCTGATTTCTCTGGTAATATTGGAATTTATATTCGTAATAATGCCGATGTTCAGAATAAGCTGAACATGATGAAAGAACTTGCATTTAGTGCAGGTCAGAATGACCAACTGGAAGTTGCTATTGAAGCTATTGAAAATAATAATATTACTTCTATTGCTAAGAATATTAAGAAAGCTATTCAAGCTCGTCGAGATTATGAACTTCAAATGCAACAAGTTCAACAACAAGCTCAAGCTGAAGTTGAACAAATTGTTAGTCAGCGTGAAGCAGCTAAGCAAGAATTTGAAGCTCAACAAAATGCTCTTGATAGAAAACATGATGTTAATCTTGAGATTCTTAAACAAAAAGGTGAAAAAGAGATTTGGAATATGCGACTTAAAGTTGATACCAATGGGAATGGTAATATAGATAAAGATGAAGCTATGGCTGCTCAATCTGGTTACACTGCTTCTGATGTTAATAGAATAAAGTTACAAAAAGAATTAAAGCAATGATGACCGAGAATTATCGACGGCGAGCAAGAGAACCTGCAAGATAATACTACTATAATTATTGATAATATATTATATATGGTATATCTTTGTTCATGTAATAATATTCAACTATAAATAAATACTAATATGGCTGTTGAAAAAGTTGTTATACCTGATGATGAAACACAGGAACAAAAACAAGAACGTCTTCGTAAAGAATTAGAAGAACGTAAAGCTAAAGAAGCTAAAGAAGCTCAAGAAGCTGAAGAACGACGTAAAGCTGAAGAGGAAGCTGCTCGTAAGAAAGCTGAAGAAGGTGATAAGGGTGGTTCTACTGGTAATGGTGAAGAAGAAACTGAACCTGAACAAGTAGAAATTGATGGTACTCTTTACACACTTGATGATAACGGAAACGCCGTAGATGATAACGGTGAAATTAAGTTCACAAAGGAACAGATTGATGCAATGTCTGACGAAGGTGCTAATGAATTAGACGGTGATTATATCGAAGCTATTTCAAAAGCAAGTGGCATTGTTATTAAAGATGAGAAAGGTGAACCTGTTAAGTTTGAACCTACGATTGAGGGTTTTGCTAAACGTGAAGCTGCTGTAAAAGCTCTTGGTGAACGAGAGGGTTTTGCAAAAGGTTTTAACGAGTTTTTAGCTAATAATCCTGATATTGCAGCTCTTGTTGAATATAAGAGTAAGTTCGGTACAATCGAAGGTTATTCGGCAAATGTAGATTATAGTAAGATTGAAATCAAAGATGATGATAACTTACTTGCTGACTTAATCTATAAAGCTGAAATTCAAAAAGGTACTTCTCCGGAACGTGCCAAACGAATTGTTGAGTTTGCAAAAGCAAATAATACTCTTAAAGACGATGCGACTGAAAGTCTTAATTGGTTGCGTAAAACTCAAGAGAGTGAAATTAAAGCAATTCGTGAACGTGAGGCCAAAGAAATGCAGGCTGAACTTGAAAAGGAAATTAAATACTTTGGTGTTTCGTATGAAGATGACGGTACTGTCAAAGTTCATAATGCACCGGGTAGTCTTTATGATTTAATTGTTGTTAAAGGTCAGATTGGAGAATATGCTCTTCCGAAAGAAGGTCTGAGAATTAAGACAACTGATGGTGAGAAACTTATTTCTCGTCAAGAGTTATTTGATTATTTCTCTCGTCCTGTTCAAGAGATTAATGGAATGGTTTATAGTCAAGCACAGATTGATGAAATTAATCGTCTTTCTAATCCTGCTGAATTGGCTATGCGATTTATTATGAATCTTGATGGTGGAGTTGACCAACTGATTAAAGCTGAACTTGCTAAAAAAGAAGTTAAACGTCTTCGTTCATTAGCAAGTAAGACTGGTAAAAACAATGGTAATCCTAAGGTTCAAAAGATTGCAAAGGATGATAAAATTGTTTTACCTATTAAATAAAGCAAATGTTCTTGCCTTATAATAATAACTTAACCAAAAATCTAATTTACAATGCGTGAAATTGGAACTGTAAAATTTGACTCGAATCAATATACAGATGCTAATATGCTTCTGAATTTTGATTTGATTGACCCTGTTAAACTTAATCGTAATCTTACTTATCTTTGGGGTAAGGATAGTGACAAGTATCCTCTTCTTACTCTTACTGAGGGTCAGGGTGCTGTTACAACAAAAGTTAAGCTGAATGGTGGTGATACTCAATATACTTGGGAAATTGCTCCTCGTCAGCGTGTTACTTCTCGTCTGAAAAAGCTGGTATCTGATAAAGCTGCTATTCAGCCTTATGGAACTGTTGAGGTTGAAATGGAGGATAATTGGTTTATTTATCAGCACACAGCTATTGCTCCTTCGGGTATGCAGTGGCGTATTCAGAATGAGGGTATTGCTACTTCGACTGGTGGATACGTTTATCGTTTTACCAATATGTCGGGTGCTCCTATCTCGGCTGATGCTGTTGCAAAAGACTTCATTAGTGGTGCTATTTGGGCATTAGGTGCTTCGACTATTCCGGGTAGCAAATCTGACGGAAACCGCTCGAATAACCAGTCGTTCAGCAAGGCAACTAACCAGTATGGTTACTACCGTTTCTCGAAAGAGATTGCTGGTAACATGGGTAATAAGGTTGTTAATATTGCGTTTGATACTGCATCCGGTGGTGAGCGCAGTCTTTGGATGCCTTATGAAATGAAGATGTGGGAAATCATGCGACGCGAGATGCTCGAAGAGGACTTGTGGTTCTCGGAGTACAACCGCGATTCGAATGGTATTATCCACTTAAAGGATGAAAAGACTGGTGAGGCAATTCCTCGTGGTGCTGGTGTTCTTGATATTCTCAAAGCTGTTGGTAATTATGAAACGTATTCCGTTCTGACACTTAATCGTTTCGACCGTATCATCACTCGTATCTTTGACAATCGTATTGATTCTACCGTTGAGGAACTGGTTCTTTATTGCGGTAAAGGTTTCGCACGAATGTTCAATGATGCTATCTACTATGATGCTCGTCTGAAGAATTACTTTGTAACTCTTGGTGATAACGAGATTAAGAGCGATGGTGAGATGATGTCTTATGGTAAGTATTTTAACCGTTATAAGATGTTTAATGGTAAGATTCTTACTGTCAAGATTGTTGATATGTTTGACCACGGTATTCGTGCTCGTCGTGACCGTGAAGCCGGTAATATGTATCAAGGTCTGCCTATTACTTCTTATAGTGCTGTATTCCTTGACCATACTATGGGTTCGAATGGTGAGCGTAATATTAAGTTTGTTTGTGAAGAGGGTCGTGAGTATAAAGTAGGTGTCTATAAAGGTATGGCTGAACTGCCTGCTTCGTGGGGACTTGCAAGTGGTACTCAACTGTCGGATACGAAGGATATTGCTTCTTATGAAGTTCTTGGTTCGCAAGGTATCAATATTGATAATCCTACTACTTCGTTCTGGCTTGATTTAGCTCTGAACTAAACACCCAATTTGAGTAGTAATAATCGAAAGGTTATTACTACTCATTAACATATAAAAGATTGAATAACTTAAAATGTTAAAAATATGATTAAAGTTAATCGTTCAGTTCGTATTGAATGGAGGAACAATCCTTCTTCTTTTGAACTTCGGAATAAAGATGCTTTCAAAACTGACTTTCTTCGTCTTGGTTCTGCTATTCGTCCTGTTAATGAACTGCTGAGCCGTAGTGAGGAAATGCGAGTTCTTCTTCCTACTGTTGTTGGTGTATCTCCTATTGATAGTTCTTGGCAAGAACGAATCACTACATACTTAAATGATTTTCTTCTTGAGATTCCTGTTCATGGCTTAGAGTTCGATACTTCTTACGTTTTAGATTTAGGTAATCCTGCTCTGAAAAGTAATATCGACGAACTTATCGGTAAACTTAAAAAAGCTGATAAGATTAAGAATGAAACTGGTTCAGAACTTGAATCTATTGTTCTGAAACGGATTAAGGAACTTGATGAAACGGAACTTTATAAGTATGTTACTTTTGTTAATATTCCCGATTATATTAGTTGGAGATATTGCCTTTTAAGTAGCAAAGTTGCTAATAAGGTTGAAGACATTAATAAGAGCGTCAATATTCAATTTTATCTTACTTCGGATAGTGAGCGTAAAGCACTCAAAGCTGCTCGGACGAAACTTCGCACTGATGCTCTCAAGAAATATACAGAACTTATTAATAATCCGAATAGCGCACTTATCAACAATGTTGTTGTATCGACAGGTAGCGTAGGCGATTATTCGGAATTTATGGCAATGACTGCCGATGATAAGCAATCTGTTCTTCTTGAACTTATTGACAGTGACCCACAGAAGTTTATTAGCATTGTTGATGATAAACATCTGGAGATGAAAGCTAAGATTACTATTTATCTTTGGATGAATATTATTCGACAACTTCCGAATAGTTCTATCATTGTCGATGCTTCTAATCCGGAAAATGTTATTGGTAATAATATTAATGATGCTATCTCGTATTTCTCGAATGATAACAACAAAGGTATTGTTGCCGAGTGGAACGCGAAGTATCGTAGTTTGAAAGGTTAGTCATGTATGAAACGGTAAAAGAGTTACATATCGAAATAGAGCAACGAATACAGCAGATAACATCTAATAGACATCGGAGTATTGCTCCTCAGTTTATTGATATGATGCTGAATCGAGCTGCCGTTAAATATATACAAACTAAATCAAATAGGAAAACTAATTATAAAGGCGAAGGTCTTGAAGATAGTAAAAAACGTGTAGATGATATTCAATCATTAAAACGTGAAACACCGTGGCTTAAACTTAAACGTGATAAGCAAGATGCGGATTATCCAAATAGAGCTTTCGTTATTCTTCCGGGTGATTATCTAAAACTTATTTCTTCTACTTCTCGATTAACTTATGGCAAAGCTCGACTTGTTGAGAATTTACATGAAGTTTATCCTGATGATGAAGTTAAGAATTTATATTATCATCTAATTGATTTGTCTAAAATCGCTTTAACTGGTGATGAATTTAATGGACAAATTATTGTTAATGGGAATGAGATTGATATTTCAGATATTCTTTCTCTTTATGATAGTGATTCAGATAAGATTGATTTGTATGAAATCGCAGGTTTGACTTGTGATAGATTACGTCAAGCTCTTTCTAATGAATATAATGTTTATTGGGAGAATCTGATTGGTCGTTATTATAAAGATTGTATTATTATTACTTCTAATGCAAAAGATGAAATTGCATTAAAAGTTAATAATACAGACATTCCTGTTATTACTTATAATACTACTTATGATGAGTTCGTAAATGTAGGAAATAAGTTTTCTGAAAATGATTTAATTGCTACCGAAAATATTCGAGCTACTCTAAACAACTTCTATGGTAATAAAAATAGACATCTTAATCCAATAAGTGAACTTGTTGATGATAGGTTGTTTGTTTATTACGGTGATGATTTTTGTGTTGATGCGGTTAAGATTTCATATATTAAGAAGCCACGTCTTTTTAATATTGATATTAACCAAATGTCAGATATGGAAGTTACACCTGATTTCATAGATAGTGTAGTTAGCGATATTCTTCTTGTTCTTAAAGATGACAGTTTTAGTGCTGTTAAACAACAATCAAATTTAGAATAGAAAATGAAAAGTGTAATTGTCGCAAATGATTTTCTGACAACACTTGCTAATAATGATGTTAGCAAGCTGACTCGCGGACAAGCTGTTCTTCTTAATTCGGCTGGTAAAGTCGTTGCAGCTGCTTCGGATGTCAAGGATGACGAAATGTTGCAGTTTGTTCTTGGTCTTGGTGATGGCAAGGTTAAACGCGGCGTTTGGATTAATCCTAAGTGGTCGAAGCAACATAAGGAAAAGTATCTTGCTCCTGCTGGTAAAACGTATAAGTTTACGAATCTCGTAGCTAATCGTGGTATTGGTTATCAAGGTTTCGATGCTGAGGTTATCATCTCGTGCAAGCCTATTAATTCTTTTGGTGGTTATCCTCTGGAAGTTTACAATGCCAGCGTAACTATCAACGGAATTGACGAAGCAAGTGCTGATATTATTGCTCGTCTGAAAGTTGAGGTTAAAAAGACTTTAACTAAGATTAACGCTCGTTTTGGTGCTGATAGCATTACGATTGATGATTTCACCGAAGCAAGTGTTACGTTTACTGGCGCCGCAGGTTTTGAGTATTATGTGACGTTTGATGGTATTCTTCGTGCTACGCTTGAAGAGGGTACTGAGAATCAAACTCCTGTTGGTACTTATGACCAAGTTGCTAAACTTGAGAAAGAAGCAGATGTTGCCGGCGTAGGTTATAATCCTAATTTCAAGGAATATGACCGTGTTTATGGTGATATTTTTACAGCTACCGAGGGTGTTATGTATGACACTTATGTAATTACTTCTCGTGCTGATTTCACACATCCCTTTAATTTACATACAGAGGGTTTACAGGTTACTCAATTTATTGCTATTGACAATACCAAAACTTCTGCAATTACTGCACTTGAAGGGGTATTGGCACTCATTAAGTAAGAAATTGATTTGTTAAAAATGTAACCACAAGGATAACTCCTAATGCTATTAATTGTGGTGTTAGGAGTTATTCTCTTAATGATGCTAATGTTATGTGACAAGTGGGCGTGCAACCTCCTGCCCCACCGGGGAGCGAGGCCGCAGGCCGAGCCATACAAGTTGCACCATTATTATTATTAATCGTCATATAACAATAAATACGATTAGTATTATGATAAAGAAAATATGGAATAAAATAACTACTTTTTTAAGTGGTTATTATTCAGAACACAAAGACGATATTATTATTGGTTTCGTCATTGCTACTGTCGTAGGTATTTTATTTAAGGCTACTGTTGCTACTTGGTTTATGAGTTTATGGATTACATTAGCTTATCAAATCATTACTTGTGGTATTCAAGCTGCAAGAAAGAAAGCAATAACTGGTCTTAAAATTCATCCTATTATTATTAACTTTGTAGTTGGAGTATTTATTTCGTTATTGTTCTTGGTATGGCAGTAATTAATCTTCGAAATGTTGTAGCGCTCGGTGTACTTGAAGATGGTGTATATCCAAGTGTTTATAATGGCCAAACCGGAGAATATATTGGTACAGTAGATGGTGAAGGTGCTGGTGTTAAAACAGTTCCTACATTATATATGTACTATCGAAAGAACGGCCACCTATATTTATATAGGACAAAGGAGAGGATTGAAATAGACTTAACTAATGTAACTGCTTACGATAATAGTGCTCTATTTAAGCTAACTGAAAAATCTGATATTAGTTCTGCAAAGATTACCGAGTTTGAATCTCGAAATATTGATGTAGGACATTATGAATATAAAGTTCCATGGGTTAAATCAACTCAACAGTATCTTTATATACTTGTACCGATTGTTCGTTCTATACATACAATTACAGTACAAGGTATCATAAGTAATCAGATATTCACTCTTACTGGTATTTATGTTCACGAGGGTAAATCTTGGTGGATTTATCGGACGAATGTAAAGACCAATTTTGATTTTAATGATGCTGTTAATGAGATTCTTGATGTTCAAGTATATGTTCGTGAGCTTACAGCTGAGGACTTAAATCCTGTTGAACAACTTACAAAACTTTTATTTGAACATATTAATAATAAGTTTAATCCTCATGAGGTAACAAAAGAACAAGTTGGTCTTGGCAATGTTGATAACACTGCCGATATGGATAAACCTGTATCTCGACCTCAAAAAGAGTACATTGATGCTCTTGAAAATAGGGTTAAAGGTTGGTTCAAACAGTTGAATGTTTGGATTAACAATCATGTTACAGAAGTTAATAAAAAGTTTCAAGATGTTTGGGCTGCTATAAACAAGAAACTTGATAAAGAAGATTACGAGAATGACAAAGATAATTTCAACACTCATATTCGTAATTATGATAATCCTCATAGAGTTACTGCCGCACAAGTTGGTTTATCAACAGCTGCAAGTGATATTGAGAAATTAAAACAAAAAGCTCAAGAGCTTCAAGGTTTGCTTATTAATAAGCAAGATAAAACTTCTGAAAAACTTGTTACTGATAATAAACGTATTGTAGATGCTATTAATGAGATTTATGGTATTGTTGTAGAACACAATAATCATGTTCGTAGCAACAGTATTAATCAAATTGAAGTTACAAGCGAGATTCCTACTACGTTTGAAGATGGTACACTTTGGATTCGTATTCCTCGAAATGAAGAAGATTATATAACAATTAAGATTGAAGCTGTTCCAGTTGATTCTACCATACGAATGATTAATTCGGAAGGTAAAGAATCGGCAGGTGTTGGCAGTGCAAGTCTTGAATGTTTAATTCAAAGTCGTTTACATTATATTGTAGAAAAAGAGAATTACATTACAAAAGATGTTTATGTCGATGTAGGTGTTGAAGATACGACAATTAACGTTGTTCTTACACCTAAAACTAAAAAGACATTAACTGTAAATGCAACTCCTGATAATGCTTTAATTATATTTACTGATAAATCTTCTAATGTAGTTATTGCTCAAGGTACTGGTACTCTTACATATGAAACTTATGACCCGCGTGATATTTTAATTCAAGTTGGTGCAAGTGGATATGAAACTTACGAAGAGCGTATTACATTAGATGAGAATATAATTCGTGATATTACTCTTACAGCTCTACCAGTTGAACAAGGTGCTGTAAGTCTTACGGTAGTCGATAGCGAAACAAAGGCCAAAATAGCCGCATACGTCTATGATAAGGACACGGGTGGTATATTAGGTCAAGTCACAAAAGATACGCCGCTACAACTTACCGGAGATGTCAATACGAGCCGAATTTTGAGGTTTGTTTCGTCGGGTTATATAGAGGTTGAACAACCGGTAACTTATGCAATTCCTACCGCAGAAGTTACTGTTGAAATGGATAAAGTTCCAGTTCAAAATGGTACTATCTATGCAACTGCTGTAAATACTGAATCTACTGCTTTAGACGGTGTTACGTTTGAGTATAAACTCAGTACCGAAAGTAGTTGGAAACCTCTTGGTAATGATGAATCAACTACTGGTAAATCTGAAGTTGTTACAGCTCCAGTTGGAACAAGTGTTGATTTCCGAGCTTCTAAAACTGGTTATATAACTAACACTGGAACTGGTACAATTAATTCTACTGGTGAACATAGT
>ENA-OPBE01001094-OPBE01001094.1-human-gut-metagenome-genome-assembly--contig:-NODE-1094-length-24785-cov-5.675819_pt1 | contig 24785 bp, 20 predicted proteins | sample MGYA00241066_ERZ501448 | MGnify/ENA primary metagenome ERZ501448 (study PRJEB25962, sample SAMEA2042585) | human gut metagenome | biome: human gut; feature: human-associated habitat; material: faeces...
ACAGTACTTTTTTGTTCATTTGTTTTCTCCTTTAGTTTTGTTTTACGAGTGGAAGGTCACGAACACTCGATTCATTTTCGCGCAGCAATGAGTCTGGCATCCATGCTTGCATGGACATCTGACGAATGCCGCGGAAGGCATATACAGTAAGTATATGACCTTACGCCGGAAATCGGCGAAACCCTTGTAAGACCTTATTTTTCGGGTTTTTGTAACGTGGGTTAGTATAGCACGGAGAGCGTTGGAATTCAAGCCGTCCCCAGCATTCTGTTAGTTAATTTTCCGATCGTCAGCATCTAATGTAAAAGAGGTATCAAAAGTGCATACCATTGGTAGAATTAATAAAAGCATATATAGTTGTATAACCGAAGATATCGTAACGGATGAAGTTATTATTACAGATAATCAGCTTCAGCATATTTTGGATAGACACCCAGAAGTATATAAAGAAGTTACAGATTATTTGAATGATATCATATCTGCCCCGGATTTTATTATTAAAGATAAACATAAAAATACAAGGAGAAATACGAATGGGAATGGCAGTAGTAACTCTGAAAAAGGGAGAGGGAAGACTTCTGAAATCCGGCGGAATGTGGATTTTTGATAATGAGATAGATACAGTCATGGGAAATTTCGAGAACGGTGATATTGTACTTGTCCATGATTTTGACGGATATCCTATGGGAAGAGGGTTCATTAATACTAATTCTAAGATTACGGTACGTCTTATGACCAGAGATGAAAATGTTGATATTAATGAAGAACTTTTGGAGAAGCGTGTACGTGATGCATGGGAATATCGTAAGAAAGTGGTAGATACAGGATGCTGTCGTCTGATTTTTGCAGAGGCAGATTTCCTTCCGGGAATTGTGGTGGATAAATTTTCGGATGTACTGGTAGTTCAGTCACTGGCTCTGGGGATCGATCGTTTTAAAGAAACAATCGTAGAACTCCTCAGGAAAGTCCTGGCAGAAGATGGGATCACTATTCGCGGTGTTTACGAAAGAAGCGATGTGAAGGTGCGCAAACAGGAAGGAATGGAAATGGTTAAGGGTTTTATAGGACCAGAGTTTCCAACACTTGTGCAGATTGAAGAAAATGGTGTAAAATATGAAGTTGACGTAAAAGACGGGCAGAAAACAGGATTTTTCCTGGATCAGAAATATAACAGGCTTGCAATTCAGAAACTCTGTAAGAATGCGAAAGTTCTGGATTGCTTTACACATACAGGTTCTTTTGCACTGAATGCGGGAATCGCAGGAGCTGCGAGCGTAACCGGTGTGGACGCCTCTCAGCTGGCAGTAGATCAGGCAACCGCTAATGCGACATTGAATGGTTTATCCGACAATGTGAAATTTATTTGCGAGGATGTTTTTGAACTGCTCCCTGAGCTGGAAGAGAAAGGTGAGAAATTTGATGTTGTAATTCTTGATCCTCCTGCATTTACCAAGTCCAGAAATTCCATTAAAAATGCAGTAAAAGGATACAGAGAGATTAATCTGCGTGCCATGAAACTGGTAAAAGACGGCGGATTTCTGGCAACCTGTTCCTGTTCTCATTTTATGGACTATGAATTATTTACCAAAACCATCGGACAGGCAGCAAAGAATGTACATAAAAGACTTCGCCAGGTAGAATACAGGACACAGGCACCGGATCATCCGATCTTGTGGGCGGCAGATGAGTCTTACTATCTGAAGTTTTATATATTCCAGGTATGCAATGACAGATGATTATTTGGCATATCAGGTAGGGGCAAAATACCTTTTGCCCCTAGAGCGTGTCTGAAAAATCATTTCCACAATCTGCACGCCCCACTTTGCGGTATATTTTGCCCGAATTCGGTTGACGTAGCCCGCTACGACGCCCTCATCCGGGCAAAATCTCCCACAAATTGTGACATATATCTTGCGGAAAGCATTTTTCAGACACGCTCTAACATCATAAGAGTACACAATAAAGAAAGAGAGGAAATAATATTATGAGTTTCAGAGAAGTAAAAGCAGAAGAACTGACAATGAATCCATTTACAAAGATTGGAAAGGAATGGCTGCTGATCACAGCCGGAAATGAAGAAAAATGCAATACTATGACAGCAAGCTGGGGTGCAATGGGTGTTATGTGGGGAAAGAACGCAGTGACAGTGTATATCCGTCCTCAGAGATACACCAAGGAATTTGTGGACAGGGAAGATACATTTACAATTTCTGTTCTGGGAGAAGAGTATCGCAAGGCATTAAATTATTGCGGAAAGGTTTCCGGAAAAAATGCGGATAACAAGATTAAAGAAGCAGGACTGACTCCTTACTTTACAGACGGAACAGCCGGAATTGAAGAAGCTGACATGATCATGGTCTGCAAAAAAATGTATCATGATGAGATTAAACCGGAATGCTTTGATGCCGGGGAAAACGACGGTAAGTGGTATCCGCAGAAAGACTACCATACCATGTATATTGCAGAGATCCTGAAAGTTCTTGTCAGAGAGTAAAAAAATGCATTACAAACAGTAAAAAAGAGGTAGTTTAATGAAAGACAAATTAAACAGATTCATGCAGGGGCGTTATGGAGTGGATAATTTTGCAAGATTCACTCTCGGTGTGGCACTTTTCGTCATTGTTGTAGGTTCTTTTATGAGACAAAACGCAGCCGGAGGCGTTCTGGATACAGTTGGATTTATTCTTATCATTTATACATATTTCAGAATCCTTTCCAGAAATATCTCTGCACGATATGCGGAAAACCAGAAATATCTGGGATATACTCAGAAAATCCGTAGCTGGTTTACCAGAGAGAAAAATATGATGGAGCAGAGAAAAACACATCATATCTATACCTGCCCAGGTTGTGGACAGAAAATTCGTATTCCCAGAGGAAAAGGACAGAAGGTAGAGATTGAATGTCCGAAATGTCATGAGAAGTTTATCAAAAGACGTTGATTTGCTGCAAACACGCTCTGGCAGATCATCATAAGTTATGGGCTGGAGGAATTATGTTTGGTTATATAGTAATGAATAAGCCTGAAATCAAGTTTAAAGATTTTGATCTGTACAGATCTTTTTACTGTGGATTGTGCAGAGAACTCAAAAGTAAATATGGAATATCAGGACAGATTTCTCTGACTTATGATATGACATTTGTGGTGATTCTTCTCAGTGCGCTTTATGAGCCGCACACACAAAAGGGAAGCACAAGATGTATCATTCATCCGGTCTGTAAACAGCCGGTCAGAAGAAATACAGTGACAGAATATGCGGCAGATATGAATGTACTTCTTACTTATTATAAATGCCGGGACGACTGGGAGGATGAAAAAAAAGTAACTGCTCTTGGTTATTCAAAAGTTCTTCAGGGAAAAGTGAAAAAACTGGATCAGAAATATCCGGATAAATCCCGAAGAATACAGAAGCTTCTCAGTGAATTGTCTGAGATGGAGAAATCCGGAGAAAAAGATATTGACAAAATGGCGGGCTGTTTCGGAAAAATTATGGAAGAGATTTTTGCATGGAAACAGGATGTATGGGAAGATACTCTGCGTAGAATGGGATTTTTTCTTGGCAAATTTATTTATCTTCTGGATGCATACGATGATGTGGAAGAGGATATAAAAAATAAAAATTACAATCCTTTTTCAGAACAATATATAATAGAAGGGTTCGATGAGCAGGTACGCCGGATTCTGATCATGATGATGGCGCAGACCTGCAGGGAGTTTGAGAAACTTCCTATTATAAAATACACTGATATTTTGAGAAATATTCTTTACTCAGGGGTATGGTGTCGGTTTGAGGTGATACATAAGAAGAGAAAAGAAGCAGGAGAGAAAGATAATGATTGATCCGTACAGTATACTGGGGATTTCCAGAGATGCATCCGATGAGGAAGTGAAGAAGGCATATCGTAAGATGAGCAGAAAGTATCATCCGGATGCCAATATTGACAATCCGAATAAAGAACAGGCTGAGGAGAAATTCAAGCAGGTTCAGCAGGCTTATGAGCAGATTATGAAGGAAAGAGAGCAGGGAATCGATTACGGGAATTATGGCAGCAATAATTACGGTGGTTTTGGCGGATTTTCCGGACAGGCAGACTCTGGCTATCAGGATGAAGAGTCTATGCGCAGGCAGGCGGCAGCCAATTATATCCAGAGCGGTCATTATCGTGAGGCTGTGAATGTTCTGCAGTCACTTTCACAGAGGAACGGACAGTGGTATTATCTGTCTTCCATGGCAAACATGGGACTTGGAAATAACGTAAATGCATTGAATGATATTAAGCAGGCTATCCGTCTGGAACCGGATAATGTACAGTATCAGATGGTTTTGCAGCAGATGGAAGGCGGAGGAAACTGGTATCAGGAGATGCAGAATCCTTTTGGAGGTATGCCGACAGGCGGTGATGATTATTGTATGAAGCTGTGCCTGGCAAATATGGCATGCAGTCTGTGTTGCCCGGGAAGCGGCATATTTTGCTGCTAAAACGTTATTGTTCACTCCGTTCTCAGTAACGTAGTCAAAATTCATTCCAGATTGCCTGCGGCAATGGAATTTTGGTAATAATTGGATTGACAATTAAAAGTGAAAATATTACTATAGTAAAGTGATAATGTGCAACTGTAATGATATGCAACAGTTGCGAACATATAATTAAGGTTACAGGAGGAAATCATAATGAGTATTCGTATTGGTATTTTAGGCTACGGCAATCTTGGCCGCGGTGTAGAGTGCGCAATCAAACATAATCCGGATCTGGAGCTTGTTGCTGTATTTACACGTCGTGCTCCGGAAACTGTTAAAATCCTTACAGAGACAGCAGCGGTATATTCTGTCAATGATGCCGAAAAAATGAAAGATAAGATCGATGTACTTATCATCTGTGGCGGAAGTGCAACAGATCTCCCGAAACAGACACCGGAATATGCGAAGATGTTTAATGTAATTGACAGCTTTGATACACATGCAAGAATTCCTGAGCATTTTGATTCAGTAGATGCAGCTGCAAAAGAAAGCGGTCATATCGGAATTATTTCAGTGGGCTGGGATCCGGGAATGTTCTCACTGAACCGTCTCTATGCAAATGCAATCCTTACAAACGGAAAGGATTATACATTCTGGGGCAAGGGGGTAAGCCAGGGACACTCAGATGCAGTACGCCGTATCAAAGGTGTAAAAGATGCAAAACAGTATACAATTCCTGTTGAAGCAGCACTGGAAGCAGTGAGAAACGGAGAAAATCCGGATCTTACAACAAGACAGAAACATACAAGAGAATGCTTTGTAGTTGCAGAGGAAGGTGCGGATCTGGCACAGATTGAGAATGATATCAAGACTATGCCTAACTATTTCTCTGACTATGACACAACTGTACATTTTATTTCTGAAGAAGAACTGAAGCGAGATCACAGTGGAATCCCACATGGCGGTTTCGTGATCCGATCCGGAAAAACGGGCTGGAATGATGAGAACAATCATGTGATCGAATATAGTCTGAAGCTGGATTCCAATCCGGAGTTTACATCTTCTGTACTTGTTGCATATGCAAGAGCTGCATATCGTATGAATAAAGAAGGACAGAGTGGTGCGAAGACCGTATTTGATGTGGCACCTGCTTATTTATGTGCTGCTGATGGTGCTGAATTAAGAAAGCATCTGTTGTGATCAGGGATATAAGATAATATTCTGTCTGTTGAAAAAATAAAGAGAAAACAGGTATACAGGTTATATTTCACAGTGTTATCTTGTGAAAAGAGACAAAGTATTTGTGGACTTTGTCTCTTTTTTTATGGAATAGACTGTGAAAAATTAGTGAATGTTTAACAGAATTTTACTTGTCTGTTGACGGGATATTTAAAGTGTAATATAATAGAGTCATAGAAACGTAATAACATTGTAAAAAACTTTGTTAAACCTTAGAGCGTATCTGAGAAGTATGTGAGATAGCAGAGAGATACCCACGATTCATACTTTTCAGGCACGCTCTGATAATGAAAAAAGAAAAGGAAGGTATGTATGCAAAACGTAAACAGGAAGTTTAAAATCTGGGGGGCACTTCTGTTTCTGCTGCTTTTTGCTGTGGGAGTTTCCATGTATTTTACTGCGGCAAATGTACAGGCTGCAACGAAAACAGGTTTTGTAACTATTAACGGAGATTCATACTACATAAATAAAGATGGCTCTAAACAGAAGGGTTGGCTGGAACTTGAAGGGAAGAAATATTACTTTAACACAAAGACCGGTGTTCAGGTAAAAGGCTGGGTTACTGACAGTAAAGGACGAAAGAGATATTTCAGTAAACAGGCTGGTATCATGATGACAGGCTGGGTCACTGATTCAAAGGATCAGAAAAGATATTTTAATCCATCTACCGGATTCATGCAGACGAAATGGCTGACACTGAAGGGAAAGAGATATTATTTCTACAGTAACAGTGGAGTGGCTGCCTGCAAGACATTCCTTACAGACAGTAAGAAAAATACCAGGTATTTTACAAGTGCATGTTATATGCTTACCGGCTGGACAAAGAATTCCAGCAATGAATACAGATATTTTGAAACTGAAGACGGAATTATGGCAAAAGGTTTCCAGACACTCGATGGAAAGAAATACTACTTTAATACAGGCAGCGGCAAGATGGCTGTAGGCTGGACGACAATTGATGGAAATAAGTATTATTTTGATAAGGAAACCGGTGTGATGGCTACCGGAGATGTAACAATTGATGGACAGAAATACCATTTTAATTCCAATGGTATATTGAGCAATACTACAAGTCCGACCGGTTCCAGAACAATCAAGAATTATCTGGCAGGTGCATTACAGCCTGTTGGTCAGGCTCTGTACGTATGGGGTGGCGGATGGAATGATTCCACCAGAAAAGGAACAAGTCAGACAATGACTGATTTCTATAATAGTCAGAGTAGCAGTTATGATTACAATAACTACAGAGATCTCAGCACAGCCAACAGAGCAAAAGGTTTTGACTGTTCCGGTTTCGTAGGATGGTCAGCTTATCAGGTAATGCAGAGTAAGTCCGGTGTAGGAAGCGGATATACGGTAGTTTCCGGTGAGATTGGTTCTTATTATAAGTCTATGGGCTGGGGAAGTATTCTCACTCAGGCGAAACTGGCAAGTGATGACTGGACAGTATATCCCGGAGATGTGGGATATGACAGTGGACATACATGGATCATTCTCGGACAGTGTGCTGATAAGAGTGCAGTGATCGTGCATTCTACCCCGAATGCAGGTGTTCAGATTGCAGGTACACCTACTCCGTCCGGTGGTTATTCCAGTCAGGCGATTGCACTGGCACAGAAGTATATGTCAAGATATCCGGGATATACCAAATATGATTATCATACTTCATCTGGTAACTATATCAGAAGAGGTAATTATCTGAGATGGAACAGAAGTACGCTTTCTGATCCGGATGGATATATGAATATGACCGCAGACCAGATCCTTGCAGATCTGTTTAGCTGAGAAGTGAATAGTTAAGAAAATTGAAGCAGCTTTCGAATGAGGAGGCTGCTTCTTTTTTTGTGTTCTGTAGTAATTCCATAAATAATGCAAACAATCCAGTCCACTATAGCGTGAAGTCCTGCTACGTTACTGTCCACTCCGTTCACAGTAACGTAGCCAAAATTCATTCCAGATTGCCTGCGGCAATGGAATTTTGGCTTGTATGTCTCGGGATTTTGGCATATTCATGCCAAAACACCTCGCGGGATAGTGGTGTGTGAACAGTAACCCTGCATCAGATATCTTTGTCCTGTGTCAAATTATTACAAACATGAAATGGAATATGTTTGAATTGTAGAAAGAAATGCGAAGAATAACAAAAAGATTAATAAATGTTACAGAAATATAAAATTTATGGTAATTAATCCTTGCGTTTTTGAGTGCGGTGTGTTAATATGTATAAGAATTAACTTAGATATTGCAAAAACATTAAGATATAGAAAGAAAATGTTACGAGGGTGAGAATTCATGAAGAAAAGAATTGTATGTCTTACATTAGCACTCCTGATGAGCGCAACACAGGTTGTTAGTGTAAGCGCTTCAAGAGAGGATGAATTGAGAGAAGAGCAGGCGATCACAAGTCAGCAGCTGGATGCTACATATTCCAGAATGGATGAGCTTGCATATGCGAAATCACAGCTTGAGAATGAGATTTCCGAACTGGATTCCAATCTTGTAAGTGTTATGGTTTCTATTGATACTCTTAAAGGAGATATCGATAATAAAGAAGTAGATATTATTAAGACAAAACAGGATCTGGCTAAGGCTCAGAAGGCGAGAGATAAGCAGTATGAGAGCATGAAGCTTCGTATTCAGGCACTGTATGAACAGGGTGGGGATGCAGCGTGGTTTCAGATGATGCTTAATTCAGAAGATTTAAGTGAACTTCTGACACGTGCTGAGAATACACAGCAGATGTATGAGCAGGACAGAAAGAATCTTGATAAATATGTGAATACTATTAATGAGGTGAATAATTTAAAGACTCAGTATGAATCTGACAAAGCAGAACTGGAAGAGATGAAGGCTTCTTATGAACAGCAGTCTTATGATCTTCAGTGCCAGATCGATCAGAAGAAATCTGAATCAGCCGATTATGAGAATGAAATTGCATATGCACAGCAGCAGGCGACAGAATATGCAAATCTGTTAGCGGAACAGACAGCTGAAATTCAGAGATTGGAAGCTGAAAGAATCGCAGCAGAAGAAGAGGCAAGACGACAGGCTGAGGAAGAGGCTGCAAGACAGGCGGCAGAAGAAGAGGCAGCAGCAAAAGCTGCAGAGCAGGAACAGGACTCCGAATCAGAAGAGGAAGAAAATGTAGAGTATGATGAAGACGGAAATGAGATTGAGAATACTGATGATGCGGATAATGAATCTGATGAATCTGATGAGTCTGAATCAGATGATGGTGTAGAATATGATGAAAATGGTGATCCTGTTGACAATGCAGGAGCTTCCGATGATGTAGAGTATGATGAGTATGGCAATGTGATTGATTCTGATAATACAGTTTCACCAGATGATTATGAGAGTGAACAGTCGTCTGATTCAGACAGTTCTTCATCTTCATCTTCAGGAGCAGGATCTTCTGTAGTAGACTTTGCAACACAGTTTGTTGGCAATCCATATGTATGGGGCGGTACAAGCCTTACAGGTGGAGCTGACTGTTCAGGATTTACACAGAGTGTATATGCAAACTTCGGAGTAAGTCTTCCGAGAACTTCTTATGAACAGCAGAATGCCGGTACAGAAGTATCTTATGCTGATGCACAGCCGGGCGATTTGATCTGCTACGGTGGACACGTTGCAATCTATATGGGTAATGGACGTATCGTTCATGCATCGAACTCTGTAGATGGCATTAAGATCAGTGATAACGCAGCGTACAGAACGATTGTTTCTGTAAGAAGACTGGTATAATTAAATAAGTATAAATAATTAAATTTATAGGGGTTGAAAAGGAGTATCGCTAAGGGGGCTGATGCTCCTTTTCTTTATGTATAAGTAGTTATCATTATTCCGCGAGGTGTTTTGGCATGAATATGCCAAAATTCCGAGACATACCGCGCGAATTTATGCGATTAGCATAAATTCTGTGCATCGCGAAGCGTGTTGCTGTGAACGGAGTGAACCGTAACCATGTATAATATTTTACCGACTTTCAGGTGGATTTTACCTTGACATAAAATTGGATGGATAGTACAGTTTATGTAACTGAAGAGATACATATAAAATTTTAAATCTGTTTTTGGAGACATCAGTGGGAAAGAATATTCTCATGAATTATCCGGATTATAGTTGAATAGTGAAAGCGAGGAATGATAAATGGCAAATGACCATGTAGAACACATAAGAATTGTACAGGAAACAGTTGCTGGCAAGGAGATTACTTTTGCACATGTAATGGGAGGGCCGGCTCCGGTCATATACCAGAAGCTTGGACTGAATCCGCAGGTGGATTATCGTTCATCTGCAATCGGAATTATGAATATGACACCGCCTGAATCTGCAGTGATTGCATCTGATATTGCGGTAAAAAGCGGAAATGTTTATCTGGGATTTGCAGATCGATTTACAGGCACACTGATCATTACGGGAGAGATTTCCGATGTAATGTCAGCGATGACTGAGGTTGTGGATTATTTCAGAGACACTCTGGGTTATGTAGTCTGCAAGATTACCAAAAGATAGGAAGTGTTGGGATGGCAGGGATGACAACCAGAGAATTACTGGAAAAGCTTTATAACCAGGATTATGAGAAACTAAAGGGAAAAAAACTGCGTATGACCAGGGTAAGGGTTCCGGGAAAGGAAGTGTGCCTGGCGCATGTGATCAATCCTTCACAGAGCTGTATTTATCAGAATCTTGGTTTGCATATTGGAGTCCATGAGGGAGAAGACCACACAGGAGAAGCAATCGGAATGATTCGTTTTACCCCATGGGAAGCAGTGGTTGTAGCTGCTGATATTGCAGTGAAAAGTGCAAATGTGGAGATTGGTTTCATGGATCGCTTCAGCGGATCATTGATCCTTACGGGAGGTCTGACGGAAGTTCAGACTGCAGTGGAAGAAGTGGTGAAATTTTTTAGAGAGGTGCTTGGCTTTAAGACTTGTGCAGTTCACAAAAGTTAAAACATACGAAAAGTCAGTTATTCTGTATCGATGGTGCTTATGTAACTGCCGGAATAGCTGAGAGAAGTGAAAGGGACAGACATTAAATATGAAGAAAATATTTCTGATGGGCAGAAGTGAAGCAGGTAAGACTTCATTAACGCAGGCATTAAAAGGCGAAAAACTTCATTATGTAAAAACGCAGTATACGAATACGGATGATGATACCATTGATTCTCCGGGAGAGTATGCAGAGTCCAAGCATTTCAGCGTAGGGCTGGCCTGTTTTTCTTTTGAAGCAGATGTGGTGGCAATGGTACAGTCAGCAGATGAACCTTTCAGTTTGTTTGGCTATGGCAGTAATGCATTTATTCTGAGACCACTGATAGGAATCATTACGAAAATAGATTCTCCTTATGCGAATGTTCCAATGGTGCGTCAGTGGATGCTGAATGCAGGATGTGAAAGAATTTTTCTGGTAAACAATGTGACCGGAGAGGGGATTGATGAGCTGAGAGCGTTTTTGAATGAGGATGTTCCAAAGCTGAGTCTGGAAGAAGCAAAATTCAGACAGAGTCTTGGTCTGAATGAATGGGATCCGCTGCCGGAAGGTGTGGAATATTGAAAAATATATTGATAAATAGTTGACAAGCTTGTTGCAGGGTGTTATTATAATGACAGTATAATTCCATACAGAACATATTAAGTGCTGATACTGTGAGAAAGAGCAGTACAGAAAGAGGGAATCAGGTGAGAAACCTGAGCGATCCGGTCACTGTAACAGAGGAGCAAATCTCAGAATGTCCATTGTGCCATAGCATGAGAAGGAGAGAGGAGCGATGAGCCTGGAGCCAGGAAACCTGCTTGGTATGGCGAGGTTAAACTTCCGTGTAAAGTGTAACAACCAACTCCGTTGAATCCGCAGCTTCGGAGTGTTGTCTGCTTTTATCTGAAGGCAGACATTTTTTATGGAATGCGCCTGTTCTTTATGAATTATACATGATTAAATGGCAGGCGATACTACTTCGGATTTATTCGTTCCCTCCGCGCACTCATGAACGGATTTTTTTCTACCCCGGGGTAGCATCGCTCCCTCTTATTAATTTTAAATGTATGATCTGTGAAAAATACTGTAATGAATTTTCAATGCTTTGTTATGTGAAGAGAAATTGATAATTTATTAGAGTATTTTTTTTTATTTCGTCCTCTGTCCTCTGATGGGTGGGATTGATGGAGACTGAGAAAACGGAATTATTCTGGAAAGATAAAAACTTGCAACAGGAGAGGAGAGGTAGCAATGGAGAAACCTTATTGGGAAGGGAAAGAATATTCTTATTTCAGCCATAAGAAATGTGAATTTTTTCCGTGTCATAAGAATGCAGATCCGGATGATTTTAACTGTCTGTTCTGTTATTGCCCGCTATATGCCTTGGGTGAGAAATGCGGTGGGAATTTCCGGTATACGGAAAAGGGAATTAAAGACTGCACAAACTGTATGCTTCCGCATAAGCGAAAAAACTATGGATATGTCACAGGAAAATACCAGGAACTGGCTGATATGATGAAAAGAGCAAAGGAAAGTATCAGCAAATAAGAGGAGAATGTGTTGCTGCTTAGAACGGAGTGAACAGTAACAATGTGTCAGATTAGCACAAATAAGAAAGAACGATTTTCATTGTAATACAATGCTTGTTCTGCTAGAATAAGGATAGCAAAAGAGAAGAGTCTGTAAGATTTTCAAGTCTGTTCTGAGTTAGTATATAAAGCATTTCACACACATTTTCCACACTTTTCACATGCACAGAAGAAAATGCATCACAGGCATTTGACGTCTTTTCCTGGCGACATTTTCTTGTCGGCAGAGCTCTGCATTTCTACATAGAGCCGTCGGAAAACAGGGAAAATTTACTGTTTTCCGACGGTTTTTGTCATTGATCATGGTTGAAAAACAAAAAAGATACTGATATAATGATATTATATTTACGCAAGGGAGTTAACTACTACATGAAAAAAAGAAATACAGCGATACGCGCATTGTCAGTTTTTCTGGCTTATGCAATGGTTTGTACATCGGTACCCGCTGCGGGTCAGGAAATGTTTGGATCCGGAGTCAACAGAGAGACAGAAGAAAATACATCAGATCTGAAAGAATTTCAAAGTTCACAGGCAGATGAATTTGGAACAGATACGGAATCTGATGCAGAATTGTTCGGAAGCGATGATGCAAAACAGGAGTTCCAGGATGGAGAAAACTCAGAAGAGGGTACAGACGGAATCAGGTATATTAAGGGCCGCCCGTTGACAGAAGAGGAAAGAAAGGAAGAACTGGAACCCTTTAAAAATTTAAAACCTTTGGATCCGGGAATTGAAGTGGAGAGTGATCTGACATCAGTTTATGCTGCATATGGAAACAGGGAGGCTGCATTTCCATCTTCCTATGATGCCAGAAAGGAAGGATTAGTTACGCCCGTAAAGAACCAGAATCCATTTGGAACCTGCTGGGCTTTTGGTATGGCAGCAATCATGGAGACTTCGCTTCTGGCACAGAACAAAGGAACCTACGATCTGTCAGAAGAACATTTATCATACTTTTTCTCCAACAGACAGAATGATCCTCTTGGAAATACCCCTGATGATAAGAATTATGTACTGGGAAATTATCACGTGATAGGAGGTAATGATCACCTGGCGGCGATTTATCTCAGTACATGGTCGGGAATGACCACAGAGGCCGATGTACCATTTCCTACGGATTCTTCGCATCAGAATGATCTGACTGTACAGATTCCGGAAAGTAAGGCTTATAATTCTGCAGCATATCTGAAAAATGCATCTGTTTCCCAATACAGTGAGGAACGTATGAAAGAAATGCTGCTGAATGACCATGCAGTATCCATTATGCTTTATATGAAGGAAAGTTATGTAAATCCGGACACAGCTGCATATTGTTATCCTGTTGGAAAATCAAATTCGACTGTAATTAATCATATTGTGACAGTGGTCGGATGGGATGATACGTATTCAAAGGATAATTTCCTTCCTGTTTCCAATGTAACATCTGATGGTGCGTGGATCATCAAAAACAGTTGGGGGGAGAAGAAAGGAGACGGAGGATATTACTATCTTTCTTATCAGGATCCCAATATCAGTAAACTTGTAAGTGCAGAGGCAGTGGCTGCTTCGGATCAAAAGTACAGGAATAATTATTTTTATGATGGTTCTTCAGCACTTTCAGTGATTCCGATACAGGCGGGACAGTCAGTAGCAGCAGTTTATGAGACAACTGCAGGAAAGGGAAAAGCAGAAGTCCTGGGGGAGGTTAATCTTGTTACAAACAGTGACAATGCCTGTTACAAAATTCAGATATACACCGATCTGACAGATCCATATGACCCGGAAAGCGGGACCGCTGCATATGCTGCTCCATATGAGTTTGAACAGCCAATCGCAGGTGTACAGACTATCAGTGTACCAGAGGTGGTTTTGAAACAGGGAAGCAGATATTCTGTTGTGATCACAAACAGTGGGATTGAAAAAATCAGCTTTGGAGTGGAAGCAAAGTCCAGTTATGGGAACTGGTTTACCTGTACGGCGGGGATAGAAACAGGGCAGACATTCTATAAGGGTGCATCGGAAACGGCCAGGTGGACAGATGGAAAGACGAAAAACTGGACGGCAAGGATCAAGGCACATACAAGGACCCTGAATCAGTCATGGGTGCCGGATACACCGGTATTTCAGGTGAAGGCATATAATTCCGGATATAACCTTATTTCATGGGAAAAAGTTTCCGGAGCTACAGGATATTATGTGTACAGAAAACCTGCAGCAGGTGGGAAGTGGTCCCAAATTGCAGATGTCGGGACATCGGAATTAAAATATAAAGATAGTAAGGTTACGGCTAATGCATCATACCGTTATACAGTAAAAGCATATTATGAAGCATCCGGAAAAAGATATTCAGGTAAATATAAAACCGGCGATGTGATTAAAGCAGCACCTGCAGTGCAGAAGGTTACTTCTGTGAAATCTGAGAAAAATGGAATCCGCATCCGGTGGAAGCCTCAGAAAAAATGTGACGGCTATTATATTTACAGAAAGAAAAAAGGTGGTTCCTATCAATTGATAAAGAAAATTTCCAATGGAAATAGTTCTTCTTATCTGGACAAAAAAGCACAAAAAGGTGTATCATACTATTATGCGGTAAAAGCATATGTTAAAGAGCCATATGGAAATACATACAGCAAATATAAAAGTTCATCTGCTGTAAAAAGAAAATAAGAAATGAAGGAAAGAGATTATGAAGAGAAGGTTTGGAACAGTAATAGCAATGGTACTGTGCTTTATTCTGACAGTGGTTTCTGTTTATGCGGATGATGGAAAGGATCAGAATCCGGATTATGTAACAGATTATTATATGATCGTACAGAGTACACAGGGCGGGGTAGATATTTATGACGAAGCAGACACTCAGAGTGTTAAACTGAATGACAGCAAGATCCCAAATGGAACTGCCATTCACGTTCTGGGTGAGAAGAATGGAGCAGACAATAAAAAATGGGCATATACACAGTACCATGGAATGAACGGATATGTTCCTATGGATGATCTGGATCCGGCTTCCAGAGAAGAAGCTGCCAATGAGGAATATCGTACTTTCGGAGGCAAAGATGTGGATTTCGAAGTAAAGGTTCATGGAAACGATGGAAACGTATCGGTTTATAACGGACCTGGAGAGAAATTTGATCAGGTTTCAGGAACAGAGGGAATCGCAGATGGGACAACTGTACATATTTTTCAGTATGTTCAGGGAGAAGACGGAACAAACTGGGGGAAAACAGACACAGATGGTGTGACACAGGGATGGCTGAATCTTGATCGTGATACAGATTACGTAAATGAAAATGTATCCGCAGATGCACCGGAGGCTACAGGCACATCAGGAAATGTTCCGGTGGCTGCTGTTACACCAACACCGGAAGCAACTCCAACTCCGAAAGCCACACCAACACCAGAGGTAACACCTACAGAAAAAGCGACACCGACACCGGAGGCAACACCTACAGAAGAAGCAACACCGACACCGGAGGCAACACCTACAGAAGAAGCAACGCCAACACCGGAAGAAACAGAGACGCCTGCTTCGACAGAAGACAAGGAATCCGATGATAAGCAGAGTCAGAAAACATCAGGAAAGAATGTAAAAGCAGATTCAGGAATGAAGAATCCTGTAATCTGGATTAGTGGTATCGGGATTATTGTTATCATAATTTTACTTATTTATTTCCTGAAGAAGAAAAAGTAAGAGTTAAAATCATTAAAGAATGCCGTCGACGGCAGAGAACAGTTACAAAATAAACAGGGGAACTAAAAGAGCAGCGCATCGGATGATGCAGCTGCTCTTTTTAGAAAATGTGTGTGTATAATTGAGACGTTATGAGGAAACCTCAAATCAGTCTTAATTAACAAAAACTATTAATGTGTGTGCATATATAGTCTACAATTTTTTTGCAATTTAATCAAGATGGAATTTTATAGAACGTGATATATTTTTGAGGAAAGAGGCTATTCAGACTTTTTACTTGCGTAACTCTGGCGGGAAACGTATAATAGAAAAAAGCAATACTCGAGGGTGAGGAAAAGAGGATGAAGATAACAGAAGAACTGTTAAATGAGATGAAAATTAAGGATGAGAACTTTTCTGACGGTCTGATCAAGCCGGACGGCGATTACGTAAGAATACCCAGAGGACATCTTCATGGAATGATGGAATTGCTTCCATGGACAGAGAACGAAATCTGGAAAATGATCCCGGATGATGATTCTCCGCTGTTCTGGCTGATTGAGAAAACAGGATGCGTTCTTACGGATTATAATAATTCTATTGGCATGAAGATGACACCTGCTCAGCAGACTGTGTTTGATATGATGCGAAAACATGGGGTTCTTACAGATGATTATTACGATCTGACGAAACAGAGGGAGAAAGTAAGAGAAGCCAGAGAACAAAAAGAGAACAGGAAACAATAGTTAAGTGCATATGAATATATGGGAGTGCATCGATGGAAAAGCATGCTCATTAAAGTCATCCGATGCAGAAAAAAACAATATACGATATTAAAAAGCAGCATATCAGAGTTATGGATCATAACCTGATATGCTGCTTTTAACGTGTCTGAAGAAAAATGAAATGTCAATCATAAAAACAAAACAAAAACAACCAGAACAGAAGAAAAAACAAATAAAAAACAACATAAAAGTTCGGGATATACATGTTGATTTGTGTTGACTTCGCGATAGCCATAAGGTATAATGAATCTATATGAAAACATGGAGGATATTGCTGTCAGAATGATACCGGAATGTATTGGGGTCTGGTATGGGTGCAGCTTTTATTCATGAGAAAGGAGTAACATGGAAAAATTTCAAACATCAGATATTCCCAAGTCTCCCAGAATTCAGAAACTGGTAGATGCATTGTATGAACATATGCCGGTGATCGAATCAGCCAGAGCAAAGCTGATCACAGAATCTTATAAGGAAACAGAAGGAGAACCGATCATCACACGCAGAGCAAAGGCTTTTGCGCATATTCTTCATAACATTCCGATCATTATCCGTGACAATGAACTGATTGTCGGAAGCAGTACGATTGCGCCGAGGGGATGTCAGACATTTCCGGAGTTCTCTTATGAGTGGCTGGAAGCTGAACTGGATACAGTTGCGACCAGAACTGCGGATCCTTTTGAGATTGCTGAGGAGACCAAAGCCGAACTTAAGGAGGCAGATAAGTACTGGAAAGGGAAAACAACCAGTGAACTTGCAACTTCCTATATGGCACCGGAAGCAATCAAGGCAATTGAACACAATATTTTTACACCTGGAAATTATTTTTACAATGGTGTAGGACATGTAACAGTTAAATACTGGGAAGTACTGGAAATCGGTTTTGAGGGAATCATGGAGAAGGCTCAGAAAGAGCTGGATGGATGCAGTGTCGGTGACGGTAATTATGCAAGAAAGTCTCACTTCCTTGAGGCAGTGATTTTAAGCTGTAAGGCGGTGATCGATTATGCAGGCAGATATGCAAAACTTGCGCAGGAAATGGCGGCACAGACAAGTGATCCGGTAAGAAAACAGGAACTTTTTGTTATCGCAGAGAACTGCAGCAGGGTACCGGCAAAGGGTGCACAGAATTTCTATGAGGCATGTCAGTCATTCTGGTTTGTACAGCAGCTTCTTCAGATGGAATCCAGTGGACATTCTATTTCACCGGGGCGCTTTGATCAGTATATGTATCCATATTATAAGAAGGATATGGAAGCAGGAACTATTACCCGAGAGTTCGCACAGGAATTGATGGATTGCATCTGGGTTAAATTAAATGACCTGAATAAATGTCGTGATGCGGCTTCAGCGGAAGGATTTGCAGGATATAGCCTTTTCCAGAATCTGATCGCGGGTGGTCAGAATAAAGAGGGAGAGGATGTAACTAACGATCTTTCTGTTATGTGTATTCAGGCATCCATGCATGTGCATCTTCCGGCTCCATCACTTTCTGTGAGAGTATGGAATGGTTCTCCGCATGAATTCCTGATAAAGGCAGCCGAGCTTACGAGAACAGGAATCGGACTTCCTGCATATTACAATGATGAGGTGATTATTCCGGCACTGCAGAACAGAGGCTTATCTCTGGAGGATGCCAGAGAGTACAATATCATCGGATGTGTGGAACCGCAGAAAGCCGGTAAGACAGAAGGGTGGCATGATGCCGCATTCTTTAATATGTGCAGACCTCTGGAACTTGTTTTTTCGAATGGTATGGATAAAGGTGAGATGGTGGGAATCCCTACCGGCGATGTCACTCAGATGAAGACCTTTGATGAATTCTTTGACGCATATAAGAAACAGATGGAATACTGCATTTCCTTGCTGGTGAATGCAGATAATGCTATTGATGTAGCTCATGCGGAACGCTGTCCGTTACCATTCCTTTCCTGTATGATAGATGACTGTCTGAAAGAAGGCAAGTCTGTCCAGGAAGGTGGAGCTGTTTACAACTTTACAGGTCCTCAGGGATTTGGAATCGCCAATATGGCAGATGGACTTTTTGCAATCCGCAAACTGGTCTATGAGGATAAGAAAGTATCTATGAAAGAACTTAAGGAAGCTCTTGCATGGAACTATGATAAAGGACTGGATGCGCAGTCCGCCGGTGATATGACAGAGATGATCATGAAGGCAATGCAGAAAGCAGGCAGAAATGTGGATGCTTCCACTGCAGAAGGACTTCTGAAAACTTTCATGGGAATGAAACCGGGTGAACAGAAGACACAGAGATTCAAAGAAATCCATGATATGATCGATGAAGTTCCGAAATTTGGAAATGATATTCCGGAAGTTGATTATTTTGCAAGAGAAGTTGCCTATACATATTCCAAACCGCTTCAGAAGTATAACAATCCAAGAGGCGGAAAGTTCCAGGCAGGTCTGTATCCTGTATCTGCAAATGTACCGCTGGGCGGACAGACAGGAGCGACGCCGGATGGAAGATATGCACACACACCTGTTGCAGACGGCGTTTCGCCATCTGCGGGCAAGGATGTAAAGGGACCTACGGCAGCGGCAACTTCCGTATCCAGACTGGATCATTTTATTGTATCCAACGGAACACTCTTTAATCAGAAATTTCACCCATCCGCACTTTCAGGAAGAGAGGGACTGGAGAAATTCGTTGCACTGATCCGCGGATACTTTGACCAGAAGGGAATGCACATGCAGTTTAATGTAGTTGACAGGCAGACACTGCTGGATGCACAGGAACATCCTGAGAAATATAAACATCTGGTAGTACGCGTGGCAGGCTACAGTGCACTGTTTACGACACTTTCCCGTTCCCTTCAGGATGACATCATCCGTCGTACAGAACAGGGCTTCTGATTCAGACGTTTTTTGCAGGAAGTAAAAGTGACAGGCAGAGGATGTATGGATAACAGAATAAGAAAGGAAAAGCATGGACTATTTGGATACAAAGGGCAGAGTGTTTGATGTCCAGAAATATTCTATTCATGATGGACCGGGTATAAGGACGATCGTATTTCTGAAAGGTTGTGTCCTGCGGTGCAAATGGTGCTGCAATCCGGAATCTCAGGAATATAAGATCCAGACAATGAAAGTGCAGGGAGAAGACAAGGTCATCGGACGTGATGTGACAGTCAGGGAGATGATTGAAGAAGTTGAGAAAGACAGGGTATACTATTACCGCTCGGGCGGAGGTATGACTCTTTCCGGCGGAGAATGTCTCTGTCAGCCGGAATTTGCAGGAGCACTTCTGAGAGCTGCCAAAGAGAGAGGGATTTCTACTGCGATCGAGAGTATGGCATGTGCAAAATGGGAGACGATTGAGACAATCTTACCGTATCTGGATACTTATTTAATGGATATTAAACATACAAATCCTGCGAAACATAAAGAATTTACAGGACGTTCTAATGAACTGATGATGGAAAATGCCAGAAAAGTGGCGCTTTCCGGTAAAACCAGGCTGGTAATCCGTGTACCGGTGATACCCACATTTAATGATACAGTGGAGGAAATCCAGGGGATTGCAAGGTTTGCAGACACACTTCCCGGAGTGGACAAGATTCATCTTCTTCCGTATCACAGACTTGGACAGGATAAATATGAGGGACTTGGCAGACCATATCTGATGGGAAATGTGGAACCACCGTCCAAAGAACATATGGAAACATTAAAAAAGGCAGTACATGCGGTCTGCGGTCTGGACTGTCAGATCGGTGGATGAGGTATTTTTTGCATCTGATACGATTATTGGAATAAAAAAAAGAAAAAACAAACAAAAACAACACAATAAAACCCGTAAAAACAACATAAAACAACGGAAATGTATTGACTTTTTATGACCGATAGTGTAAAATCACAAGTAGAAACGTCAAAAACTATATCAATGCCTTAAGGAGGAAAATGAGCATGGTAAACGAATATGAAATCAAAAAACAGATCTGCGACATCGGAAGAAGAATCTACAGCCGCAACATGGTAGCTGCAAACGATGGTAACATCTCTGTAAAACTGAACGACAACGAATTTCTTTGCACACCTACAGGTGTATCCAAAGGTTTTATGACACCGGAGTATATCTGTAAAGTAGACAGAGAGGGAAATGTGATCCAGGCTAACCCGGGATTCAAACCATCCTCTGAAATCAAAATGCATATGAGAGTTTATGAGAAGAGACCGGACGTAGGTTCTGTTGTGCATGCTCATCCGATTTATGCAACATCTTTTGCAATTGCAGGTATTCCGCTGACACAGCCAATCATGCCTGAAGCAGTTATCTCACTTGGATGCGTTCCGATCGCTGAATACGGTACACCATCTACAATGGAGATTCCGGATAATCTTGAGAAATACCTTCCATATTTCGATGCAGTTCTTCTTGAGAACCATGGAGCATTGACATGGAGCACAGACTTAAACGCAGCTTACATGAAGATGGAATCTGTTGAGTTCTACGCACAGCTTCTGTATCAGTCAAAAGTTCTTGGCGGACCTAAGGAATTTGATGAGAAGAACATTGAGAAACTTTATGAAATTCGTCGTAAATTCGGTATGGCTGGTAAACATCCGGCAAACCTCTGCCTGAACAAAGACGGCAAGAACTGTCATAACTGCGGTGGAGCATGTCAGGACGGAGAATTCAAGAAATTCCCTGGATATCAGTATGATTTCGTAGGTGGAGATTCAAAACCGGCAGAGAATAATGCTGCATCTGATGCACAGTTAGTTGCTGAGATTACAAAACAAGTAATGGCTCAGTTAGGAATGAAATAAGAGTATAGATAATCAAGGAGGACAGTCTCATGCCAATTAATGAGAATATGGTACAGGAAATTGTACAGGAAGTTATGGCAAAAATGCAGATAGCAGACGCTCCGACTGGCAAACATGGCATTTTTAAAGAAATGAATGATGCAATTGAAGCTGCCAAGAAATCACAGCTTATTGTAAAGAAAATGTCCATGGATCAGAGAGAAAAAATTATTACCTGCATTCGTAAGAAAATAAAAGAAAATGCAGAAGTAATGGCACGCATGGGTGTGGAAGAGACCGGTATGGGAAATGTAGGAGATAAGATTCTCAAACATCATCTCGTAGCTGATAAGACACCGGGAACAGAAGTTATTACAACAACTGCATGGTCAGGAGACAGAGGATTAACTCTTATTGAAATGGGACCTTTCGGTGTGATCGGTGCGATTACTCCATGTACCAATCCAAGTGAAACAATTTTATGTAATACAATGGGAATGCTTGCAGGAGGAAATACAGTTGTATTTAATCCTCATCCGGCAGCAATCAAGACTTCCATTTATGCGATCAATCTTCTGAATGAAGCATCATTAGAGTCCGGCGGACCGGATAATATTGCGGTTACTGTAGAGAAACCTACTCTTGAAACTAGCAATGTAATGATGAAACATAAAGACATCCCGCTTATTGCAGCAACCGGGGGACCTGGAGTTGTAACTGCAGTTCTTTCTTCCGGCAAACGTGGCATTGGTGCAGGTGCAGGAAACCCTCCGGCACTTGTTGATGAAACAGCTGACATCCGTAAAGCGGCAACAGACATTGTAAACGGATGTACATTTGATAACAATCTTCCATGTATCGCAGAGAAAGAAATCGTAGCAGTTTCTTCTATCGTAGATGAGTTGATGCATTATCTTGTAACTGAGAATGATTGTTATCTTGCATCTAAAGAAGAACAGGATAAACTTACAGAAGTAGTTCTGGCAGGCGGAAAACTGAACCGTAAATGTGTCGGACGTGACGCAAGAACACTTCTTTCCATGATCGGTGTCAATGCACCGGCAAATATCCGCTGTATCGTATTTGAAGGACCGAAGGAACATCCGCTGATCACAACAGAGCTTATGATGCCGATCCTTGGTGTAGTAAGAGCAAGAGATTTTGATGATGCAGTGGAACAGGCAGTATGGTTAGAACACGGAAATCGCCATTCTGCACATATCCATTCAAAGAATATTGATAATATTACAAAATATGCGAAAGCAATTGATACAGCAATCCTTGTAAAGAATGCACCATCCTATGCTGCATTAGGATTTGGCGGTGAAGGCTATTGTACATTTACAATCGCAAGCCGTACAGGTGAAGGTCTTACCTGCGCAAGTACATTTACCAAGAGAAGACGCTGCGTAATGGCAGACAGCCTTTGCATTCGTTAAAGATGATGAGTTAAGGAGAGAAAGAACATGGACATGAATAATGTAAATATAGAAGAAATCGTGAAACAGGTTCTCTCCGGCATGACAGGAAATGCACCGGCAGCAGCAACAGTTTCTGCACCGGCAGCAACAACTGGAATCCCGAAGACAGCCAGAGTAGCTGTATTAACTGAAAAGGAACATTTCGAACTGAAAGAATATCCGATTCCTCCGATTGGAGATGACGATATCCTGGTTAAAGTTGAAGGATGCGGTGTGTGTGGTACAGATGCACATGAATTTAAAAGAGATCCATTTGGCCTGATCCCGGTAGCACTTGGACATGAAGGTACAGGTGAAATCGTGGCTATGGGTAAGAATGTTAAAGTAGATACTGCAGGAAAACCTGTAAAGGTTGGCGATAAAGTCGTTACCTGTATGATCTTTAAAGATGATCCGGAAATCACAATGTTCGACCTGAACAAGAAGAACGTAGGTGGAGCTGACGTATATGGACTTCTTCCGGATGATGATGTACATCTTAACGGATGGTTCTCCGATTACATCTTCTTAAGAGGTGGAAATTTCGGAACTACATTCTTTAATGTAAGTGATCTGGATCTAGATTCCCGAATCCTCATCGAGCCATGTGCAGTACTTGTACATGCAGTTGAGAGAGCAAAAACAACCGGAATCCTTCGTTTCAACAGCAGAGTTGTAGTTCAGGGCTGCGGACCAATCGGTCTGATCTGCATTGCAGTACTTCGTACTATGGGCGTAGAACATATCTGCGCAGTAGACGGAAATGAGAAACGTCTTGAATTTGCGAAGAGAATGGGAGCAGATACAAGCGTTAACTTCATGAACTTCAAAGGAATCGAAGCACTGACAGAGGCTGTAAAAGAAGCACAGGGTGGACACCTTGCAGATTTTGCATTCCAGTGTACAGGAAATCCAAAAGCACATGCTAACATTTACAAATTCATCCGCAATGGTGGAGGACTTTGTGAATTGGGATTCTTCATCAACGGTGGTGATGCACAGATCAATCCACATTTTGACTTATGTTCAAAAGAGATCACATTAGTAGGATCCTGGGTATACACTTTAAGAGATTACGCAACTACATTCGATTTCTTAAAGAGAGCAAAAGGCATCGGACTTCCAATGGCAGACTTAATTACTGACAAATATCCATTAGAAGAAATTAACGAAGCATTAAAGAAGAACCTGGAAATGACTGGACTTAAAATTGCGGTTGTCAATAAATAGGGTATTCGGAAAGGATAGATTATGGAAAATCTGACAACACGTGACAATCAGGAAGCGGTAGGTTTGTTAGAGGTATTTGGGCTTGTTTGTGCTTTCCTTGCAGCAGATGCAGGATGTAAGGCAGCAAATGTACACCTTCAGGTATTTGACAAGAACAAACCGGCAAATGCAGATGCTTTACCGGTACCGCTTTTGGTCACTATCAAATTCAGAGGCAGTATCGCTGATGTGGAAGAGGCAATGCGGGCAGCAGAGGCAGTCGCAGCGGCTCATACAGGTATTGTATCCAAATATATTATTCCAAGACCTACAGCGGACACAGAGAAAATGTTGACGGTCAGCGCACTTGATAAAAACTAAAAAATCATATAACATAATTACAAGATAGAAATCTTAAGGAGGATTATTATAATGGCACAGGAAGCATTAGGAATGATTGAAACAAGAGGACTTACAGCAGCAATCGAAGCAGCAGATGCAATGACAAAAGCAGCTGAGGTAGCTTTGGTAGGAACAGAGAAAATCGGATCCGGATTAGTAACAGTTATGGTACGTGGAGACGTAGGAGCTGTTAAATCTGCAGTAGAAAGTGGAAGTGCAGCAGCATCCAGACTTGGCGAATTAGT
>ENA-OPBE01001106-OPBE01001106.1-human-gut-metagenome-genome-assembly--contig:-NODE-1106-length-24694-cov-3.589107_pt1 | contig 24694 bp, 20 predicted proteins | sample MGYA00241066_ERZ501448 | MGnify/ENA primary metagenome ERZ501448 (study PRJEB25962, sample SAMEA2042585) | human gut metagenome | biome: human gut; feature: human-associated habitat; material: faeces...
TACCTGCACCGCTTCCATAGAACATGGCATCTCCAAGCATATTTCCATGTACAAATACTGCATTAAACACATCATTTACACTGTAAAGAGGGCTGTTCTGGCCGAGCATAAACGGTGCTACCATTGCATAACAGGTTCCATCTGCCAGTCTGCGGCTGGTTCCAAGAAGTTTGATGGTTCTGCCAAGCTTCGCAGCATACTCCATATCTTCAGGTGTGATCTTTGTAATTCCCTCTGTATAAATATCTTCAAAATCAAAATATCTCTCATAAGCAAGAGAGGAAAGGATTGCGATCTTACGGCATGCATCGTATCCTTCCACGTCGGCGGTAGGATCTGCCTCTGCATAACCCTTCTGCTGTGCTTCCTTTAATACAGTGTCAAATTCACAGCCTTCTGTGCTCATCTTATAAAGCATGTAGTTGGTAGTTCCGTTCAGTATACCTGTTACTTCGTCAATCTCATCTCCTGTAAGGGAAGAATTGATGACACGAATGATCGGGATTCCGCCGCCACAGCTTGCTTCAAATAAGAAGTTAATGCTCTTTTCCTTTGCAATATCCATCAGCTCGCGGCCATGCTTTGCAACCAGAGCCTTATTGGAAGTGCAGACATTTTTTCCTGCCAGAAGTGCCTTCTTTACAAAAGTATAAGCAGGCTCCACACCGCCCATAACCTCTACTACAATATCTACTTCCGAATCACTGACGATCTGTTCATAATCATGGACCAGAACCTTCTCTACCGGCTGTCCCGGAAAATCACGAAGATCCAGAACATATTTTACATGAAGTTCCTGTCCGGCACGTCTGGAAATGCTCTCTTTATTTTCATTTAATACTTCAAATACACCGCTTCCAACTGTGCCATATCCTAAAATTGCTACATTGATCATTTTCTTTTACTCCCTGCCTAATATTTTCAGATAATGAATTCCTTCATTCTGTTCAATCGTCTCTACCATTGCTTCTGCATCCCCCTCGCCCGGAAGAATGTCCACACTCAGAGTAAGTGTGGCAACCCCATTGATAGGAATACTCTGATGAATGGTGAGAATATTTCCATGAAACCGTGCAATCGTCTGCAGGACAACCGACAAAAGCCCCGGTTCATCGTCCATCTGGATAATAAAGGTGATCGTCTTTCCCCTTGTCTCTTCATGAAATGGAAAAATATCATCTTTGTATTTGTAGAAAGAGCTTCTGCTGATTCCTGTGCGCTCTGCTGCATCCTGTACAGTGTCCACTTTGCCGGAGTCCAGAAGCTTCTTTGCCTCCACAACCTTCAGCAGGACTTCCGGAACTGCTCGTTCCCTCACTACAAAATATTTCTTTTTCTCTGTTACTGGTTTCTGCATATCAATTTACCTGTCCGTTCTTTAAAGACATTTGTTTTTACACACTGGATATATTATCACACCACACAAAAATACGCAAGAAATATATTCTGCTGAATCATTGTGTAAAATCATTATGCCTCAACACGAAAAAGGCTGTCCTGATTTCAGACAGCCTTTTTTATTCTTTTATTTCTTCAGTGCGATCCATTTCAGATATGCATTGATGAAAATATCAATTCCTCCGTCAAGTACTGCATCCACATTTCCGGTCTCCTCGTTTGTACGATGATCCTTTACCATGGTATATGGCTGCATAACATAAGAACGAATCTGATTTCCCCATCCGATATCTGTCACCTCACCGCGGATACCGGAGAGTTTTTCCTCTGCCTCCTGCTGCTTGAGAAGATACAGCTTGGCTTTCAGCATCTGCATGGCTTTATCTTTATTCATGTGCTGAGAACGTTCATTCTGACACTGTACCACGATTCCGGTAGGATAATGTGTGATACGGATGGCAGATGATGTCTTGTTGATATGCTGACCGCCGGCACCACTGCTTCGATAAGTGTCAATACGGATCTCATCGTCATTGATCTCTACATCCAGATCCTTCTTGATATCCGGCATAACATCACAGGATACAAAAGATGTCTGTCGCTTACCTGCTGCATTGAAAGGAGAAATACGCACCAGACGGTGAACTCCCTTCTCTGATTTCAGATAACCGTAAGCATTTGTTCCGTTTACCTGGAAAGTAACAGATTTGATACCTGCCTCATCGCCGTCCAGATAATCCAACACTTCCAGGGTAAATCCTTTCTTATCTGCCCAGCGGCTGTACATACGGTAAAGCATACCGCACCAGTCACAGGCCTCTGTTCCGCCTGCACCTGCATTCAGCTTAATGATAGCATTCTCACTGTCATATTCTCCGGAGAGAAGTGTCTTGATACGGATATTGTCAAAATCCTTCTGAAACTCATCCAGCATTTCCTGAATCTCAGGAATCAGTGCAGGATCGTTCTCCTCATATCCCATCTCGATCATGGTTTCCATATCTTCCATCTGTGTAACCAGATTCTGATAGGTCTCCATGTCATCTTTCATGTCTTTTAATTCTTTCATTTTCTTCTGGGAAACTTCTGCATCATCCCAGAAATCAGGCGCTTCCATTTCGCGCTCTAATTCTTCGACCTTCTGCTCTTTATTAGCCAGGTCAAAGTGAATCCCTCACTTCCACTAATGGTTCTGTATAAGTCGCAAGAATGCTCTTGAACTGGTCTAATTCAACCACAGCTTCACCCACTTTCTTATTATAAATATTCTCTGTCGGACTCCCTGTGGATAACCGACTGAATTGCTATAGATTATAGCAGTCCTGATAAATAATTCGTTTAAAATAATAACATATCTTTAAGCAAATTACAAACAAAGAATTACCCACAGCGTGAAATGATCATTTATCATAACAATCATTTCACACTGTGGGTAATCATACTTTACACTGAATTACGCATAAAGTCTGTGTAATTTATGAGAAGAAGCTCTCTGCAACACTTATATCTGCAATATATCCCACTGTTCCTGTCATATAGATGGTTCCGTCCTCTTCCATATCGATCTGTATCATTCCGCCCGGCTGATTTACATTAATACGGGATTCCACCAGTCCCAGCTTATAGGCTGCCGCTGCTGCCGCACAGCTTCCTGTTCCGGAAGCCTTTGTATATCCGGAACCTCTTTCCCAGATTTCAATCTCCAGATTTCCCTTGTCGACCTGACGGCAGATCTGCAGGTTCATCCTCTCCGGAAATTCATCTGCATTTTCCACATAAGGTCCCAGATTCTTTACAGCTTCTGCACTTACATTGTCTGTAAAAATAATGCAGTGTGGATTACCAACTGTCAGGCAGGTAGCCTTGTATTCTTTTCCATGGAATACGAAATTCTCCTTAATTACTTCACGAACTTCACCGGAAACAGGGATATCGCTGGAGATAAAAGATGGTTTTCCTATGTTTACTTTAAATTCCGTTGCCCGGCTGTTCAGGCATTCCACATGAATCGTGCCTGACATAGTTTCAATGTCAAATTTTTTCTCAGTAATATATCCATTATCCATCAGATATTTGGCAAAAATACGCACGCCGTTTCCACTGATGGCAGATTCACTTCCGTCTGCGTTAAAAATACGCACACCCAATTTCCCATCAATTTCTACCGGTCCATAGAGCACACCGTCAGCGCCAAGCCCAAATCCTCTCTGGCAGAGAAGTGCAATCTTCTTTCCCTGAAGCTGTACCTGATTTTTCTTCGGATCAAGAATCAGATAATCGTTTCCAAGTCCCTGATATTTACTCATAATAATTGTATTTGCCATAACCATATCTCTCCTTCTGATTTATAATCCCGGATACTTCCCACTTTTGTATCTGCATCGATAATCAATTGTCGGGCAATCTTTCCAACTCACTTCGCCACTTGTCTGATTAAATTTTGTGTCAGGTAATTTTCTCATATCACATCCTGACTTTATATTCATTATATTTTATTGTTTTTACCATGTATATAGAGTAAAATGCTTAAAACATTGCAAAAAATGCTCTGTAGGTATTACAAAAAAGACCATTATATCAGTTCTCTGATATAACAGCCTTACAGCAGCATCACTCCTCTCTGTTCAGTTTTCTATTTCTTTACCCTATTTCGAAATAGTTACAAAGTTTTTACGATTACTTTGTAATTGTATGATACTATTATCGTGTAATAATGTCAATATCTTTGTAGCATATTTTCTCAGAAATTATAAAATATATTCGTTACTATTTGTTACATTCTTAGTAATAATTGTACATTTGCGCATTAAATGATATGATTGTACCATGAATCAAACTTTTCCCTCCGCTTATTGCTTTCCACTGCTTATTTCTTTTCACAATCTCCACAGGGGACTTGCTTGATTCGATTAAATAATCATTGCAGATATCGGAGGCAGATATGTTATTATCAGAACAGTTCTATCAGACAGAAAAAACAGGATACCTGAACGAACAATTCCGACTTTTTCATCTTAAAGACCAGACCAGAAAGGAATTCTCTTACCATTATCATGATTTTCACAAGGTAGTTATCTTCATCTCCGGCAAAGCTGCCTATCATATAGAAGGAAAAGCTTATCAACTGAAACCATGGGACATTCTTCTGGTAAACCGCCATGCCATCCACCGCCCGGAGATTGATCCATCTGTTCCATATGAACGTTTCATTCTCTGGATCCAAAACGATATTCCCTGGCAGGAACTGCTGAAATGCTTCCAGAAAGCAAATGACCGAAGCTATAATCTGGTACGTCTGAATTCTGCTCTTCAGGAAAAGATGAAAGACATCCTGTTTGAACTGGAAAATTCCGCAAAATCCGATGAATATGGAAAGGAAATCCTGACACAGTCACTTTTTCTTCAGTTTATGGTTTATCTGAACCGTATCTTTCTGGAAAAGCAGTACATTTTTGATAAAAAATCCTACACCTTTGACTCGCAGATTGCCAGTATCCTTCAGTATATCAACCACAATCTGAAAGAAGATCTGTCTGTGGAAACGCTTTCTGCCAGATATTATGTAAGCAAGTACCATCTGATGCGGAAGTTCAAACAAGAAACCGGCTATACCCTTCATAATTATATTGTAAACAAGCGGCTTCTTATGGCACGTACTCTGATCTCAAATGGAATGCCTGTGACAAAAGCAGCACAGGAAAGCGGGTTCGCAGAATACAGCACTTTTTCCCGGGCATACCGTAAACAGTTCAAAACCAACCCCAGCGAAGAACTGCCTCATTATAGCAATCCTCTAAAATAATGCATCCACTACCTTTACACAACAATTCCATAACACAAAAAAGATGTAACCATGTCTGAAAGAATCTTTCTTCTCAGACATAATTACATCTTTTATTGTTCTCAGGTCGGGCAGATATTCGCGCTCCGCTTACTGTTTCACTTTCTTCTTCGCTGTCGCACAGTAGAATACGAATCCCAGCAGTACCAGTGCCACGATCATCCATCCGGCCAGTGCTGCTGTTCCCAGACCTGCAAATTTATCATAGTAACCTTTCAGATAGATCACAATGATAATCGCCGGAATTCCATAGGCAACATAATTTTTCAGACATTTCGGGAATTTCATACCTGTACCGGCATTCACCTCTGCAATGAAATTGTCCCATCCCCATCCGTTCTTTCTGGTACAAAACAGAAGGTAACCAAGACTTCCAAGAGGAAGAAGGTTATTAGAAACAATAAAGTCTTCCAGATCCATGATGTTGCTTCCATCTCCGAATGGCTGGAATCCGGAAAGTACATTGAATCCAAGCACACATGGAATGCTTAAGATCACAACAAGAACTGCGCAGACAACAACACTCTTTTTACGGTTCCAGCCAAACAGTTCCATATTAAACACGATCAGGTTCTCAAATACAGCAATGATCGTTGAAACCGCAGCAAATGTCAGAAACAGGAAGAACAGACTTCCCCACAAAGCCCCTCCGCTCATCTTTGCAAAAATATTGGGCAGAGTGATAAAGATAAGGCTTGGACCTGCATCCGGCTGGATTCCATAGGAGAAACATGCCGGAATAATGATAAATCCTGCTGTCAGCGCAACAAAAGTATCGAGTACGGTGATGCTTACCGCCTCTCCGGTAAGGCTTCTGGATTTGTCCAGATAACTTCCGAAGATCAGCATGGCACCAATACCAATGGATAATGTAAAGAATGACTGACTCAATGCCGCAAATACTACATTACCAACTCCTGCTTCCTTAATCTTCTGAAAATCAGGAATCAGATAGAAGCGGATTCCTTCTCCCGCGCCTTCCATCATTACTGAATGAACCGCAAGAATCACCATAATGATAAGCAGTGCACTCATCATTACTTTGGAGATTTTTTCAATACCATTTTGCAATCCCATGAAACAGACTGCAAATCCGATCAGACAGATGATCACCATCCATAACATCATCGTCGGTGCATTTCCCAACATATCGGAAAAAGACTGTGTTACTGCTTCCGGAGTCGCTCCAACGAAATCTCCCCGCAGACTCTTCACACAATAGTAGAGCATCCATCCTCCTACTGTTGTGTAAAACATCATCAGCATATAACATCCAATAATACCAATAAATTTCAATGGCTTCCAGCAGCTTCCTGCAGGTGCCAGTTTGTCAAAACATTTCGCAACACTTGTGTGGCTTCCCCGTCCTACCGCAAATTCTGCTACCAGAACCGGAATACCGAGAATAACCAGAAAACATAAGTAGATCAGGATAAAGGCCGCGCCTCCATATGCCCCGCAGATATACGGAAACTTCCACACGTTTCCAATACCGATGGCACATCCTGCTGACACCAGGATAAAACCAAGGCGTGAGCCGAAAGACTCTCTTTTCATACTGTTTTTCCCCCTTTATGGAATTGTTATGTGACTGTTCATCAATCATAATCACATAGCTGTGGATGTACTGAACAGTTCAGACAGATATTCACAATCTGCCAATTCAACGCGCTAACGTGTTTTTGCGCACGATAAAAGGGCCTCATGATTCAGCCCTTTTATTTTGCAGCAGACATGATCTGCTCACAATGTTCTGTTTACAAAATCATTACTGCCCGCTCTGTAGTAATGAACTCACCACTTACAGAAATGGGAATCTTCTCAACTGAGATAAACGAGTCAGGCCTTATTCTTACGTCCACAGCACTGTTTGTATTTCTTACCGCTTCCACATGGGCAGGGATCGTTCGGATATACTTTGATTTCTTTTCTCTGAACCGGTTTCTTAGGACCGGCACTGTCATCCTTGTTTGTTCCGGTAACTTTAGCTACCTGTTCACGCTCGATCTTCTGCTCTACATGTACATGGTACAGCATACGAAGAGTATCTTCCTGAATGGATGTGATCATCTCGTTGAACATATCAAATGCACTCATTTTATATTCAACAACCGGATCTCTCTGTCCATAAGCAGCAAGTCCGATACCCTGACGAAGGATTTCCATATCATCAATGTGATCCATCCACTTGCTGTCAATGCATTTCAGAAGTACAACTCGCTCTAATTCACGAAGCTGCTCCGGTTCCGGGAACTCTGCTTCTTTTTCTTCATAGAGCTTCACTGCCTCTTCTTTCAGTTCATGTCTGATCTCATCGCGTTTCTTGCCTTTTACACTCTCAGCTGTAAGCGGTCTGATCGGAATGATCGGAGTAAGAACACCGTTAAATTCATTCAGATCCCACTCTTCAGAATCTACATCATCAGAGAAACACATATCAACATAGGTATCCACTGTATCCTGGATCATCTTATAGATTGCTTCACGCATATTCTCACCGTCGAGAACCTGACGACGTTCTTTGTAGATGATCTCACGCTGTTCATTGTTTACCTGGTCATAATCAAGAAGATTCTTACGGATACCAAAGTTGTTAAACTCAATCTTCTCCTGAGCTTTCTCAATTGCATTGGAAAGCATCTTGTGCTCAATCTGTTCATTCTCTGCAACACCAAGAGATGTAAAGATCTTCATCAGTCTCTCAGAACCGAACAGACGCATCAGGTCATCTTCCAGGGAAATATAGAAACGGGATTCACCCGGATCTCCCTGACGTCCGGAACGTCCGCGAAGCTGATTATCAATACGTCTGGACTCATGACGTTCTGTACCGATGATCATCAGACCACCTGCATTTCTTGCCACATCATCCAGCTTGATATCTGTACCACGACCAGCCATGTTAGTGGCGATCGTAACTGCTCCTGCCTGACCTGCCTGTGAGACAATCTCTGCCTCAAGTTCATGGAACTTGGCATTCAATACATTATGTTTGATTCCCTGTCTCTTCAGCATACGGCTGAGAAGCTCGGAAGTTTCAATCGTAATGGTACCGACCAGTACAGGCTGCTGTTTCGCATGAGCTTCCACTACAGCATTGACAACTGCGTTGAATTTCTCTTTCTTTGTCATATAAACAGCATCTTCATGGTCAACTCGGATAACCGGTCTGTTAGTCGGGATCTCTACAACGTCCATTGCATAGATATCACGGAATTCTTTCTCCTCTGTGACAGCTGTACCGGTCATACCGCCCTTCTTATCATATTTATTAAAGAAGTTCTGGAAAGTGATGGTTGCCAGAGTCTTGCTCTCACGTTTGATCTTAACATGCTCTTTCGCTTCGATTGCCTGATGAAGACCATCTGAGTAACGGCGTCCCGGCATGATACGTCCGGTGAATTCATCAACAATAAGGATTTCATCATCTTTAACTACATAATCCTGATCCTTATGCATCAGGTTATGGGCGCGAAGTGCAAGTGTAATATTATGCTGGATTTCCAGATTCTCCGGATCTGCCAGGTTTTCAATATGGAAAAATTTCTCAACCTTATGAACGCCCTGCTCTGTAAGGTTTACGATCTTATCTTTCTCATTTACAACGAAGTCACCTGTCTCGATAACTTCTTCACCCATGATGGCTGCCATCTTGGTCATCTCATGGCTGGCTTCACCGCGCTCTAACTGCTGAGCAAGGATATCGCAGGCCTCGTATAACTTGGTTGACTTACCGCTCTGTCCTGAAATGATCAGAGGGGTACGTGCCTCGTCGATGAGAATGGAGTCGACCTCATCGATGATACAGTAGTGCAGATCTCTCTGTACCAGCTGTTCTTTATAGATGACCATATTGTCACGAAGATAATCAAATCCCAGTTCGTTGTTTGTTACATATGTGATATCGCATCCGTATGCTGCACGGCGCTCTTCTGGTTTCATATCATTCAGGACAACACCTACTGTCAGTCCAAGGAACTCATGAACCTTACCCATCCACTCAGCATCTCGTTTTGCCAGGTAGTCGTTGACTGTTACGATATGAACGCCTTTACCCTCCAGTGCATTCAGATATGCCGGAAGTGTAGAAACAAGGGTTTTACCTTCACCGGTCTTCATCTCTGCGATACGGCCCTGATGAAGAATGATACCACCGATGATCTGTACACGGTAATGTTCCATACCAAGAACTCGTTTGGCACCTTCACGTACAACCGCAAAAGCCTCCGGAAGAAGGTCATCCAGTGTCTCACCTTCACTCAGACGTTTCTTGAATTCTCTGGTCTTGTCTCTTAACTGTTCATCTGTTAATTTCTGCATTTCCGGGCGGAGTGATTCTGTTTTCTCCACAAGCGGCATGATACGTTTTACTTCATGCTCACTTCTTGTCCCGAATACTTTTTGGAATAAATTCATAGCCTGCTCCTGTTTCTGTATTTATTGATCGCTTATATACAAAATTATCGTATTTGTCCTATTTAAGAAATCCCTACTATTTTACCACTTTCCACCGGGGAAAACAATGAATATTTCTTAAATAAAGTATGTCCATGACGAATCCCCGTGCATTTGTTTGTTATTTCTAACTTATGCTTGTCAATCAATCTTCGATATGCTATGATAGTCTGCGTATCTGTAAGTTCAAAAGAAACCATAAACTCAACCTTCTACGCATCTTATGAACATACTTTTTTGACTGAGGTATTGAAATTGAAGAAAAAAGAACTGACTTTTATTATTGGCATCGTGGTGTTTGCCCTGCTCCTCTGGGGTGGCATGTATCTCACCCGCCGCGGGAATTACGGAAGTATTCGAATTACCGTAAACGGCGAGGAATACGGCACCTATTCCCTTGGGAAAGATCAGGTGATCAAAATAAACGGCACCAATGTATGCGAAATAAAAAACGGCGAGGTCAAAATGACCGAAGCCGACTGCCCGGACCACCTCTGTATGAAACAGAAAGCAGTTGACAGTACCGGTGGAACGATTGTCTGTCTGCCGAATAAAGTTGTGATTGAAGGCGAAAAAGGAGAATCCCTCAATGAAGATTCCCCTGAATTCGATACCGCTGTCTGAAACTTTATCATCATTCCGGGAGAATTCTCCCTGAAAGGAACCTGCCATGAATCAGAAAAAACTTGCCAATCTCGGGCTTTTTGCCGCAGTAGCAATCATCTTTGGCTATGTGGAATCACTGATTCCCTTTTTTGCCGGAATTCCGGGAATGAAACTCGGGCTGGCCAATCTTGCAGTCCTGTTTATCCTTGAAAAATATACCTGGAAAGAAGCCGCCCTTGTTTCTGTCATCCGTATCTTTATCATCGGATTCATGTTCGGAAATCTTTTCAGTATTCTGTACAGTCTGGCCGGTGCAGCTTTAAGCCTCACCGTCATGACGGTTATGAAAAAAAAATCCGACTTCAGCATCCTCGGTATCAGTGTTGCCGGCGGTGTCTCCCATAATATTGGTCAGCTTTTGATTGCCTGTCTGATCACCATGACGTCCGGTCTGATCTACTATGCACCGGCACTGCTGATCTCCGGTGTCATTACCGGATTACTGATTGGAACACTGACTAATGAAGTTTTGAAACGTATTCATTTTTAATTTTATATAAATCATTTACTGTAACGTAAAAACAACGAAATCGTCCGAAGACAATTTCGTTGTTTTTTATTCTGCCTCTTTCACTGTATAGGTATTCTTCATCAATTCAAAACGGTCTTTCATCCCGGACGTCAGATACACGTTCTTATCCTCATCTACAAAGACTGCCTCCGCATTATATTTCTCAAGCAATTCTAATGCATCATCCATTCCAAGTACAAAACATGCTGTAGAAAGTCCATCTGCCAGAAGTCCGCTGTCACAGACAACCGTCACAGAGTCCAGACCATTCCACACCGGATATCCTGTCTTCGGATCAAGGATATGATGATATCTCTTACCATCTTCCATAAAGTATTTTTCATAGTCACCGGAAGTCGAAAGGAATTCTCCACCCTCCAGTGTGATCGCACCAAGGTAATCGCCTTCGACATCACGCGGATCAGTCACGGCAACTTTCCAGTCAGAACCATCCGGTTTCTCACCGTAAGCCATAACACTGCTACCGCCAAGGTTCAGGATCATTCCTGACACATCTTCCTGTGTCTTCAGAAAATCAGAAACTACATCACAGCCAATTCCTTTTCCGGTTGCTCCCAGATCCAGAGTAGCTCCTTTTTCCAGCGTTACCTTATCGCCATCCAGAGATACTTTCTGGTATCCCACATCTTTCAGAAGTTCATCCAGCTCTGACTGCTCCGGGACATGAGGATTTTCTCCTGTAATATCCCAGAGACGAATGATCTTTCCAATCGTTGGATCAAAAGCTCCATTCGAATCCTTCGCAAGCTGAAATATTTTTTCCAAATAGCCGGCAAGCTCATCTGAAACTTCCGTTGTTTCTCCCGATGCTGCATTCAGTTTCGCGATCTGAGAATCCTCATCCGTCCAGGAAAGATACTCTGTCTCAATATCCCGTATCTTCTGACCAATTGCAGTATTCAGGTCATCTCCTGTTGTATACAATGTTTCAGACACAACTGTATCCATTGCAAAATCGGTATTTGTATATTTCTGTACCTCTGTATCCGCCAGTACCGGAACTGCTGTCAATGCCGCGCAGAAAACTCCGCACAGCATGACAGCTGACTTCTTTTTTATCTTCATTCTTTCACCATTTCCCGCTCTTTTACCGGGCCAATCTGAATATTTTTACGTGGGCAGGTCACCTGGCAGGCATGACAGCAGATACATTCCCCTGAAAGCGGTGTATCTCCGTCAATCTCCAGATGTGCAGGGCATCTCTTCCTGCACAGTCCGCATTTTGAAGGGCATTTATCCCTGTTTCTGTTAAACAGTGCAGACGGAAGGATCGGCATCATTGCAAAAACTGCTCCCATTGGACAAAGGAACTGACAGAAAAATCTTTCCTGTGTACACATTCCGATCAGGATCAGCACCAGCAGGATAATTCCAATCTTATAAGAAGCATTTGGAAGTTTTCTTGCTGTCAGCATGGAAAAGACATCCCACGGGCTCATCCCCTGAAGGGATGCATACCATCCGGTCAGGATGGAAAGCAGAAGAAATGCCAGAAGTATATACTTCACCTTCTGAAGGATTCTGACTGCTTTTTCCGGATATCCATGTCTTCCCTTTTTATGAAATACTTTCTGTCTGATAAAAACAGTCAGTTCATACATGGCATCTCCCAATGAACCGAATGCACATGCATATCCGCAGAAATGTCTGCCAAACAAAATCGTAACCAGAAGAAGTAATCCTGTCACATCAAGAAATGAGTTCCAGGCAATCTGCTGGTGTGCTGCAATTGCCTGAAAAACAGATTTTACTCCTGCAAATGCCGTTGAAAAAAGTGCCGGATAAAAGATAAAAAATACAAGCTGTATGGCAGCCCGAATCAAACGGACCTTTCTCTGCCTCTTTTTCATCCGTTTTCCGCCTTTCCAAGAGCATCTACAACTGCATTGATAATACCTGTAGAGCTGAATGTTGCACCTGATACCGTATCCACATCCGTACTCTGCGCGGAAATAATGGAACTGATCACGCCTTCTCCCTGTGAAAGATAAGCGGAATCCTCACCCGGTGCACTTGTCACCTGAATATCTGTGATCTCATCATTTGCAAGTGTGACCTGTACGGTGATCGCACCTCCAAATCCCTGTGCAGAACCAGTATACGTACCATCTTTGTATACATTTTCCGAATCATCAGACTCTTCTGTATCTGCAGAGTCAGCTTCCTCCGCATCCTCTTTTGCAGCATCATCTTTGTCTTTTGCATCCCTCTGTGCCTGTGCGATCGCTGCTTCCTGATTCTTAGCAGCCTCTTCCAGAGCAGAGAGTATCTCCGTATTCTGTTCTTCCAGCTTCTCCACACGCTTTGTGAGTGCCGTAATCTCCTGTGATTCCTGTGCCTGCGTATCTTTTTTCTGCATAGAATTATATCCTACTACAGCGGCAAGAATCAACAGAAGACACAAAATTCTCATAATAAAATTCTGGTATTTCATCTAAAGTTTTCCTTTCAGACTCCTTATATTTTCAAGTTTTCTTTTTCACTATCGAACATTTACTGTTTTGCCTGGCTGATAGCACTCTGAAATGCCTGAATCAGTCCATTTGAAGAATATGTAGCATCTGTCACTGTATCTATTCCATCGGCAGACTGTTTTCCCATGATCTGATTATAAATGCCATTCCATGCATTTGAAAATTCCGGTTCATCATCTTCTCCATCATATCCGGCTGACACAATATTTCCCCCTGACACATTAATCGTAACAGTTACCTGACCATTGAATCCTTCTCCTGTTCCCGTATAACTTCCATCTTTATACCCGGCTCCGGGTGCTGCTGTTGGCTCGGGTACTGCTGTTGGTTCCGGTGTTGCTGTTGGTTCTGGTGTTGCTGTTGGTTCCGGTGTTGCTGTCGGATTCGGAGTTGCAGTTGGTGTCGGTGTCGTATCTGATGTTTTTAAAGCCTGCTCTAAAGCCGATTTTGCTCCATACAGAATTCCCTCAGAAGAATATGTTGCTCCTGATACAGTATCAATGCCATCTGTGCTTTGTTTTGCAATAATTGCCGGCTGTATTACATTCCATGCATTTCTGAAATATCTTGGTGTTTCTCCTTCATTGGTCTGAGATACTTCCGTAATCATTCCATCTTTAATTGTTACACAGATATTTATCTTTCCACCATATCCAATTCCGATACCCGTATATGTGCCGTCATTATATAAAACCTTCGGGGTGTCCGGTATAACCGGTGCTGGAGCGGTTGTCGGTGCCGGAGTTGGAGTTACCGTCACTTCTGGTGCCGGTGTCACATTTACCGCAGCCTGTTCCAGGGCTTTCTGTACCGCCTTAAGAATACCATTTGAAGAAAACGTTGCTCCGCTTACGGTGTCCACGCCATACACTGCCTGTTTTTCGAGAATCTTTGGCTGAATACTATTCCATGCTTTATTAAAATATTCTTTTGTATCAGTGTTCGTATTTGTGATTGCGGTTATCTTTCCGTCTTTAATCGTAACAGTGACTTTTACTGGACCGTCAAATCCTTCTGCTTCTGCAGTATACATTCCATCTTTATAAGTTACCTCTCCGGACGGTTTTGTAATTTCAACCGGCGTTGTTGTTTTATTTGAAGTATTGGTATTCTTCTTGGTCGTCTTTTTCGTTGTCTTTGCAGCTTTTCCTTTTCCGGCCTTTGACAGTGCATTCTGAACTGCCTGGATGATTCCATTTGAGGAATAGGTTGCGCCGCTTACTGCATCGACATTTGGAGTCTGACCGGAGATCATCTTGCTGATCACGCCTTTGGCTGATGCAAAATAAGAGCCTGTTTCACCAGCAGCACTCAGTATTTCTATAGAAGCAATCTTTCCTCCGGAAATCGTTACCTGAACAGTGATCGTTCCACCAAATCCAGTTCCACTTCCCTGATAAATCCCATCTTTATATCCGCCCTTTGGAACAGAAGTTGTAGGTGTCGTGGTCGTTCCCTGCCCCTGCCCGGAAGCTGCTGCTGACTTTTCCGGAAGTGCTTTTGTTTTTCCTGTCGTAATTCCCGCTTTTTTTATTTTGGATTTACTTTTCTTTGTTTTCAGAATGCTGCTGTCTGCCTCATCCGTATCCTTCATTCCTCCGTCATTAAAATATACAGTTGTCAGCAGACTCGTAAGTTCATCTGATTTTATCAGTTCATTCTCAGCTGCCTGAACTGTTTTTGTACTTTTCACTTCACTGTCCTGCTGAAATCCAGCTGCTGCGATTGCAATAATTACAGCAACTGCCGGAAGAAGTTTCATAAGATTCTTTTTGTACATATAATCTACCCCTTAACATACAAAAGAAGGGGCAGTTGTAAACGGCCCCCGTTCTTTTGTATGTGTATTTTATAAAGGAATTATTTTACTGTTACTTTGAATGTCCTTGTAATTCCATTGCATTTAACAGTAATCTTTGCTGTTCCTTTCTTCTTAGCTGTTACAACACCTTTGCTGTTAACTGTTGCAACTTTCTTGTTGCTGGTCTTGTATGTAACTTTAGATACCGGTGCTGCTTTTACTCTAATCGTTGTTTTGTTACCTTTTTTCAGCTTTACAGAAGATTTTACAAGCTTGAAGGAAGGTTTCTTAACTTTAACAGTTAATTTCTTGGTGTATTTACCAACTTTTACAGTAATAACAGCTTTTCCAGCTTTCTTACCTGTGATAACACCCTTACTGTTGACTGTTGCAACTTTCTTATTGCTGGATTTGAAAGTAACTTTTCCAGTTACCTTAGTTTTGGTAACTTTGATTGTAGCATTCTTTCCGACATAAACCTGTGAAACTTTTGCAGTGATACCAGGCTTGACCACTGGTGTTGGAGTTGCAGTTGGCTTGGTTTCATTTTTACTTGGTGTTACTGTTGGTTTAACATCTGGTGTCACTACCGGCTCTACCGGTTTTTCTTTCTTCACAAGTCCATTGATTGCTGCTGTCAGATGCTCATTAACCTGCTCATCTACTGCAGCCTGGCTGAATGCAACTGTTGTCTTATCCTTAATTGCTGCCTCAATTTCTTTCAGCATTTCCTGTGTTTCAGTAGCTTCATCTTCTACTTTCTTCCAGGATTCCTCTGTATAATCATCCTTATTGAGAGCTTTTACTTTTTCAAGTGCTGCTTTCAGTGCTGTTGTATCAATTGTGGACGGATCTGTTGGAGTCACAATATTGGTAGCTGTTGCATCAAACTCAAATGTATAGTCCTGATATCCCAGTGCATAAACAGTCAATTTCCAGTGACCTGTTCCATCTGTTCCTGCCGGAAGCTGGCATCTTACAGAATGTGTCAGACCAAGCTGAATTCCCATCTTTTTATGCATCCAGTTATCAGCAGCAAATTTCGTACCATATGTTGCAAGTACTGTATTACCATTTCCATAATAATCCCATTTAACTGCCTGCATTGCAGCACCAAGACCGCCATAATTACCATTCAGATCCACACGAAGGAATTCTCCATAAGATCCACTTGCTGTTTTAACCTCTGGCTCAATTCCAGTTGCAACTTTGAGATCAGTTCCCTGAATACCGGATTCTGTTCCTGTTTTTCTTGCACTGAAAGAGAAGGTTCCATCTTCATTCTCAGTTGCTGTTTTCAGTCCATTTGTGTTTACTGTTACATTTGCAGTCTCGCTGTATGCTTTCAGATTGTTTTCTGAGAAACCACCGACAAGTGTTTCACCATTTTTTACTACCGGATATTTTGCTGCAAAATCTGCATAATCTTCAGCTTTTACCTGTACAGGAACATATTTAATACCTGTTACTGCATAATGATCAAGGCTTTCTTTCGCTCCGCCATTTACCTGAATAGATGCCGGAGTACCAGTCTTTCTATCTGCCGGAGTCCAGATTGCAACTGTTCCATCTGCAAGAACCGGTTCTGTACTGCTCTTCCAGTAAGATAACTGATATGCATTGCCTTCTGTTGTATAAATTGTTGCCATGCACTGATAGCTTCCTCTGTGAAGGCCATGATTTGTTGTAGCTCTTGTTACTGCATCAAATGCGCCTGTATCAGATTCATTATGAGAGTCTTTTTCATCAGATCCGCTTACGTTTCCCGCTGCAGTCACATTTTCCTGGCTCCAGTATTCGCCCCAGGTGAGTCCTGCGTACACATAGCTGTAAAGGCTGTAAGAGAATTCGAGATTATCATATGAACTGGATGTTACTACAAATTTTGTACCTTCTGCCAATTCCAGTTTAGAGGTATCCAGTGTTCCGTCTTTCTTGACAATCACTGTTGCACCTTTTCCTGAAGCTGCATAAGTCTTATCTCCCACTGTTACAGAAGTAATTGTTTTAATATATGCTTTTAACTGGTCTTCAGTAATTCCGTCAGCTGCTGCGATTTTATGTTCTGTCGCATCATATACAGCCGGTACATTTGCCTCTTTTGCATAGAAGGAAGCCTGAATCGGAGCATATACATCATTAGCATCACTGATCGTCAATGTATGGGAACCTGCCGCCAGTGCTCCTGTTGTAATCTTACCATCTGCATAAGCAACTTCTGTTTCGTCAACAGTATATTCTGCTAAAAATCCTTCTGGAAGAGTTCCGTCCAGAGTAACCGCTGCTTCTGTATCAGTTGTATGGATATCTGTAACAGTCGCTGTCACACCAGTTTTGGCCAGAACCTTTACATCTGCAATATCTAATGTATAAATGCCATTACTTGCATAATATGTTACGCTGTCAATTGTCTTTCCCATCATAGACTCAAAATGTTCAGAGTTGAGATGGCATCCATGACTTTCTGTTGTATATCCTGTACTCCATGCCAACTCATATCCTTTCCAGATATTTTCCTGATGGCAGAGACCATAGGTTGTTCCGTCTGTTGTATTAATAACTGCACCATACACTGTGTCAGTATCTATATTGATAATGCTTTTGAATTCAGTCTTATCAAACTTCAGCTGGTAGTCACCATGGTTGGATTTTGTTTTGAATTCAGCCTGCACCTGTTTTTTCTCCGGTGCTGCTGATTTACCTTCAATGGCACTGAATGTAAAACTTCCATCTTCACCGACTGTCAGTTCTTTGTAGTAGGATGGTTCCTCAGAAAGAACATAATAGGAATATGAGTCGCTTTCAAAAAGAGCATCTTTTCCTTTGTATTCTGTAGTAGTTTCTTTTCCCTTTATAGCTGTTGTGATACTCACTGAAGCGTTATCTTTAATCTGTTTTTTGTCCTTCAATACTGAAATATCAGATACTTTCACAGGAAAAGTCACACCAGTGATATCGCTTCCATCTGAATTTACGTGATAAGAGCCTTTTGCAAGACTGGATCTTGTCTTCTGTTTTGTTGCAGATGTGAATGTATCAACTTTCACATCATTATTCTTTAATTCTGCCTTATAAAAATCGTCATAAGGAATGTTCATGAGGACATATGCTTCGCCTTCTGTCTGTCCATCTCCAGCCTCATCAGCAAATTCATCTTCACTGACCTCTGCGCTGAAGAGTTCTTCATCAGATGTTTCTTCATCCTCTGTCACGTCCTCTGCTGCTTCTTCAACGTCTACATCTGTATCCTCTGTATCTTCCACAACATCTGTGTCCGCAGCTTCTGCACTTGCTTCTTCAATATCAGCACTTTCCTCTGCTACAGTAACTTCTGTATCAGAAAAATCTGCTGCAAAAGCTATTGCCGGCATACTTGTCATTGCGACCGCTGCACTTAAAACAACTGGTGCAACTTTTTTCATCAATCTCTGATTTGCCATTTCCTTCCTCCTCTTTATATATACGCTATTGTGTTAGCGTTTTCTAACCATTTATTTTTATACCATAACTCCTTTTTCATGTCCACAAAAATGTTAGCATTTTCTAACCATAAATCGACTTTTTTTCTCATTAAATAACTTAATAAAAATCATTTTCATTAAAGAAATAGCACGAAATACACTTGTTATCTTAATTTAACTTTTCTGTAACAAAAAAGCACTATGCAGTTTTTCAACCACACAATGCTTTTTATCTACATCTCTTCTTTTAATTTTTCAAAGGCCTCTTTGCTCTCCTGCCATGCCGCAGGTGTTCCGCCGATGATCGAACATCCTTCATGTAAGGTGATCGGGCTGCCATCAATCTGTGTAATCTTACCTCCGGCTTCCTCCAGGATCACCGATGCTGCCGCATAATCATACGGCTGCAGTTTCAGTTCCAGATAAACGGTGTTACTTCCGGATGCTCCTCTGCAGAGTCCCAGTGCCGCAGAACCACCGCAGCGAATAGAAAGACTGTTCTGGAACATTTCTTTTACCACGCGGAACAGCCAGTCGATTCCTGCTTCATTGTATCTCGCACAGCCAAATTCCACGATTCCCTCTTCCACCGGTTTGTCAGACATCTGAAGTCTTTTTCCATTCAGATAACTTCCGTGTCCTCTCACTGCCACATACATATCGTCCACATATGGATGATATACAAATCCGGCAATCATCTGCTCGCCATGCGCCAGACCAACCGATATACAACTGTGATGATAATCAAACATAAAGTTCGTAGTTCCATCGATCGGATCTATGTAGAAAGTAAATTCACCCTCTGCATCAGCACCGGCGTTTCCTTCCGTGTCTTCTTCCCCGAAGAAAGCAGCTCCCGGAAGAATCTCACCCAGACCTTTGATCAGAAATCTCTGGATTGCTGTATCATAATCCGTGCAGAAATTTGCAAGTCCCTCTTTTTTGTGGATATTTTCCTCACCCGGCCTCGCCTTCAGCATTTTCTGTCCGGCTTCCCTTACCAGTTTCTCGATTGCAGCATATCTCGGCTCCGAACATTCCGGCGCAATCGCCTCTTCCGGAAGGCTTCCCTCTACAGCTGTAACAGCCTCCGAGGTGTTTTCCACATCTGCTTCTTTCTGAGTAGCACTTTTCCACGGGATAACATCCCAGCCACCGATTTTCTTCACACTGGAAACAATTCTGTTTCTGGTTCTCTCAAATCCCCAGTAGATTACTCCGCCGATTATTCCACCAAGCGTATTAAAGAAAAGATCTGTCAGCTGAAACGTTCCAATTTTCAAAAAAAGCTGGCAGGTTTCAATTCCAAGTGAAAAGCAGAAACTGATCTCAAAACTGTTCAACAATACTTCCTTAATTCTTTTATCCTTTGTGTGATCTTTTTCTTCTCTCGCCCAGAAAAGAAAAATAATAAACGGCATAAACAGTATCAGATTCTCAAAATTCTCCGTATACAGCTGTCCGTTATAATGCAGTCCCCAGATTCCGAGCACGTTTTCCAACGGATTTCCCCAGACGCTCCGACAGAATAACGTACGGAAAAGCAGCATACAGGTATAAAACACAAGGAAAAAGTGTCTGCGAAACCAGCTGCTTTCTTTAAACTGCCAGATCCACGCTCTGGCTACCGGTCCAACACCCTGCTTCCTTCCCAGCATATAGACACACATGATCAGAACCGCGATAAGCAGCGATGCGCCTGCTGCCTGATAGACTGCTCCAAGAACATCCACCAGCACATTTACAAAATACTTCATATCTTCCCTCTCCCTCCGATCAGTTCATAATAAAAAATATATTGCTGCATAATGCCTCTCATGCCATGATATCTCCTGTTCGGAAAACCTCTGCGATAATGTTCGTCAAGAACCTGCCGGATATGCGTATCGATCGGGAATGCATCCATGTGATGCAATGCAAACAGACAAATGCAGTCTGCTACTTTTTCGCCTACTCCACTGAGCTTCATCAGTTCTTTTCGTGCTCTGCGATAATACTTCATCTGATACAGTTTTTCCAGTGAAACTTCTCCCTCCAGAATGCTTCGCGTTGTCTCCACGATATATCTGGCACGGTATCCCATTCCAAGCCTCCGCAGTTCTTCTTCTGTCGCCCCGGACAACTGCTGCGGTGTCGGAAAGGAATAATATTCGGTATCTCCTGCTTTCAGTTTCTCACCATATCTGACACAAAGCCTCTCGATACAGCTCCGGATTCTGGAAATATTATTCTGCTGCGAGATCAAAAAAGTAATGATCATTTCCCAAAGATCCTGTCGCAGAATACGGATCCCATTTCCGCACTGTACCGCCGCACTCAGATACGTGTCCCTCGGATTCACCTTTTCAATATAGCGTCCATAGTCCGAATCAATATCAAAATACGGTACCCAATAACAGATAAATTCTACATCACTGCAATAAAAATTTACAATGCTTCCTGCCTGAGATATTTTCAGATATTTATCCCCGGCAACCAGTTCATATGTGTTATTTTCTGCCGTCTCGTGCATACGGAAGCACTGTCCCGACCGGCAGATTTCTCTCAGGCTGAAATTATCCAGCTCTACTGTAATCATGTTTTTCTCCGATCCCTTAATTACTGACTTTCGTAATTTTTACATCTGGTGTCTCACTACCCTGTACTCATCCCCATTACGATAATACGGACATTCTTTATATTCTGTACTGATAAAGCGGTAGTATTCATCCTCATCCAGATTCACATCGCAGTAATAGCTTTCACTTTCTTCATCATATACATAATTTGCACAGTAATCACAGCTTGTTGCACTCAAAACAATTCCTCCAACAGATTTATTTTACACCAGATTGTTTTCTGACCGATTCTGTTTATTCCCAAATCTTCCATGGAGCCTGTCCACTCTGCCACAATGCCTCCAGAAGATTCTTTTCACGCAGAGTATCCATACACTGCCAGAATCCTTTGTGGCGATATGCATTCAGCTGTCCCATGCGGGCTGCCTCCACGAGCGGTTCTTTTTCAAATACAGTCTGGTCTCCTTCGATCAGATCAATAATGGACGGCTCCAGCACCATAAATCCGGCATTGATCCAGCCTCCGTCTTCTTTTTTCTTCTCTTTAAAATTCGTAATCGTTCCATCATTCTGAATATCCAGGATACCAAATCGTCCTCCCGGCTGTGCTGCTGTAATCGTCGCCATTTTACCATGAGAGCGGTGATATTCCAGAAGTTCTCTGATATTTACATCTGCAACTCCGTCACCGTAAGTGAGCATAAACGTATCTCCATCCAAATACTCTTTTACGCGTTTGATACGACCGCCGGTCATAGTATTCAGACCGGTATCAACCAGCGTTACCTTCCATGGTTCCAGCACGTTATTGTGCACGATCATTTTATTTTCCTGTGTAAAATCAAATGTGATATTGCTGTTATGAAGATAGTAATCTGCAAACCACTCCTTGATCACATGCTGCTTATATCCACAGCAGATTACAAATTCATTAAAACCATACGCAGAATACATCTTCATGATGTGCCATAAGATCGGCTTCTCCCCGATCTCGATCATTGGCTTTGGCTTAAGATGACTCTCCTCACTGATCCTTGTCCCAAAACCACCAGCTAAAATAACAACCTTCATAAATACTCTCCAATTCCTGAAACTACATTCCTGCCAATACCCCTATTCTAATACAAACCCCTGCAAAAATAAACCCTAACCTTTTTTCTCCCTGCCCATATAAAAGACTTCCGGATATGAGAAAAGGACCTCTCTCCTGTATCCGGACTCCAGACGCCTGAAGAAATTTGTAGAAGTACTTGATGCATAGAAATTTATTTTGCTCTGTAAAACGGCACTGTTTGAGCGTCAGCGAGTTTGACGTTTTACAGAGTGTTTTTTATAAATTTATATGTTTCTAGTACTTCTGAATTTCTGAATTGTCTGGAATCTGGATACAGGATGAGAGGTCCCACCCTTATATCCTAAATTTTTATAGCTTACTCTTTATGCTCCTCAGCCCACAGTTTATCTGCAACCGGAGCCCACTCCTCGGCATAATGAACACACTTACTGCAAAGATGTTCTGCTGTCTCCTGAGACTGCAGATCTGTTGAATGTGCACCACTTTCTTTTACGATACGCTGCAGGATCTCTGGATTCTCAAGCATCGGGCATGGACGAAGCATGTTATCGTTAAACGGCTGGTTGTTATGGTAAGCCATGAATAACGGCTGTTTCAGAATCTCAAGGATTGTATTCTCATGAATGTTTCCATTGGAATAATGGATAAATACACAAGGTTCTGCATCACCATTTGCATTGATGTGGAAGTAGTTTCTTCCTCCGGCGATACATCCACCAACAAATTCCCCATCATTCTGGAAGTCCATAGTGAAGATTCCAGGGCCATGTTCCATGTTACGGATCTCTCTTACACGGTTCTTCACATAAACACGCTGTTCCGGATTCAGCAGCAGATCAACAGATGCTGCATTTCCAACCGGCATGTAATGGAAGTACAGAGCATAACGGCAACCCTTATCAACAAGCATCTTAATAAACTCATCACTGGTAACGCTCTTATAGTTGGCACTTGTATAGCAGATTGATGTACCAAATACAAGTCCATGCTCTTTCAGCAGATCCATGGCATGCATAACCTTATTGTACACACCTTCTCCACGACGCATATCGTTAACATCCGGCTCACCCTCAACGCTTAAGGCAAGAAACAGGTTTCCAACTTCCTGCATCTGTTTGCAGAGTGCTTCATCAACCAGTGTTCCATTTGTATATGCAAAGAATACACAGTCATTGTGTTTTCTGCAGAGTTCGATGATGTCTTTCTTTCTTACCATCGGCTCTCCACCTGTCATCATATAGAAATAAACTCCCAGTTCTTTACCCTGTGTAACGATTGAATCCATATCGTCAAAGGACAGGTTCAGCTTGTTTCCGTATTCTGCTGCCCAGCATCCTGTACAATGCAGGTTACATGCACTGGTAGGATCCATCAGAATGATCCACGGGATATTACATTTATGTATTTCTCGCATCTCATGAATTGTTTTTGTTCCATTATAGAAAGCTTCAAATCCAAGATTCATCAGAGTTGTCTTCAGAACATTAGGATGGAGTTCCTGTACCATGGAAGTTATATAACGATTCAGTGTATATTCCGGATTACAGGCAACTTTCCTGAGATAATCCCAGTTCACACCCTTTCCAAAATCTTTTAAATACTTCTCAGCAGTGTCGATAATTTTCTCATAAGCTGTCTCAGGATTCTTATTCACCTGATCAACAGCATAATCCATTACTCCTGCGAAAACCTTCTTAGCTGCTGCATGTTTAATCTTGTTCATTGGTATTTCCTCCATCTCTGGCAATATTTTTTTATCTTTCTACATTATATTCAGATAAACTTTCTATTTTCAATGGACAAAAAATGGTCAGTGGGGAAATTTCCCCACCAACCCATTATTTAAGCAATATTATTACTACGTTTAATCTATATGATATACATAGGAATCTTTTCTTGGTGCAGCCTTCGGTGCCGGACCGTCCGCATAACCCAGAATGCAGTGTCCGATCCCTTCATAATCACCTTCGATTCCAAGGGATTTCAGGATTTCTTTTCCTTCTTCACTTTCAAATTCTTCTTTTGCTCTGTGGATCCAGCAGCTTCCGATTCCCTGCTCTTCTGCTTCCAGCATCAGATTTCCCATAACAAGACTTCCGTCATAGACACATGTTGGTCTGCTCTTATCAGCCAGCACGATCAGAACAACCGGTGCTCCATAAAATGGATCCATATTATCAACGCCCATAATCTTTGCATTCATTGCAGAAAGCTTATCACGAAGTTCTTTGTTCGTTACAGCAATGATGATCGGAGACTGTTTTCCCATTCCTGTTGCCGCATAAGTTCCTGCTTCGATGATCTTCTCCAGCTTATCCTGTGGAATCATATCACTCCTGTATTTACGGATACTTCTTCTGCTTTTGATTTTGTCAAGTACTTAGGTCAGTTTACAAGGAACTACACGCAGACCGTGAAACGGGCTGCTGACAA
>ENA-OPBE01001112-OPBE01001112.1-human-gut-metagenome-genome-assembly--contig:-NODE-1112-length-24607-cov-5.172858_pt1 | contig 24607 bp, 18 predicted proteins | sample MGYA00241066_ERZ501448 | MGnify/ENA primary metagenome ERZ501448 (study PRJEB25962, sample SAMEA2042585) | human gut metagenome | biome: human gut; feature: human-associated habitat; material: faeces...
GATGGATTGCAGAACGATGAAAAAGGTATCATCGACGAGTGTATCCGTCATATTTATGATAAGTATTTTGAAAATCCGGTGCCGGAAAATATGCCGATACTGGAAGATTTATATAATGCACTTTTAGAACATAAGAACCCGAAAGCAGAGCGTATCGCCAACAGCCTTGTGCTGTATGTGCATGGTTCCCAGAATTACTTCAACCACCATACCAACGTAGACAGCGGCAATCGTATCATGTGCTTTGACATCAGAGACTTGGGAAATCAGTTGAAAGAGCTGGGTATGTTAATCGTGCAGGATGCGGTTTGGAACAGGGTATCGCAGAACAGGGAGCGAAAGATTGCTACCCGTTATTACTGTGATGAGTTCCACCTTCTTCTGAAGGAGAAGCAGACCGCTATTTACTCTGTGGAAATCTGGAAGCGTTTCAGAAAATGGGGCGGCATCCCGACCGGAATCACGCAGAACGTCAAGGATCTTCTTGCCTCCCGCGAGGTGGAGAACATTTTTGAAAACTCGGATTTTGTCTACCTTCTGAATCAGGCATCCGGCGACCGGCAGATTCTCTCGAAGGCGCTGAACATCTCGCCCAGCCAGCAGAACTACATCACCAATTCCAATGCCGGTGAGGGGCTGATCTTCTACGGCTCGACCATCGTTCCCTTCAAGGACGATTTCCCGAAGGACACCCAGCTCTACCGCATCATGACCACCCGCTTAGAAGAAACCGTACAGAACTGATAGGAGGATTTTTGAATATGAACAACAAGATGATTACCATTCCCTATGCGGACGCTATCGAATACGGAGAGAACACCTCCGCGCTGTTTAAGGCTCTGTGGGAGCTGACCGATCTGATCCGACTGGAAAGCGACCTCAAGAAGCATCACCGCGCCTACCTCCATGTGAGGGAGGACATCGACGAAAAGGTCAAGGAGGCGCGTCAGATTATGACCAAGGTATCTGTGGATATGATCGGATTCTATTTCAAGGTTGATGTTCACGAAAGCAGCAACAGCGACGAGAATACCCCTTTCGCTGACGCGGCGGATGATGAAACCGTTTCTATCCCCAAGGACAAGTATGAGCTGATGATCGACGATCTGCTCACGATGTCCGAAATCATTCAGTGCGTCGCAGATATGCGCACGCAGGATGTGAAGGCAATCCGCGAGTTCGGCAAGTTCGTCCCCGCCTTTGCCGCCTTTGAGAAGAACCGCCTGAGCCTCTATCGTGAGGCAGCGAAGGAAGCCGAGGAAATCTTCGACCGTTGGGCGGACGAGATTGACGATTTCGACGAGGACTTCATGGAAGATGAGGACTACGAGCCGGACGAGTATTACTCCGACTGATGCCCATTGAAATGTTGTCGGGTTTCACAGCCAACATTTCAATGGAAACACAAATCCAACAGAACAGGAGGTACACCACCATACAACTTGACATCATTCATACCGGCGATTGCCTTGAAATCCTGAAAACTCTGCCCGATGACAGCGTTCATTGCTGTGTGACGTCCCCTCCGTATTACGCGCTCCGCGATTACGGCATGGAGGCTCAGATCGGCAGAGAGACAACGCCGAAGGAATATATCTCGCGCCTGACGGAAGTGTTTACCGAAGTCAGGCGCGTTTTGCGTCCGGATGGTACGCTCTGGCTGAATATCTCAGACACCTACGCCGGTAAAGGCAATCAGGGCGATTTCATTGACCCGAAGAACCCCAACGGCAGAAACGGTCAGGCTGTGGCTCTCAACAACAAGGTTGAGGGCTGCAAGCCGAAGGACATGATCGGCATTCCGTGGATGCTGGCTTTTGCCCTCCGCGATACCGGCTGGTATCTGCGCAACGACATCATCTGGATGAAGGATAACCCCATGCCGGAGAGCGTGAAAGACCGCCTATCCCGCTGCTATGAGCATATTTTCCTGTTCTCCAAGTCCAAGAAGTATTTCTTTGACTACAAAGCGATCTCCGAGCCGATTGCCCCCGCAACGGCAGAACGCCTCAAGCGCGGCATGAAGGGCGGCAACAAATACGGCAAGCCCGTTCCCGGTCAGCCTCAGCCGCAGTCCATCAACCGCCCCCGTGAGCATGGCGAGATCAAGGATTGTGACATCAATCCGCTTCGCAACAAGCGCGATGTCTGGAAGATCAACACCGTCCCCTTCAAGGGCGGTCACTATGCCGCCTACCCTCCGAAGCTGGTTGAGACCTGTCTTCTCGCCGGTTGTCCCGAAGGCGGCATTGTGCTTGACCCGTTCATGGGAAGCGGCACAACCGGCATGGTTGCCTCACAGATGGGGCGTCATTTCGTGGGCATAGAGCTGAACCCTGAATACACCGAGCTTGCCTACAAGCGGATTGGAGGTGAAATCTGATGTCCAAGGAACCGGAACTCAAAGCCCGCGACAAGGTAGTCGTGCGGATGACACGGGAGGGCGCGGTTGAGGAAAACCTGACGGCTGGCACCGAGCAGCGCGTGTCAAAGCGGCTGGAAGATGCAGAGCTGGTCAAGCCCGCTGAGACAGCCGAGCCTTCCGAGGCACTTTCACCGGAGGAACAGGAAAAGGTGCAGATGCGCCGTCAGCAGCGTCAGTTTCAGGCGGAACACGCCGAGGATAACGACACACAGCCGCCCTCGGAAACGTCCGTCACAGAAGAGAAAAAGGCAGAAAATCCACCCCAGAATGTACCTGAACCGCTGCCCTCACCGGAAACGCCGTTCAAGCCTCCAACTTTAGAGCAGCACGGTGTTTCTTCTCATACCGGCACGGTGATTGCCGAAACGGTTGTCACGCACAAGCTGCGCAAGACCTCTGCGGTTGAAGCCGTTGATGCAGATGCCGTTCTCACTCAAGCGGCGGAGACTGCCTCTGCAAAGCCGCTCTCGGACGATGCCGTCCCGCCCACGAAGCGGATGCAGAAGCTCGAAAGGAAGTCCGAGAAGGCGCATGAGCGTCTGGATGCCGCCCGTGAGAAGCTGCCCACGCACAAGGTTCTCAAGAAAGAGCGTGTCTTCGATGAAGAGACCGGCAAGGGCAAAACCCGCCTTCATTTTGAGGATGAGCTGAAAAAGCCCAAGAGCAAAGGCAAGCTGCAATTTGAGGCAGATAAAACCGTCCGCAATGTCGGTGACACCCTTGCTTCCGGCATTCACGGCAAAATCCATGAGGTCGAGCAGGAAAACTCGGCGGTTGAGGCGGCGCATAAAACAGAGATTGCCGCTGAGACCGCTGCGAGGCATTTCCGTCATCATCGGGAAAGCAGCGTCAACAAGCCTTATGAGAAGGTTTCCAAGCTGGAACACAAGGCGGATGTAGCTGACGCCAAGCTCCAATATGAGAGAAATCATCAGGAGCATCCTGAGATGAAGAAGCAGAACATGAACAAGCACTACCAGAAGCAGAACATCAAGAAGGAATATGCCGCCGCTCGAAATGCCGGTTCTCAGACTGCCGGGACTGCCACAAAGAATACCGGCAAGAAGCTCGGTGAAAAGGTGTCCGACAAGATCAAGGAGTTCTTTGAGAAGAACAAGAAGGTCTTCATCTGGATCGGCGTCGGAATTGCCCTTCTCGTTTTGCTCGGTGCCGGAATCAGCTCGTGTTCGATGCTCACCTCTACCGGTTCGTCGGTTATCGCTTCCTCTTATCTCAGCGAGGATGACGCGATGCTCGGCGCGGAAGCGCAGTATTGCCAAATGGAGCAAGAGCTGCAACGCTATCTCGACACCTACGAAAGCACTCACAACTACGATGAATACCACTTCGATCTGGATGATATTGAGCATGACCCCTATGTGCTGATCTCCATTCTCTCGGCTCTCCATGAGGGCGAGTTCACGCTGGATGAGGTGCAGGGTACGCTCCAAATGCTGTTTGAAAAGCAGTACATCCTCACCGAAGAGGTCATCGTCGAAACCAGATACCGCACGGAGACCGACACATGGACGGACGCAGACGGCAACACGCACACGGAAACCTACCGCGTCCCGTATGACTACTACATCTGCAACGTGAAGCTCGAAAACTTCAATCTCTCCCATGTCCCGGTCTACATCATGTCTCAGGAACAGCTTTCCATGTACGCAACGTATATGTCGGTGCTGGGCAACCGCGAGGATCTGTTCGGTGACTCTCCCTATGTGGACAAGTACATCACAAATCCGCCCGCTGACTACGATGTCAACCCGGAATACCTGAACGACGAGAAGTTTGCGACACTGATCACCGAGGCGGAAAAGTATCTCGGCTATCCGTATGTGTGGGGCGGCTCCAATCCCGACACGTCCTTTGACTGCTCCGGCTTCGTCAGCTACGTTCTCACGAACAGCGGTCTTGTGATGACCGGGCGGCTGGGCGCACAGGGGCTTTACAACGTCTGTACGCCGGTTTCAAAGGCGAATGCACAGCCCGGTGATCTCATCTTTTTCGTCGGGACGTATGACACCCCCGGCGTGTCTCACGTCGGCATTTACGTCGGTGATGGGGTCATGATCCACTGCGGCGATCCCATTCAGTACACATCCATCAACTCTTCCTACTGGCAGCAGCATTTCTACGCCTTCGGAAGACCCGCCTATTAAAAGAAAGGAGTTTTGCATGAATCCCAAGTATCAGAAAGTCCTCTCCGACATCGAGAAGGCTGAAAAGAAGAAGTCCGAAATCGAAGGTCAGCTCAAGGAGCTGTACGACAAGAAGACGGAGCTGGAAAACCTTGAAATCATCAATACCGTGCGCTCTATGGTGATGGACAAGGATCAGATCATGGCGTTCCTGTCTTCCATGAAGGGCGGCACCAAGCCCGCCGAAAATACGGAGGTAATCGACAATGCGTAAGAAGTTTCGTTTTCTGACCGTCCTTGCGGTCTGCGTCATGGTTCTGTCCTGCTTCTCGGTGACGGCGTTTGCCTACGCCGATGATACCGAGCAGAACCTTCCCGTTACGGAGGCAACCCAGCCGGAACAGCAGCCTGAGACTACTCCCGCACCCGAAAAGCCGAAGGGTGAGCCGATTGACGATGAGGGCAACGCCTACACCCGCGACTTGCTCTATGACAAGGCAACCAACAAGCAGTTCATCACTGTCCAGACGAAGAACGGCAACACCTTTTTCATTGTCATCGACTACGATGCGCCCATCAACGAGGATGAGGAACAGTATCAGACGTACTTCCTCAACATGGTCGATGAGAGCGATCTGCTTGCGCTGCTGGATGAAGACACTGCGGCTGCGCTGACCACCTGTAACTGCAAAGAGAAATGCGCTGCCGGTCAGGTCAACACCGACTGCCCGGTCTGCAAGACCAACATGAGCGAATGCACCGGCACAGCCCCCGTTACACCTGAGCCGGACAAGGATGCGGAAACCGATGTCCCCGCCCCTAAGTCTGAAAAGAAATCCAACGTTGGCGTGATCCTCGTCATCTTTCTCCTTGCCGGTGCTGCGGGCGCAGCCTATTACTACATCAAGTTCGTCAAGGGCAGAAAGCCCAAGGATGAGGATATGGACTTCTTTGATGATGAAGGCTACGAGGAAGAGCCGTACATCAACGAGGATGAAGAGCCGCAGATTGCGGAGGATGCTGAAACGGATGGTGATGAAGATTGATCTTAGTCATTGCTGAAAAGCCCAGCGTTGCCCAGTCCATCGCAAAGGTGCTGGGCGCAACGTCCCGAAAGGACGGCTATATGGAGGGCGGCAATTACATCGTTTCGTGGTGCTTCGGTCATCTGGTGGAGCTGGCAGACGCCAGCTCCTACGATGAGCGGTATGCCAAGTGGCGGTATGACGATCTGCCCATTGTTCCGGAAAGCTGGATGTTTGAGGTCACGAAGGACAAAGCACAGCAGTTCAAGGTGCTGTCCGCTCTCATGAAGGACAAGCGCGTCACCGAGCTGGTCTGCGCAACCGATGCAGGGCGCGAGGGTGAGCTGATCTTCCGGCTGGTCTACGACAAAGCCGGATGCACCAAGCCCTTCAAGCGTCTGTGGATCAGCTCGTTGGAGGACTCCGCCATCCGCGAAGGCTTCAATCATCTCCGGGACGGCAAGGAATATGACCGTCTCTATGAAGCGGCACTCAGCCGCTCGAAGGCGGACTGGATTGTCGGTATCAACGGCACCCGCCTTTTCACCACGCTCTATCACAAGAAGCTGGTGGTCGGGCGCGTCCAGACGCCGACCCTTGCAATGCTGGTGGAGCGTGACGGGAAAATCTCCACGTTCCATAAGGAGAAGTATTTCAACGTCCACGTCGGCAAGGGCGATCTGACTGCCGATCTGGAAAAGGTCAAAACCGAAGAGGAAGCAAAAAAGATTGCGGCGGCTTGCGAGAAAAAGCAAGTCGTCGTTTCTTCTCTCAAGCGGGAGACGAAAACCGTCAATCCTCCGAAGCTCTATGATCTGACCACCTTGCAGCGCGAGGCAAACCGATACTACGGCTTCACTGCCCAGCAGACGCTCGATCTCGTCCAGACGCTTTACGAAAAGAAGCTCCTGACCTATCCGCGCACGGACAGCCAGTTTATTACGGACGATATGGAGGACACTGCCCGTCAGGTCATTTCCATTGTCTGCCGCCAGCTTCCGCTTTTCTCCGGCGTTTCGGTCACTCCGGACATTTCCCGCGTGACCGACAACAGCAAGGTCACGGATCACCACGCTATTCTCCCCACCGTCCAGCTCGAAAAGCAGGATGTTTCGGCGCTTCCTCAGTCAGAGCAGAAAATCCTCAATCTTGTTGGGATGCGCCTTCTGTGTGCGACCGGTGAGAAGCACACCTACGCAGAAACGCAGATCACGCTCTCCTGCGAGGGCTATGCGTTCAAAACCAAGGGGAAGACCGTCGTTCAAAACGGATGGAAAGCCATCGAAGAGCTGTTCAAGGCTTCCCTCAAGACGAAGGAAAAGGACGATCCCATGAAGTCCCTGCCCGAAGTCCATGAGGGCGATATGCTGGATGGTGTATCTGCCAGCATCACCGAACACTTCACGACACCTCCGAAGCAGTACACGGAAGATACCCTCCTGTCTGCAATGGAGACTGCCGGAAACGATCAGTTCGACGATGACACCGAGAAGAAAGGTCTCGGCACTCCCGCGACTCGCGCCGGTATCATTGAAAAGCTGGTGAAGTCCGGCTTTGCAGAGCGCAAAGGCAAATCCCTCATTCCCACAAAGGACGGCTGCAACCTCGTCTGCGTCCTGCCGGAACAGATCACGTCTCCCGCAATGACGGCGGAATGGGAAAACACGCTCATGGAGATTGAACGCGGCAAGGCAGATGCAGACGCCTTCCTCAGCGGCATTGTCCGGATGACCGGGGATCTCGTGAAAGCCTACCCGTTTCTCTCCGATGCCGAAGCCCAGCGTTTCGGCACGGGCAAGGAGGAAATCGGCAAATGTCCCCGCTGCGGCTCTCCGGTCTACGTCGGCAAGGGCAATTTCTACTGCTCGAACAAGGAATGCTCCTTCTGCCTGTGGGAAGACAACAAGTTCTTTTCCAGCAAGAAAAAGAAGCTGACCAAGAAGATCGCAAAGGAGCTGCTGGATAAGGGCTGGTGCCGCGTGACCGGGCTTTACACGCCGAAGAAGCCTCAGCTCTACGATGCGGTGATCCGGCTGGATGACAGCGGCGGCAAATACGTCAGCTTCAAGATGGAGTTCGACCGATGAGCCGCCCGAAGTATGTTGCCTCTTGCAGCGGAGGCAAAGACAGCGTAGCGACGCTCCTGCTGGCTGCACAGCACAATGAGCCGCTGGACGAGGCGGTTTTCAGCGAGGTCATGTTTGATAAGGACACAAGCGGCGAAGTCCCGGAACACCGGGACTTCATTTATGACCGGCTCAAGCCCTTCTGCGAAAAGGAGTTGGGCATCAAGTTCACCATTCTCCATGCGGACAAGACCTACGATGAGGTGTTCCATCATGTCATCACCCGCGGACCGCACAAGGGCGAGGTTCGCGGCTTTGCATGGGCTGGTATGTGTGCAGTCAATCGTGACTGCAAAATCCCGCCAGTCCGCAAGTACAATGCCGCACTCTCGCCGGACACTGTGAGCTATGTCGGCATTGCGGAGGATGAGCCAAAACGCCTTGCTCGTCTGGATGGAATAACGAAGGTCAGTCTGCTTGCCAAATACGGTATGACCGAGGCGGACGCCTACAAGCTCTGTCAGGAACACGGGCTGCTTTCCCCAATCTACGCTCACTGCCGAAGAAACGGCTGCTGGTTCTGTCCCAACGCCAGTGACTCGGAGCTGCTGCACATGGTCACAAAGCACCCGGATATGTTTGACCGGCTGATTGAATGGGAGAACGAGGATAACATCTTCCATCGTCGGATGACGCGCAGAGAAACCCCGTCTGAGGTAAAGGCTCGTTTACTGAGCAAATCCCAGACGGGGTTTTCTTCGCCCAAAAGCAAATAAGAAATGGAGGTTTGAGATGGCTGAAAACAAAAATGCACAGCAAGTCCGCGAAATCACGGACAAGCTGGAACAGGGCATCAAGGAGCTTTTTGAATCCGAGCGGTTCAAGGAATATCTCCGCACGATGTCCAAGTTCTACAACTATTCCTTCAACAACACGCTGCTCATTGCGATGCAGAAGCCGGAGGCAACCTATGTTGCCGGTTATACCTCGTGGCAGCGCAACTTTGACCGTCAGGTCATGAAGGGCGAAAAGGGCATCAAGATTCTTGCACCCGCGCCGTACAAGGCGCAGGAAGAGCGTGAGAAGATTGACCCCGCGACGCAGAAGCCGGTGATCGGCGCAGATGGGAAGGCTGTCACGGAAACGGTTGAGGTCCTGCGTCCTGCCTTCAAGGTGGTAAGTGTCTTTGATGTTTCCCAGACGGACGGCAAGGAGCTTCCGGACATCATCGTCGATGAGCTGAAAGGCACCGTCGAAAACTACGAGGCGTTCTTCGACGCGCTCAGGCAGGAATCTCCCGTCCCCATTTCCTTTGAGGACATTCCGGGCGGTGCAAAGGGATTCTTCTCGCCGATTGAAAGCCGCATTGCCATTCAGGAGGGCATGAGCGAAATCCAGACGGTCAAGACTGCCATTCACGAGATCGCCCACGCGAAGCTCCACGCCGTCAAGCCGGATGAGAAAGCCGCGCCAGAAGATAAGAAGGATCGGCACACCAAGGAGGTTGAAGCGGAAAGCGTTGCCTACACCGTCTGCCAACGGTACGGCATTGAAACCTCGGACTACTCCTTCGGTTACATCGCCGGTTGGTCATCCGGCAAGGAAACCAAGGAACTGAAAAGCTCTCTGGACACCATCCGCAAGACGGCGGCTGAGATGATCGAGGGCATTGACGCCAAGCTCAAGGTGCTGCTGGCAGAAAAAGCACAGTCCGCAGAGAAGGAAGCCGAAGCGCCCGCAGAACCGATGCCGGAAGTCCCCATTTACCACGAGACGGCGAATTACGCCTATGAAGCCGGTGAGCTGGAGTCATATCGTGCTTCTCTCGCCGCAAACGTGGAATGCCGCCGTGCGATTGAGGCGGCAATCAGTTCTAACTACGGAGACAACCGGCTGGATGCGGATGCTGCCGTGAAAAGCGTCCTTGAGCAGTTCTCTCCGGAGCGCGTCCGGTATGTCCTCGCAAACACCATTCAGCAGAATGACTTTGACGGGCGCATTCCGCAGTCTCTCAAGGAGTGGGCAAAGAGCGTTGAAGTCTGCCCTGAGAATGCCTCTCGCTTCCTCGTGGATAAACCCAATCCCGGACTGACCGCCCTTTTCGTCGATGCGTTCCGCCAGCAGACCGAAGCTCAAAAGGAAGTCACTTCTGAGAAAACAGAGGAACGAGAACCTGAGGTTGTTGCATGGGAGAATGATGAGATTACCTCTATTGAGGTAAAAACTGTGGAGGTCAAGTCTCCCTTTGCCCCCTTGCCGGAGGAAGCGGCAAAAGCACCGAAAGCGCACCGCCTGACTGCCGAAGAGAAGGAGATCAAAGCCGCCGTCATGGACACGCTCAAGGGGCAGATTGCCTATAACAACGACGGTATGCGGGCGTCCTATCGCGCCTCTAACCATTCCTTCAATCTGCTGGCACGGAACGGCGTCAGGATCGAGGGCAACACGGTCACGCAGAACGGTGAGTCGCTGTTCAAAATCCATCGCCGTCATGCGGCGCGGAAAACTCAGGGCTGTTACCGTGAGCTGATGCCGACGCTGGAATACGTCAAGCAGGAGCAGAAGCAGGAAAAGCCCTCTATCCGCGATCAGCTCAAAGCTGCCGCGAAAACGCAGCCGGAGAAGAAGTCCCCGGTCAAATCCAAAACGCACGACATGGAGTTGTGAGAAAGGAGACGCATGAAGAAATACACAGACGTTGACATCGTTGCGGAGCTTCAGAAGCTCGTAGACAGTCATGTAGACAGCTACAAGGAAGACTTCGACATCGACAAGCGCATCATCCGCCGCGCTGCCGAAAGTCCGAATCCCGAAGAGAAAACGCTGATGTGGTTCTGCCGCCCGCATGGAACACACTGCCTCAATGAAAATCAGGTCTTTATTCAGGGAACGCGAGATCACAACACCTTCCGTTTTTATGCGGAGCAGACCTACGACGAGTGCGTTGCCCGCGTCATTATCCCGAAAACCGTCAAGCACGGCAAGGTCTTCGGAGATGTCTTTGAGATCAACTACCGGGAACAGGCGGCAAATGTAGCGCAGAACTCGGTTGCGCCGGATCATGACCGGCTGACCTTTGCAGACGGCTATGTGCTGGACGCCCCCTGCCGCAGCAGCTTCGATGCAGCAATGGCTCTGGTCGGTGAGCATGGCGGCGTCAAAACCCACCAGACGCTCCCGAAGGACGCGGATGCTCTGGTGGAAGTGCTGTCTAAGCAGAAAAGCCGCCGTGACAGACTGCCGGAGGCAGATAGGACGGAGGTGCTTTCGCCGCTCCCCGTCGCAGAACTTCGCAAATATGAGGCAGTCAAAAAGGCTCATCCGGATGCGCTGGTCTGCTTTGCTCAGAACGGCTATTTTGAGCTGTACGGCAAGGACGCGGAAAAAGCCGCGCCCCTGCTCGGCACAAAACTCCTTGAAAAGAAGGTGCGCGGCAAGCCTTCCATGCCGGTTACTGGTTTCCGTGAAAGCGCATGGGTAGCCGGTTCTCACAAGCTCTGGAAGTCCGGCGCAGATGTCTTTCTCAGCAAGGACGGCGAGACCTTCAAGGAACTCAAAGCCGCAGATTACATTCCTGTCGGTGCGACGCTGAATGTGGATGGGATCAAGTGCAGAATCGACGCGGTTGATTTTGCCGCCGATGAAGTCCGGCTGACGAACATTGAGGACAAGAACCGCCCCATTCGCTTTTCGGAAAGCATCCAGTATGTCCGCGCCTATGTGGAGGATGCCGGAACTGCCATCTACGACACCATCCCGAAGAAGCCCGCTGCCCGTGAATCCGTCCGTGACAAACTGAAATCCGCACAGAAGGCACAGCCGACCCACACGCCGAAACCTCAGAAATCGAAAGGAAAGGATATGGTACTCTGATATGAAAAACTTTACCGTAGAAGAACTCAACCTGATGTGCTGCTTCAACACGTCCAGCCGGAAGCGGCTGATCGACGATATGAAGGGCGTCACCCTGAACGACATGGACGGCGAGATCGCAGAGCTGATGTATAAGACCATCCAGAAGCTCGAATCCATGAGCGACGCGGAGTTTGAGGAACTGTATATCATGCCGGACGGCATGGTGGATGACTGAAAGGAGGATGCCTATGCCCGTATTAGACGGTGATTTTGAAGCCTTCGTCACGAACCTTGGCAAGTACAACGAGGGTATGCTGGTCGGTGAGTGGGTGAAGCTGCCCACCACCGAAGAAGAGATGCAGAAAGTCTTTGAGCGCATCGGGATCGGCAAGCAGGATGAGTTTGGTCAGCCATACGAAGAGTGGTTTATCACCGACTACGAATGTCCGATCTACGGCGTTCAGAAGATGCTTGGCGAGTACGAGAGCCTTGATAAGCTCAACTACCTTGCCGCTTTGATTGACGAGCTTTCCCTGAGCGATCAGGAAAAGCTCGTTGCCATTATGGAATCTGGCTGCGATGAGGTCAGCGACATCGACGATCTTATCAATCTGACATTCAATCTGTACTGCTACGACATCATGCCCGGTATCAACGACGAATCCGATCTCGGCTATTATTACGCACACGAAGCTGGTATTTACTCCGAAAAGGATCTCGGTCCTCTGGCAAATTACATCGACTATGAACGCTATGGGCGCGACATTGCGATGGATGAGCAGGGGCGATTCACCGATGAGGGCTATGTCCGTGTCGCAAGCGAACGCTGGGACAGGCAGTTTAACGGGGAGCTTGATGATATTCCCGATGAATACCGGATTACCGGCTCAGGGGAAGCCGCCGAGCGTGACAGCACCATCGCCGTTCTCGTCGTTGAGCCGGGAAAGGAGCCTTATGTGAAGGAGATTGACTCCGGTCTGGAGTCCTTGCAGCATGAGGTCGGCGGCTGCATCGAGGCAATTTATCCCTACGAAGACCCGGTTGCCTTGGTCTGCAACGAGGAAGGTAAGCTGGAAGGTCTGCCCCTGAACCGCGCTCTGCGTGATGAGGACGGTGACATCTACGACGTTGTTGCCGGAACATTCTTGGTAGTCGGCTTGACGGATGACAGCTTCGGTTCTCTGACCGTAGAGCAGATGCAGAAGTTCTCCGACCTCTTCAAAGTTCCGGAGCAGTTTGTTAAGTTGGGCGATAAGATTGTTGCGATCCCCATGATCTCGAAGGAGCAGCAGAAGCAGGAGAGCGTTGAGCAGAAGGACTTTGAGATGAATGCCGACACCTCCGGTCTGACGGTTGCCGGTCACATCGGGACGTGGCACACCATTGACCAGCACGAAGTCGGCGGTCACAGCTTTTATCTGATGGAGCATGACACCTACGGCGATGAAGCTGCTTGCATCATCGTCGATGAGCGCGGCAAGCTCGTCCTTGATGATGTCTACAACGGCTTTGACGATGACACACTCCGCCTTCTTGACCTTGAAGTCAAGGAAGTGCCGGAAATGCCCGATCCCGCGCTCTCCGTTCAGGATATGAAGGACTACGGCTACGCATGGGCTGGTGTTCTTCCCGCTGGTCAGGAGGCGGCTGAGAAGGCTTTGGAGAAGGGCTGCGAGGTTTACCGTCTCTATTCCGATAACACCGAGGGCTTGTGCGTAGATGCCAAAGAGATTGCCGATCATGCGGCAAAGGGCGGAATGCTCGGTATCAGCAAGGAAAGCTGGATGGCGGCTCTTGAGAAGGAAAACTACCTCAAGGCAGCGGAGATGTCGATGGAGGATGACTACGGCATGATTGACGGGATCATCAACAACGGTCCGAAGGAAGACAAGACCCTTGATGCCAAAGCCCCCGAAACCGGCGAGAAGTCCTCCATCATGGACAGGCTCAAGTCCGCAAAGGCTGAAAAGCAGAAGGAATGCTGCCCTCCCCAAAAGCACAAAGGAGAGATTGAGCTGTGAGCAGAAGTCAGAAGTGGCGGCAGGAGTGGTCGTTCTTCATAGGAGATAGCGGACGCCGGAAGTATAACCGCTTCTGCGTCCGCTGCGTCCATAGCTGCAAGCAGAGCTTCCGTGCGGATCTCATCGCCTGTCCGCACTTCTCCCGCAAGGCATCGCGGTGTAGACAGTTAGGGGTCGAAAAAGCCTGTGATTGCAAGCCTCAGAGCGACGAGGAATGACCGCCCAGTGTGATTATATTCCCCGCACAGTTCCAGCAATAGAGCGAGAATAAGGGTCGATTTCGGCACTTGTTTGAATGCCCGGAAAACAAACCAAGAGCCTCTGTCGATGCCCGTTTTGGGTGTCGGCAGAGGCTCTTTTTTTATGACATATTCAAAATAGCGGACAGCAGCTCTTGAACCTGTTGCCGGTATTCCGGCTTTATATCCGAAATACGTCTGGCAAGCGCAAGGGCTTCCGCTTCTGGCTCATCGGTCCCAAAGATAATTCGGTCCGCACTGACGCCCAGCAAACGGCAAAGACGCTGCAAGGCTTCAAGAGAAATACCGGAAGCACCACGCTCAATAGCACTCAGGTGATTCGGCGTCATGCCAAGCATTTCTGAGAGCGTGTCCTGCGTATAGCCCGCCTGTTCTCTTGCCACTTGAATATTGCCGCCGATTTCAATATTGATGTCCTTCTTCTCTCGCATAGCCTCACCACCTTTGCATTTAGTGTACCTAACGGCGGTGTCATTATCCACGGTACGCCGTCGTTGATTTTACTAACGACAATGCGTTGACTGTCCGTGATGAGGGTGATAGAATGGAGTTACCTACCAAAAGAGTGAAAGAAGGGGTGTCATGTCGCGCATTATTGAGTTTAGAAAGTCTGCTCAAAAAGCTGAAAAGCAATCCGTTCAAGGCAAGACTTGTGCGTTTACCGGTCATAGACCGCAGAGTCTTCCGTTCGGCTTTGATGAATCCGATAAGCGTTGTACTTCTTTGAAATCTGTTATGCGGGATCAGATTGTAGCACTCATCGAGAACGAGGGCGTCACGCATTTTATTACCGGCATGGCTCTTGGCGTCGATATGTACGCTGCGGAAATTGTACTCGATTTGAAATCGAAATACCCTCACATTACTCTGGAAAGTGCAATCCCTTGTGAGACACAAGCGATCAAATGGTCTGTGGCTTCACGGGAACGGTATTATAATATCGCGGCAAAGTGTGACAAGGAGACCATGCTGCAACGGGAGTACACGTCGGACTGCATGGACAAGAGAAATCGGTACATGGTCGATCACGCCGATTATATTCTCGCAGTATGGAATGGATGCCCCAGCGGTACCGGGAACACCGTGAGATATGCCCACAAAAAGGGCAAATCTATCATCGTTATCAATCCGGTTTCCCTTGATGTCACGCGGGAATAAGGCAAAAATCCCACTCCTGAATCAAGCGTTGCGAAAACCGTGAAGTATTTCCCGATAGCGAATACACATTGCATTACTCAGTGATTATTGGAAACGTGTACGGCGTATGCTGCCCAGTGAACATCTCCACGGAACACATCGAATTTTCGCGGCTTCGCAAAACGGAAAGTGTCACCTTATGAACAGTCCCTTGCCGAGAGAAAAATAAATCGCTGGAAACGGGAACGCCCCCGGCACTGTGCGTCTGGCACAGTGTCGGGGGCGTTTTTCCGTGTCTTAGTTATGAGCCAGTTCATTTAGGAGCAGCTTTCGATAGCCCACATCCAAGACGCAGCGATGGAAGTCCATCAGACGGTGTTCGTCGAACAGCTTTTCACAGAGCTTGGTCAGCGGATGATTCATCAGCTTTGCAGAAATGCCAGTCTCGTTGAAAAACCTTGCCCATGTGAAGACCTCTTCTAAATCTTCCTGCCCAAGCGTGGCAGGAATGATGGCGTTGCAGAGACGGACAATGGGGCTGTCCGCAAATCGCTCTGCGACTTCCTCCGGTGTGCATTCATAGCGGTCACAGTCAAAGGAAAGCGCATCCTCAATTTTAAGATAATTTTCGGTTTCATCCCGCGTCAAGGTTATGGTGTAGTCTCCCATACCGGACGGCACATCAATATTCTCCATGACATCAAGCTCGTAACGGGATCCGCCGATGATCGCTTCAAAGGAGAAGGACTGACAGATTACTGCTGGGTTCTTGTCTATCTTGTCCTCATTCAGAAAGGACAGCGGATTGTACTCTGTTAGTTCCCAGTCGATTTTTCCTCTCTCTGTTTGTTCGGCGATCTGCTGGATCAGATGTTGTTCTTCTTCGTGCAGATTTTCATTGTACACCATGATACACCTCCATTTTCTGATTCTCGTTTTTGGGGGGCTGCTCTATGTTTCCGAAGAGACTGCCGTTTGTATCATCATTCCTTGGCTGATGGCAGCCCTTCGTAAAACTTCCTCAGTTCCTCCAAACTGCTTGTCCGATTTTTGATAGGCAGGGAGTCCCATGTAATGTCATGATAGCGTTCAGTCGGCTCATCCCGCAGTCTTCGGTCGATGATGCAGACAATGCCGGTGTCTGTGAAATTACGGATCAATCGCCCGATGCCCTGCTTGAGCTTGATAATCATTTCGGGAACGCGGACATCCATCAGAGCATCCTTAGCAACGGAACACTTATACTCGATAATTGGATCGGGGACAGGAAACGGAAGCCGGAAAATGATGACATTGGAAAGGCTTTTTCCTTCAATGCTGATACCTTCCCAATATGCACCCGTCCCCAGAAGCACGGAGTTCGTATCTTCCTTAAACTCATTCAGCACCTTGTCCTGCGACGATCCCGGCTGCTGCATCAAGATTTTGTACGGAAGATTTTTCTCACTGAGAATGGAGTAGACCTCTTCCATGTCGGTCTTTGCCGTAAACAGCACGAGTGCCTTTCCGTTGGAAATGCTCAGGATCTCAAGCAGTCGCTCCACACCCTTTTCAATGAAGGCTTCATGTTCTCTGGTCGGGTGCGGGAGATCGTCGCAATAGTAGATCATGGCGTGTTCATCGTATGGATATGGGGAAGGCTTTGGCTCGGATAAGCAGCCGCGGTCACCAGCGGGAAAGCCGGTATTGCTGATAAAGTAAGAATACTGTTCTTCCAGAGACCCGCTCGTGGCGTTCGTCAGCGTGGCAGAGGTCAAGATGGTTCTTTCATCACCATTGAAGTATAGGCGGCTCACAATTTCTTTTGTGTTTTTAGGGCAATAGACGAGTTCCGTGTTGCTGCCGTGCTGCTCAATCCAGATCAGCATATCGTCTATCTGGTCAAGAAGCTCTGAAAGGGACTCGCTGACGGCATCCAGATCATCAGAGGCAGCAAAGGAACGGTTGTTTCTGAAATCCATGCTGGAATAAATCTGAATGCTGGACGAAAGGTTGTGTATGGCGGCGTTCATCTCGGTAAGCAGTTCAATCGCACTGCCATTGTTGTCGAAGAAAAAGCGGTCAGCGTAGCGCATATCCTGTTCTGCCTCGTTGATCTGCTTTTGGACTTGTGCTTTCAGGCAGTTATAGAAGGCGATGATTGCGCTCTCTGCCTCTCGCTTTTCACCTGACACACTGCTCTGGTCAAAGGATCGCAGCTCATAGAATGCGTTCTTAATCATTCCAAAGAGCATACCTTGCCCGAAACGCTCCGTTGTGGCACTCCGCACCTTATCATCCAAGTTGTGTGCTTCATCCACGACAAGCAGATCAGCGGCGGCGTTAATCAGCCCTTCCTGACCGCGCCGGAGTTTCATGAGATGCTGGGTTAAAAAATCCTGATTGCACAGTACCACTCCATCCGTAAACTTTAATGCTGCGCGGACTTTGTAATACTTGCACTTCTTTTCACAGGAGCCACAATTCTTCATGCTGAACCGCTGCACGTTTACCTTGTCCCAGACTCCTTGCGGCAAAACCTCCGGGAAATCCTTGCGTTCCTCATACCCCTGCTGGATTCCTTCTTTGAGCGCGTCCGGTGGGTCAGCCTTCGGGTCACACATATACTCATCTGCGCGTTTGTTGCAGAGATAATGGGTCTGTCCTTTTGCGAGGATGACATCTCTGTTCAGCCCAAGAAGGGGCATTACCGCGTGGACATCGCGCCAGAGCTGTTCTTGAAGCGCAATGGTCGAGGTTGCGATGATAACCGGCTTGTTCATGCGTTTGCTGTACAGCAGCACCGGCACAAGATAGCCAAAGGACTTTCCAATGCCCACGCCAGCTTCAATCGCAAAATGCTGATCATTTATGAGGGCGTCCACAATCTCAAAGGACATATCCTGCTGCCCCTCACGCATTTCCAAACCATGCTGCGGGGCTTCATCCCAAAAGAAGGTGCTGACTTGCTCACTCATGGAGTACAGCTCTGCTTTTCTGCGCTTTTTCCGTTCCTCCGATGTATTGAATCCAAAATAGAATCTGTTGTCCATCCACATTCCTCCCGGAATAGAAACCCATGCTATCCGCGTTTCAGTTCAATGCTGACGTTTCCGTTCTCGTCGATGGTCAGCGTCATGTGTCTGATGTGCTTCTCATAGAACTGCCGCCGCTCTGCGGGAGACATTTCGATCCTCGTGTTTCGCAGAGCAGCGTCAAACATATCGTTGACGTTCAGGTGAACGGAGTTGTCAATCCAGCGGTACATCTCCTTGAATAGTGCGTTTTTCTTGATGTCCTCGCTGTTGCCAGAGTAGAAGTCATCCAGATAGCAGTAGAATATCCCGGATTCTGCGAGTGCCGCCTTCATATCCGGTCCGCATTTTTCCCGCTCAATCATGACAAGGAATCTGGCGTCCGGCAAGGAAGAGATAAGCCCCCAGTAGTCGGAATCGCTTGAGACGATGACGAAGGAATCCACTTGCTTCTGGTAGTGTTCCTGACAGGCTCTTGCGGTGAGCTTGATGTCTACCAGTGATTTGTTCTGCTTGATCCGCTCAATCATGATATGTTCAACGGGGATGCGGGTGTAGTTTTCAAGAATCCGCCATGCCGTAGCGGTGTGTACGTCATCAAAGAGAATGATCGCCGTAATCTTCTGCATGACCTCATAATCAAGATTTTTGAGCGTGGCGCACAGCTTGTACGGGTCGGAGTTTTCGCAGTCCACTACCAATACGGTCTTCTCACTGTCATCTATGAAGTCGTAGATATTGTTTTTTACAAAAGCCCCTGCATCGGAGACTTTACTGTATTCCGTGAAGGCGTCGCAATGCCATTGATAAAGCAGGGTAGCAAACTTCTTATCATTATAGAGGACATTACCCTCGTCCATCGGTACCCAGTTGATATACATTTGATAGGGGTAGTAGGAGAGACTTGCGTAATAGATGTCCGCAGCATCTTTCGTTCCGTCCTCTGTCAAGCCGTTTGGCATAATGAACAGCTCTTTTATGTACGCCCAGTTAATCCAGATTGGAAAGAGGCTTTTGCAGTTGTTAATGCGGTCTGAAATCAGCCGGTTGATCTCGATAATGTGGTGGCAGAGCTTTGTACTCGACTTTTTGATAAAGCTGATTCCGTCGTTTGAAAGCTGCTGCATACTGGAAGCCGGGATGATCTCTGGCATTGAAAGCAGCCCTCGATACTCCATTCGCATGATGTCATTTATTTTCCGGTAGTTGCGCTCAATGGCGGTGCGGATGATACATAGATTACGAATGATGCGGGCATTTTTATCCTGTTCAAGCCGGTTGTATATCTCTATCTTCGGCGGCTCGTGTTCATTTTGAAAAATACGGAGCGGGACGCCGATCAGGTAGGCAACCTTTGACACAAGCTCATAGGTGCTGTCTTTGTAGGCAATCTGCTCTCCGGCATATTCGACGCCATTCAACATGACTGAATTGCCCATGATCTACTCCTTTCGATGGAACGTGGGTTATTGAGCGTACTTTTTGAAGTTTTCAGCTTGTTCCAGAACCTCCTTGTAGACATCATCAATGGTTACGGGGGGATAGTCAAATTCATCCAGTAGCAGTATGAGGTCAACTTGCAGATTTGCCTTAATGTCATCACGGGTAGACCAGTCGGTGTATTTAGCTTTGTCATCGACAATAATCTTAATCCGCTTTGACAATTCAATCATCTTATCGTCCGGGTACTCGAACTCATACTTCTTGGCAACCGCCTTGAGAATGTCATAAAAGGCTTTTTCCTCGTAGTCAATTCCCATGCCCTTGAAGGAGTCTTTTTCCTTTTTGAGTTCTTCAAGGAGCTTCGCAAGCTGCTCCGCCACATCGTCAAGAACTTCATTAGCAAAAGCCTCATCACGACGGCGATTGTTGTACTCATCAACAACCCGCTTGAGGCGGTCTGAGAACTCCATGCCCATAATGCGGTTAACTTTTTTATACTCATCAATCGCTTGAGAAAGAAGCCTCTGCAACACCTTTATCTTTGTGTTTGGAAGTTGGATTGCATTGATCTTATCCAGATACTCGTCACTGAAAATATCAACAGAGATGTGCTTTCCCGTCTCAAACAGTTCCTCTATACCATCAGATTGAATTGCACCTTCAAGAAGTTCACGGACACGGGCATTCATTTGTGAAATGTCAGGGGCATCACCCTTTGTGAGTTTGAAAAGAATAGAGCGCACAGCACAGTAGAAGTGCAGATAGTCCTTTTCTTTATCAGAGATAGCCTCACTTGAACTGCATAGGTTGAACGCTTGTTTCATGCGTTTGACTGCCGCCATAAAGCGAGTTTCCAAATCTTCCGTGAGCTGTACATACTCAACAGCCCGATTGAGGCAAGCAAGCTGCTCTTTCGGTGAGCCGTTGAAGTAATCCGTGCTATTGAAGTTGTGGAACATCTGAGCCAAGACATCGAGCTGGTCTTTAACAATCGTGATAGACTGCTCGACGCCTTCAAACTCATCGCTCTCAAAGTTGGTGTATTTCTTGAGGGCGAGATTCATGTTTTTCTTAATGCCGATGTAGTCCACGATCAAGCCCTTGTCCTTGCCGGTATAGACGCGGTTGACGCGGGAAATCGTCTGGATAAGGCTGTGCTGCTGGATGGGCTTGTCGATGTAGATTGTGTCGAGTGCCGGTACGTCGAAGCCGGTAAGCCACATATCAACAACGATGGCAATTTTGAAGTTTGATTTAACGTTCTTAAACTGACGGTCAAACTCCTTGCGATCATCTTTCGTTCCCAGCATTTCATAAAGCTCAGGCTCATCATCTTTATTTCGCGTCATGATGAGCTTGATCTTCTCGATGGGTTTGAGTTCCTTTTTCTCTTTTTCCGTCAGTTGAACCCCGTCAGGGCAAACCTTTTTCTCTGCCCATTCCGGTCTCATTCCAACTATAATCTGATAAAAAGCGTATGCAATCTTGCGATTAGAGCAGACAAACATTGCTTTTCCTGCAACGGTAGCTCCTTCGGCAACGCGGGTCTCATAGTGGTTAATGAAGTCCTCCGCAACTGCGTGAAGTCGGTCAGGATCACCGATGATCGCATCAATATGAGCAACCGCCTTCTGGCTTTCCTCAATCTGATGCTCATTTGCGCCTTCAACAGCACAGCGGTCATAATAATCTTCAATTTCCCGAACCTTTGCCTGATCAAGCGTGACCCGTGCAGCGCGTCCGTCGTAGACAAGGTTGACTGTGATACCGTCTTTGACCGCCTCTGTCATTGTGTAGGCATCGACAACCGGACCGAAGACTTCAATCGTGCCATCTACGGGCGTGCCGGTGAAACCGACATAGGTAGCATTGGGGAGAGAATCGTGTAGGTACTTTGCGAATCCATAGCTTCGCTCTACACCTTCGGCAGTGACCTTGACTTTCTGATCGAGGTTTATCTGACTACGGTGTGCTTCATCGGATATGCAGATCACATTCGCTCTATCCGTCAGAAGCTCCAAGTCCTCGGTGAACTTTTGGATGGTGGTCATGTACACCCCACCGCTTGTCCTGCCTTGAAGTTCCTGACGCAGCTTTTCGCGGGAATCAATGCTCACAACGGTTTCGTCACCAATGTACTTCTTAGATGCTACAAACTGCTTTGAGAGCTGGTCATCCAAATCCGTTCGGTCGGTAATAATCAGGATTGTAGGGCTATGGAAGAAGGTACTCTTCATAAGCATTCTTGTGAGGAAGAGCATAGTATAGCTTTTTCCGCAGCCTGTCGCGCCGAAGTATGTGCCGCCCTTGCCGTCCCCCTCCGGTCTGAGATGTGCCTTGATATTCTCAAACAGCTTGACCGCAGCAAAATACTGAGGATAGCGGCAGACGATTTTGAGGTCCTTGTCCGAGCTATCAGGGAAATAGACAAAATCCTTGATGACTGCCAAAAGCCGTTCTTTGCGGAACAGTCCGCTCACCATAGTTACAAGGGAATTGATGCCGTCCAATTCCTTATCGTCAGCTTCAATCTTTCTCCACGCATAGAAGAAGTCATACGGGGAGAAGAAGGAACCGTATTTATTATTTGCACCATCGCTTATGACGATGAAGGCGTTATACTTGAAGAGTTCAGGAATATCACGGCGATAACGCACGGTAAGCTGAGTATAGGCGTCCATGATCGTTGTGTTTTCTTTGACTGCGCTCTTGAACTCAAGCACAACAACAGGAATGCCGTTGATGAAGACGATCCCGTCCGGTATGCGTAGCTGGTTGTTGATGCCTTCAATTTCAAATTGATTGACGATCTTGAACACGTTTTTCTCTGGCTCATCAAAGTCAATCAGCTCAATATAAAGGTCTTTCTTTGTGTGATCTTCACGGTTGAAGATGAAGCCGTCACAAATCATTTTACAGACAGCTTTGTTTGCTTCGTAGATCGTGCCGGAAATAGACCTCAGGCGAAGGATGATGCTATCAACTTCGCTGGGGGTAAGTCCATCTGCGGCGTATCTGTTCAGGAGGTACTTCCGCAAATCATCAATAAGCAGGACCTCAGAACGTTCACGGTGGATCTGTTCTCCATTCAGATAAATATAACCTTCATCCTGAAAAAGCTCCATGATGGACATTTCAAGAGAATGCTCATTGAAGTTCGCCATTATCATTTCCCCCTAACTGCCTCCGCATTTCTGCTTCAAAAGCTTTTTCACTTTGCTGGAAGTCGTACTCCTGATACTTCAAACCCAGACGTGCCAGCATGAGTGTACCTTCCCAGTCATCTATATTTGAGTATTGCTTTGCGCGGTTTACATCTGTGAGAATACCAAGAATCAAGCCCGTACAATCAAGCGCAAAGTCTATCATTTCCTGAACGTCCGGATAGGAAATAGGGTAACGATACGGAAGGTTCTCACTGTTCACGATGCGCTGCTCATCGTTGTGGGCATAGAGTTTGTTTCTCTGCATTCGGATGTTATCTCTCTTTTTGCTCAGTCCGTTGAAACGTTTCTGATATAGATCCAAAAACTCCGGGAAAGTTAAATCCACCCGAACAGGAACATTGTCCGCATCAGGAATATCAAACGCTGCAAAGAGTTTTCTATCTGCCTCAACCCGGTTCTTAAAGAAGCATTCCTCTTGTGGCTTGAGTTGGTGCTGATATGGGACCGGGTAGGAAAAGGTTGTTCCGTCATGATCCACCGTCAAAGTTTCTCTGTACTTTGGGAAAAGGTCTTGGTTTTCCTCGCATTTAGCAAGGAGGGTTCCAATGGACACGACACCATTCGAGCTATCATACAGTTTGGCAATCTCCATGAAACAGGCTTTCATCAGGGCATCATAGACTGTATGGTAGAATGCTGGCGAAACCTTCATCTCTTCGGCATAATTATGTTGGTTCTTCCGATACTGCTGCATGATCAGGTAGTAGGCTTTTGCGTCGAAAGCTCCCTGGTGAAGTTCTTCGGCAATTCTGATCAATGTTTCCTTGTCCATTTTCGTCCCTCCCTTCGTAGGAAAATGATAATTTAGCGGCTTGAAAGCTGTGCCAGCAGCGTTGCTTGCATATCTTCAAGAAGTGCTATCTCCCTCGTGTTCAGCATCATCTGATCTATGAATGCAGGCAGACGCATTTCTTTGAGGGTTTCGGATGTAGGAACAATGAGCTTTATACCATCAATAAAGTTCTTGCTTAGGTTGTCCTGCGCCCCGCCATTTGAGAGGCGACTAATCTCGCTCTGACTTTGAATCAATGCAAAGTACAGATATGCAGCCTCAGACCTTGAATGGCAGACCATTCCGCAAATTGCCTGATTCGTGGTCGCAGGGACACCCAAGTAGCCAACTTCGCCAGCGGTAACACCGTACATAGCCATCAGCACAGTATCTATTGGGAGTAGCTTTGCTGAGCTTCCTTCGAGACCGGATTGAGTGATACGTTCTTCAGTCTGAAGCGTGATGTTATTATGCACCTCGCCCGATTTGACCCACGGAATAGTTCCATTCAGCCAGTAATCACTTACAGTTCGAGATGGAGTGGAACCCGATTTAGTCTCAGAACAATACTCTGATACGGTTTTTACAGAATAGTTCTCTGAAAGATTAAGCCTCAATAAATCGGCTTCCGTGGCATTGATTAGAGCTGCTTTCCCAATAACAGAGCTAATCGCGGCGATGCCGGAGGTCACTAAATTATCATTTATCTTCCGCTTGAGTTCAATCCGATCCGTGATCGTATTGTATGCCTTCACAATGCCACGCTGCTTCTCGATAGAGGGGACAGGCAGTTCAACCTTACAGAGTTCGTCCCAATCAAAGATTTCTCTGACGCTCCCGTGAGACATATATCTTGTATAGCGGTCAAACTCCGGTCGGCTAAACCAAAGCATCAAATATTCAGGGTCAAGTCGCTCGTTATCAGTGACCTCAAACACGGTATATGAGCTTGAAATGATGCAATCCTTATCTTGTAGAAGAGCAATCGAAATCTTCTCGCCATTCCGAGATGTAACAGGACCATACGCAAATTGCCCAGTACGAACAATCTTATAGCTCGATAAGTCCGTTCCAACAATATTCGCAATGGAGGGAATAAACTGCTTGCTGATGCTGACGCCAAGCAAATAGTCAACTTTCAAATCCCTATTTCGTTCGTCTACCGGTTGAATAAAATCTCCAAGTAGCCTATATCCTTCTTTCATCGTGACACCTCAC
>ENA-OPBE01001115-OPBE01001115.1-human-gut-metagenome-genome-assembly--contig:-NODE-1115-length-24574-cov-2.887597_pt1 | contig 24574 bp, 26 predicted proteins | sample MGYA00241066_ERZ501448 | MGnify/ENA primary metagenome ERZ501448 (study PRJEB25962, sample SAMEA2042585) | human gut metagenome | biome: human gut; feature: human-associated habitat; material: faeces...
TCCTCTTTATCCATTTTCACGGTCGGTTTGCTTTCCGGCTGTTCCGGCTCTCTTTTCCCGCCCGTGAACCATGTTCCCAAGCTATCCCGGTATCGCCATAAGAGGATGGCGTAATACAGGAGTGTTCCGATAATAAACCATTTCAACATATCAGAACGGTTTTTCAAATTTGCTTTCGTACAGTTCGTTTATCTCGTCCTGAAACTGGTCGAAATGCCGGAGCAGGATATTTTCTACATAGCTGCTGACGGTTGCCTTGCGTCCGCCAATAACGGTTACTATCTTCATCAGCTTTTCGTGTGTGGCACGGCTGACATATAACGGCTGGCGGTCGGTCAAGTCCACCCGCATGAAATAGGTTTCCCGATAATCGCCCGGAGTGTTCTTTTTCCGGCGGGCAGGTTCTTTCATCGCCTTTTCTTCCTTTGGTTCTGACTTGATTTCCCCTTTATCTGCCGTTTCCGGCTTATCATCCGGTTTGTCCGGTGTTTCTACTGCCGTTTTCACCGTCACTGTTGGCGTTTCCTGTTTCTTCACGGGCAAGCCCTGTGAAATAATCTCTTTCATAAAATCCTCGTCAATTTGCGGTTTCCCGCCGCTTTGCTTTGCCATATTGTTACAGTTTTATAAGGTATGCGATTTCGGTTATCAGTTCTTCCATGTTGCTGCCCTTTACCAGCCGTTTGTCTGCCGGAAACAGCGTGGAACGGAACACGGTTTTACGCTGTGCGTCCAGTTCCTTTTTAAATCTTTTGGTGTCGGGGATAAATACTTTCATAAGGGGCAGTTCCAGTTCCCCGATGGTTTGCTCATATAGGGTGTAGAGGTCTGTTTTCTCTCTGCCATCTACCATGTTCCAAAACAGGTGCAGCCCTTTCAGTCGGCACGCTTCATTCTTTACCAGCAGTTTATGGATAGCCACCGCAAAGGAAAGGCTGCTTTCCAATACCACCCGGTCGGCAGCAATGGGAGTGAAAATATAATCCACCCCTGAAAGGGAGTTGATAACGCCCTCACTGTTTACCGTTCCGGGCAGGTCAAAAAAGACCACATCATAATCCGACCCGGCAGACGCAAGATATTCATCCGCCGTTTTTATCGCTTCATCCGGCGAACTGCACAGCACCGGGTACGCTTTCTTTTCCAGTGCTTTGAACTGGTGAAAGGCAAGCTGTTTGTAGTAATCATCCCCGTTCACCAGTTCGGCATCCCGTTTGCGCATGGCACTGATACTGTGCTGCGGATAATCGCAATCTACGACCGCCACGTTATAGCCTTTCAGGTAATACAGGAAACTCGCCACCAACACGGTGAACGTTGTTTTGCCGACCCCGCCCTTTTGGGTGGAGAAAGCCACATACAAGGTTTCTTTCTTCATTGTAATAATTCTTTTTTGTGATACATCTTTATTTCATTCCATCCGTACAGATTGACGGATGGTTTTCTTTCGTTCCATGTTGAAATCCTGAAAGATGGACTGACTTCTATCTTTTTGCAAAGACAGATTTCTTTCTTCCTTGCTTCTTTTCTTTTAATCTTTCCAAAAAGCTGGATTGCTTTCTTTGCAGACTGCTTGTTTTCCCGATTGAAAGGTGGGCTGCTTTCATTCCGTCCCGACAGCTTGCATTCTTGTTTTCTTGAAAGATTGCAATCTTGAAATCTTGTTTTCAAGTTTTTAAATTCGCTTTCTTTGCGTCCGTTTTCCGTTACATATTTTCATCTATCCATATTGCTTTCCGTCTTAAATCAGGGACAAATAAACACAGAAAAGCAACCCCTTTCGAGATGTGTCCTCAAATGTCCCCGTTTGTCCTCATTTGTCCTATAACCTGCTATTTCACAGCATTTTTAATACCCGTTACTTTGCATCCGAAAGGTATCGGTCAGGCTAACCAAGCCCCCGATGTCGGGAGCGTTCCAATATCCGCTAACTCCAATCCATCGGTAGATGGATTTTTATTTGCACTGGCAAATAGCAAGGTGTGTTCTCAGCAGCTTGAAATTCTTTCAGCAGCTTTGAACGCCTTGCCCGGACGAAGCCGGGACATGGGTCACTCCGAAGTCGTAACCCTTAAAAAAATGTAGCATGAAACAGAAAAATGGAAATGCGCCCCGTCCGGGTGGCGCAGGACGAAAGCCCAAAGCAGACCCGGCAGTGTTCAGGTACTCTATCAGCTTCAATGCGATAGACCACGCCCGCTTTTTGGCATTGTTCGACCAATCCGGTATGCGCACGAAAGCGCATTTTATCACCGCCCGCATCTTCGGCGAACCGTTCAAAGTGATTAAAATAGACAAGGCGGCAGTAGAATATTATACCCGGCTGACCACTTTATATTCCCAGTTCAGGGGTATTGCCGTGAATTATAATCAGGTGGTAAAGGCTCTCAATACCAATTTTTCAGAGAAGAAGGCACTCGCATTTCTCTATAAACTGGAAAAGGCAACGATGGAACTTGCCGACCTGAACCACCAAATTATAGAACTGACCCGTGAATTTGAAACAAGATGGTTGCAAAGATAAGCGTAGGCAGTTCCTTGTTCGGTGCGCTTTCCTACAACCAAAACAAGGTGGATGAAGAACAGGGAAAGGTACTTTTAAGTAACCATATGTTCGAGAGCGAGGACGGGAATTTCAGCATCCGGCGATGTATGGAATGTTTCGATATGCACTTGCCCGCCGACCTGAAAACTGAAAAACCGATTATCCATATCTCCCTGAACCCGCACCCGGACGATGTGCTTTCCGACAGCCAGCTTGCGGATATTGCCAAAGAATATATGGATAAGCTGGGGTACGGCAACCAGCCGTATATGGTTTACAAGCACGAAGGTGCGTCCGTAAAGGTCGCATGATAAATATCTCTTTGGCAAGAGATTAGGTTAGTGTTCCGAATAACACGATAAGTTTAACCCCTATAAAGACGCGAAAGTGGATTTATAGACATAAAAAAACGAATATGTTATACAACCTATTCCCATCCGACTTACCCTGCGGAGAAATCTTTAGGGGGAACATAGCACTTCGGAAAAGTGATAAGTCAGCTAACTGCCATGCTGCTACTGAATTGCGAGGGAAAAAGACAGACATGAGGATGAAGCCTGATTGGTTGAACGATAATCCAATGGTCGAACTTGTGACTATGGCGGAAGGCAGTCACTTACGCCATACCATGATACCAAGCCCAGTTCTTCGTATGGGTATGGCGGGAACTTGTCATGGCATAACCGCAATAAGCGGAGATAAGGATGAAAGTCGCATCCGACAGTCTGTTGCGCCAATAGTTATCATGTGTGCTAAACGGAGATTGCCTAAATCGAAATGCCGTAACACGGCTATGGGCAACGGCTCTGAATATTCGACAAGGCAACGGAGTGTCCATAGTAGTCTGAGCAAGGGAAAGCCTTGTACATGGCAAAGGGACACAGTTGGTATTTTCAATATAACTAAAGGATAACGTGAGAGACGTATGAGAAATCCAGAAGTCATATTGAACACTCTATGCTCACACAGTAAGGACAAGGACTACAAGTATGAGCGTATCTACCGTATCCTGTTCAATGAAGAACTGTTTATGCTTGCCTATGAGAAAATAAAGTCCAAACCGGGAAACATGACCGCAGGAACGGACGGAAAAACCATAGATGGCACAACACTCCAACGGATAGGTAAACTGATTGACAGTCTCAGAAATGAGAGCTATCACCCCAAACCTGCAAGGAGGGTATATATACCCAAAAAGAACGGGAAGAAACGTCCGCTTGGCATACCCTCTTTTGATGATAAACTGGTACAGGAAGTAGTTAGAATGATACTTGAAGCAATTTATGAAGGTAGTTTTGAACATACTTCGCATGGGTTTCGCCCCAAACGAAGTTGTCATACTGCTCTTATAGATATACAAAAGACATTCACTGCCGTGAAATGGTTTATTGAGGGAGACATTAAAGGCTTCTTCGACAACATAGACCATCAGACACTCGTAGAAGTCTTACGTAAGCGAATTGCAGATGAACGCTTTCTGCGTCTTGTATGGAAATTCCTAAAGGCAGGTTATGTTGAAAACTGGAAATACAATCGTACTTATTCAGGAACTCCACAAGGTGGCATTGTCAGTCCTATACTGGCAAACATATACCTTGACCAGTTCGATAAGTATATGAAAGAGTATGCACAGACTTTTGACAAGGGAGAAAAACGGAGAACGAGAAAGGAGTACAATAGTCTGAACACCAGAACTGTAAATCTGCGCAAGAAATGGAGGGAAGAAACGGACAAATCCGTAAAGTCCCGGTTGCTGGACAAATTAAAGAGAATGCAGGAAGAAAAGTTAGCGATGTCATGCAGTGACGAAATGGATGAGAATTATCGTCGCCTCAAATACATTAGGTATGCTGACGACTTCCTTGTCGGGGTAATTGGTTCAAAATCAGAAAGTGAAAGAATTAAGGCGGACATCGCCGCATTCATGCGTGAACGCCTAAAACTTGAACTTTCAACCGAGAAGACATTGATTACCCATGCACAGGAAGAAGCTAAATTCCTCGGATTTCATATTACCGTCCGCTCATTGAATGTACGTAAGCGTAACCGAAAAGGTGCGCTGAAAAGAGACTTCAAAGGAAAGGTAATGCTGAATCTATCATCTGAAACGGTTAAAGAAAAACTTCAAAATCTTGGAGCTATTCGTTTTACGCAAAAGGATGGTAAAGTTATCTGGAGACCTAAGATAAGAACGGCTCTGACTGGTATGGATGCCGACAGGATGGTAGCCAAATACAACCTTGAAATCAGAGGATTCTATAATTACTACTGCATAGCCAATAATGTCTCGGCAACATGCGCAGACTTTGGCTACATCATGAAGTATAGCCTTTATAAGACTTTGGCGCGAAAGTACAACAGTTCGCTCCGAAAGATAATAAGGAAATACACTAAGGACAAGGTATTCTCTATTCCCTATAAAGACCCTAACGGGAACGAGAAGCGAAGAACCCTTTATCATGATGGTTTTAAACGCAAAACAGTAGGATTCCATGAAACCTGCGATAATATTCTATTCACCCATTATCCCAAACGCTCTCTCGCAGAACGCTTGAGAAATAATGTATGTGAAGTGTGTGGTGGAAAAGGTCCTTTGATAATGCACCATATCAGGACACTCAAATCCGCCAATAAGAATACACCGTGGGGAAAACAGATGCTACTTATGAACCGTAAAACCATTGCTGTATGCGAGGAATGTTTTGCAAAAATCAAAGAGGCAGAGCAATAGAGTGTTTGCTAACGGAGAGCCATATACATGGGAACATGTACGTATGGTTCGGGGGCAGACATGGGGAAACCAGCCATAGGAATATGGTATGGCGCCCTGTGTCGAGCCTACATATTGCAAGGCATCATATCCATATCGTTTCCATCCGAGTGGATGAAACAGGCAAAAAGATAAACGACAAGTTCGAGCATATCCGCAGCAAACAAATTACCCGTGAACTGGAACAGAAGTACGGGCTGCATCCGGCAGAGAAGAAACAGGCAGCCGAACGTCCCGAACTTAAAAAGGTGGACTACCGGGCAGGGGACGTAAAGCACCAGTTATCCAATACGGTGAAAGCCCTTGCCAGCAGTTACCGTTTCCAAAGTTTCACGGAGTACAAAGCCCTGCTATCTATATATAATGTACAGGCGGAAGAAGTGAAAGGGGAAGTGAACGGCAAACCTTATAATGGCATTGTCTATTCGGCGACCAATGACAAAGGAGAAAAACAGGGAAACCCGTTCAAATCTTCCTCTTTGGGAAAGTCGGTAGGTTACGAAGCCATCCAGCGACACATCAAGAAATCCGCAAGGGACATTCAAGATAAGAACCTGAAAGAGCATACCTGCCGGACGGTCAGCGCAGTGATGAAATCCGTCTGTAGCCGGGAACAGCTTATTACAGACTTAAAAGCGAAAGGCATAGATGTACTGTTCCGGCAGAACGATACGGGCAGGATATACGGTGTAACGTTCATCGACCATGAAAGTCGTACCGTCCTGAACGGGTCACGGTTGGGAAAGGACTCTTCCGCCAATGTGTTCAACGACCTGTTTACTGGCTCCCGTACTTTGACGGGAAACAGCAAACAGGAAGCGCAGGAACATACGCAAGGGTATAACCCGACCGGGCACTTTTCAGAGGGTGCGGGCAAAGCCGTTGCCGGACTGTTCAGCCTATTATCCGGCGGGGACAATACGCCACCCGACAACAGCCAAGTTCCGTCACCCAAGAAGAAGAAAAAGAAGAAGAAACAAAGACGAATTTAGTAATCCTAAAAATTTCAATTATGCAGAATGAAGATGATTTAAGAGGTCTTGCAAAGGTCATGGACTTTATGCGGGCAATCAGTATTTTATTTGTAGCGATAAACATTTACTGGTTTTGTTACCAGTCGTTCAGGGAGTGGGGTATTAATATCGGGGTAGTCGATAAAATCCTGCTGAACTTCCAGCGTACCGCCGGGCTGTTCTCCAATATCCTGTACACCAAACTTTTTTCGGTGGTATTCCTTGCGCTTTCCTGTTTGGGTACAAAAGGAGTGAAAGAGGAAAAAATCACATGGAACAGGATTTATGTGTTCCTGACTATCGGTTTTATCCTGTTTTTCCTGAACTGGTGGTTACTCGCTTTGCCGTTGCCACTGGCGGCAAATACGGCATTGTATATCTTTACCATGTCAACCGGGTATCTTTCGCTACTTGCTGCCGGAGTATGGATTTCCCGCCTGTTGAAAAATAACCTGATGGATGATGTGTTTAACATCGAGAATGAAAGTTTCGCACAGGAAACACGCCTGATAGAAAACGAGTATTCCATCAACCTGCCGACCCGGTTCTACTATAAAAAGAAATGGAATGACGGGTGGATAAACGTTGTAAACCCGTTCCGAGCAAGCATGGTATTAGGTACGCCCGGTTCGGGAAAATCGTATGCGATAGTCAATAATTACATAAAACAGCAAATCGAAAAAGGCTTCGCTGTTTATATTTATGACTACAAATTTCCTGACCTTTCGGAGATAGCTTACAATCACTTAATCAGCCATTTAGATGGTTATAAAGTAAAACCTAAATTCTACATGATTAACTTTGACGACCCGCGTAAAAGCCACCGATGCAATCCTATAAATCCGGCATTCATGACGGACATATCGGACGCATACGAAGCCAGTTATACCATCATGTTAAATTTGAACCGCAGTTGGATTACCAAGCAGGGGGACTTTTTTGTAGAAAGCCCGATAATCCTGCTGGCTTCTATCATTTGGTTTTTGAAAATTTATCAGGGTGGCAAGTATTGTACATTCCCGCACGCTATCGAGTTCTTAAATAAGAAATATGCCGATACGTTCACTATTTTAACCAGTTATCCCGAACTGGAAAACTACCTTTCACCGTTCATGGATGCGTGGGAATCCAATGCACAAGACCAGTTACAGGGGCAGCTTGCAAGTGCTAAAATCCCACTTTCCCGTATGATAAGCCCGGCTTTATATTGGGTAATGACAGGGGATAATTTTTCACTGGATATAAACAACCCGGAAGAACCTAAGATATTAGTAGTAGGCAATAATCCCGACCGCCAAAATATCTATTCCTGTGCTTTGGGGCTGTATAATTCCCGTATCGTAAAGTTGATAAACAAGAAGCATCAACTGAAAAGTTCCGTGATAATAGACGAGTTACCGACAATCTATTTCAGGGGACTGGATAACTTGATTGCAACGGCACGGAGCAACAAGGTAGCGGTCTGTTTAGGATTTCAGGATTTCAGCCAATTACGCCGGGACTATGGGGACAAGGAAAGCAAAGTAATCGAAAATACGGTGGGTAATATCTTTTCCGGTCAGGTGGTTTCTGAAACGGCTAAAACGCTTTCAGACCGTTTCGGAAAGGTCTTACAAAAACGGCAAAGCATGACTATTAACCGGAACGACAAATCAACCTCTATCAGTACGCAGATGGATAGCCTGATACCACCCAGCAAAATATCCAACTTAACGCAGGGTATGTTTGTGGGTGCGGTCAGCGACAATTTCGATGAAAGGATAGAGCAGAAAATATTCCATGCGGAAATTGTGGTGGATAACGAGCAGGTGAAGCGGGAAACAGCCAGTTACAAAAAACTACCCCAAATCATAGATTTTAGGGACGAAAACGGGAATGACCGGATGCAGGAAGAAATACAGGCAAATTACAACCGGGTCAAGCAGGAAGTCCAACAGATTGTCATGGACGAAATGGAAAGGATTAAAAATGATCCCCAATTACAACATTTGATTAAAAATGAAGAATAGATATTTAGTGGGGATTGATAGTCCCCACTAAATACAATATTATCTATATGTTATTCTTTCTGTTTAATCTTCTTGACGAAAGTTTTACCCAAATATCGTGAGCTAACTTTACATCATTGGATGATAATCCGTAATTCAATTCTAGAATTTGTTTATTTGTTATATCTAATATGTTTGAAATATCAACTTTAGCTCTTAACATTTCATCGATTGTTAGAAATAAATCTGAATTGTTATTTTGAAATGGTAGAAATATATTCTCGGCTTCATTTGGCATTAGTTCCAAAACTCCACCGCCATGACTACGACCTAATATTTCAGTAGAAGCTAAAGATAATGAATTGTAATAGCTTGAAATAAATGATTTTATATCCAAATCAGGCTTTATAGTTACTCGATGCATTGTATCTGTTGTATAAGCCTGACTTTCATTTAAAATAAGCCGAGGATATATATTATTTCTTCTCATAAAGAAAGCATCAGAAACTCTTAACGATGGAACAATTTGCCATTCATCTCTTATTCTACATTTATAACCTTGGTCTATACCCTCTTTTACTCCCCATTTTAGATAAGCTTTTGCACCATCATTCAACTCTTTATAAGATGGAAACACTAAAAGAAATGCTTTTGCATCAAGTTTTATATTATTTTCCCAATCGTTCTTAGTAAAAACAGAACCTGTAACTTGAATACTTCTCCCTACTAATGGCTTGGCATACTTTTCAAGATTATATTTTTTTACAACTGATAAAGGAACAGTAAAAAACTCATTTGAGCCAGTCGTTATGCCAACTTCAATATTAGCATACTTATTCATTCTAGGAATGATATTACTATCCTGTAATTCTTCAAGAAAATCAATTTCCTTTTGCTCCAAAAAATAAAAAGTCCACTTACTAGACTTATGATTTATCTTTTTTTGAGGGCTGCACAATTTTTCTATTTTAATGCAATCTAACCCATCTGCATCTAATACTTCTAAATGTTCTATTGAATGCATATTTGATTTGTTCTTTTCGCATAAAAGCAAAATGACTTCCTGCTGAATATTTGGAAATACTAGTTTTTGAAAAGATATGATATTTATTTTATTATAAAATATTGATAAAAAATTACGTAATTGCTTTGCAAAAGAAACTTGCAAGATTTCAGCAGGTAGTACAAAACCTATTTTACCTGTTTCTTTTAACAACAAAGAAGAACCTACAACAAAAGACACCCATGCATTTGTTAATTTAGAATACGATAGTCCCGCTTTCTCAAAAATAGAAGCAGCATAAGCTTGTTGTTCTTTGTTGAAATACTGATATCTAATATAGGGAGGATTACCTATAACTAAATCGAATTTTTGTTCAGTGTTTATACAGTATTCGTGAAAATCAGTATTTAAGATTTTGGATTTTACTAGATTGGTATTTCGAGCTTTTTGTGCTTCCTCTTTATCTAGTTCAATGCCAAGAAAAGAATTATATTCATATTTACCCTTTTGTATTTCTCGTAGAAAGACACCATCTCCGCAGCTTGGTTCTAAAATATCAATGTCCTTTTGCTCATTGAAGGCCCATTTTAGAATAAATGAGGCTATTTTATTAGGGGTGTAAAAACCACCCCTTAATTTTTCATTGCTTACATTATCTACTAATTGCATTTTATCATCTTTAATATTGTGACACAAAGTTACAATAGTAAGTGAGAGCCTGAAAATATTTATTCGATTATTAACGTAAACTCGGTAGTATTTTCAGGATTAACATATAATTTCGCAATACAACCTAACAATTCCTCTTTGGCTATATGATCTTTTGCAGATCCCCAACTTATCCAGGTCATTGAGTTATTTTGCAAATAAGCTTTTGACTTGGTGTCCGTGTTATGGGTCAATGCTAAATTGAAGGTTTTAGGTCCTTCTCCTAAGGTATATATACGGAATTGGGCTTTTGCTCTTTCTAAATGCGGGTGTTTACTGTCTTTCTGCCATTTCAAATCACAAAATACTACGTCACGAAAATAGTGCTTTTGATCTATATCAGGAGTATTGCCTTTACTGAAAAACATTGAGCCTGTAGAATGAGTATTTGCACCAATTGGAATATTCAAATCACGTCTTGATAGTTCTTTACTTGTCCAAACTAATGATAACTCACCTATGTCTATCGTATTATCAATTTCAATACAAGTTTCTTCTATCACATCTGTTACAATTTTTTCTCTACTAGCTTTTATGCGTTTAAATTCTTTTGGCAGTTTTACAGTTTCTCTATTAGGCACTTCAAATAGATTTTCTGTTTCTACTTTTTTTTCTTCTGTTTTTCTATATTTATTTTTCCAATTTACTTTTTCTGGGACTATTCCTTTATCAACAAATGCTTGTATAACTTCAGATGTTAATTTAAATAAATTTGAATCGGAAAAATCAAATAATGTACTATAGTGACTTTTAAGATCATGTAACAAAGCTTGTCCTTGCATATCTGTATTGTTAAATTCAATCAGAATTGAGCTTTCAATATTAGAAAAAAGTCCATTCGTTGTAAGGTTGGATGAACCAACTATAAGCATAGTCTTAGTTTCACTTTCAAATAAATATATTTTAGGATGAAATATAGGACTTTCTTTTTGATAAAAAATATAGCTATTCACGCCTAATTTGAGAATTTCCTCTAAAGCATCCTTAGGTGTCCCTTCTTGATCAATACCTACAATTAGATTGATATCTTTAAATTCATTGTTTAACAAATACTCAGAGAGGAGTTCTACAGCAGCAGCACTAGCAAAAGCAGAGATTCCTGTAAAAGTATTAAATTGTCTTGATTTCAGGGAATCAATTAAATATTGTCCGACTGAACGATGAGTCACTTTATTATATCCTTGTCCTAAAAATAGTATTTTCATAATTTCTGTGTTTTAGTAATTAATGCCATTATATACTCCAAATTTATCAGATGTTTATATTTTTAAATACGTCTTCTAAATTGACCTCTAATGCATAGCATAATTTTATAATTGTCTTAATTGTCATATTAGTATTTCCTGATTCTAATCGACTGACGTATTGATAATCCCAATTACACTTTGCAGCCAAATTATCTTGAGTCATTTGCTTAGCAATTCTCAATTCTTTTATGCGTGTGCCTATTTTTACTAAAATATCTTTGTCATTCATTGATTTAGCATTTTTTGTTAGTAAAGATTGCCCTTTATTTTCGTATTTATCTAAACTTATAAGTTTAGATAAGGCAAAATCACTTATAAACTATTGATTATATAAGTTTTTTGATCTAATTAAAAAATGCGAAGACTAATAAGGACAAACGAGGACTAATGAAGCCACCCGTTCCCAAATCCTTAAATATACTCTATTTCATCCGTACTTTTACTTCCGAAATTTTTATTTACTCACTAAAATTCAAAAAGTTATGGATGTAAACACAGCCAACCAATCCACCACTGACGAACAGATGATGGATATTCTTCTTGTACTGGATAAGGAGAAAAAGACAATCAGCGCAGTGAAAGGCGTAGATGAAAACGGGGAACTCCAAACCGTATCGCCGGAGAATAACAGTGAACTTCTGAAATTCGACCGTCACGGCGATTTCTTTTCCAACTTTTTTTCCAACATGATAAACCAGTTGAAGAACCCGACCCGTTTTAACTTCTTCAAAATCCCTAAGATTGAACTTCCCAAGATTACACCGATAATCTGGGACAACTTCGGTCATCCGACACCTGAAAATGAAGCGGACATAGCACGTTACCGGGTAACACCTGAAACCGTGAAGCAGGAAACGAAGAAAGAACAGCAGGAAACCCAAGCTCCACAACCACAGGCACAGCAGCCAGCCAAAGAAACGGGAGCAACGGCACAAGCACCGCAGCAATCTGACAAAAGCAAGTATGTTATCGACCCTGACAAGGTGGACTGGGAAGCCTTGAAAAACTTCGGGCTTTCCAAAGAACAGCTTGAAAAGGCAAAGGCTTTAGAACCCATGTTAAGGGGGTACAAGTCGCACGGTGCGTTCACTATCACAGGAAACTACAATTCCGCCATTATGAAACTGGACGCACGTTTGTCTTTCCGACACGACAAGGAGGGAAATGTAGTATTAGCGATACACGGCATCCGTCAAAAGCCGGAACTCGACCGTCCGTTCTTCGGACATGAATTTTCCAAAGAGGATAAAGCCAATCTTCTCGAAACGGGAAACATGGGACGGATAGTAAACCTGAAAAACTATATCACAGGAGAAATGATACCTTCTTTCGTCAGTGTGGATAAGGTAACAAATGAACTGGTTTCCATGCGGGCAAGCAGTGTACAAATCCCCGATGAAATAAAGGGTGTAAAACTTAGTAAGGAACAGCAGCAAGCCTTACGGGAGGGAAAGGGTGTATTCCTTGAAAATATGATTTCCAACCGTAAGAATCCTTTTTCCGCTACCGTTCAGGTCAATGCCGACAAGAAAAGTCTGGAATTTATCTATCCCAATGCCAAACAGTCACAGGAGCAACGGCAGAAACAGAAACAGCCGAACAACCTTGTCACCAGTGACGGTGTAACCATCCCTAAGAGCATTTCAGGAATAGAACTGACACGCCAGCAACAGCAGGATTTAGTCGATGACAAGACCATCTTTGTTGCCGGGCTGAAAGACAAGAGAGGGGTTGAATACGATGCTTATATTCAGGTGAACCACGACAAGAAAAAATTAGGCTTTTACAGTGACAACCCCAGTTTTGACCGTTCAGCCGTGAAAGAGATTACTCCGGCAAGCAAGAACCGCACACAGGTAGCGGTCAATTCGGAGGGCAAGACCAACGAAGTCACCAAGAAAGTGAAAGAACCCTTGAAAAAGGGTCAGGACAAGCCCACTGAAAAACAAAAGACCAAGCAGGATAAAAAGGAGAAGCAGGAGCAGACGGACAAACCCAAACAAAGCAGGGGACGCAAAAGATGATGGCGGTATTAATCCTTATCCCGGTTATCGGTTTCGTCCTGTTCGTCCTTGCCTGTTGCAAAACGGACTGGAAAACCATAGACGAGCAGAACCGACAATTTTATGCAGACGGTTATCACATCTACTATGACCGGAAAATCCTAAGACAAAAAGAAGTGGAACAATTAAAATCGAAATTAGAATGATTGCAGTAATCGGAGAAAAACCAAGCGTGGCAAGGGACATTGCCCGCATTTTAGGAGCGAGTGAAAAACAGGATGGCTACCTTTCAGGTAACGGGTATCTCGTTACCTGGGCTTTCGGCCATCTTGTCGGTTTGGCAATGCCGGAAGCATACGGAATACAGAGTTTCCGCCGGGAAAACCTACCTATCATCCCGGAGAATTTTCAACTTACACCCCGGCAGGTGAAAGCGGAAAAGGGGTACAAGGCTGACCCCGGAGCGTTAAAACAGCTAAAGGTAATCAAAGAGGTATTCAGCCAGTCGGACAAGATAATAGTCGCTACGGATGCAGGAAGAGAGGGAGAGCTTATCTTTCGTTACATCTACCAGTATATCGGATGCGACAAGCCTTTTGTCCGCTTATGGATAAGCAGCCTTACGGACAAGGCAATTCGTGAGGGACTGCAAAACCTGAAAGCCGGCAGCCTGTATGACAACCTTTTCCTTTCGGCGCAGGCACGAAGCGAAGCAGATTATTTGATTGGAATAAACGCAACGCAGGCTTTAAGCGTAGCAGCCGGACAAGGAATATTTTCTTTGGGACGGGTACAGTCGCCCACGTTGGCGATGATATGTACCCGCTTTTTGGAAAACAAGAACTTTGTCCCGCAAAAGTATTGGCAACTGAAATTACAAACGGCAAAGGATAATATAAGTTTTTCTGCCCTATCCGTAGAAAAATACGATGCGCAGCAGACCGCCATCGACACACTGCAAAGGATAAAGGAAGCGGAAACGGTACGGGTGAAATCCGTAGAGCGTAAGGAAGTGAGCCAAGAACCGCCCTTGCTATACGATTTAACTTCACTTCAAAAAGAAGCGAATAGGAAACTGAACTTTTCCGCAGACAAGACATTATCCATCGCACAAAAGTTATACGAGGGTAAGCTAATCAGCTATCCCCGAACCGGAAGCCGTTACATATCACAAGACGTGTTCGAGGAAATCTCGGAACGGTTGATTAATCTGGAGCAATACACCCGCTTTTCCCGATATGCCGCCGAGATGAAAGGCACAGCCTTAAATCCCCGTCCAGTAAACGATGGTAAAGTAACCGACCACCACGCCCTGATAGTAACGGAAAACCAGCCCGGCAAGATGGAAGCTGACGAACAGGCAATCTATGAATTGATAGCCGGACGGATGTTGGAAGCCTTTTCAGAAAAATGTGTCAAAGACGTAACTTGTGTAACGCTAGAGTGTGCAGGAGTGCTTTTTACGGTCAAAGGGTCTGTCATCAAATCCGCCGGATGGCGTGGCGTATTCGGCGAGAAAGAAGACGGGGAAGATAACGTCACCTTACCTACCATGCAAGACGGGGACAACTTGCCGCTTTCCGACATTGAACTGTTGGAGAAACAGACCAAGCCCAAGCCGTTACACACGGAAAGCAGTCTGCTTTCTTCAATGGAAACGGCAGGTAAGGAACTGGAAAACGCCGACCTGAAAGCCAGCATGAAAGATACGGGTATAGGCACGCCCGCAACACGGGCAGCCATCATCGAAACGCTGTTTTCCCGCCAGTACATCATCCGGGAGAAAAAGAACCTTGTCCCGACCGAAAAGGGACTTGCCGTTTACAACATCATCCGGGATAAAAAGATAGCGGACGTGAAAATGACGGGTATGTGGGAAAATACGCTTGCCAAGATAGAAAACGGGGAAATGAATCCCGATACGTTCCGTAAAGGTATCGAGGTATATGCAAGACAAATCACGGCTGAACTTTTGGATGTTCAGCTTTCATTAGCTTCGGGTAGTAATTATGCCTGTCCGAAATGCAAGACCGGGCGCATCCTGTTTTATCCGAAAGTCGCCAAATGTTCCAATGTGGATTGTTCCGTTACCATCTTTCGCAACAAGAGCGACAAGCAGCTAACCGACAAACAGATTACCGAACTGGTGACGACCGGGAAAACCGGGCTAATTAAAGGCTTTAAAAGCAAGAACGGTAAAGTCTTTGACGCTTCACTTGCCTTTGACGAACAGTTTAATGTTACTTTCATGTTTCCTGAAAAGAAAGGCAAGCCGAAGAAATAAGCTGGAAATAGCTATATTTGCCACAGAAAGTTTCATTATAGATAGATTTATAATTGAAATTTTTGTGGTTGAAGCACCCGGAGGGATACCGGGTGCTTTTTTAATCATTCTCCTTTATAATGATAGGTCAAGCAAACGACTTGATTGTCTATCACCCGATGTCCGGTCAGTTCCCACTTTGACCCGAATGTTTTTCCTATAAACTTGATACCGTCACCCAGTATGACCGGAACAATATATAGCATTATCTCGTCCAGCAGGGATGCTTCAATCAACGAGGTTATGAACTTACCGCCGCCGAGAACCTGAATGTCGGTTTCAGAGCTTGATTTAAGTTCATTAATTGCACGTAAAGGCATATCGGTAAGAAAGGTTACATTCTCCTTTTCCGTCACATTGGTATCGTAATGGGACACTACAAAAGTCTTTTTACTTTTGTATGGCCATCCGCCCCAATGTTCAAAAATCATGTTATAGGTATTCACTCCCGCAAGAAGTACGCCGGGCTGTTCATAGGCTGTCGAAATCTCTTTTCTTACGTTTTCAGGCATCCAATCCAATTCATTGTCTTTTGTGGCTATGAAACCATCGAGAGATACAGCAATACAAGTTTTTAAATGTTTCATAATTGGGTATTTAACAGTTACTTTTTATAAACTGTTCGCCAGTACATCAAAAAAGAAGCGTGAACTTACACTGCTTCACTACGAGGTACTGGCATACCCAAAGAAACGAAACAGGCAAGCCCACGCTATGACAAAGCATAGCATAGACATTGCGCTGAAAATCCCGTTTCTTTTGAAAAGTGCCAGTTTTCGTAGTGAGATATTCGGCGAACGAATATGATATATATAAAGACGAAATCACAGGTTACTGTTCAATCGCCGTTATCTTCTTATGTAACTTTTGCAAAGTTAGCCAAATCCCTGAAAACTCCGGCATACATTAATAAGAAAATCCTGCCTTATCTCACGACAAAACAGGATTGAAAGCCATTAGAAAAGAAAAAATTAATCGGTCTTTTCACGGATTAACTTGTGTACATCTGTAGCACGGTAATAGCACCTGCCATCCAGCATAAGGAAAGGGAGTATTCCCTTTTTTCGGTAACGGGTCAGTGTTCGGGGAGCTACTTTCAGAAGCAGGCATAAATCCTGATTATCCAGCAGTTCTTCGCCATCCAAACAATTACGTCCGTTTATCACTTTGTCTATCTTCTTGTCCTGCATATCGAACCTATCCATGATACGTTCCATCCATACGGTAAAATCATCTCTATCTATATACATAAGGCTGTCTGATTAAATTAAACCAATCATAAAATAACTTTGGTTGGACGGGTCTTTAATGATAATATCCTTTTCCCGCATGAAGCGGATATAGCTTTTTGCTGTCCGCTCCTTGACATCCAAGATTTGCTGTATCTGCTCGCACAAGTCTATATAGGTGATATGTTCCTGTCTGCCGAAGACATCACGGGCAACACCCACCAATTCTTTTTCCTTGCGTTTCTCTTTTTCCTCACGGGTCTTTTCACCCCTGTAAAGGTGCATCCCGGCTGCCTTGTCCCACGAAAAGAGCATCAAAGGAACATCCAGCGGGCTGCCGTCCCTCACTTTCAGGGCTTTCACCACTGACAGAGCCGGGTCTTCGTCTTTCTCTATCGAGAGGATGGCAGCCGCTTTGCGTTGCAGTTCAGAGCCTAAATGTCCCCGGAGCTTCAACCCGTTAGGTACGAAATGCAGTACACAGATGATACAGGTTTTATATATCCCTGCCAGTCGGTACAGTTCATCTATGATTGCCACGCTTTCCGCTTCATCGTTCGCACATCGCACAAGGTCGGCGATACCGTCTATCACCACCAACTGAATACCACCATATTGGTAATAATACCTATCCATGCTTTGAACGATGGCATGTAAGCGTTCTTTGCGTGACATGCCTGTAAGGCAGAAAGCCTTAAATTCATCCGGCTTGTCAGTCTGCTTTGCCCTTTTTATCAGGTTGGTTACATTTTTGAATAGTTGTACTTCCGATTGTTCCGTATCATAAAGCAGCACGGCTTTATGTTTCGTATTTTCACTTACATTGATACCCATCGTATCAATCTGCACGTTTACCGGACGGATTGACCCCGCCACGAGTGCAGCCACATAGTTACTTTTTCCTGTTCCCTCTCCGCCAGTGATACAGCATAAGTTTCCCTGTGTTCCAAGCGGGACATCGCCCGCTGAAATTATTTCCTGTGCTTTTGCCGGGGGATTATTGAAATCAATCTCACATGATTTAAGCATAGTCATTGTTTCATTATAGATTGTATCTAAGAAGTCGATAAATAGTTTGATAAAACTTTCCCGGCTGTTGCCAGCCCGAAAATAATCGGAAATATCCTTTTCCGTTTTTGTTCCCTGCAGAGGAAGAAGCAACCGTTTCACTCCGTATTCACAAAGTTGTTTCTCATGTTTCTTTGCACTTTCTATTCCGGTGGCATCCATATCATAAAGCAGGATAATGTGTTTGAAACGGAATGTGAGTTTATAGATGATGTTCGGCGGAACAGTCACCGTTTCGCTATTGAAGCAAATCGCATGGAAGCCTTTTGCGGCAAGCGAAAGGACATCTTTTTCTCCACCTGTAATAAAAAGGGTGTCACCTTTACTGGGTAATTGTTCCAGCCCAAAGCAATAGTTTTCACCAATGTTCCCGCCATACAGGAAGCGTGTTTTTGAAAACGGTCGGTACAGTTTGATAAAACGCTTATTCTTATACCCGTAAATGGGTTCTTCCTTAGTAGAAGAATAAGAAAACGGATTACCCTCAGCATTTTCACTTTGGAACTGAACAACCGAACAGACCTTATACTGTTCGAGTATTGCAGGAGTAATGCCATACTGTTGCCAGTATTCCAGTTCGGAAGCGGTAAACTTTCTCTCTTTAAATGTGTAGGGTCTGCCGGAACGTTCCATCGGAACAGACATAGCTTTATCCGGTTCTTTAAATGTTCGGGGCACAGGTATTGGATTACCCTCTGAAATCCCCAGCGACAAATCCCGGTCGATAATCTGCAATATTTCGATGAAGTCACCCGAATTATTGCAATCCAGCCCTTTGAGCCTGCCTACAAAAAAGAAACAGTCGCCGGAATAACTATCGTTTCCGAAGTCTTTCATCTTATAGATACCACTTCGGCGGTCGAAATAGATGTTACAGGACGCTTTGCTGTCCTCATACAAGGGATTGAGAAAGTTACGACCTACCCGCCATGTACCGGAAATGTAGTGCTTGAACACGTTCAGACCGTTATTTGTCCTCTCTAAGATTTCGTCTTTCCTTAACATATAGGTTGTGGTTGGTTATAAGGTTACGCATACATTCATCGTTGCTCTTTATCAAACGGCTTTCCAGCAGTCGTTTGATTTCTCCGATTTTATAAAAATTGCGTCCCCTGATGGTGGAGTAGGCTATTTCACCTTTGGAGCGGAGCCTTTGCAGGGTACGGTCACTAATTTTCAGGAAAGTACATACTTCGTAACTATCCACCCAAATATCATCTTCATTCTCCTTACAGTCGTCCTGACGGGAAAATACATAATTGGCAATCACATTGATTTTTGCCATCAATTCCTTAAAGGCTTTTGTTTCTACTGTTATTACATCCATAATTATACTATAATTGTTTGGATGCAAAGGTGCAGGCTTTCAAAAACTTAACTTGCCAAGTTCAAACCAAGTTGGTAGATTTATTTTTTGTGGTAAAATATAGGAAAACAGGGGTAAAAAAAGACTTTTGGATAGAATTATACCTTTAAAAACAGGAGATAAAAAAACAACCAAGTTGGTATGAACTTGGTTGTTTTTTAGTTTGAATATTTATTAGATGTTATCATCTTCATTCATCTTGCGAAGTAGTTTTTGTATAAGACTATTCAGAAATGGCGTTCTATCCCTTTTCCTTTCACGCATAGCAAGATAAGTTCTATAATAATCCCCTAAATCTATTTTAAAAGACGCTTCGATATAGGTCATTATCTCTTTAATATCTGCATTGCCATTATTTAAAACACCTGCTGCATATATTGAATAACCCAATTCGATGGCAGCTACTTTGGGGGCTGTCCAGCGAAAAGGATTATCCGGTAAGGAAGCCCGGCTACATTCTATTACTTCTTGCTTTTCGATATTCTGCAATCGCTGTTGGAGATAAATTTCTAACATATCATAAGCTAACATTTTAGCGACCCTATGGTCACAACAAGTTGAAAACAGAGGGTCTTTATCAAACATACCACAATTATGGCATAGTTTGTAATTCTCATGTCCTCTAAGAAAGTAATATTTATCTAAATGTGTAGCTTTTGAACGATAATATTGATAAAAGTCAAGATTTGCATTACAAAACTCTGTTATAGCTGATTGCTTTTTCTTATAATACTCTCTAAGAACTTCTTTACTACCGTTCGGCTTTCTCAATTCAAGTAAGTAAATGTCATTGAAATATATTAGTTTGCTTAATATGAATGGCTTAGTGCTTTTAAAAAACACTATTTCCTCATTCGTATCCTGAAAGGTATATTGATGAATAAACTCTCTTAACTCTTCAAATAAGGGTCTGATAAAATTAATCATATACATAGCCTTATCGGAAGATACATCATTATCTATACAAGATGTTTCCATCTCTATATTGATTTTGGATATTATTTCATCTGATATTTGTTTCATTCTTATGTTCAAAATAGAATTTACTAATGCGTATTATCATTTATCGGAAAGTTTTTTTTGAATATTATTCAAAAGTGAACGAATGATTACACCATGAAAAAATTGTATCACAAAGAAATACAGCCTACCGAGTATATTATTAAACTTCACAACGGTTGTAATGCACAACTCCTGTTTATTATCATGAAGCTTTCCACACCACATTGAAACATGAAAATTTAAATGCTTGTCAAGCATCCCGCAAATTATTTCGTTTGCATTCCTTTCGCACACAGAATCGGAAAAATGACTTTTAGTCTCCAAACCTAAAGGTTTGACAAGTGTATTCCTCAATTTTAATAACCAATTTATCCAACAAGGAAATTGATTGAATGCCATATCAAAGAAAGCATCAGGCGTAATATTTTCTTTTACTACAATCTCTTTAGAGAAAGAGTCTAAATAATCCGCAGGAAGATAATTATTAATTAAACTGCCGTTATGTATTTTAGCCTTGTTCATATTATCTATATTTTAGATTTAACACCTATATAAATGTGAGCGATACCATTTGATAATGACACAGATGTGCAACTATCAAAGCCACTCTTTTGCAACAATTCGATAAATTTATGCTCCTGATTAAACTCTACAATTGATTCGGGAAGATATTTATATGCCTTGTCATCATTTGATATTACCTGACCAATTAATGGTAGAATATGTTTCGAGTAAAAGCGATACAATATATTAAATCCTTTATGCTTAGGTGTTGAGAACTCCATAATAAATAGACTTCCGCCCTTTTTCAGAATCCGGTAGCATTCCGATAGCCCTTTATCTATATTTTCAAAATTTCTTATTCCAAATGAGATTGTTACTACATCAAAAGTATCACTGAAAAGCGACAGGTTTTCAGCATTTTCACATAAAAATCTTATGTTGGGCTTGATACTCAAACGCTCAATTTTCTGCTGTGCAACTTTCAGCATTTCTTCCGACAAATCAATTCCAACTATTTGCGAGGTCGGGATGTTTATCGCCATGCTTATTGCTACATCACCTGTTCCAGTAGCTATATCAACAATGTTAGTAGGTTTTCTTTCGGCTACAAGTTTCACTAATCGTTTCCTCCAAAACCTATCTATATTGAACGATAGAATGTGACATATTCTATCGTAGTAAGGAGCAATGTTATTAAACATCCTACGTATCTGAATCGCTTTTGGTTCCTCTTTGTTATATGGCTTCATTTGACATCGTTGATTTGAAGTTTTTGGCAATAGAACCTATAAAGTTGTTCCCAATCCTCTTTATTCATATCAGGATATAACTGCTGCATCCCAACGAAGATTGCATATTCCAAAACAGAAGTATTTTTAGCTTCCTCGTCCGACATACCTAACAGCATTCTCTGTTTAGTGGAATAGTCAATCCGTAAATCATCAACTTGTTGAATATACTTTTTTACAGTAGGATTAGAAAAGCTCCAAGCCCGTATCACTTGTTCACTTTTGTGTGACCTATTGATTACCGCATTGCCAATAAATTCCATTCGTTCTTTTACAAATGGTAATTTATTAGCATCTTCAATTATTTGAATAGTGTTTAGACTTAACCAGTATTTCATCAGCGCATCAATATACCCATCAATATTCTTGAAATGGTGATAAAATGCACCTTTGGTAATTTGCAATAATCCGCATAGGTTATCTATTGTAATTCTTGCAAATCCCTCTTTCTCTAAAACATCAAGACCAACTATAAACCATTGATTTTTATCTACTTTCTTCATATTTCATAACCATACCATTTAGTATGGTTTGCAAAAATAACTACTTTTATTGAATTTACAATAGTTTTTCTGGCTTTCTTAAAATCACCTTCCATCTTTTTTGCCTATGTCTGTAAAAACAAGAAGCCCACCATGCGACGAATTTCGTAAGATAACCTGCATATAAATGAATTTCATCCGTATAATTCACCTTGCCATCTTTAGAAGATTGAATCTTAATTAAGTGATTCCAAACCGGAACGAGCCTGCTATATTCCCTCGATTGTATTTTATGGGTCTGCTCGTCTATACTTTCAATCATAATAGTATGTTTTCCCATAGGCAATATGCAATGAAAGTAAAGATTAAAATCATAGCTTTTTCCTATTATCCAATTTGTCGGCATTTCCCCCTTATAAGGTGTAAATTTCGCCATTGGCTTGCATATTTCCACCAAAGTAGAAACATTTTGTATATGCTTCCACACCTCATTAATATTACAATCAAAAATTGTAGAAACTACCACTTTTTTCCCTATTCTTATCTTGCCCTTTCGGTCAATCAATTGAATTGTGTTCATTTTTTATGTATTTATCGTATAGTAAAGCAAATTTGTATGCAAAATATAGATTGAGTATTGCTACCATTGTTCCAATCGCAAAACATACCATAATCATTCTTTCAGAAAACCCGTCCAATACTTTGTCCAGTCCCCAAACAAGGTAAGGCAGGGACAAAAGCGATGTAATAAGGACAGGTATGTATTTTCTGATAATCAACCATTGAATGATATGGAGAAAAATATGAAATGCAAATGCTGTGAAAGCAGCAATCCATAGGTTATACCATTGTAAAGTCAAAGCTAAAACAGTTATGATGCCGATAATTACAAATTCCTCCAATACAGCTACTGAAAACGCCTGAACAGATAATAGCCCTAAATAAATAACTTGTTTAGCAAATATGGGATATTTACTGGTAAGCCATAACCGATTTTTAGCTATCCAAGATTTGAAGCATATAAGTTCCTCAAATTCATGAATCATAAAAACAAGAGGAAATAGGCTTATGATTAGTTCTAATTCATTCATAATCTATATGTTTTTACGCTGCAAAGTTACCTCACTTTATATTTTGAGAATTGAAATTTAAGCCATATTTTTGTCCAATCACGCCAATATTGATAACATGTATTTAACAGCAGGAACGTTTAACATTATTTTACGACAGGTAAGTCTGCTTGGACTGGATGAAGCAGACATTCTATCTGCCTTAAATATTGATAGCTCGTTATTAGATAAAACGACGAATAAAGTTGATGCTAACATTGTGGGTCAATCTATCGAATATATAGCAAGCCAAAAGCCCAACATCAGAATAGGATTGAAAATGGGATTTAATTTCCCCGTGTCTATAATGGGGATAATACTCAATGTATATCAGAATTGCTATACATTGAAAGATGTATTTGATAAGTCACCTGTATATGCCCCAGCAGTCAACACAATATGCTTATTTAGTAATTATTCCGATGAGCGATACTTATATCATTCGATGAAAGTAGCAGATAACTTTAGCAAAAACTATCCTATCGCAACAAGACATATTTATGAATCCCAATTTGGAATCATACTTCAACTAATCTATGCTTTAACAGGGAAACATATTACTCCCATATTAGTTCATTCTCCATACAAACAGGAGAATACACCCGATGTACTTAAAACTTTTTTACAGTGCCCCGTACAATATGGCAAACCATTTCTAATGATGTTTGATAAAGAGATTCTGAACACTCGAATTATCAATGCTAATTGTGAAATGTTACTTATCGCCGAACGATTGATTTCCCAATTACTTAATAAGGAACAGAAACAATCCGTATCATCTATTGTTCGCAACTATATTCTTCAAACCATTCCGGGAATAAATCTCTGTTTGAAAAATGTTGCACGTGATTTGAACATGAGTGAACGCACTCTTCAACGAAAGTTGCTTGCCGAAAACACCACATATCAAACAATTCTTAACGGAGTAAGAATAGAGTTAGCAAACAAATATCTTAAAGAGCATATATCATTGGTCGAAATATCTTTTTTGTTAGGCTTTGAATCTCAAAGTGCTTTTAATAAATTTTTCAAAAAGCATTTTGGACAAAAGCCTACAAAATATAAAGAAAAATGAGTATGATAAGACTAAATACTCGACAAAAACCTCACAAAAGGAACAATGTCGCTCTCAACGCTTGCTTTTTCAAGGGCAGCCATATATTCATTTCGTCTTTCTACGGGAATAATCAACCAATCGTAACCACCTGATGCCAACATGGTATTCATTAAGAATCGACCTATACGACCGTTTCCATCCATAAAAGGATGAATATAGGTAAACAAGAAATGTCCTAAGACAGCTTTTACAGAGGCTTCCGGTTCCTCTCTAAGCAATCCAAATAAAGTGCTCATGGCATCACGAAGTACGCCCGGATTCAGGGGTGTGTGCATCGAGTTACGAATATAGACCTGATGGGAACGATAA
>ENA-OPBE01001142-OPBE01001142.1-human-gut-metagenome-genome-assembly--contig:-NODE-1142-length-24194-cov-3.389121_pt1 | contig 24194 bp, 14 predicted proteins | sample MGYA00241066_ERZ501448 | MGnify/ENA primary metagenome ERZ501448 (study PRJEB25962, sample SAMEA2042585) | human gut metagenome | biome: human gut; feature: human-associated habitat; material: faeces...
TTGGACTCGATGTCCAAGCCATTTTTCTATAAATGCTGTTTTTTGATTTTGTTTTAGCAAGAGTAACCTTTGCCATACGATATAACTCTATGACAATTATAACGCGGCGCGCTTTAGCCGCTTTATCGACAGTCTAATGCATTTTATTTAATATTGAGTAATCTTTTGCATTTATTACTCCGTCACTGCAAACATCAAGATATGGGCTGTAATTTGAATCGCCCTTCTTTGAATTTACTGCGTCAATAAAGCTTAAAGTAAAGCTATCGCCGCATACGGAGCATTTAACTGTTGCTGTGCCATTTGCAAATGAAGCAAGTTCATATGTGTGCGCATCTTTCCAATTTGCATAAACCTTTTTATCACTTGTAATATTTTCAACCGACTCATTCCAAGTATCAAATGCCTTGCATTGCGGTGGAGTGATAGCAGACGGATTAGGCGCTTTGTTACCGCTGTACGCAAATGTTCTGCCGATAAGGGAAGAATAATCACTGTCGGCATAAAAGCCTACCTGATAGAAATCCCTTGTAACATTAACTTTTACTATCATATTTTCACTTGAATCAAGCTTGGTGTTACATTCATATGTAATACCGTTATCAATTTCAGATACATCAAAAGCATAAAAACTTTCAAAATTGAAGCCTGAACCGTCACCGAACTGTTCAAGTGAACTTGTAACATAATTGCTTGAATCAAGCCCGCTGTTTTTAAAAGGAACATAAATTAAAGAATTTTCAAATGTTGCCTTAAGGTCAACCGTTTGGTCGCCAATCATTGCGTTTGTAACATTAGTAAGCTTTGTATTTTTGCTTAAATCAAGCGAAGTAATATGATTTATTGTGCAGTTTAACTTAGTTAGATTTGTATTTTGTGATAAATCGAGCGAAGAAAGCTGATTATTTGCACAATAAAGTGTTTCAAGCGCAGTTTCGTGTGTAATATCCAATTTTGCAAGGCTGTTACCGCGGCAGTCAAGCGTAGTTAATGCTGGTGCCAAAAGGGTAATTGAAGTAAGCTCGTTACCTGTGCAATTTAATGTTTTAAGCTTACTATTTTCAACAAGGTTAAGCTCTTTAAGTTCATTACCCATACAAGTCAAGGTTGTTAAATCTTTAAGAGCTGAAACATTAAGTTCTTCAAGTTTAATATTACTGCAACGAAGGATTTTGATATTTGAAAAATATTCAATACCTTTAAGAGTTTTGATTTCGTAATCATCAGATACAGTCATAATGCTTACAGTATTTCTCTCTTCGGCACTCAAAGATTCGTTACCATCCAAATCATAATCTTTAACAAATTCTCTGAAATTTGCGTCAGGAAAATTAGTTTCATTTATAGCCACACTGTCACTGCCGAAGGCAACGACTGCCGACAGGCAGAGCGTTGCCATTATAAACGCAAGAAGTACAGATAACCATTTTTTAAACATTTTATTCATATCTGCCTCCTTAATTCCTTGTGATTGTGAAATCAAATGATGCAGTTGCACTTGAACCGTCAGCATTGGTAACAGTAACCGTTACAGTAGTTGCTACTGATTTTCTTATTGACGCCGCACCTGTATTTGTAAGTTTAAGATTACCGTTTGAATCAATTTCAAACTGCAAAGCATTTGACACTTTATATTCAACCGAAGTAATTGCATTGGCATCAGCCGGAGTAGGATTATATCCGATTGCAGCACCTTTAAAGTTTGAATACCTGCCTCCTGCACTTGCTGTATAATTACCGGATACTGCTTGGCCGTCAACCGTGAGTTCAAGTGAAGTTACCGGAATAACAGTATTGATTACATTAAATGTATAAGTTTTTGTATATTCCCTATCCCACTCATCAATCACTTTAACATTAAGTTTAAGTGAGCCGGTATCTGCTGTTTTGGTAATAACAACATCGCCGCCGTTAATTTGAGCCGAAGCTCCGTTTTCATCACTTGCAGTGATTTCAAATGATTTTACCATTGCTCCGTCATTAAGTGCAAGTGAAAGATTTGCTGTTTGCGTATCTTCAGGAACTTGAATAAGTGCAGTTTCTTCAAGCACGGTATCACCATTTTTAATATTGATTTCAGGTACAATAAACTTATGCTCACCAAGTACAGTCATAGCTTCTGTAAGGGCTGTGCAGGCATCGTTTATTTCCGTCTGTGTTGCATACATATTTGCATACACTTCATTTGCCTTATTAAGTGCAGATGTAAATGTTTTTGCATATGACACTTCATAATCTGTCGGCGTGATTTTTTCAGCTTCATCAATTGCAGCTTTAAGTGCTGTTGTGTCCCAAGTGGTATATGCTTTAATTGTAGCTTTATAACCACCGTCTTTTGATATAACTGTAATCACTGCTTCACCCTGTGTTACGAATGTTACAACACCGTTTTGGTCAACAGTGGCAACAGCTTCGTTATCAGATGAATAAAAGCAATCTTTAATTACGGAAATCGAACCGTCAATATCAAATTCAGGTGAAAGGGTAACTGTTTGAGCAGGAGCGCCGAATACTTTTTCATCAGCAAAGCTTATAGCTTTAACACCGTATCTTACAAATGTTACCCAAACACTTGACGAACAGGTTTCACCCTTTTCGTTTGTAACTGTGCAAGTAATTTGCGAAGCATTTGCCGAGCCTGTTTTATTAGTAACAACGCCCTCTTCGTTAACAGAAACATTGCTGTTTGATGAAGTCCATTCTACTGATTTATAAACCGAACCTTTAGGAAGCTCATTAGCAACAAGATTTATGCATTTACCGTTTAATAATGTACCTGTAAATCTAATGAAGCCCGCGTTTTCACTTGTAACCCCTGTTGCTTCTTCATATCCGATTTCAACACCGGTTGTTGCAACATAAGGAACAAGCGCATCATACGCATCATTAAGCCTTTTAAGCATTGCGTTTGCCTCGGCTTGAGTAGCTTTGCCATCATCAATCATAGTTTTGGCGTCTGCTACTGCCGCACTTAGTACATCCAAGCTTGCCTTGGTATAAGTGTAAGTATCTTTTACACTTTCAATAATATTGTTATATTCATTTTGCTTTGAAGCAAGAGCGCTGAAATCGGTTATTACAGTTATTTTAACTTTATCTGTAAACCCACCGTCAAATGCAGTACCCGTAATTACAGCTTCGCCCTTTTCAACAAAGGTCAGTTTGCCCTCGCTTGATACTTTAACAACATTTTCATTACTTGACTGCCAATTGACTGTTGAAAATTCAGGTGTACCTGAAAGTGTGTAAGCAAGCTGAGTTTCAGGTGATGTTGCATTAAATGTAAGTGCACTTTCGGTAATATCAAAACCAGTTGCAACTTTGTCACTCATTGTTACATTAACTGTTTTTTCAAATGTTCTGTCATATTCATCTGTATAAGTAATTTTAACTTTTGCCCAAGCACCCTCTTTTGCTTTTTTAGGTGTAAGAGTAATTGTTTGGTCACTTATTGATGAAGTCATTTGATATGAATCAAGCACATTCCAGCTGAATGTTTTATACATTGCGCCTTTAGGTGCAACTGATGATGTAAGCTCAATCTTATTATAATCATTATAATTTGCATACTCACCGTTACCAAGGTTAACGGATACGCTGTTATTATCACCAACTGTTCCGCTTTCCTTTTCTTCATATTTGACTGCGAGCGGCTTAGCATATGTTTTATATGTGATAGTTGCATCTGTTACATGAATATAAGGATGCTGTATCATTTCATTATAAGCATTTAAAAGATTTGCAGCAATTTCATCGATTTCATTTTGGCTTAAAGTATCATCCGTAAGGGCATTAACCGCAGTTTCATATGCAGTTTTAAATGTTTGCCCGTAATCATATGCATAGTCTTTATAATCAATATCTTTGTATTCATCAACTCTTCCTTTAAGTACGGTACGGTCACCGGCTGATGATACATGGCATTCACCGTATATACCGCCGTCATATGATACACAGCGAACAGTTGTAGCACCGGCAGAAACGAATGTTACAAGTCCGTTTTCATCAACCGTTGCAATATTTTCGTCATCAGATTCCCAGTAAACATTTTTAATACTTGCCGCACCAATATGTGTAAGGCCTGTGCCTTCAGGCTTTATGGTTTTGGAAAGCTGATAAGTTGAACCGATTGCGCCTGAAATAGTTGCCGGTGAAACAACAACTTCCGTTACCGGATTAAATGCATACGATACCCAAACAGTATCTTGATATTTATTACCGAAATGGTCTTCAACCGTGCAGGTAATTAAACCGTAGCAAGATTCATTCTTGGTTGGGGTGCATTTACCGTCTTCAGTTACACTGATAAGTTCGTTTGATGATTCCCAAGTAACAGATTTGTATGAACCGTTGTTAGGATAAAGCCTTACATTAAGGTCAAGCACAGCGTTTTTATAGCTGAAACCGTCTTTAAGAACTTTTAAATCGTACTGATAAAATTCCTTTGTAGGTTCACCATCAAGGTAAAGTTCAACCTTTTGAATATAATTATATTTTTCAAGGCTGTTATATGCTTTTTCAAGCTCAATAACCATTGCGTCAACTTTAGCCTGTGAGCTATTGTTTTCGTTAATCATAGCTTGAGCCTTATTCATAGTATTTGTGAAATTTTCCCAGCTTTCAGGATAATAGTTTATACTGTTAAGCTGCTGGTCATTATATGATTTAACAAGATTTTCAAGTGCTGTATAGTTTGTAACAACATTAACATTACATTTTGCTTCATATCCGCCGTCAAAAGTTTGGCAGGTGATTACACAATCGCCGCCCTCTTTAAAGCTTACTACACCGCTTTGGTCAACAGTTGCAATATTTTCATCACTTGAATACCAATATACATCAGTACAGCTTGCGCCGATACCCGGTGTACCGGTTGGTGTAACAGTTGCTTTAAGGGTTTGAGTTTCGCCTATCTTTCCGCCTGTGATAGTATCTGTATCAAGCGAAACACCTGTTACAGGGATTTTAGCAAAAGTGAGGAATGCAAAATTGCTTGACTTTGTACCCATATAGTCGGTTACCGTGCAGGTAATCATTGCCGAGCAAGCCTCATTCTTTTTCGGCTTGGCAACACCGTTTTTATCAATTTCAATATTTGGATTTGATGACTCCCATTCAATGTTATTATACATTGCATTTGCAGGTTTCAACTGCACATCGAAGTCATATTTATAATTAGTATATATACCTGCTGTCGCAACTTTAACAGTTACATGATTACTTTCAAGCGGGTTTTTGTTTGTTCCTAAAATATCAACACCCAAAATTCCGATAAATCCGCCTATTTTATAAAATGCATACAGAAGTTCAGAAGCGTATGTATCGCAAGTATCCTGGCTTGCCAGCGGTGAATCGTAAAGAACATAATACGCAAGGTCAAGCTTACCGCAATATTGCTTATAAAGTGCTTTATTTTCACTTGTTTTTTTAACTACCGTTGAATCACAAAGGTTAACAATATTTTGGAGATATTCCTTATCAGGATAAACCGTAACTTCGGCTGTATCAACAATACCACCGTCGGCAGATACGCAGTAAAGTGTGGCAGTACCTACATCAACACCGGTAATAACAGCGTCCCTGTTATCATTATTCTTTGTTTCAACTGTAAATACGCTTTCATCACTTGAATACCAGTTACATTTGTAGCAAGCTGAATATGTACCGTCTGAACCGCTGAATTTGATAGTATGTGTAGCGTCGGCAGTCTTTCCCCTAACCACACTGTATGAATCTTCATCAATTGTATTGGAATCGGCAGTATTTTTAGCTACCGTAACCGTAATTTCATTTGATTTTATGCGTCCGTCTGCCGAAACGGCATATACATTAAATGTATCAGCATTTTCGTGGCCGGCTTTTTGAGTAATCTCGGCAGTATGGGTATCATCTGAAAGCTTTTGCGAATAATATCCGTTATCAACTACCCAAGTAAGATTTTTGTTTGAAGCAGTTTCAGGCTCAACCGTTGCTGTAAGCTTAGCACCCAAGCCTGCATACTGTGTACCTGCGCTGACAGATACATATTTATATGTTCTGTCACCTACGGTTACATCTGTTGTTTTATTTATTTTGCCTGCAATACCAAGTGCGCTGTCAACATCTATTGTGATATTTTCTACCGGAATACCGTTTGACATATCAAATGTAGCAGTTTTGGAAGAAATTTCATAGAAATTATTGTTTGAAAGGTAGTAGCCCGTTTGCGCCTTTAACACAACAACCGATTGCCCGCCGGATACTACCGAGTAGTGACCTGCGCTGTCAATCTGACCTCTGCCGTCGGTAGCAGGAGTATTGGCAGTTGCCCAGGAATAAGTTGTGTTACCGTCTTTATCCTCACCGGTCACCATACCCCAAGTTATATAAAGGTTACTGCTTTCAGCAACACGCTTTGGATATACTGCGTAGGCAAGATCTGTTTCCTGCCCTATTTCGAGGTAATTTTCACCGGATATTTCTACATCGGATAGGTACTTACCCGTTTTACCCGTTACGGTAAGCTGAAGTTCCCTTGAAACATTATTTGCTTTTGATGTGGCTGTGATAGTACATTTCTTTGTTGAAATATTACCAAACGAACCGCCGGCATCCCTACCCGTGATTGTACCTGTTACAGGGTCAACATAAGCAACACTTGGGTCTGATGATGACCATACAATATCAGATGTATTGCCCGTTGAAGGCTTAATATCTGTAATTGAAAGCTGAATTTGTGAGCCTTCCTGAACTGTGTTTGCACCTGAAATTTCAAAACTTTCAAGAGGCTGTGAATCAACAACTTCAAATGTGATTGAATCGTTATATACAAATTGAAGAACGAGGTTACTGATAAGTTTAATAGCTGTTGCAGTAAGCTGAACAGGGTTAGCTGTATCACCGACAATATCCTTAATTGCAAAGCAAACATCAAGTATAGCTGCAAGCACCGCTCTGTTTATATCAATGCCGATATAATCAATAAGAATACCCGCAAGTTTATCAGAATCAATAGTACCGTTAACTTCATAAAATTTATTTACCAATTTCAAAATACCGTTGATAATATCTTCTGTATCAGGCGAAGCCATAATTGTAACCTTGCCCTTGTTTTTAAAGGTTACAAGGCCGCTGTCATTAACAGTGGCAACAACTTTGCCCTGTGTGAAGACTGATGAACTCTTAACAGAATACATCGTTTTATAGTGAAGGCGAAGCGGAGTTGTGATAGCGTAAAGTTGAACAGTAGAACCTACCGCTACGGTAGTAGGCACGGTAGATTTATTGGTAATATGAGTTCCGTTTGGAAGGAAAGCCGCATACCATTCATCGCTCTTAACAACATTGATACGAAGCTTATCAGTACCGATTTTTTCACCGTCTTTATTATAAAGATCCACATGAATAACCGAGTTAATATTATTAAGATACTTACGAAGTGAATCAACAAGTTGACCCTTATATGAATCAATCCAACCTGCTATCGGCGAATCGGAGCCGAAAGCCGCTTCAACAATATCAATAATGGCTTCGGTATCCATTGAGTCAATATCAACCTTATCATTGAAAAGTGCTTTTTCAAGAACAGTTGCCATAAGTTTACCAACAAGAGGAATAGGCTTAACTTCATTATCAATCCAGCTTTGGATTACCGCACCCTTTGATGAGTCAAAAGCTTTAACTACACCGTTTTGGTCAACATCAACCAAAGTCGGCATATCGCTGTACCATTTAACATAGCAGTTATCCGGCATTTCTGCATTAAGCAACTTATATGTAAGGTTGAGCTTTTGGCCCTCCTTCATAGTTTCAACATATTCCTGCTTTTCCGCTGCCGTTTCATCCACATATGTAGGTACAATGGTATCGGTATCCTTATAGAATAATTGAATATCCCAAAAGTTTTCAACACCGTCACCGGCGAAGGCGGTTACGGCAGGCATTACACCCGTTACTGCCATAAGGATAGCAAGAAAAACACTGATTATCTTTTTGCTTTTTCTTTTCATACGCAAATCTCCTTTTATAATTTGTTTCGCCCAAAATTCCCGAGAGTAATATCCTATTATTCTCAAAGTAATACACACTTTAATTATAATATTATTTTAATTTTATTTCAATAAATACAATCAAATTTTCTTCCGTTATAATCTACAAAAATTATAGGTATTGTTTGGTAATATTTAACAAACTGTTCACAATTAAACTAAAATCATCTTTTTTGTCGCACACGCCAAAAAGAGCTTGGACTCAATGTCCAAGCTCTTTTTCACAATCCCTCCGAGTGCAACAAGTTGCACCCACCTCCATTTGCAAGGGAGGCAAAATCGAAAGTCGCCCTTTATTAAAACATTTCCGAATATGTATTTGTTACATTTTTAAGCCTGCAAATCATTGAATATGAGCCATCCGCCTGCCTTACAAGCTTTCGCCTGTCTTCAACAACAATAAATCTGCCGGATTTAGTACGCACACTGTACCTTGAAACAGTGGTGCTTTTGCCTTCTGCAATTTGCTTTTTGATTTGCGCTTCAATAAATTTCGCTTCCCTTTCGCTTACAAAATCATCAAGCCTGCCTTTATGCTCTTCAAAAATATGAAAACGGGTAAAGCCCAAAAATTTAATAAAATCTTCGCTGACGATTTGAAGCTGCCAAATATCCTGCGTATCGGTGCAAAAAATAGGGTCAGGCAAATTTTTAAACATTTCAACGAGCATATCCCTCATTTTATCCGCCTCTTCCTCCGCTTCTTTAATACGGGTAATGTCCGTAATCATAGCGTGAAAAATCGGGGTATTATCCTCATCGTATTTTTGAATGGCAGCATTAAATTTGCACCATTTATATTCATTTTTATGAACTATGGTTCTTATTTCCAAATCGCACTCGCCGTCAGTAGCCATAGCCTTTCCGATAGCCTGAAAAACCTTGCTTTTATCATCAGGATGAATAAGCTCATCCAAGCGGTAAATCTGCTGACCGTACGCCTGCTTGGTAGTGCCGAAAATTCTGCACGCACCCTCGTTTAAATAATGCACTTCAATATGCATATCGCTTGTAACTTTAAACAGGCAGACACCGCCTGTTACAAGGTCAATAAGATAGTTCATTTCCTTGGCTTTTTTGCGAAGCTGCAGCTGCAATTCCTGCGATTTTGACACATCCGCCAAAGTGAGCCTGCAAAGGCTTGATTCCTCATAATTTTGACCTGTGCAGTGAATAAAAACTTCGTTTTCATCTTTATCCACAAACTCGGCGTCAAAATAAACATACGGCGAATTTTTTTTGCAAAGAACACGCATAATTTCTTCCCTGTAAATAGGCTTTATTATATCGTGAAGAAAGAGCTTTCCCTGTTTGATTTTAGACGGATGTACACCTGTAAATTCACAAAAATGATTGTCGCAATCAACAACTTTTAATCCATCTGCTTTATCTACGACGAGGTTCATAAAATCAACCTCGTAAACATCATCATCACTAACGCTGTATATTTCTATCTCCCCCTTTAGAATAATTTTATGTATTATCCAAAGTGTATATGAAATGACTGTGTCATATATTTCCATTAACAATTATAGCATAAATTGTGGTGTTATTGAATATGTTTTGTAAATTTTTATTAAATTTTAAGATTTTTTCTATTTAATTTTTTATATAAAAATATAATTTTACTATATGAAAAGCGGTGCATTTGTGTTAGAATAGGGATGTATATTATATACATCAAGTTAAGATGACAAAAGGAGAACAAAAAATATGGCTAAAGTTTTTCGTATTTTTGTTGAGAAAAAAAGGGGAAACGACATTGAAGCAGGCCAAACTCTTGCAGATTTGCGTGACAATGTAGGGTTAAACGCTCTTGATGATTTAAGAATTATCAACCGTTACTATGCACAGGGCCTTACCGAAGAAGAATTTGATCTTGCGGTAAAGCAAATTCTTTCAGAGCCAAACCTTGACAATGTTTATACCGAACTTTCAATTCCGGAAGATTACAGGTATTTTGCAACTGAATTTTTACCGGGGCAGTATGACCAAAGGGCAGATTCTGCCGCACAGTGCATTCAGCTTTTGACAGCCGGTGAACGCCCTGTTGTTCAGTACGCAAAAATCATTGCAGTTAAAGGCGACATTACCGATGATGAATTTGAAAAGATTAAAAATTACATCATCAACCCTGTTGAATCAAGGGTTGCATCGCTTGAAATTCCTGAATCGCTTGACATTAAATCATCAATTCCTGCCGACATTGCAAGAATTGACGGCTTTATTGAAATGAGCGATGAAGAAATCAAAGCTTACCATGCATCAATGGGCTTTGCAATGAGCATTGCAGATTTATGCTGGGTAAGGGATTATTTTAAAAATGACGAGGGCAGAAACCCAAGCCTTACAGAGCTTAAAGTTATTGATACATATTGGTCTGACCATTGCCGCCACACCACTTTTGCAACAGAGCTTGACGAAATTAAAATTGACAGCGGAAAATATACCGAAGCTATCAACAAAGCTTTAGAGCAGTATTTTGATATAAGAAAAGAAGTTTACGGTGACAGGGATAAAATCGTTTGCCTTATGGATATGGCTTGCATCGGTACAAAGGTACTTAAAAAGCGCGGTTTTGTTAACAACCTTGATGAAAGCGAAGAAATCAACGCTTGCTCAATCGAAGTTCCTGTTCAGATAGACGGAAAAACAGAGCAGTGGCTTGTTCAGTTTAAAAATGAAACTCACAACCACCCTACTGAAATCGAACCTTTCGGCGGTGCTGCAACCTGCCTTGGCGGTGCAATCCGTGACCCGCTTTCAGGCAGAGCTTATGTTTACCAGGCAATGCGTGTTACCGGCGCAGGCGACCCTACCACTCCTTTTGAAGAAACACTTGATGCTAAATTGCCGCAAAGCAAGATTACCACAGGCGCTGCTGCCGGATATTCAAGCTACGGTAACCAAATCGGCCTTGCAACAGGCCAAGTTACAGAGCTTTATGATGAGGGCTATGTAGCAAAGAGAATGGAGATTGGCGCTGTTATAGGTGCATCACCAAAAGATAATGTAAAAAGAGAATGCCCGCAAAAAGATGATGTAATCGTACTTCTCGGCGGAAGAACCGGCCGTGATGGCTGCGGCGGTGCAACAGGCTCATCAAAAGCACACAACTCATCATCAATTGAAACCTGCGGTGCAGAAGTACAAAAGGGTAACCCACCTACCGAGCGTAAAATTCAGCGTTTATTCCGCAAAGCCGAAGTGGCTAAAATGATTAAGCGTTGCAATGACTTCGGTGCAGGCGGCGTTTCCGTTGCTATCGGCGAACTTGCAGACGGACTTAAAATCGACCTTGACAAAGTACCGAAGAAATATGACGGACTTGACGGAACAGAGCTTGCTATTTCCGAATCACAGGAAAGAATGGCAGTAGTTCTTGATAAAAAAGATGTTGAAAAATTCATTGCACTTTCAAATGAAGAAAACCTTGAAGCTACCGTTGTAGCAGTTGTTACAGATGAAAACAGGCTTGAAATGACCTGGAGAGGTGACAAAATTGTTGACCTCAGCCGTGATTTCCTCAACACAAACGGTGTAACCCAGCACGCAAAAGTTGAAATTACATCGGTAGATGAAAATAAAAATTACAGAAATGAAGTGCCAACCTGCCTTGAAAGCCTTTCACTTGCAGACGCACTTAAAGCTAACCTTTCACGCCTTGAAGTTTGCAGCCAAAAGGGGCTTGTTGAACGCTTTGACTCATCAATCGGTGCTTCAACCGTACTTATGCCTTATGCCGGCAAGTATCAGCTTACCCCTGAAGAAGCAATGGTTGCAAAAATCCCTGTTTTAGAGGGTGAAACAGACACAGCCACTGTTATGGCCTACGGTTTTATTCCTAAACTTTCACGCTGGTCACCATTCCATTCGGCAGCATTTGCTGTATCGGAATCACTTGCAAAGCTTGCGTGCGTCGGCTGTGATCCATCACAAGCAAGGCTCACTTTCCAGGAATATTTTGAAAGACTTAACGATGTACCGTCACGCTGGGGCAAACCTACCGCTGCACTTTTGGGTGCGCTTACTGCACAGGTTGGTTACAAATGCCCGTCAATCGGCGGTAAAGATTCAATGAGCGGCAGCTTTAACGACCTTGATGTACCGCCTACCCTTGTTTCTTTCGCAGTGGGTATGAGCGAAGCTTCAAAAACAGTTTCTGCACAATTTAAGCGTATAAATTCGACAGTTAAACTTCTTGAACTTCCTATTGATGATGAAACAGGCTTACCGATTTATGATAAGGCTATGGAACTTATGGTAAGCGTATATGAAGGAATAAGAAACGGAAAAATCCTTTCAGCTTCTGTTATTAAAGAGGGCGGTGCGGCCGCTTGCGTATGCAAAATGGCATTTGGTAACAAATTCGGCTTCACCTTTGCACAGGGGCTTGATAAGCAAACTTTATTTGCAGCAAAGGAAGCTTCATTTGTAGTTGAACTTGCAGATGAAAATACATATGACGGTATCACTCTCGGTAAAACAAATGATAACGGTGTATTTATCATTGACGGGGATGTGCAAACCGTTGACGAACTTATCGGGGCTTGGTGCGGCAAGCTTGAAAAAATATTTGCAACAGATTCAGGCAAAAAAGCCAAAATGCCATATGATGTTCCTCTTTACAAGGAACGCTCAATATTTGTAGCTAAAAATAAAGTTGCAAAGCCAAAGGTATTTATTCCTGCATTCCCGGGTACTAACTGCGAAGTTGACTCGGCAAGAGCATTTGAAAAAGCCGGTGCAGATGCAAGTATCCTTGTAGTAAACAACCTTTCATCATCCGCTATCAATGAAACAATTGATAAAATGGTAGAAGAAATTGAATCATCACAAATCATTATGCTTCCGGGCGGTTTCTCCGGCGGTGACGAACCTGAAGGCTCAGGTAAATTTATTGCTACAACATTCAGAAATCCAAAGGTTAAAGAAGCAGTTACAAAACTTCTTAACAACCGTGACGGTTTAATGCTCGGTATATGCAACGGTTTCCAGGCACTTATAAAGCTTGGCCTTGTACCTTACGGTGAAATCAAGGAAATCGGCGAAGATGACCCTACTCTTACATTTAACACAATCGGCAGGCACATTTCTTCAATGGCTTATACAAGAGTTGCAAGTGTTAAATCACCTTGGTTTAGCAGTGTAAATGCAGGCGATGTATTTGCAGTGCCTATCAGCCACGGTGAAGGCAGATTTGTAGCAAATGGCGATGTAATGAAAAAGCTTATTGAAAACGGACAGGTTGCAACACAGTATGTTAACCTTGAGGGTACACCTGTAAGCGATATGCCGTTTAACCCTAACGGTTCTGTTTGCGCAGTTGAGGGTATTACATCACCTGACGGCAGAGTCCTCGGTAAAATGGGCCATGTTGAAAGAAAAGGCAATGACCTTTATGCCAATGTTCCGTTTGAAAAGGATATGAAAATCTTTGAAAGCGGCGTAAACTACTTTAAATAATATAATACATATCGAAAGGAATTAGCAGATATGAAATATGTAGTTGTTTTATATGACGGTATGGCTGACTATCCCGTACCTGCACTCGGCGGTAAAACACCAATGATGTGCGCAAAAAAGCCAAATATGGACTTTCTTGCAAAAAGAAGTGAAGTTGGACTTATCAAAACTGTTGCCGATGGTTTAAAACCAGGCTCTGATGTTGCAAATATGAGCGTTTTAGGCTTTGACCCAATGAAATATTATACCGGCAGAAGCCCGCTTGAAGCTGCGTCAATCGGTATTGATATGAAGCCGAGCGATGTTTCACTTCGTACAAATCTTGTTACTCTTTCGGAAGATGATTTACCGTATGAGCAAAAGACTATTGAAGATTACTGCGCAGATGATATTTCAACAGAAGAAGCAGAAATACTTATCAAATATATAGATGAAAAGCTTGGTACAGATGAATTCAAGTTTTACCCGGGCGTATCATACCGCCACTGCTTAATTTGGAATAACGGTACAACCGACCTTGGCAAAATGACACCTCCACACGATATTACAGGCAAGGTTATCACAGAATATCTTTCAACAAGCGAAAATGCAAAGCCGCTTATTGAATTGATGAAAAAAAGCTACGACTTGCTTAAAGACCACCCGGTAAACATTGCCAGAAAGAAAGCAGGCAAAAGACCTGCTAACTCAATTTGGCTTTGGGGTGAGGGCAAGAGGCCTGCACTTTCACCGTTTGAAGAAATTTACGGCATTAAAGGTGCGGTTGTATCTGCTGTTGACCTTATTAAAGGTATCGGCGGCTGTGCCAAAATGGAAGTTGCCGAAGTTGAGGGTGCAACAGGATATATTGACACCAATTTTGAAGGCAAGGCAAAAGCCGCAATTGACTGCTTGGAAAGAAACGATCTTGTATATGTTCACTTTGAAGCTCCGGATGAATGCGGCCACAGAAATGAGCCGGAAAATAAAGTAAGAGCAATTGAACTTATTGATGAGAGAGTTTTGCCGATTATTTTTGACGGACTTAAAAAATATGATGATTACAAAATCATGATTTTGCCTGACCATCCTACTCCGATTGTTACCCGCACACACGCAAGTGACCCTGTTCCTTATCTTATTTACCACAAGCAAAATGAAATTGACGGTGTTGACACCATCAATGAAGAAACAGCTAAAAAAACAGGTAACTTTATTGAAAACGGGCCAAGCATTATGAAGCATTTTTTAAATGATTGAGAATGTAAGGCGACCAATGGTTGCCCGCAATATAAAAATATAAAATAGTAAGGTTGCGAAGAAGCGGCCTAAACAGAGGGAATATTATATTATGAAATTAGGTACAATTTGTGTGCAGGGCGCATACCGCCCAAAAAACGGCGAACCAAGGGTTTTGCCTATTGTTCAAAGCACAACTTATAAATACGATTCAAGCGTGGAAATGGGAAATCTCTTTGATTTAAAAGCAAGCGGATATTTCTATTCACGACTTCAAAATCCTACTAATGACACCGTAGCAGGCAAAATCACTATGCTTGAAGGCGGTGTGGCAGGTATGCTCACATCAAGCGGGCAGGCTGCCAACTTTTACGCTGTATTTAACATTGCGCAAGCAGGTGACCATATTGTAAGTTCATCTGCAATATACGGCGGCACATATAATCTTTTTAATGTCACTATGCGCAAGCTTGGAATTGATTTTACTTTTGTAAGCCCTGACGCTGACGAAGAAGAAATCCAAGCCGCATTTAAGCCAAATACAAAGGCTGTTTTTGGCGAAACCATATCTAACCCAAGCCTTGATATTCTTGATATTGAGCGCTTTGCAAAGGTGGCACACAAAAACGGTGTTCCGCTTATAGTGGATAACACCTTTGCAACCCCAATTAACTGCCGTGTATTTGATTGGGGTGTTGATATTGTAACACATTCAACCACCAAGTATATGGAAGGGCATGCTTCCACAATAGGCGGTGCGATTGTTGACAGCGGTAATTTTGACTGGACTCAAAACGATAAATTCCCGGGCTTAACAACTCCTGATGAAAGTTATCACGGTATTACATATACCGAGGCTTTCGGCAAAGGCGCATATATTACAAAAGCAACGGTTCAGCTTATGCGTGACCTCGGCTCAATGCCATCTCCGCACGATGCATTTTTACTTAATGTTGGGCTTGAATCACTGCATCTTCGTGTGGCTCGACACTGTGAAAATGCGAAAAAAGTTGCAAATTATCTTAAATCGCACGAAAAAATCGCTTGGGTTAACTGCCCAATGCTTGAAGATGATAAGCAATACGCAAAAGCGCAAAAATATATGCCAAACGGAACTTGCGGTGTAGTAAGCTTCGGAATTAAAGGCGGCAGAGAGGCAGCCACAAAGTTTATGGATTCGCTTAAACTTGCGGCAATCGTTACCCATGTGGCAGATGCAAGAAGCTGCTGCCTGCACCCTGCTTCAACCACTCACCGCCAGCTTACAGATGAGCAGCTTGAAGAATGCGGTGTAAGTGCCGACCTTGTGCGTTTTAGCTGCGGAATTGAAGACAGTGATGATATTATTGCCGATATTGAGCAGGCACTTGCACAAATTTAATTAAAGGAAGTAAACGAGTATGGGTGAAAAAGCAAACAGCAATGAAAATAAAGTTAATACTGCAAATCACAGCCATTCGCACGCCCATACTCATTCGCACGAACATACAAAAGAGGTTTCAAACCGCCTGGCCCGTGCAATAGGCCACTTGCAAAAAGTTAAGCAAATGGTTGAAAACGGGGATGACTGCTCGGATGTTTTAATTCAGCTTGCGGCAGTTAAATCTGCACTTAATAATACAGGCAAGGTGATTTTGAAAGACCATCTTGACCACTGCATTGTACACGCAGTTAAAGAGGGCGATACCTCTATGCTTGATGAATTTAACAACGCTATTGACAAATTCGTAAAATAGAATATAATGATTATAGGTTTTGAAAAAGCATTTGGTATTTTGCAAGGAAAAAGGAATACCGTAGGGGCGAACACCGTTCGCCTATCAGTGCATTTTTAAAATCAAATAAAATATTTCAGGGCGAGGTGTAATTCCTCACCGGCAGTAAAGTCTGCGAACCGCTTTTGCGGCCGAAACGGTGCAATTCCGTTACCGACGGTTAAAGTCCGGATGAGAGAAATGTTTAAAGCAAGGTATAATAATATCTTGCAAGGTCAAAGCATTGCGCCCCAACTTTCAGTTGGGGCTTCTCTTTTGCCCAAAAGGAGAAAATTATGGAAACAAAACAATCAACCAAAATTCGCACCGTCACAGGCACAGCTATGCTGACAGCAGTTGCCGTAGGTTTGCAGTACATCGAAATTTCAATTCCGATTATGCCGAGTTTTATTAAGCTTGATTTTTCGGACTTACCGGAACTTATAGGCGCATTTGCCTATGGCCCGCTTGCCGGTGTACTTATTGCACTGCTTAAAAATTTGATACATATGGCAGTCAGCCAAAGCGGGTTTGTGGGTGAACTTTCAAACTTCTTACTCGGTGCATCATTTTCGCTTGTTGCCGGCTTGATTTATAAGCATAAAAAAACAAAAGGCGAAGCAATGATAGCAAGCGTAGCGGCTTCACTTGTTATGGCGTTAATCAGCGTGCCTTTCAATTATTTTGTGATATACCCGCTTTATTACAATGTTTTAGGCTTCCCACAAGCTGCAGTTTTGCAGATGTATCAGATTATTTTGCCTAAAACCAAGAGTATCTTGCAGGCACTTTTAATCTTCAATCTGCCTTTCACTTTTGTTAAAGGGCTTATTGTTTCAATAATAACAATGGTTATTTATAAGCCGCTTTCATCGATTTTGAAAGGAAAAAAATAATAAGGCGAACAATGTTCGCCCCTACGAATAAAAAAGGTTCGGAAAATCCGAACCTTTTTTATTATTTGTTTTGTTTTATGCTAACGGGAAAGCTACCTTTGCTTTAAACAAGTCACCGTCTATTGATAAATCAAGCGTTGCATTTTGAACCTTGCAAAGTTCTTTTGCAATTGAAAGGCCCAAACCGTTACCCTCGGCAGTTCGTGATTTATCGCCGCGTACAAATCTTTCCGTCAGTTCATCAGGTGTAATATCAAGCGGCTGGGCGGAAATATTTTTAATTTCAAAAATTCCCTTGCCGTTTTCCTCATAAACACTGACATAAACACGGGTACCCCTTGCACTGTACTTGCGTGCATTTGAAAGCAGATTTTCAACCACTCTGAATGCTTTTGCTCCGTCGGCTGTAACATTTATTGGCTTTTCGCCCTGCTTTACAACGAGATTAAGATTATTTTTTTCAAAATCCTGCTGCACATCAACAGTTGATTGCAGGCAAAGTTCCGATAAATTCATCGGCGTAAGGTTAACCGTAACATTGCCGCTTGTTACTTTTGACGCTTCAATCAAATCATCAATAAGCCTTTTAAGCTTTGCGCCCTTATCATCAAGCACATGGATATATTCCTGCGCCTTTGGGTCTGAAATATCGCAATTTTTAAGCAAGTCAACATAAGTGATAATGGATGTAAGCGGAGTTTTTAAATCATGGGAAACATTTGTGATAAGCTCCGCACGAAGCCTTTCATCCTTAACTGCCTTTGCTATCGCATTTTGAAGCTCAACATTAGTATATTTCATACTATCGGCAAGAATTTTGAGCGACTGCGGGAGAGAATCAATTGCCATCGGCAAATCAATATGCTGTGATGCAGCATAAATAATTTCATCAAGTGCCTTGAAATACTTGCACACCGCCCTGAGTGCAAATGTATTTGCAACTATATCGCCCAGAATAAATATAATACTGAAAATAGGAAGGTCAACCGAGAAGAAAAATGCAATAATTATCATCAAAATGATATTTACTGCAAAAAATGCAAGCGAAAGCAAAATTATATTTCTTACAAATGTCTTTGGCTTATAAGCAAAAAGCTTAAATGTGCCGAAAAACTTTTTATTGAATTCGTGCCATTTTTTAAAGAATTTGACTGATATTTTAAATATGAATTTAAAAATATAGTAAAGCGCAAAACCGAGCCAATATAAAAGCAGGTGCTTATAAAACTTCTTGTCGCTTTTGCTCCACCTTGAAATTGAACAGCAAAGTTCAAAAAGAAGCGCCCAACAGCCAAGGCAAATACCGGCAAAAATTGCAAAGAGAAGCGTTATATCATCATACTCATCAGATGCGCTTATCAAAAGCGCAACAAACCCGAAGCCGCTACCGCCGACTATACCAAGCTGAAGAAGCAGAGGAATATAATCTATAAATATCAGCTTTGCAGGCGAATTTTTATCTTTTTTGCCTACTATTTTGAAATAATAAAACGCAATAGCAACAGAAGCGACAATCAAAATTACATCAACAGCTGTAAGCTTAACAAGATTATCATTAACCTTGCCTGCATAATCGTTAAACTGCCTCATAGACTCAAAATAGTTTGAAACATTAGGCTCGTTTTTAGCGGTAATAATGTAGGCATAAAGGGAATAGTCCTTTGCCTTGAAGTTTGCCTGATTGCTTTCCATTATGTTTTTAAGCGTTTTTTCAGGAATTTCCTTGCTTTCGATTTTGCCGTTTTCAATTTTAAAGCTATCGTGCTTTGCCATAATCTCTTTTACGGGCAAATCCGTGGTTTTATAAGCAACCTTATTATTTTTTACGATTATGTATGCAATGCCGTCTTTGATATCCCAATAATCAAAGTTCTCGTATTGTATTAAAGCGTTTTTTACATAATTATCATATTTTTTTTCAATATCCTTATAAAGCATACTCTCATAATTTTTGAGAGTTACATCATCGCAACTGTATGAAAATTCATCTAAATCGACTCTGTATTTAAAATAGTCTGCGGTGTCTACACTATATGAAGCATCATCTACATAATAGCTGATTGGATTGGTTTCGCTGTACTGTATATCGTTTTGGTCAAAGCCGTCCTCATCAATCGTTAGCTTGTCAAGATAAGAATTAAGCTGGCTCATCACATTATTATAAACACTTTTGCAAACCTTCTCCTTTTGAGAATCAAGATGCTTTTTAAGACCCTTTGTGTCTAAATGCGCCGTGTTTACTCCGTAGGCTATATTATGCTCGATTTCATACTGAACAGCGGTATTCAGAGTATAATTTGAATAATCCTTGCCGTTTACAGTGTTATTTATAACGGTCAAAACCTCGGCAGTAGTCAAAAATATCGCCGAAAGGCCCGTTACAAGTGCAAGAATTATGCACAATAATTTTCCTAAATAAGAATACTTAAATTTTTTCACATTTGTATCCAAGGCCATACACCACCTTTATATATTTCGGATCTTTTGGGTTGATTTCTATTTTTTCACGGATATTACGGATATGCACTGTTACTGTTTTTTCACTTGTAAAGCTCGGTTCATTCCACACTGCTTCATATATTTGTGAAGACGAAAGCACTTTGCCCATATTACTCATAAGATATTCCATAATCTTATATTCAATAGGCGTTACTTTAACACTTTCACCGTCAACAAACAGGCATTTTGCGTCCGTATCAAGCACAAGTCCGCCCGTTACAAGCCTTGTAGGTGTTGCAACCATACTACCAAGATTTACATACCGTCTGATTTGCGATTTGACCCTTGCCACAAGTTCAAGCGGGTTAAACGGTTTAGTTACATAATCATCTGCACCAAAGCCAAGACCTGTAATTTTATCCGTATCCTCACTTTTAGCCGAAAGCAAAATTATAGGAAAATTATATTTTTCCCTAATTTTTAAAGTGGCTTTAAGTCCGTCAAGGCGGGGCATCATAATATCAAGCACAACACAGTGAATATCATTATTTTGCACCTTTTCGAGTGCATCCCGGCCGTCCACTGCCGTAATAACATTAAATCCTGCGTTATCAAGATAAATTCTTAATGATTCAAGGATAGCCTCGTCATCATCGCAAACAAGTACATTTTGCATATCAATTCTCCGTAATAAAATATTTTTCATCCGATGATTATATTTAACAACATATAATCTAAAGCGTGGCAAAGAAAAAATAAAGAAATAGTAAAGATGATTATATTTTATAGTATATAGCGTGTATTGTCAAACTCGGCAATGACAAATAATTATTGATTATTGTGTTAAATAATGGTAAAATAAAGCAACGAGTCATTTATTTAACAGTGTGATAAATAATTGATATTTTCAAGGAGAATGAAATGGCAAAAAAAGACGGAACAGTAGATTTAAGAATACAAAGAACACAGAAATCAATAAAGCAGGCATTTTTCGATTTAATTGAAGAAGAAGGATTTGACCATATATCAGTAAAAGATATTACCGCGCGTGCAATGATAAGCAGAAACACATTTTATCTGCATTACAGTGATAAATTTGATTTATTAAACAAAATATGTGATGAACTTGTATTTAAGCTTTTTCTCGGTGTAGGTAAGCAGTTAAGGCGTGAAACAAGAAAGCTGCGAGTTGATACATACGGTGCAGCAAGTGTAATAAAAATGGGAATTAAAACTATTGAGGAAGACAGGGAGGCTTACAGAATATTGCTCACAAGTTCAGGCTCTGATTTGCTCACTCAAAAGCTTCAGCAGGCAATTCGCCGTGCGTTTGACCTTATCAAAAGCGATATTGATTCAATAAGTGAATATTCACTGCAATACATAATTTCAGGAATCTGTGGCATAATCAAATATTATGTTACCCACGAATATTCAAATCTTGACAACGAAGCTTACCATTTTGCCGAAATTCATTTTGGCGGGCTGATTGAAGCTATGGGAAAGTCAAAAAGGAACGGAGCTATAAAGAGTGAGCAATAACAAAAAAGCCAAAAAAAAAGCCGGAACGAAAATGCGAAGTTCCAAAAACTTTAAAATAAGTACAAGGATTATGCTCACCGCTATTTTGGGTATACTTATACCTATATTTTTAATCGGTGCATTCTCCCCTGTTTTGATATATTTTACAGGCTCTTATTTCAACATTTCAAGTGTTACAACAAATTGTTACAGCACAATAAACCAAATTCAATGGGCGCAAACAATCAGCAGTATTTCAAATGCACTTTTATCGGAGGGTGAGGATAAAGAGAAGCTTGATGGGTTAAATGAATTTGTATCCCCTATTGAAAAGCTTGGTTCAAGCATATATATTGAAAAAAACGGAAAACCGTTTTATTCCTCCTCCAAATCAGATATTTTAGAAGAAGCAGATAAAATTGTAAAAGTAAATAAAAATGAAAATTTGAATTATTTTGCTAATAACGGACTTGTAATCGTCAACCACGCAAATGGAAAAAAAGATAAATATTTAATTGTGGCGATAAACAAGGATTACACCGTTAAAAATGCCAGCACGCACTATGCCGCAAAAGAATTTACAAATCTTTTACTCGGCAGAACAGGCATTATTGCCATTATTATAGCTTTAGTTTTTGTGTTATCAATAGTAATCATTTCACTTATTACATCTAAAACAATTATTAGCCCAATTAAAAAAATTGCCGACGGAGCAGATGAAATAGCCCGCGGCAACCTTGATTATGAAATAGATTATAATTCTAAAAACGAGCTTGGGCAAACGGTTGAAAGCTTTAACCAAATGCGCCGCAGGCTTAAACATTATATAGATAAGCAAAATAAAGCAGAAGAGGAGCGCAAGGAGCTTATAGCGGGAATTGCACACGATGTAAGAACTCCGCTTACATCTGCAAAGGGATATGCACAGGGGCTTCGCGACGGCATTGCCACCACTCCCGAAAAGCAAAAGAAGTATTTAAACAGAATTTGCACATCAATTGATGATACCGAAAAAATACTTAACGACCTTTTAAATATATCGCGATATGAATTAAAAAGTTACAGGCTAAATAAAGTTAATGTAAATTTAAAAGAATTTATAAATGACGGTGCAAGTGAAATCAAAACAATGCTTGAAAGAAGCAATTTCGATTTTTCACTTCAAATGAATGTTAATCCAAACACACAAATAAGCGTTGATACAGACGCATTTGCACGCGTATTCAGAAATATTATTATGAATTCAATTAAATACGCGCGTGATAATGTGCATGGCAATGTACGCTTGGTTGTAAGCGAATACGAGCGCACTGTAATCATTGAACTTACGGACAACGGAACAGGTGTTGAAAAAGAAAATGTATCAAAAATATTTGATACTATGTATCGCACAGACCCGGCACGCACAAAAGTATCGCAAGGTTCAGGCTTAGGGCTTGCCGTATGCAAGCAAATTGTAGAGCTGCACGGCGGTCTTATTTGGGCGAGCAGTAAGCAGGGCGAAGGGCTTTCAATTTTTATTTCAATGCCAAAAATCGAAGAAAGGAAAGATAATATTGAGTAAGATTTTAATTATTGAGGATGACGAAAATATACTTGACCTTGAAAAAGATTATATAGAAGCAAGCGAAATGCACGCAGACGGTGCAACAGACGGAAATACTGGCCTTGAACTTGCGCTTAATAATGAATATGATTTAATTTTACTTGATGTAATGCTGCCGGGTATAAACGGTTTTGAAATCTGCAAAAAGATAAGAGAAACAAAAAATACCCCCATTATATTTGTAACTGCAAAGCGTGATGAAATTGATAAAATTTCAGGCCTTGGATACGGTGCAGACGATTATATTGTTAAGCCGTTCTCACCTGCCGAGCTTGTGGCAAGAATTAAGGCTCACATCAGCAGATATAAAACTCTTACAAGCCAAAATAGCGAAAACGGAGATATTCTTGTACGCGATAATATAAAGCTAAATAAAAACACAGGTGAAGCCTTCGTAGGCGATTCAGAAATCACACTTACCAAAAAGGAATTTGAAGTGCTCTATATTTTAGCCTCCCACCCTAACACGATTTATTCAAAAGCAGAGCTTTTTGAAAGCGTTTGGGGTTATGATTCACTCGGGGATACATCAACATTAACAGTCCATATCAACCGCCTGCGTGACAAAATTAAGGAGGCAGACGAAAACACCGACTGTATCAAAACTATTTGGGGCAGAGGATATAAGTTTAAGTAAAATCATATTCATTCTGTAAAATAAGAATGTAATATCGCACTTTTGCCGAAGAAAATCAACAAACACAATAAATATTAAACCCCCTGTTTCGTTAATACCGAAGCAGGGGGTTATCTATTTCAAAATTATTAAAATCAGGATGAGCAAAGTAACCTGCGTCAAGCCAATAATGCGCATATGCCGGATTATCGTTTTCCAAATATAAATTCATTTAACGCCTTGCCACAATGTCGGGCAATAACCAAATTTCTCGTCTTACGGCGATTTCTTTTGCGATTCTTAGCTATTTTCTTTGTATTGCGGCTACGCCTGATACTTGCCGCAGCTTTATCCGGTGGATGATTCATAAGCATGTCCATAAAAGCACTAAAACTATAATCAAGCTCAACTTTTGTGCCATCAGGCTCAGTGATAATTCTGGTATGCTTTTTCTTTGCCATAGCAATCCCTCTTTTCGCGCTTATTCTAAAATAAATATATCAATTAGCAAAAAGAATTGCAATAAGAATTATATTTAAGGGAAATATTATGGACTGTAAAACAAAAAAGCAAGTCAATTAAGACTTGCTTTTTTAGTGGCTCCCCCAACTGGGCTCGAACCAGTGACATCATGATTAACAGTCATGCGCT
>ENA-OPBE01001148-OPBE01001148.1-human-gut-metagenome-genome-assembly--contig:-NODE-1148-length-23985-cov-6.443168_pt1 | contig 23985 bp, 18 predicted proteins | sample MGYA00241066_ERZ501448 | MGnify/ENA primary metagenome ERZ501448 (study PRJEB25962, sample SAMEA2042585) | human gut metagenome | biome: human gut; feature: human-associated habitat; material: faeces...
GATTCAGTAGCAGGAACACCGCAACGAACAGGAGCAACAGCCAACCGATACAGAAATGATAGACCAGTGATTTGTCACTGGCACGAATCCTGTTACCTTTCTTTTTCCACGTCATACGCTAACACCTCTTATTTCTTCGGTGGTTGCTGTGGGGCATTGTTCTGTGGATTTCCGGCATGAGTACCTTTATTCTTCAAAACAATATCGTCTGCCTTTACATACCAGTCCACATCTGCACCACGGTAATTTGCATTGGCTACCGTATCTGCAACAGGATTGATAAGTTCCACTTCGGCATTGTAATCATAATCCTTTAATGGTACAGTCGCCGGAACGGATACCTGTATCATGCGTCCCTGTGTATTGCATTTTAAATCGTAAGTACGTTCCTTGATTTCTTCACTGACCGTCCCATCTTCATTCTGCACATGAACTTCACGGCGTAATGCGGAGAACTTCAACACTCCGAAAGTCTTTTCTTTATCAATGACGATTCCATTTGCTAATCTCATAATCTGAATACCCCCTTATTTATTTTCTGCTGGTAACATATCGTCTGCAAGTAAGATGTAATTGACAAATCCACGTTCTCCGATTTTATAGCCATCAGTAGTGATTCGTGGGTTGATAAGTTTTACTTTCTGCTCTGGCGAGAAATGCTTTTCGCCAGCTTTGGCAGGAAGTGTCACAACTACATCATCGGCTCTCTGCACATCGGAATACAGGTTGTAGCTTCTGGTAATAACAGCCATACGCCCGTTGATTCTCTGTTGTTCCGTAGTATTTTCTCCGGCAAACTCCAAGTTTCCGAATGTCTTTTCCATGTTTGGTACGACAAATCTTAATTCCATAAATAATTGACCTCTTTTCTTTCTGTTTTAGTTTCTTTCCTGCTGTACTTTGTGGGGAGCTACACTCCCCACGCCCCTAGTGGACTTCACGCCCCCGTAAATCAGAGCTTCACGGGAGCGTGAAGTTGCAAAAAGGGTGGCGACCTTGAACGCTCTACCAACCGCTACATTACCGCCTTATGATTTCTTTCTACGGCGTTTGAAGTAAAGCATACCGCCAAGCCCTACGCAGGAAAGACCGAGCATGGCAAGGTAAGCATAGATATTGGTATTGTCGCCTGTTTTTGGGCTGTCACTTGTCTTAACCGTAGATGGTGTATCCGGCGTGTCAGTATCCTTTGGTGTGTCTGGGACTTCTGGCACTTCCTTGATTGTCACAGTCTGTCCATCGTCTGTGATGTCCTTATGTTCTGTCACTTTCTTTGGTTCGTCTGGATTGGTCATATCGTATAATTCCTCAAATGTGACAAGGCTCTTTCCACCAAGAGAAGAACCATCAAAGGTAAATGCAATCTCAACCGTCATTTTTTCACTGTCGGCTGTAAACTCATAATCATTGGATACTTTCTTTCCATCAATCAGAAGTTCTGCATTTTCCTCTTTTAACATCTGCCAGCCGGAAAGTTTGTATTTTGTTCCAACTTCCAGACCATCTAATGTGACTTTATCCACAATCGTTACATCTTTTCCGGCTTCGATTTCTTTCTTGCCGTTCTTGTCCGTAGCGGTCGTATGGATTTTGATGATACGTTCTGTGATAAGAACAGTCTGTCCATCATCGTTGATGTCTTTATGTTCGGCAACCTTGACAGGCTCTTTCGGATTGCTCATATCGTACAATTCCTCAAAGGTAACAAGGTTCTGACCACCAAGAGCTGAACCATCAAAACTGTAAGTAATCTTAACCGTCATTTTTTCGCTGTCAGCAGTAAAGGTATAATCACTGTCTACACGTTTCCCATCAATGAGAAGTTCCGCATTTTCTTCCTTTACCATCTGCCAGCCGGAAAGTTTATATTTTCTGCCTGTTTCCAATCCATCAAGTGTGACTTCGTCCACGATCTTGATGTCTTTTCCGGCAACAATCATCTTTTCGCCTGTTTTCTTGTCGGTAGCTGTGGTATGGATTGTGATTTCTTTTTCGTATTCATCGGTAAGCGTACCTAAATCAATGGTCACTTTATTTCTGGATACGACTATCTCAAAAGCTGGAATCAGCTTAAATCCGGCGTTGGAATCACACTTTAATTCCTCAATCACATAAGTATCATAAAGTAATGCACCTTTGCTGTCGTCTGGTTCAGAAGTTCCAAACCATACACCGTCCTCACTGGATTTTCCGGCATTAGTATTGACCTTATGGGAAGCCCAGCTTGAAGCAGTGGAGAACTGACCGTTGTTGTCAGTAACTACAATATGGGATTCTCCCGTTGTCTTGCTTGTAATTCTGAATGGAACACCTGCAAGACGTTTGTGTGTACCTGCACCGATTTTTACACCCTCAATATCGCCACGTTTAATCTGGTTGTAGACAGAGTGAGATTTGTCGGTCAAGTCCACGATTTTTCCATCTTCCGTGATAGAAAAGTCGATTGTTTTTGCACCGTCTGTCAAGTAGCCCTCTGGTGCTTTGCTTTCTTCTAATCTGTAATTTCCGTAAGGAAGCAAGTCAGCAGAAGTAGAAGCAATTCCATCAACGCCTGTCTGAATCTTCTTGACAGTTTCATTCTTGCTGTATAATTTTCCCTCTACCAGTACAGGACTGTCATTTAAGGAAATGATATTAAATTCTGTGTACTGTAAGGTCGCACTTCCCTGTGCTTTGGTATCCTTTGTTTCAAGGTCACGTTTCTGGATTTTTACACCGCCACGGATAACCTTGTCAGATACGGAATACTGGTTACTTCCAGAAAGTATGGCAAGTTCGCCATCTTCGGAAATCTGTGTAAGGTACGTCCCCTTAATCTGTTCAGAACTTCCGTCAGCCTGCATATATGCACCATCTAATAAGTAGCCGTTTGGTGCTTTTGTTTCTGTGACAGTGAGTGTACCAAGTGGCAGTACATTCTTACCGTCCTGTGTATAGAAGCTGTCGCCGGATACTTTGTAGCTGTCGGCAAGTCTGGATACATAATGGATAGTTCCGTCACTGTCTTTTTCGGCAACGGTTTTGGTTGTCCATGTACGGGTAGCCTTGGCAGGAAGATTGTCTGCATTGTAGTATCCGTCATAATAGCTCCATGTGAACTCTGCACCCTCTAAAGAAGCAGTTCCCTGTGGAGTAGATTTTCCTGTTTCCATGTCAATTTTGAATAAATCAATCAAAGTTTCTGTGACCTTTGGAGTGTCAGCAACAGTCAAAGTCACTGTTTTTCCAACTTCCACATTTAAGGCATGGACAGTAGAATCCAGCTTGTAACCTTTTGGAGCAGAAAGCTCTTTGATGTAAACTGTTCCGGCTTTTACCTCAACTTCTTTGGTATCGCCGTTTCCATCGGCAGTAAGTGTGGCAAGCTGGCTGTTACAGCCCTTATCAGAATAGACACCAAATGTCGCACCCTCAAAGGAATAGCTGGCGTTACCATCTGTGACCGTTGGATTGGAAGAAGTCTTTTTGACTTTTGCATTTCCCACATTTAACTTCGCCCAGAACTGTCCGATGTCCTGTCCTTCGCCAGTGTAGATGTAACCGCCACATTCATAGCGTCCCTTATTTGCTTTCACAAATGCTTTCGCACCAGCGTAAACTTCATTCTGTACTGCCTGTGAGATTTCATTATAGGAAGCTCTGACGTTATCGCACTGCCAGCCGAGCTGTTCACTCAACCTCTGCCAGACAACACACTGTTCCAGCAAGTATCCCTGTTTGTAATTCAAGTTCGTATGAGAAGCGGTATATTGCTTGACGTACTCTAAGGAAAGAGCAACGTCCGCAATCTGATCGCTACTCATGCGGGTGCTTGCGTCAGAACGTGTTTTATATCCATTCTTAAAACTGGTGTTGATATCCACGCAGTAGGCAGTTTCGCCCTCAACTTTCATGTGTCCCTCATTGAATGTAGATTTGATAGAACCATCATTCATAACGTGTTCAATGTAGCCGACACGTTCTGCTGATTCTGTCCAGTATTGATTGCCGGAAGCATGAACCGCCGTCACTGGTAATGCCGTGAGAATGGTTGCAAAAGCAAGAGTTCCTGTCAGCAATCGCTTTACTAGCTTATTCATATTTTCTCTTTCTCCTTTCGATTTTGGGTATGAAAAAAGCCGTCCATTTCTGAACGACTGGAAATAGAAAAGGAACGCCAAAAGTGTACGTTCCGTAGTCTATAAAATATTTAATTTTTCTCTCTGGTGTGCTATCTGACGCCAATTTTGACCCCAAATTTCTGAAAAATGACGATTTTTGATGAACAGCTACAAATTTTCAAAATCCGTGAAGCCCTTGTAACTAGGGCGTTACGAGACTATATGAAACTAGACAAAACCAACGTCACAATAACAAGTGTTGAGTGCTAATTTTATTGTGAACCTTTTGTGAAGTGTGTACCCAATATTTTAGTTATACCATCACCTTATGGCTTCATCACTTTTCCCCCTTGATTATTTGGAAAGGTCAATTTACTGTGAACCTTTGCGACGTACACACTCAATAAGTTACTTCTCTACTAGAACTTCACAACCTTCGGTTCCTGTGTAAATGAAGAAAATGTAGCTGTCGCATTCTTGAAATAAAATACTTCTGTGTTGCCATCATCCGCAGAGTACATCTTCTGCAGGGACGGATATGCGTCGAGCATCGACTGTCTCGCCTCTCTGCGGTCATCCTCAACAAGCTCACCTGCGACACGCAGCCATTCTCCGCCCTTAAATGCACAGATCTCCACCTTCGGATTCGTATGAATCTGCTTCGAAACTGCCTTCGACTTGCCTGTCTGAATATAGAGCTTTCCTTCAAAAATATGTGCTGTGCCAAATGGTCTTACTCTCGGCTGGTCACCCTCAACTGTTGCCAGATAATATGTATCAGCTTCCTTCAAAAATTTTGCTACCTGTTCCATGTGGTTGTCCTCCTGTAAATATGTCAATTTATTTGTTCTTCAGGCATTCAACTGCCCAATTCATATCAACGATATAATCCCGCTTGCCATCGCCCTTGGAATCAATGTACTCTGCCTTGACTGCATCATACACCTTCTGGGAAAATGGACTGTTGCCCAATACGCCATTCTTCAACCGGATCACAAATCGTTCCGGCTTTCCCTTGGTGATCTCTAAGAATATATCTCCAACCTCCAGATCTGGATTCGTCTGCGACAAATGCGCTACCATCATAACCTTCATGATCTCAACGACGCGGTCATCGAGTCCCCTATCGAAGATATATGCTTTCTCCCGGAGCTGATTCTGAGAATGAACTACTCGTAATGTATAGTCCGTACTCTCCATGCCCGGAAGCATGTCACCATTCTCCATCTTGGCAAATGTGTCTAAAATCTCCTTCTCATCTTCCTTCGAGATTGCATAATAAATCATCAGCTGCTTCTCCATCTGATGATACAAAAGTCCGTAATTAACATAATGGACTTTCTTGCATTTCGGGCAGGTATACGCAAATAACTTGCCAGACAAAAGATCCTCCTTCGCCTGTGGGTTCAATTTCGTGTTGATACTCTGCCATATTGTAAATTCGCCTTTTGTGCCACAATCTGGGCATTTGATTTTCTGTGTGTTTTTTAGGGACATGGGGTTCTCCTTTGGTTTTTATTTTTGTGTTATGTGTGTTTGGATAAATGATACCACTTTTTTATATAAGTGTCGTCAAGCAATGATTCATCTTTTTCTACTAACTCTACAAATACTCCTGTCAGTCCGTCCCATTCTTCATAATTTCCAGCAGCATACAATTTCCAATTCAGCTGCTCCAATGTCCAATTGTTCTTGATTGAGTTATGTAACATAGATGTTGTTGCCCAGTTTTCTTCCGAATCAGCTCCGCCAAACCACATATTGATAGTGAGCATGACAGATCCATGCGTGAGGTATACGGCCTAGATAAATCGCTGCGAGAGTAGCATTCTAATTATAAAATGGCTCATTCCGTCTGGGCAAGTGGCTCACGCCACACCGGACGGGCGGCTCTGCCGCACAAGAATATTCACTATATACTCACTATGAGGCGTTTACCTCTATTCTAAAGGAAAAAGCGCTGAAAACCGTAAATACATGATTTTCAATGTTTTTGTTGTTATACCCCGTACCGACTTTATTTTGATATTATAAATTGTTCGGTCAATTTTTCAAAAATAGCGTTTTCCATTTTTCCTTTCAAAATTCTGATATTATCATAACGCCCCGCATTTTTTATAAACCACTCGTGAACATCAGTATTCTGAATAAAGTCTTTCTCATCTTCCTGTAATGCTGTATCAATTCCATAAAAGGTATAGTAGTTTCATCTTTTGGAAGATTATCTGCTAAATATTGTTCAAAATCTCTTTTTGATCCTGTAAAAACAACAACTCGGTCAATCAACTGCTTCCACCCCCGCAAGTAATACATCAAACACATCTAAAATTTTCTGTGAAGCTGCGTTATCCTCTACTTCATTACTTCCTTCATATGATGGATTATCTTTTGGAATTATTGAAACATCCATCTCCAATTCCTTACTTACATCCAGCATATCAAGAGAAGTTCTACCTACTTTTATTGCATATATGCTTAAATTCATTTTCAGCAAATCACTAATTGTATATCCGTTCTTAAACGAATTGATATTAAATCTCAAGATAACCTTGCTTTTTCCTTTTGTTCCTACAAATTCATAATATCCCTTCGCATTTTTCAAAGCATTTTCCAGCTTATCAATAGCAATACTGAATTCTCCCGCTGGAACAAATGAACCTGTTTTTAACATGGACAAATATGGAGACACCATAACCATATATGAAAGAGAATCTTTTTCTGCAGAAATTATGTAACCATCAAATCTTTTTATAGCACCTCTGGCCGTTTTTGACGCAGATTTTTTTGCAGAATCATCATCCACAATTTTCAGGAAGTCTGTAAGAATGGTGTTCTTCATAATATTCTTTACCATTTTATTTCGATTCAATGCCAATCCTGCTGAAATTTCTCCATTAGCAGATGCTTCCCATCCAACAAGTGCTTTGAAAATTCCACCAATTCCACCTTTAGCATTAGCACCTACTTCTTGCTTCTCATTTGCTTCACTTGATTTAAGCAATTCAGTTGTTGTTTCAAGACTTCCACCTGCAACAATCTGAACATAGTCTGTAATCGAATCCTCATCAAAATAAACAATTTTACAAATTTTATTTGCCATATTATTCTACCCCCAACGCCTTAAACACCGCATCCTCAGCACTCTGATACGGAATCAGCTGAAATGCGCTCATCAGATCAGCTGGAACACTTGCGAAATCAACAAACGAGGTACTCGGAATCAGCACCTTCTTTGCGCCGCTATCCAGACACACCTGAAGTGTATTGGCAAGTTCATCCACCTTTATCATTGTGCCACTAATTGTTATATCTCCCAACACTGCCAAGTTGCTGACAACAGGCTTTCCAAGGGCAATCGAACAAAGTGCAATCAATGTTGGAAGTGCCAATTTGTCTGTCATACCAATTCCCTGTAAATCCTGATAATTGATGATGTAGTCTTTGGTCGATGTACTGATAGAACCACTGATCCGATTGCCGTTGGCTTTCAGATAATTAAATGCCGTGTTCACCGCTTCCTTGCATTTAGAATCGCTGCCTAAGCCAGTCCGTTCAATTTTTCCATTGCCCGGAAGCATCTGACTTTCCAAACGGAATACACCAATCATACCGCTTTTTCCTCTGGATACGGTATAAATCTGCCCCGGGTTACACATTCCATCCGGTATCAGCTTACCGCCACCCTGTTCTGGTACAGAAACATAATGTTCTGACATATCTTCTAAATCAATATAGGAGAAGTTCACATCATAAAACTCCATACCACCCAGCTTCTTCAATTGCTCCTTGACACGGCGACGCATTTCCAATGCAATCTGAATAATTTCTTCCAGTTCTTCTTTGGTAAACTCACCATTTGGGTACATCAACTTCAGATAACCGTCTATCATACGACGAACCGCAATTGTATCACGCTGATTCAGATTTCTCCCCAAGCGGAAGTAGTGGTCAAGTGCATCTCCATACTGCTCCTTACGAAGTTCTCGGATGAATTCTGCCAAATAGTCACTGATAAATCCGTAATCATCGGTAAAATGCTCCGGTCTGAACTTCGGTATCTCCCATCCAGGAAGATAGCAGTGCATACGATCAAGAAATGCTGTATCTGTTCCCATTTCCTGCGGGAAAGGTGCAAACAAACTGGATGTTTTCAACAGCACGTCCACACTCTGATTGATATTTCCCACAAATACCATGGACGCAGTAGCAGCTTTTTCTTCTTTGCCACGGGCAAAAGAGCCGGATGCCATGTAATCCTTCATAATCTGAATGCCATCTTTATCTTTAAACTTGATACCAGCCACTTCATCAAAAGCTACACAGTCCCATAAGCCGACCAGTCCGACCGTTTTGCGTCCCATATTGTAAAACAGGTTTGCAACCGTCGTCTGTCCACCGGAAATCAAAATACTGTTCGGTGAAATCTCTTTGTAAAGATGAGATTTACCGGTACTTCTCGGTCCCAGCTCACAAAGATTAAAGTTGTTTTCAACTAATGGAATCATACGGGTCAGGAGCAGCCATTTCTCACGATATGTAAATTCATCTGGCTCCATACCGATAGAACGAAGAAGAATATCCAGCCATTCATCTTTCGTAAAAGCCTTTCGTCCCTGCTTCAGTTCATCAATATTAATGTGTGGCATCTGGATCGGTGTCAGCTTGCGGATACTAATTGGTGAAATATCTTTCTGCTTTTTCTGTTTGGAACGAAGCGGATTTCCATCAATGTCCTCAATACCAAAGTTATTGTCGCCTTCAACCTCATAATCCAGCTGAACAATACACCAGATACCGCCGCAGAGCAGGCGATCAAATTTTTCTGGATATTCATCGGCAATCGGTACATTACCAACGCCCAAATTAGAAAACTCTGCAAAAAAGCAATCCTTTTTCATATCCAGCCGAACAGTCACCATATCAATGATTGTGTGACTGCCTTTTTTACGCAGCTGAGACAGAATTTTCTGTGATTCATCCGGGCGCACAAAGTTGTCAGCAAGAATACGCTTCACATTCTGTACGCCTTTCTCTATAACCGTCTCATCATCTGAACTGCAATACTGTCCCAACAAGAACTCAAGAACATACACTGGGACATTCGCCCCTTCTTTAATTTTCTTTGTCAGGTCTTTCCGAACAATCTTACCGTCAAAGTTCTGACGGAGCTTGTTCTTTATTTCTTCACGGGTACTTTCACCCTCTGCAAATTGCTCCATCTTTCTCTCCTCCTGCGGCATTAACTAAAAAAATCAAACTCGTCCACCGCAAATGCGATGTCAATATGGAATGGCTCCCGCTGTGGCAGCTGTAATCCCTGTTCATCTGCAATTACCAGATAATAAGTAGCTGTATTGCTGTATTTCAGAGATTTCAAATTAAACTGACAACGGAAAGTTCTTTCTGCACCGTTATCACTGGTCTTATCTGCAATAATCTTCTGAATATCACTAATCTGCTTGCCGTCCTCATCTGTAAAATAAACCTGATAGGTTGCAGCTTCACGATTTGTACTGACCGCATCTTTTTGATAGAAGTTCAACGAAAAAATCATATTGCTGATTTTACGGTTTGCGGACAATAAATTGACTGTTACTGGCTTGGTATCATATTTCTGTTTATTACGCTTGTATTCCATAGAATCATTGCGGAGATAATGATACTCAATCACCGGAACAACCATTTCCTGCAAACTGATACCACCATGCACAAAATTCATACCGCCACCATTCATTTTGATACGAATACTTTCTCTCGGTGCAAATCCATCAAATTCTGTATTTCCTCCCAAGAATTTTACAGGCATCAAGTAATCTGGTTGCACACCCTTCTGCATAATTGCATATCTTCTGCCATACTCCACACATCGCTTAATACTTTCTTTCTTTGTAATGTCAGAGTTTGTTACATCTACATCAAAAAAGCCTCTTTTATCTACTTTGTCCTCTTCCTTCAAAGGACTGTATGTATAAAGAAATCCATGATCTGCCGTAATTAAAATATTCGTTCCGCCAAATTCATTTACAATGATACGCACAAGGTTCTTTAATTCCGAAATTGCCTTATCACAGGCAGAAAAAACAGCGTTATCAGAAGTATGGCTGGCTTCATCAATGGTATCGTGGTAAATGTAAACAACATCCATGCCCTTTACCAGCGCACTTCGTTCTGCTCGTTTCATGGCAATGATGTCATTGTATTTCAAAGCCACACTCGCCGGATCTTCTAATTTCAGAACCTTATCCCGGTAAGTGCTTGCCGTAGACTGCCCATCTGCCAGAACCGTCAAAACATCGTTCCGAACCTCTATCGTCAGTTCTTTATGCGGCAATAATGCTGCCATACCAAACTTTGTAATAGAAGGGAAGATGCTTTGCATACTGCTAATGGAAACCTTGCTCTGTGTTTCTCTCTGAAGCTGTTCTGCCATCGTAGCCGCCACTTCATAACGCATTGCATCCGAAATAATTACGAATACCTTGGTATCCGAAGTCTTAATGCGGGAACGGTAAAATTCTTCCTGCTGCGGCACTTCCAAAACCTTACCATAGGTTGCCAGCTCATCCGCACACACATCTGACCAGTTATTACCCAACTCGCCTAAGAACCAATGGGTATAGAGTCCTTCCACTTTATCAACAACGTGCTTAAACAGATCATCCAGCAGAATATTGGAAGTTTCCAGGCTCTTTTGGAAGCTCAGATGGAACAAACGATAGTAGGTATCCATCTGATAGTAGCTTTCCGTGTATTCTTTCCAAATGCCTTTTGCTTCTGCGGTATGGAATCCGGCAGAGTGTTCCTTGAAGAAACTCTGCATATTCGCCACTTGCAGGATACCGTCATAGAAATTCTCAAACGGTTCATACCACGCACAGGTTCTCCTTTTTTCAACAGTGGAAGTAATCGTATCCACATCAATAATATGGTCGCTGATCTCTGTCATCAGCTTTGTCAGAATCACTTCGTTGATACACGGAAAGCACTCTGTTCCTGCCAGATCGTCTACCGTCAACTTTTCAAACCGCTGATTCAGACGGGCTTCATCTTCAACATACCGTGCAACATCATATAACTGCTGAATATCCTCGCTGTGCAGCCACTCGGAAATAAAATCATAGCAATATGCCTGATGCGGCATGGAAATAAAACTGTCCAGTCCGGCAAGATATTCCTGCCGCATGGTACGGGTTGCTGCAGTTAAAAGCAGATGAATTGCCAACTGCCCAAGATCTGGTTCTTCCTCCACAAATCCACATCCCTGACGAACCATCGCCCAAAAAGCTACGTCTGCATGATATTTTACAAAATCCTGATAAATCGTATTATTATTCAAATCCAGTCCCGCCTGGAACACACTACGGAGAATCATATTGGGCTGTGCATCTTTCAATCCACAGATTGCCGCCATGACCGCCATGTGCAGTTGTGCCGGAGTTGCCGGAACTTTATTTTGTGTGCTGACTTTCAATCGGCGGTCTTTTGCATTGAAATAAGCACGGTAATTCTTGACCTGCTTTCGCATGGCCGGATTCGATGCAAGACCCATCTCATCCATCCAAATGGAAATCAGGTCTGCCCGGAACTCCTCACTGTAAAGTTCCACATCCAGAAGCCAGTTATCATCCGGGCGGTTATACGCTAAAGGACTGTAAACCAGATAATTTGTGGTCAAATCATCTACTGAAAGCAGTTTTTTTACAGAAAACGCATTATTTCCTGTCAGCGCAATCACCTTTGCATTTTCCAAAACCACTTCATCCAGTTTATCCTCAAATTCCTTATCTTCATCATACCAGAAAATGATACGACGCTGATAAAACTCAGGCAGAGGTGCAGCAAACCTGCGATTTAAATCTTGTATTATTTTGTCTGTATCCATGCTGTCCTCCTACCTTATAATTTTCCAATTTGCTTTTCGTTTTGTTCCGCCCTGTACCAATCTACCTTTTTCCTGTAAAGAAGCGAACATTCGAGAAACCGTTCTTTTCGATATACCCATTTTTTCCGCATAATATGCCTGTGTTGCAGACGGATTCTTCTCTATAATCTGCAACAATTTTTCTATCTGCGTCTGTTCCTTATTAAGTGGCACTTCAGTGCCATTAGTTCCATCATTGGCGCCACGATTAACGCCATTAGCGCCATTTTTAGTGCCATTGGCGTTAATTGTGGCGTTATTGGTATCAACCTGACCTCGATAAATATTGATACGCAAATCAACTTCGCCACCAATAAACTCCGGCTCCTGCAATCCGGCAGCTTTTACTTTGTCTATAATTCTCGGAATGCCGCTTCCCCAATGCTCAATGAGATTCATGTAAGCAAACGCATGAGCAAGAGCTTCATTTCTGATTTTAGAATAGCCTTCTTTCATACGCTCCATCGTTTGTCCCATTGGTAGCTTTCCCGGGGAAGTAATTTCTAATCGGTTGTCATATACCGCTACCTGTATCGTACCATGATCCAGATAACTACGATGTACCATGGCATTGATAATCAACTCACGAATGGCATCCGGTGGAATCTCATAAATATCCTGCCGATAAATTCCAACAATGGTAGCACCCAGATGAATATTTCTCAAAACAAACTGAAATGCTTCATCTATCTGCTCCCAAAGCGGACCGGTATATTCTCTACGGTCAACAAATACTGCTTTCGTTGTACCTTTGAACACGCCACATTGCGTTGCAACATGAAGTCCTCCGTTACCAGTCAAAATAGCAAACGCATTGGATGGATAATCTTTTCCATCACGCTCAATCAAAACGCCCCATGAACGTAACTGCTGTCTTCCCACATCTTTAATCGATGCTTTCTGTTCCTCTGTACGGGCATTTCTGACAGCCTGCTCTTTCATAGCTTTGCAAAGGGCATCAATATCTTCATCTGTAACATTTAACCCAGTACATAAAGTCTGATCGTAGTAACGATTACTACCTTCAAACAGCAGCTCCTTTACCATATACTCGTCGGCAAGGCGGGTAGTTCCGGCAACACGGACATATACACCACCATCTCTGCCAAGGGCTTTGATATAATATGGGCGCTGTCTGCCCTCTGAAACCTCTACCACAATGACAGTCTTACCTTCAACCGTCTGTAAAGTAATATCCGGGATGATTGCCGGTTCACAGCTGTCTGATACGGCATTGGCAATGGCATCCATTTTCTTGAATACATCTTCCTTGTCAAAGCCGACAACCTCTCTAGTTTTATCGGCAATTCCAAAAATAATTTTTCCTCCGGTTCCATTTGCAAAGGCAACCACAGACTTCATATATTTGATACTTTTCTCCGGCAGGGTCTCTTTGAACTCTACATTCTTCGATTCTCCTGCAAAAATTTCTTCTATGGTCATCATAACACCTCGCTCTCTTTGGTCGTCCTAACCCGCCATATTTTTTACTTAATTGATGAGGAAATTGCGCTCAGTGCTTTGTTTAAAGCATCTTCATCAGCCTTCTTTCTTCTCTCACTTTCCCACATACCGAGTATCTGATAAATGCATTCTTTCACAACAGGAAAATACTCTCGGCATTCTTCTTCGCTCAACTCATGAATACCTTTGCTCAGGATTCCATAAATAGTTTTATTTTTGATGAATATCTCAGGCAGATATCCCTGTAGCATCTTAATTCGTTCAGCCACCCTTGCCTGTTCAAATTCCTCGTCACTAACTTTATCTCCTGCCCTTGCTTTTGCTTGATCAATAAGCCTTTCAAGAATTCGTCTCAGATAAACATATGAACCTGCACCAACACCATTTGCAAAAAGTCCTATTGCGGTTCCAAGTTCCTTACGATCTTCCTTCGAAATCACATGTTTATACGCATCTAATTCTGGAAATGTCATATCCGCAATTGATGGATACTGCCCTATTTTCATCATTGAATTATCCGTTGTCAGAACAACATAATCAATATGATGTTCCTCATTCATGCTACAAACAAATTGGAATACCAAAATCCTTGACACTTCTTCAATTTGTGATTCTTTCCACTTCCATACCGTATTTTGTTCTTCTACGTGTCCTCCAACCATCGGTGTATTTTTTAGAATATACGACTTCTGAATTCTCCAAACTTCTTCTGAAAGTTTTTTTGAATAGCATTTATTATCCTTATCATGAAAATATATATAAGGCTTCATTGTAAAAACACGTTCCTCTTTACATTCTTTACAATACATACTTATTCGAACTTTTCCATCAAGTAAAAGAATTAAATCTTCAATATTGTCTTCATCTATTTTCCTGAACTTATAAAGCCCAGCTGTTTGCAAAAAATTTGCAAATACATTATCTTTACCAGAAACTATATTTGATGGTATTGAATCAAAAATATTATGTCTCACTTTATGCTCTCCCCTTTACTTTATTTTAGCCAAAACGTCCTGGAAAATTGCATAATTCTTCTTCACTCCATCGTCCAGATCAATAGAAATCATCTGGTCGGCAAGGTGATGAATTTTTTCTTCGTAGGTTCTGATTTCAGTATCCTGTGCCTGCAAAGTGGTCAGCTTTCTGTTCAGCTTCACACGCTCGCCAGTGGAAGCATTGGCAATCCGCTGTTCCAGATCAGTAATAGCAGTGCGATAACGAGCCTGCTGTTCATGCACGTAGTCAGTACGAATACGGGCAATGGTGTCCGGCTGATAGCGGTGCATATAAATCAGAGCCTTAAAACCATTCTTCTTACCACTGTCAAATAGCCAGTAAATCGGACGTTTCTGATAAATCTTGCAATGGTCAGAATAGAAGTCATTCAGAAAATAATTCCGAATTACATCCTTCGGTTGACCCTTACCGCCAAGTGCATTGGCAATAAATTCTAAGTTCTCATCCAGCGTGTCTGCACCATAAACGGTTTTCACAAATTCCACGAACAAACCGACAATATCATCCTCAAAGTATTCATCATCGCATACCGGAATGATGTTATCTGCATCAGGATAAAACTCATTTTCCGGGAAACGTGATTTTCCCTGCTCACGAAGATAATCCTGTATTTTTTCTACAAGACTTCCAAAGTCCCCACCCGAACCACCTGCATACAAAAGTCCTTCATTATATAATGAATAACGGCCAAACATACAGCCGACAGCATAAGAAATAAAGGAACGAATATCTCTGCCTAGATCAGCCTTACGGACAGTGACATCCTTATCCTCAACTTCCGGTGTCAACTCTTCCTGCAAACCGTAAATGCTGATGAAAATACGGTTCAGTTCTTCCTCGTTAGCTTTCAGCTGATTGAAGCGGTCATCACATTCCACTTGCCACTGTTCAAAGGCCTCGTCAATAGTCGAAACTTCGCGAAGCAGCGGATGGTGCTGGAAATCCCATGATGTTTCAAAGATGTCCCAGTCAGTTTTTGACTGTTCAATACACTCATCAACTATAGTATTCACATATTGGATCTTATCATCCTGAATACGAATTGGTAATTTTCCAATAGTTCCCGATCCCGTATTTATTGTCGGATTTTTGCACTTTACAAAATCCACCACTAATTTTGTATTCAAAAATCCAAGTGTGTATTTCAAAATTCTTGTTTCGTCTGCAAATAATCCATTTGCACCAGAATCAAAGATTGCTCCTTGAGATGAAAAACGAAATCCTGTTTGGCTTGATGTTACACCACTCCATGTTATTGACTCATAAAAATACCTATCTTCGCTTCTAATCTCTTTACTATAACTACCATACCTTTCAGACACATATTTTTTTAATTTTTCTCCATCGTTCTCCCAATTCACAACATAATCATTATTTCCATACCATCTACGAAATTCTCCCCCCTTATTATATCTGAACCACTTTTTTGAACTTTCTTTAGCTGAGGTCGCTGTAAAACTTCCAAAGCCACATTTTTCTATACACGGTTCAAACCACATTTTCAAAAATAAATTATTATTAGTAGTAGACATTCCATTTCGAGTTTCAAGAACATCCTCAATAAGTGGATTATTAGCAAATGCGTTACGGACTTGTGCACTCACCCAATACGCCACCGGACTTCCCGGAATTTCTGAAAAGTTATTCGTACTCCGCTCATAGTAAAATCCGCAATCGTGATTTTCAATCGCTTCCAGTGTTTTTTGGCGTTGAACTTCCATTCCTCCACGGAAGTCCACCAAACGTAAATAGCATCCTTTTTTCTGTATATGACGATTTTGGAAAGCAAAAGTACACACTGGAACCGTTGCTTCCTCGAAAGCAGAATATTCAAATTGAATCAATGTTTCAACTGTGGTCTGATTATATAAGTAATTACGCATTTTTTCATAACTCTGAATGAACATCCAAACATACGGGGTGAAGAATCCACAATATCCTGATTCTTTTGTCATTTCAGAGCAATGAATTACAAATGATGAGAAGAAATCACTCTTATAATCTGCATAATTTCTTTTTATAAAATCATTTAGTTTTGGATTCATATTGGATGCACCCATATACGGCGGATTTGTCACAACCACATCATACTTCTGTGCCAAAGCTTCTGCCACCTGTACCAACGGTAATAATTCTCTCAATGCCGTATCACGAGACATATTTATATCTTCCGTAATCTCAGCAAAGCGGTCATATAAAGCAGACCACTCCTGCGTTGTTACGGTCAGAATAGAACCATATTCCTTTGCATCATGCAGTTCGCTGATAATGGTATCCATAGCCGTTGTTAGCTTCGCATCGCCATTACGGAAATAGTCCACAGCAAATTTATCTACATGATTGCTCTCCACAATAGCATACACATGGGGCTGAATGCTACGGCTGAAGAAACGGCGGTCATACTGACGAGCTTTCATCATTACCGCAAAGTAAGCCAGCTGTGCCGCACGGTCATCAATATCCAGTCCGTAAAGATTATTCTCCACAATGCTTGCCACCGCTTCACGGGTAGTATAGCCGTAAGATTCATAAATCTTCATCAGCACATCAAACATATATGCAAGAATATGTCCAGAACCGGAGCATGGATCAATGACTTTCAGCTGATCCGGTGTCAGTGCGGCGTATTCCTTGCGAATCTCAGCCAACTGTGCCTGTACTTCCGGCTCCTGCTCGGCTTCTTCCAGATAGTAGTGCCATTTGGTATCTTCCGGGTCACGGTTTCCGGCAGCATAGGCAGACTGTTCTTCCTCAGTCGGAAGAAGCTGCTCTTTCACATCCGTGTGTCCCTCCAACCATAAACGCCCAAGGCTGTTCTCTACCATGTAGCGAACAATCCAGTCCGGTGTGAACAGCTGGGTTGCTGCAGGGATGTTTTCTTTTGTGATTTTCACATTCTTTTTCAGAGCTGCGAAAACATCATCTTTCTTCTCACTGTTATAATACTGATACAGCCAGCCGATGATCTGGACAGCATCCTTCCAGTCATCCTCCGGTATCAGCTCAATCATCAGCTGAATCACACTGCCTTCACGCAGCAGGTTGTCCGGCAGAAGAAGCTCAGTGTAATCTGCAATCTTCTGAAACATTCCCGGCAGAATCTTATTCAGAGCGTTACACTGCACAATCAGCAGATATTTATACAGTTCTTCTGTCTTTTCTGCATCTTTCAGCTCATAAACCTTTTCCATATCCAATCCATCCAAATCCAGGTGAATGGCTTCGGTTATAATCTGCGGCTTAAAGTTGTTTTCCTCATCCGTGAACACACGCACATGGGAAGGAAGATACCCATTGACTTCCATGAATCGCAGAGCAGAGAAGCGGTTGAACCAAGTGTAGGCAACCTCCTCCATAACCTGCTTATATCCTTTATCGTTAATCTCGGCAATCAGAGCCTGACGCTGCTTCTTTTCATCAACAGTAAGGACTTTGTCTCCAACGCTGTCCGCATTGGCATCCTCAATGTTGTCCTCTGTGATACCGTATTCCACACCTTTCAGGGAAACACGGGCGATCAGCTCTGTTCTTGCCCAGACAGCAAATCTTTTAATCGCATTCTTATCCATATATTCTCATCCTTAAATATTTTTAAACAAGTCCTCAATTTCTTGCTTTGTAACCGTAGTATCTACTCCTTCTAACTCATCGAATGGAACGCTAATATCTTTTGCATAAATTCTTTTTGCACAGAAACAACTAAAATAATATTCCAACACAAGTAATATAACTGTAGTCACAATTACTTTCACTAATACCAACTCAATTTGAACATCTGCAGTTGGACTAAAAGCTGCAAATAAATAACCTATAACTAAATCTACAAATGCTACAATATTCAAATATATTTTGTGTGCACTTTCTTGTAGCTTTTCTTTTGGTATTTTGCAATTATTATTCTCATCACGTTCAACTACATTACTTCCTGGAAAACAATTTTTAATCACCGATTCTTTTCCACTTTTTATACAATTTAAAAGCAATAGTAATGCCCCCGACAATTGAAATACTAACATACTAATAAACATTATATACCTATCTCCTTAATTCAGCTTAATTTCGTCGCAATTCTTCAACAACTGTTTCAGCTGAGAACGAATCTTCTCTACATAATCATCAATATCCGCATCCGTCTGTAAGGTCTTTGCCTGGAATACGACCTGACGGTTATAGGCACGAACCACTTTCTTCTTTGCCGGAGCAGCTTCTTTCCCCGGCTGTATCGGCTGTACTGGCGGCTTCAGTGCAGGCGGAGCCAAAACAGACTCGATATTGCTGACGGTATCATCCTTATACTGGCACATCGGCAGGAACATAGCATCCAGAAGGGCAAGGCTCTTTAATTCTGCGATTTTCTCCTTACACTGGCTGAAATACCGATCTGATTTTTCAATCAGATGAGATGCCTTGGAATCGCCGTTTGCGGCAGTGTGGGTTGCTTCCATACACTGACGAACCGTTTCCAGAACCTCCTCACGTTTTTCTTCCAGCATCTTGTCATGGGCGGTACAAACCGTATCCATCAACGGATTCAGTTCACGAATCCGGTTATAGTTGAACTTGCTTCCGGTCTGAACCATCATAATCAGACGAATAGTATTCAATGCCTTGTGGGCTTCCTCATTTTCTGCAATACGGTCAAGGTCATCGTGCAGGGATTTTTCAAACTGCACTGCCTGATCGAATATCGTAACCTGAGTTTTGAAAAAGTTTTCAATGCCGTTGCTCATAGCTTCCTTATTATCAAAGAGAGCATCCTCTTTTTTCAGAACACGCTCAATCAAAGCAATATTGTCTTTCTTCTGGGATAGTACATCATCCATAAGATGAATGGCTTCCTGCACCAATGCACGATCCGGGTATTTATGTCCATCATAACGTGCATCCAGAGATGCATAGTAATCACGCTGTTCACCAAATTTCTCAGTCACAAAGCGAATCAGACCATCCTCATCATCCGGTACATCCATGATGTCGAAATACTCTCGGAGCATCGCTTTTACATCACGCATCATCGTAGCAGAAATGGTTTTACGCTTGCTGATGGAAGTCTTACCGATCTCACTCTTTTTGCGGAGCATATCCGGCAGTTTCGGATCATCCGGCTGAATGGTATTGCCTGCATACTTGATGGTTACTTTCTGGGAATAAATCAGCTGTGCCGCAACCGCAGCAATGTCGATTTCTTTCCAGCCATACGGAATCGCACTGTATTTGTTTTGCACATCTGCCATAGAAGTCGGCAGTTTTTTCGCATCCTGCATTTCCAGATATTCTTCCATGGCAGAAGCAGCATCCCGGTTCGGCTCCATACCCGGAAGTGCTGTTACAGTACCTGTCAGAATTGCAATAATATCTGCATCACTACCTGCATTATCTGTAATCAGGTCGAGCTTGCTATATACATGAGCAACCAAATATTCAAGAGACTGGTCAATCTTACTCTTGGCATTTCCGGCTTTGATTTCCAGATGCTCACCGTCTACATAGAACTGCGCCCCTTCAATAGCATTTTGCAATTCGCTCATGGCACTCAGCTCATATTTTCCGGCTTCGTCCTGCTGGTCACTGATGATTTTCTGCACACTCTTTGGAAGCTGGCTTACATTTCTCTGCTTTACATACTTGCGAATCTTCATAGCAGATTCCAGAGATTCATAGTAAGGCGTATCAGCCAGAACTACGATTGCTTCGTTGCCTTTGGATTCTGCCATCAGACGATAATCCGTTTTTTCAATAGCATCGGTAGCAACGGTCAGGAAACGCAGACGCATACCACCTGTTGCCACTCCAACGGTAATGCCGTCCACCATCTGATCGAAAGCAAAGTCATATTTTCCATAACGGAACTTCTTGGTTGTGAAAATATCGCCATAAATCATCTGAGCGATACGCTCCACGATAGAGGCGGTATCCACATTGGTATCCCGGATTTCACGCTGAATGTCCTGTTCTTCATCCGTCAGAAAGTTATAAGTGTCTCCGGTTCTGCCAATATAGTTCTGGCTCATCAGACGGTCAAGGCATCCACGGACAGCTTCACGCATAATAATCTTATCCACACGAATATCGTCTGCCATGAGGATAACGATATTGTCCAGATTGGAAGGAATATCATCAATATATCGAATTAAGTACAGAAGTTTCAGTACATCCACATCCTGCTGTTCGATGCCATCACCGTTGTCAGCAGCTTTTTGGCAACGCTCAATTACACGACGAATTGAACCATCCAGAAAAGTATGTACGGTATCATAAAAGCGAAAGAATGACACAATTGCATACTCGTTCTTCTCCTGAATTTTCTGTGCAGCTTCCTGGAAGCCGGACAGCATGGAACGCTCGCCACCGGACAGGTGCTTGCCGGAATTTCCGTGCTTCCGAATTTCAGCAAATACCTTCTGCATTATGATGAACTGATACGGCACAAACGGAAAGTTCTCCGAAAATTCCCTCGGACCGGAGTAACCTTTAATGTCCAGAATAGAACCGCTGAAGCTGAACAGGTTACGAAGAACAGAATCATTCTGTTCATAAACTCCTTCCAGGTCTTTGACTGCTTCTGGCTTCTTTTTCAGAATACGCTTCTGAATGACCTCATCCACGGAGGAAGAAGATAAGCTCAGTCTTGTTTTGAAACGAGCCTGGATACGGGAGAACTCATCGACACGAACTTTGATGATTTCATCAATGGCTTCCTGTCCGGTGCAGATTACCCAAATCTTACCTTCACACTCACTTCCGATTTTCTCAGTCAGAGACTGGAGGTTCAAAAGCATATCCGTATCCGTTCCTACATACTGACCAACCTCATCAATCATAAACAGCAAACGGAAGTCCACAGGCTTAGTATCCACATAGGCTTTCATATCTTCCACAAGCTGTGCGATAGAAATTTCTGTTGCAGTTTTATCATTGAACCACGCCTTGGCATCGTCCTCACTCATATCCAGAACTTGCATCAATGTCGGAATGATGAACTTGCCATTGAAAGCAAAGGCACGGCGCATTTCCAGCCAAGGCTTGCCTTTCTTTTCTTCAAAAACTCTGCGGAACTCCTCAGTCTTACCCTGCTGGTCAATATAACGCTCCATCATGGCAACTTTCAGATTTTCACCGTAAAATCCCAGATGATTATAGAACATCTTTGCAAATACACGAAGTACAGCAGTCTTGTCTTTATTGCTGAAGCCTTCAATATCAATGTTGAAAAGAATTGTTTCCGTCTGACCCTTCGTGGCACGGTCGATCAACATAAAGGTTGCCGGGTCATCCTCAAACTTTTTACGGAAACGCTCCACACTGCGAATGCCTTTTACCTCTTTATTTTCTAAAAGGTAGGAAAGCATTTTCAGGAAGTGAGATTTACCACTTCCAAAGAAACCGGAAATCCAAACACCCATATCAGCTGTCGGCTGGTCAAAAGCATCACCGTAATAATTGAAGAAAGTAATGAAGTGTTTCTTCAATTCTCTGGTAATGACATATTCATTTAATTCCTGCTCAATCACATCATCAGCAGCCTGATCTACTTTAATTACACCATTGATTTTGCGATTAATATCATCCGCAAACATATCTCGAATCATCATGGCTTTATCCCCCTTAATCTATGACATTGAATGCCCGGTAATAATCATTTGGTGTCAGACGATTGAACAATTTTACATGACGGCCATCAAACTCACCCGGATACATAACCAAAATCGGAACATCCGAAAAATACGGTTGCAAGGCTTCCAGTAAAGTATGGATTCTCATAAACGGGAATACCTCGCCTACACCTGTCAGCATCAGCACATCACCTGGTTCGTGTGGCTCATACTGGATTTTATCAATGAACTCTCCATTGCCGATTGCGGAGTTAAGCTGCTCCAGAAGATAAGCACTTCCGTCAGCTTCCTCCATATCTGGAATCGCATCTGTAATGTCCATATCATCGCAGATAGAGAGAAATGTTTTATATAAATTACAAACAATCAAATGGCAATCTAAGGACTGATCAGTTTCCAGCTGATTCACAAAATGGCGGACAACCATTTCATTCTCCGGTTCATAACAGAAGATTCTAATATTCACCTCATTGCTGAGTCCCTTGCCTTCCAGAAACTCCGGTTCCTGGATCAATGCCCGAACTTTGTCCAGGCGTTCTTTTATATCACTCATCAGGCTACCTCCTATGAAAAGCAATTAAACGCTGGCAGTATCGCCGTATCGCCATTGCTTCTGATGGCATTCTCCAAAACAGGATGCAGCCATACTGGATTCAAATGATCTGCCTTGAGATTGTCAAGATATTCTGTTTCGACAAGCACTCTGGCAATGATCTGTTTTAACTTTGTTATTGTGGTATCGCTCCAGGAAGCTACGGTATCATTCTGTTCCTGTAAACGCATAAAAAATGTATTCAAATCTATCTTACCAAAAGACGTGTCCCTTAATCTGTACTTCTCGCCAATAACGGTCATCATAAATTCCCAGACCAGTCGGCTCTGCTTCATCAACGCATACAGACAAATCTGTTTTGCCACATCCGTCGGCTGTGAAGCAATCGCGGAAACCAACGAATCATCTTCCAGTGCATGAAGCCGTTTGATGCAGGCTTTCGCAATGCGTGTGATAGATTTTTCCGTTGGGTACTGGAAAAGATTCTGCTCTACAATTTCTTTTACAATCGCATCATCTGAAATTCCTTCTACCATTAGCTTTGCGGTAGAACGCATTTCGTAGAAAAGGAACGGCTCTCTGGTCAAAGATGCAATATAAGGATAAGAATGATCCATGTTCCCGTACCTCCTTACTGCTCATCTTTTTTATCAGAAACAAATTCCATGATGTCTCCCACATCACAATTCAAAGCAGAACATATCTTTGACAGAATCTCTGTACTTACATTTTCATCTTTTGATAATCGAGACATCGTTGTTGTACTAACTCCTGTCATTGCACGCAAATCTTTCTTCATCATTTCTTTATCAATTAACAATTTCCACAATTTCTTGTAACTAACTGCCATTTTTTCACCTCAATCTTATTTGCTTGAAATATCTGTTCACATGGTATTTATCATCATATCAAAAAAATGCGTTTCAAACAATATAATCTATCAAAAATCACAATTTAACTCTGAAATATCGCATTTAAAATCACAAGAAACACATCTTAACAAGACAAACCGAAAGTACAAATGCCACTATATATCCGATTCCACAGAAAAATTTTATCTCGTTTATTTTCACCAATCCCCTTCATCGCCATCCAATCCAACTTCTTCCTCTTAAGCCAACCGTGCAAAATTTTATTGCATATATTTCACCTTATGAAATGCCCGCTTCCTTCCGCATATTCCGCATGTATAATTCCGGTAATACTTCGTAAATTCACACTGTTTTTTTCTTTTTATAATCTGTCCACAATTCTCGCATACAAAACAATATTTATAATCAAGTCTTTTAGAGGCGGTGTAATTCTCCACGCCCTTCT
>ENA-OPBE01001154-OPBE01001154.1-human-gut-metagenome-genome-assembly--contig:-NODE-1154-length-23951-cov-2.070598_pt1 | contig 23951 bp, 26 predicted proteins | sample MGYA00241066_ERZ501448 | MGnify/ENA primary metagenome ERZ501448 (study PRJEB25962, sample SAMEA2042585) | human gut metagenome | biome: human gut; feature: human-associated habitat; material: faeces...
GTTGTAAAGGAGGATAAGTAATTATATGGATATATGGGGAAAAATGTATAGTAAGGCAAAGGTTGAATATCATAAAGAGGAAGTATCACCATTTATAGTAGCACATCATGTTGTGGCAGCTGTTGAAAGCGAAGATGGTGAAATTTTTACAGGTTTTTGTATTGAAAGTGCTAGTGGAGTTATGAATTTATGTGCAGAAAGGGTAGCGGCATTGAATATGTATATAAATACAGGAAAAACAAAAATTAAAAGATTAATTGTATTTAGAGATAATCCTCCACACAATGGTGGAATGCCTTGTGGCGCATGCAGGGAGTTTTTAATGCAATTAAACAGAGAAAATAAAGATATGGAGATATTGACTGATTATGCAAAAAGAGAAACTGTTAAATTATCCGAAGTATTACCAAACTGGTGGGGAAATAAAAAATATACTGTTTAGTAAGACAAATTATAATACATGTTGAGTGTGTGATGGTATTACATCAAAAAAAGATTGAAAAATAAAGTTTTTAATGTAGACAAAACAGTAGTTACTAAGCATATTAGAAATATATATTCTGAACTTGAATTAAATGAGAATTCAACTAGTGCAAATTATGCACTAGTTCAAAAAGAGGAAAATGGAAAAATATTTCAATATGTATCTACAAAACAATGTGTAGCTATACTTTCAACAGTAATTCATACTATTGTTGCTGATAAAATAATTATGAGAAAATATTTCTTTAGTGATAAATGTAATAATAAATCATGAAGAAGTATTTATAAATGAATTATTAAAATTAATAAGGAATATGATATAATTAATTTATTATGTATTAATCAATATTTGGAGAATATTACATCAGAAAATAAAAAAGGTTGATATTTTAAAAGGAGAAAAAATAATGAATTATATTGAACAAATAAACAAATTTGTAAAAGTGATACAAAAACATGAAAGTATAAATGTTATGGTCAAAAATATTACAAGTGATACTATTTTATATAATTATCAAGAAAATAATGTTTTTGTTTCTGCTAGTATTATAAAAGTTCCTATTATGTTAGCTATATTAAATTATGTGTTGAATAGTGATATTAAATTAGATAGTTACATTAATATAGATAAAGATGATATATTGAGTGATAATAAATGTTTTAAAAAGGAAATATATCAATATAGTATAGAAGAATTAATAACATGGATGATTACAGTGTCTGATAATTCATCTACAAATGTATTAATTAAATATTTAGGTTTTGAAAAGATTAACAAATATTTTAAAGAAATAGGATTAAAAGATACTAAATTAGAGAGATATATGCTTGATGAGGAAGCTATAAATAAAGGTAAAAATAATTATACTTCACTAAACGATATGTATAAATGTTTTAAATATATAATAAATAAAGAAATTTTGACAAATGAATTTTGCGATTTAGCACTAAGTATACTATATAAACAAAAGATAAATAATCAAATTAATAAATATATTAGAAATATTAAATTTGCACATAAAACAGGATCCCTTGAGTATTTGAATAGTGATGTTGGCATTTTTGAATTAAATAAACAAATATATTTTATTGGAATTTCAGTATACGATACTCCAGAGAAAAATGGAGATCGAGAAAATGTTGGAAGATTATCCGAAATAATTTATAAATATATTCTGGAGCAAAATTTATTATGTAGTAGTTAGTTACACAAAACAATTATTTATAATTGGTATTAGGTTATTATATGATTTAAGTGTAAAAAAGAAAGGAAATAACTATGGATGTAAATAAAAAAATTTTTGTTAGTGATTATGATCAAACTTTTTATTTGAATGATGAGGATATAGAAAAAAATAAAATAGCTATAAATGAATTTCGAAAAAAAGGAAATATTTTTGTTATTGCAACAGGCAGAAGCTATTTTGATTTTCAAAATAAAGTTGATGAATATAATCTCAATTATGATTATGTAATCATAAATCATGGAGCAACAATACTAGATAAAAATAATAATATATTAATTAATTTTCCAATAAAAAATGAAATAATACCACATATAAAGAATGATTTGCAACTTGAAAAATCTATCGAAGGTTATTGTTGTAGTGGATTAGAAAGTAGAGTTGATTTTAATCATAAAAACTTAACTAAAATAAATGCAAGATATAACTCAAAAGAAGAAGCAATGAAAATAAGTGATAATATTAATGCTAAATATTTTGAATTTGTCAATTCTTATTACGTTACAATAAATTCATTAGAAATAATATCTAATAAAACTAACAAATCAAAAGCAATAGATTTGTTAATAAATAAATTAAAATTATCAAGAGAAAACGTATATACAATTGGTGATGGTTATAGTGATATTGAAATGGTTAAAAATTTTAATGGTTATGCTATGAAAGAATCAGTTGATGAATTAAAAAAAGTGGCAAAAAAAGAATATGATAGTGTGTCGGAATTAATAAATGAAATATAATTATTATAAAAAATAAGGAGAATTTTTATGATTAAGGAAGTTAAGAAAAGAAATTTAATATGAGTTTGTATGGAATTTTAATGGACATCCAAAGGTTTTTGCTATTATGTCCTATGATATATTAAAAAGAATAGGTTTTGAAAAAGATTATACCCAAAAAATTTGTTATTATGTTAAAAATCATGATAATCCGATATCTAATAAATTAATTGAAAACAATTATAATGATGCAATATTTCTTTATAAAATTCAAAAATGTGATGCACTAGTTCATCATCCTGAAAAATTAGAAAAAAGAAAACAATATTTAAAAAAAATAGGTAGTAAATTACAAATTTAATAAATTCAACTTCTAGTTCGTGTTAAAAATATAAAAAATTTTATATGATTAAAACATGAAAGGAGAAAACTAATATGGATCAAATTAAAATAGGAAAATTTATTTCTAACAAAAGAAAAGAAAAAAATATAACACAAAGTGAACTTGCAGAACTTTTAGGTATAACCGATAGAGCTATTTCAAAATGGGAAAATGGTATTTGTATGCCTGATGCTAGTAATATCCTAGAACTTTGTAATATATTGAATATTACTATTAATGATCTATTTAGTGGTGAAGTAGTTGATATGAAAGAAAATGAAAAAAAATTAGAAGAACACTTACTTGAAATGACAAGGGCAAAAGAACAAAGGGATAAGGAATTATTAACAATTGAAATATTTATAGGTATAATTGTTTCTGTAACAATGTTTACTTGTATATTTATTGCCTCTTTTGTTCAAATGGAAAACTGGTTAAAAATAGTATTAATTATTATTGGAGTTGTTCCATTTGCAGTCGGTATTACTTATGCCATAAGAATAGAACAGGTGGCAGGTTATTATGAATGTAATACTTGTCATTATAAATATGTTCCAACATATAAAAGTGTTTTATTTGCTGAACACATTAATAGAACTAGAAAAATGATATGTCCTAAATGTGGTAAGAAAACTTGGCAAAAGAAAATATTAACAAAATAAAAGAAGAAATTTCACACAATTTCTTCTTTTTTCTGCTCTTATATTACCACAAATAACTCTTTTTTTCAAGTCTTGTAATTAATCCAAAATAAGGGTATTAAGAATATGAGGTGATTAAATTGGAAAAAAATATGACGGCTTTAATAAGTTGTTTTGTCAGATATTATCATTATGAAAATAGTAAATATAGAATTTTTAGTGATAGTATTGCAGGAAAAATTTTAAGTGACGTTGAAAAGGAAAATATCAAAGCAAATATGCTTAATGGAATTAAATTTTTTAACCCAGATTTCAAAGGAACAGATGAAGAAGCATTGAGATGGATTGTTGATAATCAATTAGCGCCATCAGTTTTAGGACGAAGTGTCTTTTGTGAAAAAGCATTACTTAATGCAACTAAAATAGGTGCTAAACAATACCTTGCATTCGCATCAGGTTATGATACATATGCTTATAGAAATAATATAACTGATTTAAAAGTTTTTGAAATTGATAAAAGTAGTATGATAGAGGATAAGGTAAAAAGGTTGAATTCTAGTAAAATAGATTATTCGGGTGTTAATTTTATTAAATGTGATTTTCAAAATAAAAATTGGATTCAAAATATTATTAATAGTAATTATGATGAAAAACAAATTTCATTTTGTAGTTTACTAGGAATTTGTTATTATTTAACTAAGGAAGAATTTTCAAATATGATTCAAAATATTTCTAATATTTTAGTTGATGGTAGTAGTATTATTTTTGATTATCCAACCTATAAAGATGATAGTCAAACTAAAAAAATAGCAGAACTTGCAAAAGAAGCAAATGAAGAGATGAAAGCAAAATATTTATATAAAGAAATAGAAAATATTTTATCAGAAAATGATTTTTTAATTTATGAACATTTAAATGATTTAGAAATGACTAATAATTATTTTGAAAATTATAATGTTTTAAATCCGAATAATAAAATAACAGCTCCAAAAGGTGTAGCTTACTGTCTTGCTGTAAAAAAAGTTTTATAATAAATTAATTTAAATTTAATAAATGGCAATAGTTTTTTTTAAAATAATTTAAATATTTAGTTATAAATTAGAAAATAATTTAAATGTAATTATAAAAAAGTAATTATTAAAACTTAATTTGTTTGATATATTAATAGTATAATCAATTTAGGAAACTTCAATTGTTTGGGTATCTACTCCTATCTTTATTGGTAGCGGTTATAAAAAAATGACACTCATTCAATGAGTGTCGCATCTAAATTATTTAGGTAGACATTCAACTCGCAAAATTGAATGTTTCCTTTTTATTGTATACAAATTTTGTTGACAAATACACGATAACATAAGAAATTTTTTTTGACAAGTTGATAGATTGTTTTTTAATCATTATTTTCAATATGTTTTGATTTAGTACAATAAAAAACATTAGTAGAAAAAAAGTAAACTTTATAGTACAATAGTATTAATTAATAAAATAAGAAAGAAGATGGAAATTTTGAAAGAAATTGTAAATAAATTAATTGAAAAACATATGACTATTTCTACAATGGAGTCTTGTACAGGGGGTTTTGTTGTTAATGCTATAACTAATATAGAAGGGGCTAGTGAAGTCTTAAAATATAGTGCGATAACTTACTCAAATGAATTTAAAGAGAAAATGGGTGTTGATAAAAAAATAATAGATAAATATAGTGTTTATAGTAAAGAAGTAGCAGATGAAATGAGTAAAAAAATAAGTGCCTTTACAAATTCAGATTATTCTATAGGTGTAACTGGAAAACTAAATAGAGTAGATGTTAACAATATAAGTGGAGAAGATAATAAAGTTTATTTTAGTATTTATGATAAAAACAATGATAAAATCTATTCTTATGAATTATATGTTGATAAAAAAAATAGAATTGAAAATAAAGAACAAGTATTAGAAAAAATAATAAAAGAATTAAAAAAAATAATATAAAACTTAATTATATTTAAAAAAATAATTAAAAAAGTTTCTTGATTAACTTTTTTTTTTTACTTTTTAGTTTATACTATATATGTAAAGATAGGGGTGGCATTGTGATATTAAGAAAACCATTTGCATTTTTTATTAAACATTTTAGATTTATCCATCTAATTCTTGCTATATGTGCTGTTTATTTAATTACAAAAACTAATGCAATTCTTAGTTTTTATTTAGAATACATGGATATAATGTCAATTTCACCTGGTACTTCAGTTTCAACTGATTTGTTTAATAGTATGTTATGGATTAGTACTATTGTTATTATTTTAGGTAGCATTTTAATCGCATTTCTTATGAAATTTAAGAAAAAGCCAATTCGTTTTTATAAAATTAATATTATAGTTTATATTGTATTGATTTTAATATATATATTCGCACATGGTACTATTAAAAGTTTAGAAATAGGACTAGTTGATATTAGAACTTTAAAAATGGTTCAAGATTTTCTTGTTATTGCTATGATTCTTCAAGTACCAAGTACAATATCACTAGTAATAAGAGCTTTAGGGTTTGACATTAAAAAATTCGATTTTGAAAGGGATTTAGAAGAACTAGAAATCACTTCTGAGGACAATGAAGAAATAGAAGTTAACTTAGAATTTGATTTTGATAAATTTAAAAGAAATATAAGAAAACAAATTCGTCATTTTAAGTATGTGTACTTTGAGAATAAAACTATAATTAATGTTATATTTACAATTTTTTTAGTTATTATAGGTATAATAGTTTATTTAAATATAGGTGTTTATAATCGAGCATATCATGAAAATCAAAGATTTAATGTTACAAACTATCAGATTAGTGTTAATGATTCATATCAAGTTAAAACTGATTATAATGGAAACTCAATAGAGAATAAAGCTTCTTTTATTGTTGTAAGTTTAAAATTAAAAAGCAATTATTTAGATAAGACAAAATTTGAGACGGCACGAATAGCTCTTGAAATAAATAAACATTTATTTTATCCACAAAAAGATTATAAAACGGAATTTAGTGATTTAGGGACACTTTATACTAATCAAAATATTACAAAAGATGATAATAATTATATAGTTGTTTTTGAAATACCAAGTACTTATCAAAACAAGAAAATGAAATTAAAATATTTTGATTACAATGATAAAGAAGTAACTATTAATATAAAACCAAATAGTTTTAAAGACTCAAAATTATATAATTACAATTTAGGTGATACTATTAAACTTAATGATAGTATTTTAGGAAATACAACTTTAAAAATTGATTCATTAGAAGTAAATGATTATTTTAAAAGTAATTATAAATTATGTATAGATGATGATTGTATTGATTCATATGAATATTTAGTTCCATCTTATACTGGAAATGAAGATAAGGCTTTAATTAAGGTTACAGGAAATCTTAATTGGGATAAAAATAAAAAAATAAGTGAAATTGATAATTTATATAAATTTATTGAAATTTATGGTAAAGTTTCTTATGTTTTAAATGGAGAAGAAAAAGATGTGAATATTAATTTAAAACAAGTAAAACCTAATAAGGTAAGTGATGATAATACTTATTACATAGAGGTAAATAAGGAAGTTAAAGATGCAAGTAAAATTTATCTTAGTTTTGTAATACGTGATAAAGAATATAAATATGCTGTTAAATAATGTCAAATTTATAAAATTTTTGTTTGTGAATTTTATTAGATGATGTTATAATGATACTAGTACTATTATAGGAGGGAATATATGAAGAAAAGAGCATTTATAATGATGTCATTTATATGTTTATTAGTATTTCCTTTTAGTATTAAAGCTTTTTGTTATAGCAAGGATAAAATTAAGTTTCAAAAATTAGCTGAAAATATTGATTATACTTATGCTTTTGATGAAAATACTAAAACATTTAATATTATTTTTACTAATCTTCAAACTAGTCTTTCTCTTAATGAAGTAGTTTATCCTGATCAGGAGACGACTCTTACTGGTTTTGTACCCGGTAATAGTTATAACTTTGTGATTAAGACAAATGATAGTTCTTGTTATGATGAAACAATTAAAACTATATATGTTAATTTACCTATTTATAATGCAAATTATAATGATCCTTTATGTCAGGGATTACATGATTATGATATTTGTCAAAAATGGGGGAAGTATATTAGTAATAGAAGTGAGTTTGAGAAACAAGTTCAAAAAATAAATAGTAGTACAAAAGAAGATAATAGTGAAGAAGAAACACAAAAAGAGTATAAAGGAATATTTGATTATTTAGCCAATATTTTTGTTAATTCATATTATGTTGTTTTACCAATTATAATTGTAATTTGTTTATTTGGTATTTATAGATTGAATAAAAAGGAAAAATTGTTTTAGGAGGTAGAAAATGAAAAAAAAGATTTTAAGATTATTTATTTGTTTTTTAGCTGCTATCAGTTGCTTTTTATTTAATAATGACATTGTTAAAGCGGATGATAAAATAACTGTAGATGTTAATGGTGTACCCGGCGCTGGTGGTAGTGATCCTTGTGATCCAAAGGAATCTCTAGTTTGTATTTATAATTTAGCGGCTGTTCGTATTAGTTATTATGAAGGAAATACTTATAAAGCAGGGGCAGATTTTTATGAAGACAATGCATATACAAGTGATTCAAAAAATAAGTTAGCTAAAAATGAGTTGCAAGGTTTAAACAAACAAAGAAAAGGTATTGAAATAAGTGACTCACATTTGATCTCTATGGTAGAATTTGACAAAAAACTTTTTGTTTCAAAAGATAACCAAAAAAGCTATTACAAAAAAATTATAAGCGCCTTAAAAAAACAAAAATTAGGATCTGATATAAATGGTGATTACACTCAAGATTACCATGTTACTTTAACCGAAAATATATTACGAAAATTAGTTCCTGGTAAAACTAACATAGATTATTATAATATGGCAACGAATAAAAATAATAAGTTTGTAATAGAACCTTTGTATAGGGTTCAAATTCAAAAACAAAGTGATGCACTTGCTAAAAAAGGAAGCTGGAAACGAGGAATCGGAACAGCATATACTATAGCCTATAAAATTAGGAATGGCGGATACTATGAAGAATGTTTAAGTGCGGGAATAAGTAAAAGTAAATGTGAGTTGGGATGGCATACTAGAAGTGATAAAAATCACGTTGGACGATTAGCAAATAGTTTGCGCCTTACTAGTAATTGGAATGGTATTAAAGCTGTTGAAAATTTGAAAAGAGGCGACAAATATTCTTTAAAAACTATTGATGATAAAACAAAAGGATATGGAATGGCAGTTGTTCGATTTTCTCCACCGTCTATTACTAGAGGAGAAATAAAACAATATTGCTATACAGTAACAAACGATGGATGTGATTCTCAAAAAGGAGATTATGATATTTCCGTTGAATCGACGGATAAAATTGAAAATGCTACGACATGTTTAAACAATGTTGGTACCAACTCTAATTATTCTTCATCAGAATTTGGTGCTATTGAAAAAAATGGGGACGTCTCAGTTTTGGAAAATAATTATTGCGCACTTTATTGTGAGAAAGAAATTAATTTTGATTTGCCAAAATTTGGCGAGGAAGGTGGAACTAAAAAGCCAAATTGGTCTACTATTGATAATTCTGATAAATATAAAATAACAAAAACAACAAATTATGAATGCAAAGTTGATTTTAAATATTTTTATACAACCGATGGTAATGAATTGAACAATATTGCAACTGTGTATGGAAGTGTAAATAGAAATGGCTTTCGACCTACTAAAGCACAAGCTGAAATAGCTAATAAAATTACTTTCTTAAGAAATTTGAGGGAAAGTAATGATGTTGTTAAGTTGGCGTGTGGTGAATTTGATGGAAATGCTTATGGACTAAAGGATTGTTATGATAAAGTTGTTAATGATATTAAAAATTTAACGAATTGGATAAATGCCTGCGATAATTCTGTAGAGTGTTCTATTAATAAACCTAACTGGGAACAATCAAAAGTAAATTTAAATTTATATAGAAAAGCTTTTGAAAGTTGGAAAAGTTTATGGGGAACAATTTCAAGCTCTTATAATGAATGCGCATCAAGAGCAATTACGAAAGACAATTTTAATTCTACAGCTGGTAATATTGAGGTTAATGATACTGATGGAAATAAATATAATTTGGAACCCAAGGGTGAAGAATTTGGAATAAATGGTGGTGAAAGCGTAAACATAGCAGAAGAAACTCTTAATGATATTCTTGAAAAAACCGATTGCGAAGCTAGTGGTGATGAATATTTTAAAAAATATAAAACTGTTTGTGGAGTTAATTATTTAGAAGATCAGATTGAGAAAAGAACTAAAATTAATGCACATTCTAAATTAACTTGGGAGAATGATATGAATAAAAAAGTGGATTTGAATCTTAATAATCCTACTTTGAGTCCAACTACTGATAATGGTTATTCTATAATAACGAATGGAAAAACCGTTGATTTAGCAACTGGAAGTTTGAATTATTGTAGTTGGGATCTTGATAAATATAACAAGAATTTTGGAAAAAATGGAAATATGGATAATGTCATTACATTTGATTTTTCTAAAGAAAAAGAAATAGCTGCTTGTATTGGAAAAAATAATGATACAATTACAATAAAAAAATCAAATACTCAACAGGATTGTGCATGTCCACCAGGGACTAAACATTCTGGAACCAATGCTTATTATTGGTATTCAAATGATCAGATAAATAGTTCAGAGATAGAAGAAAAATTTACAACTGGAATTGCATGCACTGAAGCTCAGGAATTAGTTTGCAATTCTGATTTACCAAAAACTGATACAGGATATACAGAAATTGAAAACGGGGAAGGTTGTTCAATGCAGGATTGCTTACAAGCTGGTAATCCATATGAGTATTGTTCAATGATGGCATGTAATACATATGAATGTGATATTAAAATTTCAGGAAAAACTTCGAATGTTTATACACAATATGATGTTTACAAAAAAATTCATGAAAAATATGACTCAGACCTGTTAAAAAAACAATCGAAAGAAGAAGCGGAAAAGATGGCAGACGTGATTGCCAAGAAAATCTGCCAAGAAAATAGCTGTGATAAAGATAGAGATGAAACTAAGTTTATATACAGAACTGTAGAATTAAATGATGGAGAAAATACAAAAATATCATTTCCAGGGTTAAAGGGTGAAGGTAGAAAAATTGGGTCAAACTGGACAGAAAATAGTATTAAAACTATTTTAAATAAAGATCGAATAAAAACCGATGATTTTATGTATAAAATTGTATTGGATTCTGAAACTATAAAAGCTATTAGAGGTTATAACAAACAACAAAATAACGATTATGGAAGTTATAATAGTTTAGATTGTGATGAAAATGATGGTTCAGCGTGTATTAGTAAATTTTTAAGAAATACAATTGGTAATAGTGTTAGTGGAAAATGTTCTAAACTTAGTAAAACTAATTTTTATACAGATTGTAATTAATGAAAGGAGTTAATAAAGATGAAAGAAACATATTGGTTAATTTTAATTCTTATATTAGGTATTATATGTATAGCTTTTATTAACTTTTTTCAAACTTATACAAATACTGACGAACAAAACTATATGCTTTTAAAAGAAGTTACAGAAGCATCTATGTATGATGCAATTGATATGAATGCTTATAAATTACATGGCCAACTTAGAATAAATAGAGAAAAATTTGTAGAAAGCTTTGTTAGAAGATTTTCAGAAAGTGTAACTTTAGGAAATACATATTTTATTGAAATATATGATGTTAATGAAACACCACCTAAAGTTAGTTTAAAGGTCTCAACAAAATTAAGATCTAATGTAACTGCTGTTAGTTTTAGTAAGAGTGAAGTTATAGATTTTGATATTGAGAATAAATTAGATGCGATATTAGAAACAACTTATTAAGTTAGAAAGGGAGAGAAAATAATGAATAATTTTATGATTTCGCTAAAAAGATTTTTTAAAAACAAAAATACAGTTACAATTTTAGGAGTTTTAGCTGTAATATTAATTTTATTTTTTGGGTATCGTTACCAAATAAATAAAATGGTAAGTCCTGTTAAGGATATTCCTATTTCTACTAAGACAATTCAACCAAGAACAGAAATAACAAAAGATATGATTGAATATGTGGATATTGCACCAGTAGTATTACAAAAAGGTGATATAATTCAATCATCAAGTGCAATTATAGGAAAATACAGTAACTATAATACTGTAATTCCAAAAGGAAGTTTCTTTTACAAAGATACAGTAATTGATGAAGCAAAACTTCCAGATTCAGCTTTTGTAAATTTGAAAAAAGGAGAAATTCCTTATAACTTCCCAGTAGATATGGACTCTACATATGGAAATTCAATATTCCCAGAAAATTATATTGATATTTACATGAAAGCTAATAATGAAGAAGGAAAATTAATGGTTGGAAAATTAATTGAAAACGTTAAAGTTTTAGCTGTTAAAGATTCTTCAGGTAAACATGTTTTCGAAAATACAGAAGAAGATAGACAACCAGCATATTTAATATTTGGTGTTAAGTCTGAAATTAATATTTTACTTAGAAAAGCAAGTTATATGGGAAATTACTCAGTAGTATTATTCCCAGTACCACATGGAGTAGAAGTAAAGGCAAAAGAAGGAGAAACAATGGTTACATCTCAAACATTAAAAGACTTTATAAATGCTAATACTGTTCCAAATGATGAAATCGAAGATGCAACAAAAGAAGAAACAAAAAAAACAACAGATAAAACAACAACAGATAAAACAACTAAAACAACAAAAACTACTAAGAAATCGAGTTAATTATAGTGAATGATAATTTATTTTCACAAATCGATTTTGGAGCACTAAAAGAATATCTTGAAAACGATGACGTTACAGATATTTCTTATAGTAATAATGGACAACTCTGGATAAAAACTTTATCAAAAGGATTATTCAGAGTTGAAAATCCAAATATTAATAATGCATTTATTGAAAAGTTAGCTTTTCAATGCTCTAATGTTATGGGTAAGAGTTTTAATATGGCACATCCTTTTCTAGATGCAGAAGGAGCTGAACTACGTCTTAACTTCGTTCATGATTCTATAGCTAAAAATGGAATTGCAGTGGTTATCCGTAAGACACCGGCTAAAATTCGTCTTGAAAAAGATAAATTATTAAGAGAAAAATATATTGATTTAGATATACATGATTTTTTAATAAAATGTGTTCATGGTCATTGTAATATAATTGTCTCAGGAGAAACTGGATCAGGTAAAACAGAATTTGTTAAATACTTGGCTGCACATACAAAAGAAGATGAAAAAATAATTACGATTGAAGATACATTAGAACTTCATCTTGATAGAATTTTCCCACATAGAGATATTGTTGCAATGAAAACAAATAATATAGCTTCATATTCCGATGTTTTAGTTACTTGTATGAGACAGAATCCTAAATGGATTTTACTATCGGAGGTACGTAGTGCTGAAGCTGTAATGGCTGTTAGAAACTCAATTTCTTCTGGTCATTATATTTTATCAACAATTCATGCTGATAAAGCTTCATCAATACCTAACCGTATGTATAGTTTGCTTGAAACTAATCAAGACATAAATCAATTCTTGAAATCAATTTATAGATATATTCAATTAGGTGTATACATTCGTGGATTTCAAGATAAAGCAACTAAACACTTTGTACGTGAAATAGCAGAAGTAACAGAGTTTTATGTAACAGAAGATAATGAAGCAAAATATAATACGATTTATCGTAAATCAACTTCTGGAAAAGTAACAAGAAAACACCCAACAAAATATCTTATTGATTATCTAGATGCGCAAGGTGTTACTTTAAATCAAAATGAAATACAAGATTCTGAAACAGTTGTTAGTAGGGATTTTAGTGTATTTGCTGAGGAAGATAAAGAAAAAATGCAACAACAAATGGTAAATCAAAATCCTACTACAAATCAAGCTAGACCAGGTATTATAAATAATAATCAAATGCCTAATGTAAATCAGGCTAAATCAAACAATCAAAGAGTTGCTAGTCAAAATGTTAGAGTTGTTCCAAATGGACAATCTAATATTCAAACAAGACAATCTCAACCAAGGATAACACCAACCAGTGTTATTAAAGCACAACCTAGTGTTGTTCAATCTCAAAATCAAGTAGTTACTAATCAACCAAATATAAATGCTTCAAGTATAAATCAAAATAAAATTGAAAATCTTGAAAGCATGTTTGAATAAAGGAGGTATAAAATGGAATTTATTATTTTTCTCCTTGCTGCATTTGTAATCGTTTTTGTCATTGCTTATAGAAATAGTGCAGGACAAAATATATATTTATATGTTTCAAAAACAGCAGGAAATTTATATGATAAATATGCACCATATTCTTTTAAAGAAGTAAGACAAAAAGTAAAAGATTTAGGACAAGAGTATACAAAAAGACAATATACAATCCAAATAGCTGTCTTTTCTATTGCAACAGCAATTATCACATATTTGTATTTTTATAACTTAATTGTATCAATTATATATGTCTTAATTGCAGTAGCAACAATTCCATATTTGACTTATTTAAGATGTAAAAGAATATATAGCGAATTTATATTTGAACAAATTCAAGTATATACTACAAATACAATAATGGAATTTGCAACAACTCAATCATTTGTTAAAGCATTAGAAGGTGTGTATGAATCTGATGTTTTGGAAGACCCAGTAAAAAGTGATGTCAAAACGATGATAGATTTAGCTTATGAAAATGGTACGATTGAGGATTCAATTAAATATATGAATGACAGATATGATTATTTTATTGTAAGAAATATGCATCAATTATTTTTACAAATAACAAACGAAGGTTCTAAAAATGCAGGTGATGCATTGGAAAACATGTCTCTTGACATTGATATGCTTGTTGAAAATGTATATCGTGATAGAATGGATAGAGCAAAATTTCATAAGAAATTTTTACAATTTGGTATAGTTTTATATTTAATGGTTATGTTAGTACAAATGTTATTAGGAGTTGAGTCCTACATTTCAATGCTTGATATTTGGTACATTCAAATTTTATTACACGCAGTTATTATCATCAATACTTTATTCTTGCTTAGTGGTGAGAAATACTATAATGAGAATGTGGGGGCTGAATAATGGAATTTTTATTAATAGCAGTTATCGTATTATTCGTTCTAGAATATACAAAACGAATTGATTCAAAAAAATTTATTTCAGATATTCAACCATATTTTTCTTTCTTAATGGAAGATGATTATAAATTTCTTTTATCTATCAGATATGGTGGGGATGAAGATTTAGATGTAAATTATCTATTCAATAAGCGTGTAACTCAAGGAATACTTACAATTGTTTGTTTAGTGTTTGTATTCTTATTATCAAATTTTAGTTTTATAAATGTTTTAATATCATTTATATTAGGCTTTTTAGTATTTAAAATGCCATATATAAAATTAAATAATTATTATAAAGCTAATCTTGAAAAAATAAATCAAATGTTACCTTATTATTTAAAAGGTTTAGAAATTTTAATTCAACATTATACAGTTCCAGTAGCACTTAGAAAATCAGTAGATACAGCGCCAGATGTATTTAAACCTGGTTTGAGAAGATTATGTGAAAAAATTGAAGCTGGTGATTCTTCAGTAGAACCATATATGGATTTTGCAAGAGAATATCCAGTTAGAGATTCTATGCGTATGATGAGATTATTATATCGTTTAGGTTTAGGATCACAAGAAAATAAACAAGAACAACTTATTATGTTTGCTAAAAACGTTTCAACATTACAAAATAAAGCTCGTGAGCAAAAATATCAAGAGCGTTTGGATAGAATGGAAAAGAAAACCATGAGTATGTTAATGACAACTGGTGGTGGAATTCTATTACTTCTTTTAGCATCAATGATGCAAATGATGAATTTATAATATACTTGAAAAAAAACAAAAAAATGGTTATAATAAAAATATAAGTATAAGTAAGGTGGTGAGAGTTAATGAAGGAAGCAACTGGAGAAGCAAATATGACAGTAGTAACTATTATCTTAATCGCTGTTATTGTTGCAGTAGCAACACCAATTATCAATACTATGATGACTACTACAGAAAAGAAATCATGTTGTATGAATGATGGTGGAACTTGGGATGCAAGTAAAAAAGCTTGCGATAATGGTCAAACTTATGACAAAGGTTGTTCTAAAGGACAATAAACAACTGGTACAACTGGTGGTGCTGGAACAGCAAAAAGTTAATAGAGGAGTGTAATTTATGAAGCAAGCAATAGGAGCAACACAAATAATTAATTATGTAATAGTGTTTATTGTAATAACATTTGGTTTTCTTATTGCAACGTTAAGTTACATGAAAGCCTTTAAAGTTAACAGTGCAATATCTAATTCAATTGAAAAGTTTGAAGGCTATAATGAGTTTTCAGAAACAGAAATTACAAAAAAACTTAGTACTATAGGTTATAGAACTGGTGATTTTAGTTGTGGAGAAAATAGTAAAAATATACCTGGATTTCATGCCTGTGTTGAACAAATAGGCAATGCTAGTACTGGTAGTTATATAAGATATAAAATTACTACATTTATTGAATTTGGACCAATTTTAGGTCAACATTTCGAAATACCAATTAAGTCACAAACTGAAAAAATATATGTTTTTTCAAATTAAGAAGGTGGTGGAAGTTAATGAAAGAAGCATTTGGAACAGCCTATGTTGTTAATTTTGTTATTATTTTTGTTATTCTTTTCATCTTCTTTTTTGTGGCTGGAATGAGTTATACAAAAGCATTTAAAATCAAAAACAGGATTGTTGATATTATTGAAGAAAACGAATGCTATTCTGAAGATGCTACTTGTGAATCAAAAGGACAAATTGATGACATTTTAAAGGAAGCAGGGTATCGTGTAACAAATTCAAGACCAAATTGTAAAACAATACAAGGTGCTGAAGGTGCTAAACTTTTAACTACTACGACAAATACATTTAATTATTGTGTTTATAAATTTGATACTAGTAAAGGTTCATATTATAAAGCTGCTGCTTTTATGTATTATGAAATACCTGTAATAGGTGTGCATATGCAGTTTCCAGTATATGGTGAAACAAAAGTTATGGGAGAATATTAAGGAGATGGGTAATTAATGAATGTAATTATTTCTAATAAATATACATCATTGTTAAATGAACTAGATATAGACGTTATAAAAAAATTAGAAGGACAATATGATGTTGATGATATTATAAATCAATTTAAAAATTTCTTTTTTCAAAGAATGATTTTAGATATTACAGCAATAAAAGATTATAAAAATATCCAAACATTACAAAAATTATCCATTTCGTTAGATATGGACAAAGTTATATTATTTTTAGATGATACAGATGAAAGTAATAGTAATTTATATTTATCTAAATTAATTTCAATGGGAATATATAACTTTACTAAAAATATAGAAGGTGTAATGTATCTATATAATAATCCAAACTCATATAGAGATGTCGCACATATTCAACAACTTGATGTTGTAGGAACACAACCTCAAGCTCAAGAAACTCCTAATAACGTTATTGTTGAAAATTATAATAGTACAGTTCATACAACACGTATAATTGGAATAAAAAATGTAACAAAACAATCAGGAGCAACAACTTTAGCATATATGCTTAAAAATCAATTGAAACAACACTATTCTGTTGTAGCAATAGAAGTAAATAAATCAGATTTTAAATACTTTAATGATAAAACCTTAATCTCAACCAGCGCAACTGAAATTGGAAATACAGTTGCAAAACATAGTGATAAAGATGTTATCGTGATTGATGTTAATGACAGTTCTCAAGCAGAAGGATTGTGTACAGATATGTTATATTTAATAGAACCATCTATGATAAAATTAAATAAACTTATGTTTATTGACCGTGCTGGTAATTCTTTGAAGGCTTTAAGAAATAAAAAAGTTATTTTAAATCAAAGCTTATTAAATCAAAAGGATGTTTTAGATTTTGAATATGAATCAGGTTTAAAGATTTTTTATAACATGCCTCCATTAGATGAAAGAGAAAAAAGTATTCATGCATTAAATAAATTTTTAGTTATGTTAGGCTTTGCAAAACAAAGCGATACAGAGGAAGAAGAAAAGAAAAACAAAATACTTGGATTATTTGGTTTTTAATCTTTTTTCTTTTTTTTATAAAATGACAAGTTAGTGTTTATTGAAGCAAATTTCGTTGACAAAGTCTTATAAATAATGTATTATAAATTTGTAGATGTGTATATACACAGACTTAAGGAGGGTAAAAATATGTTAAACATTTTAGAGTGTACACTTGGAAACGCAGAGATGAAAGGAGATCTTGCTGTTATTCCAACACTTACTAGTACTGTTGTTACTATAATTCAATGGGTTATTCCTGTTGTCCTAATCGTTTTAGGAATGATGGATTTAGGAAAGGCTGTTACAAGTAACGATGAAAAACAAATGAAAGAAGCTCAAAAAACTTTAATAAAAAGAGTTATTTATGCTGTATTAGTTTTATTTATTGTAGCTATAGTTAGATTTGTATTTTCAGCTTTGGCGCCAAGTAGTTCAGGCGGAACTAATGGTGATGATCCTTCAACTTCAATTTCAGGATGTATAGATTGTTTTATCAATAATAATTGTACAAAGAAAAAATAAGAATTTTGTTGTTTGTCCCATATATTGGGACTTTTTTAGTTATTGTTATTTTTGTAATGAATTTACTTTGTTATAATAAAAGATATCTTGTATTTTTATTAGAATTTTAAACTATAGAAAACCAAAGTTATTGATTAATTTTGGTTTTTTTGTTATAATTTTTTTTAGAATGTGGGGAATAAAATATGGATATAAAAAATACGCTAAAAGAAATGGTAAATGACTATAAAAAACCATTGATAATATGTGGTGGCTTTATTGCTTTATTAATAATCTTTTTTATTGTTGTGGGAATAATTAAGGGACTTAAAAAATCTTATACGGAAATAGAAAATAAAATGAAAAATGCAGCTATTTCTTATTATGAAAAATATGAAGAAAAACTTCCTAAGACAGAGGGAGCAGAGGTTTCAATTAAAGCTCAAACTTTGATAGATAATGAAATGATGAAACCATTAGAAAAATATGTTAGAAACGATGAAGTGACTTGTGATGGAAAAGTAATTGTTACTAAAACATATAAGAACTATTTATATACACCAGTTTTAGATTGTGGTAAAAAATACAAAACAAAGATGTTATCAGAAGAATTGACAAAAAAAATAGTTGACTCAGGAAACGGTTTGTATGCAGGTGTTGGTGAATACTATTATCGTGGTGAATATGTTAATAACTATGTTAAAATAGGAGAAAAATTATGGCGTGTTTTAAGTATAAAAGAGGATGGAACAATGACAATTGTTCAAAACAATCCTGATAAAAATAAATATTATGTTTATGATGATCGTTATAACAATGAAGCAAGACGTAGTTCAGGTTTTAACAGTTATGAAAAAAGTCGCTTGAGGGATTTTATGTTGAAATTGTACAAAGGGGCAAGTGTTTTAGATGCTGAACAAAAAAAATTGATTATTTCTGATAATTTATGTATAGGCGCTAGAAGCTTGGAAGAAGTAAATAATGATGGAAGTGTAGAATGTGCAACTAAAACCGTTAATAAGTATCCTTTTAGATTGTTGCAAGCAAATGAATTTTTAAGGGTATCTTTAGATACTTCTTGCCAAAAAATTGAAGATGGTGTTTGTTCTAATTATAATTATTTAGTGTTTTATGATTTTGACTATTGGTTAATGACGCCTTCTACAGAGAAAACTTATAACACATATGTTTTATCAGATGGAATTTATAATGCTATAACTTCTAATAAAAAAAGAGTAAGAATTGTTGTAAATATTTCTAAAAATACGATATTTAGTTCAGGACGTGGAACAGTTAAGAATCCATATATAATTAATTATTAAGGGTGATATCATGAAAAATAAAAAAATAATTACATGTTTATTAATACTAGTTACATTTTGTATAGGAATATCTAATGTAGGAGCAACACCATATAACACTTCAAATAGTAGTGCTAAAACATGTATGAATTATAAAAAGAAAACAAGTTGTAATAATAATGTATCATGTAAATGGGTAGATAGCGTATGCCGTGTTAAAACTTGTACAAATTTAACCGATAGTGATACATGCAGTAAAAATACTGATAAAAATAAAAAACAATGTTACTGGAATGGGATAAAATGTAGTAATCAAAAAAATACAGCCAAAATAGCTGATACTACAAGTAAAAACAGTGGTTCCCTTAAGGGATGTAATGTATTTGGTCCAAAAACGAGTGGATTATTAAAATGGGCTATTCATTTAATACAAATAGCAGCGCCTCTTTTAGTTGTTGCTTTAGGTATTACAGACTTTTTAAAAATCTTGTTATCTGGAGAAGAAAAAGAATATAAAGAATCAGGCAAAAAATTTATTAAAAGACTTTTAGCATTAGTAGTATTAGAACTTCTTCCTTATGTATTATTTTTCATTATTGATATTAGTGGAATAGCTAGTCAATATGGAATTGAAAGAGGAGAAATTTATTGCGTTTTAGAATTTTAGAGCATTAATAGAGAAGGCAATTTAAAAAATTGCTTTCTTTTATTAGTTATAAAATGACAAATAGTGTTTAAAATAAATTACTTTGGTAAAAAAACACTATATCTTGATTTACATCTTTTTGCAATAATGATATAATATTTATGTATTTATACTAGATGGTGTATAGAAAATAGAAAGGAATAAAAATCAGCAAAGATTTTTATTAGCTAGGTGATAAGGTATGTTCATATTAGATGTAGATATAACAATGTTTAGTCAGTTAATTAGAGGCTTTTTTGCAACGATAGATAGTGCTGTTTATGGTTTTATTGCAGTAGTCTATAATTTGATAGAAGATTTAGCTAATACAAGCATTTTATCAATGACTGATATGAATGAATTTGCTTCCCGTATATATGCTTTATTGGGTATTTTTATGCTATTTAAAGTTTCCTTTTCTATTATTAGTTATATAGTTTCGCCAGATAAAATAAGTGATAGTTCAACAGGAATGGGAGGAATAATCAAGAATGTGTTAATAACACTTGTGTTGATTTTAATAGTTCCAACTTGTTTTACACTTTTATATGAAGCACAATCAGCAATTTTATCTGAAAATATTATTCCAAAACTTTTGTTAGGTACAAATAGTGATGCTAATACAATTGATAACGAAATTTATGTTGCACCAGCTTGTCAAGAAATAGAAGGTGATTTTGAGGATAAACAAAAAGATGAAAAATATACTACCTCAGCAAAAGACAATGGCAATTATATTGCATTGATGGTTTTTCGAAATTTTTATCAATTAGGTGATGGAAGTGCAGAACCAGAAGATTCAGACTATTTTAATAATAAATTTTTGCCAGTTTATTGTGGTTTTAAGGAACCAAAAATATCGGTTTCATATTTATTACAGTCTCAAATTTATAACGGACCTATTGAAAAGATTGAAGATACTACCCTTGAAAAAATTTTAAGTGGAATTTCGGATATAGTAGATTTTATACAACCGGGTGCGTATATTGGGAAATCTATTGGAAACTGGATTGTTACAAAACTAGGACTTGGTCCATCATCGTATTATATAGACTATAATTATTTTATATCAACTATAGTTGGAATATTTGTAATATTTATTTTGGTCTCAATGGCTTTTGATGTTGCTATTAGATCAGTAAAACTTACTTTTTTACAATTGATTTCACCAATTCCTATAATTTCATATGTTGATCCAAAATCAGGTAAGGATGGAATGTTTAAACGTTGGTATACTGAGGTATTTAAAACGTGGGCAAGCTTATTTATACGACTATTAGCTTTATTCTTTGGAGTTTACTTAATAAAACAATTAGGTCAATTATATAGAATTGGTAATCATAAATATCTATCTTCAAATTTCTGGATCCAATTATTTATGCTTTTAGGTGTATTAATGTTCTGTAAAGAATTACCAAAATTATTAGAACAATTAATTCCAGGAATGAAAGGAGCTGGATCATTCAAGTTGAATCCACTTAAAAGAATTAGCGAAGATTCAATCGGTGGAAAATTTCTAACAGGTGGAATAATGGGAGCAGGAGCAATGACAGCATCTGCTTTAGGAGGTGCAGGAGCTAATGCTATCCATTCTATAAGACATGGAAAGAATTGGAAAGATTCATTTAAAAGTGCCGGAAGAGGTTTAGGAACAGGAGCTTTCTATGGAGCTAAGAATGGATTTGCAGCAGGAAAAAGTGGAAAGTATAATGTTATGTCGGAAACAGGTAAATCTATTCAACAAAGTAGTAAACATAGAAATTATGAAGATATGTTAGCAGCACAAGGAGAAATAAAAGGACCATTTAAGGCTGTTCGAAATCAAGCATGGGATAAATTTACTGATTTAATCGGTGAACAACAAGCTATGGGTGGAACCGGTGTTATAAAAGGAAGAATAAAAGAATTACAAGAACAATTAGATCAAGAACAAGGTAGAGAAAATCAATATAATACAGCTTTTGGTAACTATACAGCAAAAAATCCTGCAAGAACACCAGGATATGTAGAAGCAGGAAAATATAAGGTAACTAAAGACGAAAACGGTAAATTTGTTGGTAAAATGGAGTATAGCAGTTATCAAGAATATATGGCTAAGATAACAGGCGATGGCCAAAAAATAAAAGACATGGAGAAAGAAATTAGTAAGAATTTACAAGGCGTATTTAGAAATGAAGCAGAAAGAAAATTAGCTGTTGACAAAGAATTAGGAAAAAGATTGGAAAAAGATTATAAGAATACAGACAAATTTATTTCACAAAATGAATTTACTGAGGTTCAAAATTTAAGTTCTGCTATAGCTGAATCTTCTGCTATTCAAAAAGATCTTAAATCGCAAATCGGAAAAATTGAAAACAATCAATTAGGTAATGATTCTTCAAAATAAAAGGGGTGATATGAAATGAATGGTAATTATTTAATACCGGCCAATTCAAAAAAATCATTGAAAATTTTAGGGATTTTTTATCCCTTTGATTTGATTTTATTTATAACTGGAGTTGGTATATCGTTAATACTTATGATGCTTTTGAACATTTCGGATTTTAGAATAGCAATTCTTTCTATTTTACCGGGATGTATAGCTGGATTATTAGTTTTTCCAGTACCATATTATCATAATGTTTTAACAGTAATAAAAGAAGCAATCGAATTTTTAACACAAAGACAAAAATTCGTATGGAAAGGTTGGTGTGTTACAAGTGAAATCGAAAAACAAAAACAGAAGTAAATATACAAATGATAATTTTGTACCAATAAAAAGTATAACAAATGGAATGATCATTTTAGATAATAATGAACGTGTTACAGGAATTAAAATTGTTCCAAGAAACATTTTTATTCTAGACTATGGTACACAAAATGCAATAATTGATAATTTAAAAAATGTTTACAATATGATTGACTATGAATTTTGGATTGTAGCAGCTGATAGACCAGTTGATATAAATGTTTATTTGTCACAACTAGAACTTTTATTTAACTCAACCCATGATCAAGTAAAAAGAAAACTAATTATGGAAGACATTAATAAAGCAAATATGTTTATGAATAATAACGTTGTTGATACAGAATATTTCTTACTATTTAAGGAAAAAAATAATGATATTATAATGAAAAGAATACGACAATTAATAAATTCATTCGCGAATGCAGGACTTAATAGTCATCAAGTAACTAATGATGATTTAAGAATCATTTTGGATAACTTCCTAAATGGTGGACAAACTACAACCTTTGGGACGGTGATGGCATAATGGATATTAAAAGTCAAGTTACAGGACGTGCAAAGCATTTTTACAGTATTTTCAGAAAGGGGTTAGAATTTAAAGCAAATGAATTTATAATAAGTGATAAATATGCAACAATATTAACCGTTATATCATATCCAAGATATATTAATCCAGGATTTTTATCATCACTTACAAGTATGTCAGGAATAAAAGTTGTTATTAAACATATACCAATGCCATTTAGTGTTATTCAAAAAATGTTAAATAAAGAAATAGCTGACTTAAAAACTAGATATCAAGAAGAAAAAGATCATACAATTCAAGAAAGAATTAGACAAGATTATGAATCATTAGAACAATTCATCACAATGCTAGCAGCTAGTCAATCTAAAATATACGATTTTCAAATGCATGTTATGATAACAGCAAATAGTCAAGAAGAATTACTAACTAAAAAATTTCAAGTTAGAAATTATCTAGAAGCAATGGAACTTAGAGCTTTCCCACTTCGATTTGAACAAGAAAAAGTTTTAAAATCAATTTTGCCAATTTTCCCAAGTCAAGATATAGAA